>JAABUM010006704.1_pt1 | contig 11104 bp, 14 predicted proteins | sample 5559161 | NCBI WGS metagenome assembly JAABUM01 (sample SAMN10711868, study PRJNA513369) | rock metagenome | isolation source: Antarctica rocks | place: Antarctica: Victoria Land, Siegfried Peak nord | reverse complement strand
TACCCTCGCGAGGACCGGGGCGCGTAGCTCAGCGGGAGAGCGCCCGCCTTACAAGCGGGATGTCGCAGGTTCGAACCCTGCCGTGCCCACCCGGCGGGTCTGACCAGCGCAAATGCGAGGGCCCCTCTGGCGCGCCGTCTAGCACAACGCTCAGACAGACGATAACTTTGCCCCATGAGCGTTCGCGCTGACGGCCAGTTTTACGGGTCGATCGTCTTCCGCTACGACCACAACGAGGACTTTCGAAACCTCCGAGAGCTTCTCGATGAGTGGGGAGTCGCCTACGTCGTGGTACCTAGGGACCGGCATGTTCGCGTTGACCTGCCCGACGCCAGCGCTGCAGGAAAGTCCATCCGCCTGTCGGACCTGGCGCGGAAGATCCGCGACATCGAGGTTGGCGACCGCTTCCAGATCGACGAAGAAGGCCTCGCAACGTGACCGCCTGGGAGGGGCTCCTGCGCTCCTGGACTCGGTCTCTGCGCGCCCGGAACCTGTCGCCGAAGACGGTCGAGCTGTACCTGCACGCCGCGCAGCAGCTTGCCGCCCACATCGCCGAGCACGGCCCCGCCGACCCCGCCCAGCTGGCCCGCGGCGACGTCGAGGGCTTCCTCGCCACGTTCGGCGCCAGCCGCAAGGCGACGACTGTCTCGCTGACCTACCGGGCGCTGCAGCAGCTGATGGCGTGGCTCGTCGACGAGGGCGAGCTGGACACCAGCCCGATGGCGAAGATGAAGCCTCCGCTGGTACCCGAGCAGCCCGTCGACGTCCTCACCGACGACCAGCTCCGAGCGCTGCTGAAGACATGCGACACGCGGCTGTTCACCGACCGTCGGGACGCCGCTATCATCCGGCTGCTCGTCGACACCGGCGGCCGGCGGGCAGAGGTCGCCGCGCTCGCGGTGGATGACGTCGACCTCGATGCGGACGTCGTCCACGTCCTCGGCAAGGGGCGGCGCAACCGGTCCGTGCCGTTCGGCGACAAGACCGGGCAGTCAATCGAGCGCTACCTGCGGCTGCGGCACGCTCACAAGCTCGCCACCCGGCCGGAGCTCTGGCTGGGGGAGAAGAACCGCGCACCGCTGACCGGGAACGGCGTCGCACAGATGCTCCGTCGCCGCGGCGGCCTTGTCGGACTCCCGACCCTGCACGCCCACCAGTTCAGGCACACCGCGGCGCACACCTGGCTCTCAGCCGGTGGCGGGGAAGGTGACCTCATGCGGCTCATGGGCTGGCGGTCGGCGCAGATGACCCGCCGCTACGGCGCGAGCGTCGCCGACGAACGCGCCCGCGAAGCGCACCGCAAGCTGCGGCTGGGGGATCGGTTATGACCATGGACGGCTGGCCTCTGCACTTGGTCGAGCAGCCACCGCCGCCCCTCGCAGACGAGTGGGTGATGGTGGGCATCGTCAATCCAAACGATCCGGGGCTGAAGACGGAGTGGAGCCGAGGCGCTGTGGTTAGCCTCGTGTGCCCGGGACGCGACGACAAGCGGTGCGACAAGCAGATCGGGGAAGTCCTCGGGCGTGGCGGGGTCGGGATCGTGCATACACGTCCCCGTTGGGGAGCTGGCGAGCGGGCCGGCCAGGACCGTGCGCCCGACCTCTTCTGCGAGACGTTGGCGGAGTTGCGGCTGGTCGGCCCGACCAGGCCGGACTGCTACTCGCAGGTGCAGACGAGGTGCCTCGATCATGGTCTCGTGACGTTTTCCGCACACCAGCTGGCAGAGGCTTTCGACCGTGGCTGCCAGCGGACAAAGCTGACGCGAGTGAGGTGTGTCGGAATACCGGTGGACGACAACAAGCGGTAAGGTCGCCACAGTTAGCCGTGCCTGGGGGCGTGCCGCCCCAGCGGACTTGAGGCATCCGCCACGACCCTGAAGGGGTCCTGGTGGAACCTGCCCTAACACCTGAGCAGAGATCGCAGCGGTCCCGCATCGGCGGACTCACGTTGCACGCAGGCGTCGACAGCGCCGAACACACCAAGCCGGCGCGGGCTGCCTTCCTCGCGAAGTTCGAGCAGCAGGTCGACCCCGAGGGTCTGCTCACGCCGCAGGAGCGCCAGCGTCGGGCGCTGCTCGCCAAGCGGGCCTACTTCGTTCAGCTCGCATACCGCTCGTCACAAGTTCGAGCCCACCGGAAGCAGAAGGCGGCAGGAGGCCGCCGCCCGGAGACGGCGGGGGCCGGACGCGAACGCGTCCGGCCCGCCAGATGATCAGTCGCCGCCACAGCGCTGGATCTGCCCCACAGTGTCACACACACGTCAGACAAGAACCGGACGACGCGCTGCTCGGGCTCGATGGAGAGTCCACGTGACCGCCGAGATCGGCGCACCCGAGATCGAAGGCGGCTACCTCGGCGCCCTCCTTCACCTGGCCGCGCAGGACGCGGCCGAGGAGCTGGGTCACGTGACCGCGGACTACTTCATCGGCCCCACCCATCGCCTCCTGTACGCAGCCATTGCCGAACTCGTCGACGCTGGTGTCGACCCGACGCCGTACGCCGTACTTGGCCAGCTCCGGCGGACCGGGGAAGCCCGCCCGTGGGTCCACGACGCCGCCTGCGGTGCGCGCCTCGCCGCGCTCTACGGCGACGCCCCACCCTGCCGGCAAGCACGATGGCTCGCCGGGCTGCTCCGCGACCACCTGATTCGGCGCCGGGCGCAGGCCGCAGGGGTCCGCCTCACCGACGCGGCCGGCACCGCCTCCATCGAAGCGCTGCTGGCTCTGGTGGAGCGGGAGGCCGTGGACATCATGGCGCTCACTCAGCCGCTGTGAGCCTCACGAGCCTGCCGCGGTCCGGCAACGTGACGCCACCGTCGTCATGGCGCCCGGTCGACCTCGCTGCCATCCTCGCCGGCGATCACGTCGACCCTCTCCCGACGGTGCTGTGTCGCGACGACGGACCTGCCCTGCTCTACCCCGGCAAGGTCCACTCGGTCAGCGGCGAATCCGAGTCGCTGAAGTCCTGGCTCCTGCTCGTCGGCGCAGTCGAACAGCTCGCCCTCGGGCGGTCCGTCCTGTGGGTAGACCTCGAGGACTCGGCCCCTGCCGTGGTGGGCCGCCTGATGGCCCTCGGCTGCCCCACGACCGAGATCGCCAAGAGCTTCCGGTACGTACGGCCCGTAGACCCACTGCCCGACCCGTCGGCACTGCTCGACCTGTGCGTACCGCCAATCCCCACGTTGGCGGTAGTCGACGGCGTCACCGAAGCACTGTCACTGTTCGGCCTCGAACCCAACAGCAACGGCGACATCGCCGCCTTCATGGCCCGACTGCCCCGACCACTCGCCGACGCAGGACCCGCCGTCGCCCTCATCGATCATCAGGTCAAGAACGCCGAGAACCGCGGCCGGTACGCCATCGGCGCGCAGCACAAGCTCGCCGGCCTCGACGGCGCCGCGTACACCCTCGACCTCGTCCACGCCTTCGGCCACGGACGCAAAGGACTCGCACGGATCGACGTCGCCAAGGACCGCCCCGGCCGCGTCCGCGAGCACGCGAGCGGCGGCAAGCACATCGCCGAACTGCACCTGACCAGCGAAGCCGACGGCTCCGTCTTCGCCGAACTGAGAACCCCCGACGGCACCGCTTCCGCCGGCACCTTCCGCCCTACCGTCCTCATGGAGCGGGTCAGCCGCCACCTCGAAGACCACCCCGACGGGCAGACGCAGCGACAGGTCCTCGACGCCGTGACCGGCAAGCGCGACGCCAAGCGCACAGCCCTCGACGTCCTCGTCAGCGAAAGCCATGTCGACCTCGACACCGCCCAGCGCAGCCACACCTACCGCAGCCTCACGCCCTACCGAGAAAGCGACCCGACATGACCGTTTCCCCGTTCCCCGAGCGTTCCCCGCGCGTTCCCCAGGGAACGCCGACAGCCACCGTTCCCCCGTTCCCCTCCCCCTACAAGGGGGGAACGGTCCGGGGAACGCACGATCGGTCCCCGGCGCGGCCCGGCAGATGCCTTGCGGGGGGAACGGTCGCGAGCCCCACGAGCCTGAGCTGCCGCCTCGTCACTGCCTACGGTTCAGACCCGGCGCGTGCGCGTGCGCGTGGCCACGACACTCGTCCTGTCAACCTTTCTACGGAACGCTTTACACCGCAGGTCAACAGCGTTATGCTCGATGCATGGACCTCGTCGCCTACCTTCGCGTCAGCAGCGACACGCAGCTGGACGGCTACGGCCTCGACGTCCAGCGCAAGGCGATCCGCACCTGGGCGCGCAAGCACCAGCACCGAATCGCTGGCGAGTTCGTCGACGCCGGCATCTCCGGCACGAAAGACGCCGTCGACCGGCCCGGCCTGTCCGACGCTCTCGACATGCTCCGGCCACCGCCGCGCGCCCGCGGCCTCGTCGTCGCCCGGCTCGACCGACTGGCCCGCACCCTCGCCGTACAGGAGGCCATCCTGGCCATCGTCTGGCGTGCCGGCGCTTCGACCTTCACAGTCGACAGCGGCGAGGTGCTCCGCGACGACCCCGACGACCCGATGCGCACCGCCGTGCGCCAGGTGCAGGGAGTCTTTGCCCAGCTTGACCGCTCGCTCGTCGAGAAGCGCATGCGGGACGGCCGGCGCATCAAGTCCGAGTCCGGGATGCACGCTGTCGGCCAGCATCCGTACGGCTGGCGATCGGGCGGCAAGGGCGCGGACAGCGTCGTCCATCCTGACGAGCGGCGGGTTGTCGCACGCATCCTTGCCATGCGGGCCGAGGGTTCGTCGTACCGGGAGGTGGCGTCGGCCCTCGACGCTGCCGGCCTGCATCCCCGGCGTGCTGCGACGTGGAGTGCCGCATCGGTGCGGCTTGTTGCCGAGCGGGAGCGCACCCCGGGCTGAGTTGCTGGTCGCCGTGGCGACTGGCGGGTGGCACCGGCGCGGTAGCGCCCGTGCCCATGGACGTGAGATGGCCGGAGCGCGACGATGACCGCCGGCCGTTCCCGACCACCGTTCGCGCCCGGCAACTCGGTCAGCGTCCGTCACGGTGCGAAGAGCACGCGGCGGATGGAGGCGCTCGCCGACGCCAAGCTGGCGGAGATTCGGTCGCAGGCGTCGTGGGTCGAGGACGTCGACCAGGACGCGCTGCTGGCGTGGCTGGTGGCGGAGGCGCGGTGCGACGTACTGCGGCGCCACACGGACGTGAACGGACTCCTCGACGAGGCTGGCAAGCCGACGGGTGCCGCGGACTTCCTGCTGCGTTGTGAGCGGCAGGCTGAGGGCCTGCGGGCCCGCCTCGGTCTCGACCCGTTGTCCCGCGCCCGTCTAGGCCGGGACACGGCGTCGGCCCGCCTGGACCTCGCGAAACTGTGGGCGTCCGAGGACGACGAGGCGGCGTCGTGACGCGTCGCGAGGACCTGACCGCTGCTCGCGGCGATCTGGCCGTCTTCGCCAAGCTGGTCGGCTGGCCGCTGACGGCGCAGCAGGCGTCGTCGCTGACGCTGGAGCATCGGCAGACGGTGATCGTCGCGCCTCGGCAGTCCGGCAAGAGCCAGTCCCTGGCCGTGCTGGCGGCGTGGTGGGCATTCCGCCGGCCATCGCAGACGGTCCTGATCGTGTCCGCGGGTGACGAGGCAGCCGCTCGCCTGCTCCGTGCGGTGCGCCGAGTCACCGACCACCCGTTGCTCGCCGGCAGCGTCGTCGACGAGCAGCGGTCGCGGGTCGTGCTGTCCAACCGCTCGGTGATCGTTTCCGTGCCGGCGTCTGAGCGGCAGGTCCGCGGTCACACCGTCGATCTGCTGATCGTCGACGAGGCCGCGTTCGTCGACGAGGACCTGCTGCTGGGTGCGGCCATGCCGACGACCGCTGCCCGGCCGGATGCCCGGGTGGTGCTGGCGTCGTCGCCGTGGTCTGACAGCGGGCCCTTTCACGCGCTGGCGGTGATGGGCAGTCAGCCCGACCCGTTCACGGTCACGTTCCGGTGGGCACTGTCCGATGCGCCGTGGATCACGGAGGCGGTCATCGAGGCCGCGCGCGCGACGCTGTCGCCGCTGCGGTTCCGGGCGGAGTACCTCGGCGAGTTCGTGGGTGCGGCGGACGCTTTCCTGTCGGCTGCGGACCTGCTGGCGTGCGTCGCGGACTACCCGATGCGGTCGGTGGGTGACGACGAGCGGGTGGCGGTCGGTCTCGACTGGGGCCGGCAGGTAGACGCGCACGCGGTGGCGCTGGTGGGGCTGCTCGAGGACTTCGGCGTGAACGGTCGGCCGGTGCTGTTCGTGCCGTGGGCCGAGACGTCACGGCGCCCGTATGGCGATCAGGTGTCGATGCTCGAGGGTCTGGTCCGGTCGTGGCGGATCCACCGGGCGACGAGCGAGACGAACGGCGTGGGTGCCTATCCGAGCGAGGAGCTGGCTCGCCGGCTGCCGTCCATGCCGCTGACGTTGGCGACGTCGACGGCCAGGTCCAAGGAGGACCACTACGGCCGGCTGCGGGTCCTGGTCGAGCAGCGGGGGATCGTGCTGCCGCGTGAGCCTGAGCTGCTGCGTCAGCTCGGCGGCCTGGTGGCTCGTGGGACGCCGTCGGGTGGCCTGCGGATCGAGGCGGTGTCGGAGTCGGTCCACGATGACTTGCCGGACGCGTTGACGCTGGCGTTGGCGGGAGTGCCGGGCTGGTTGGCGCCGCCGCGGGTGGTGGATCCGCCGGAGGACGTGGAGTGGGTGGAGACGCCGGCGGGGGTGCGGGTGCCGCTGCCGCCGCGGTGCCGCGGGTCGCTGGGCCGTCCTGCCCGTTCGGTGTCGGTTGCGGGGATGCAGCTGCCGCCGACGTCAGCGGCAGGCGGTCATCAGCCGTCGGTTGGGCTTGATGCGTACACGCAGTCCGCTCGGTCGAGGTTCATCCGATGACCCCGAACGAGCGGGCTGCGCTGCTCGGCGAGGTCCGGCGCCTGCTCGGCGTGCCGGTTGGGGACGTGTACCGGCGTACACCGTTGCCCGGCGAGCTGGCGGGTCCGGCCCCGGCGGGTCACTACAGGCGGCCGCACTGGTGGTTCGTCTACGGCCACCCGGCGTGCCCGGCCGGCGAGTCCTGCGGCTGTCCGCGTGAGGTTCGGGGCCGCCCGCACGCGGCCCCCGTCCACGCCGGCCCGACCGGGCTGCTCCGTAACCCGCAGCACCTGAGCCGAGTTGCGGAACGGATGGGCCGGCAGCCCGGCTCGCGGCCTCTCACCGCGGCCGACGGCCGGCGCCTCGCCCAGCTACTCCACGAGATCACCGCCGACGAAGGGACGAAGTGAGATGCGAGAGCGCGACATGATCGAGGCGGGCAAGCTGTGGCTGCGCAGCCAGGCAGGCCCGGTGCCGGGCTGCCAGGGCGTCGGCGGCCCGCTCCCGCTGACGCTGTGCCTGCTGCACGTCGAGCGGGGGCTGCTTTGCCCCGCCTGCTACCTCGAGCACTCGGGAGAGCACCCGCAGGGCCGGGAGTGCAACGGCTGCGGGTCGGCGCCGGGGGCGTGGTTCCCGCAGTGGGCGGACGCCGTGTCGGGGCTGGTCCTGCGCCCCGACGGCTCCGAGGTCCCCTACGAAGGGCGCCTGGTCTTCTTCGGGGTCAGCTGGTGCGACGCCTGCCACGAGATCGACGAGGTTCTGCACGCGGCGTAAGCGGATTCTGTCGGTGCCTTGTTCTAGGATGAAGGCAGGCAGGGCAGCGACGTGAAGTCGCTGTGCTTTCGCCAGGTGCATCTGCGGCCTGGCAGCGGAACGGTCGCCCGGGACGGGGGCCGCGACGGGTCTGCAGCGGGCCACGTGAGGCGTGCCCGCCTCCCGCCTGACAGGACCCGTCCGATGGACCCCAACCTCGTTGACCTGCTCGCCAGCATCGGCGAGTTGCTCGCCAACTTGTCGGACCTGAGCCCCGAGCAACTCAGCGCCCTGACTGACCAGCTCGCTGAGGCGCTCGACGCTCTCAGCAGCTCGGACCCCACGGATGCGATCGTCGCCTCCGCCGAGCGGGTCGCTGACGCCGCCGAGCGGGTCGGCGCGGAACGGGCCCGGCGTGAGGGCCTCGTCGCGTCTGCCGCCGACCTGGTGGGCCGTGCCCGCGGCGCTCTTCGCCGGCCGACGCCGGTCGCGATCTCGCGGGTTGTCGCCTCCGCCGCCAATCACCGCGACCCGGAGCGTGAGCGTCCCACCGAGGGCCGCGCGGGGGCGCTGGTCGCGTCGCTGACGGCTGGGGGAGACCCCAACTCGCAGGTCCACGGCGTCGACCACCTCGCCGAGCTGTTCGACGCTCAGCACCGGGCCGCACGGTCGATGAAGCCAGGCTCGGACGGCGAAAGGGTCATCGTCGCCAGCTCCCGCTGGGAGTATCCCGCCGATCGTGACCTGCGGCATGCGCGGAACGACCCGCAGAAGGCGTCCGACCTCGTGGAGGCCGCAGTGCAGCCGATCGTCGCCTCCGGCGGCATCTGCCGGCCGGTGGCGGTCGACTTCGCCATCCCGACGTGGGGCACGGCCGACCGACCGATCCGCGACTCCTTGCCGTCGTTCCAGGCGACCCGCGGCGGTCTGCATTTCATCGTCCCGACCGCGTTCGACATGAACACCTACGGCGCCGGCATCTCGATCTGGACCAACGCCAACGACGTCACCCCCGGCGGAGCCAACACCGGCGTCAACAGCACCCGCACCGTCACCGACGGAGTGACCGCCGTCGGCACCACCCTCACCTCGGCTACCGCAGCCTTCACCTACGCCGACGTCGGCCGGTCAGTTGCCGGTGGTTCGATTCCCGCTGGCGCGACCATCGCCTCGGTGCAGTCCGCCACGTCGGTCACCCTGTCGGCTGCCGCGACCGCCGCCGCCAACGGGGTCACCGTCGCGATCTCCGGTGCCGGGGTCGGACCGACGACGAAGCCAGCGCTGGAGATCACCTGCGGCACCGAGATGGAGGTGCTCGTCGAGGCGATCCCGCAGATCCTCAACGTCGGCAATATGCGTGCCCGGTTCAACCCGGAGGTCCTCACACAGGCGCTCACGTATCTCGGTATGGCCCACTCGGTCACCGCCGAGGTGGAACTGCTCCGGCAGATGCGCGCGTTCGCCAAGCACGTGTCGGGGGTGCAGAAGTTCGGCATCGCCCGCGACGTGCTCACCACGCTGGACCTGATCACCGCGTACACACGTGACCGGTACCGGCTGCCCGACTCGACGATGCTCCGCGTCGTGCTCAAGCGGTGGGTCCGCAGTGCGATCCGCGCCGACCTCGCCAAGGCAGCCTTCCCCTTCGAGGACGACACTGCAGCCAGCCTTGCCGTCACCGATGCGCAGATCGACGCCTGGTTCGCGGCGCGCAACGTCGTGGCGACCTGGGCGCTCGACGACGACACCGGCACCCAGAACTTCGCCGCGCAGGGCGCGGGTACAGCCAGTGTCCCGGTGGCGCTGAACGGCTGGCCGGCCACGACCCGGATGCTGATCTTCCCGGAAGGCACTTACCAATTTTTGGACGGCGGGCAGCTCGACCTCGGTGTCACCCGCGACAGCACCCTGAACGCTCAGAACAAGATGCAGCTGTTCGCGGAGACGTTCGAGGCTGTCGCTCCCCGCGGCTTCGAGGCTCTCGACTTCACGGCCGCGTTCGTCTCCAACGGCGCGTCCGCTGGCACTGTCGCCCCGTCGTGATCGTCGGCCTCCCAGTCCCAGCCGGGAGCCCCCCGGTTAGTGAGTGATCTCCGTTCTGATCGCCGGCGCCACGAGGTGCGCACGGTCGCCGGCTCGGGAGCGGTGACCGTGCGCACCTGGAGAGGCAGGTCAGACCTGACGGGGCCTCCGCTCTGTTACGGCCAAGCGCAGCCGCGCATCCCAACGGAGCCGGCACGGCCAACCGTCGCGAATGCTCTCGAACTTCCGAAGCGAACGCGCCGTTCGGCGTCTGGCCAGCCAGGACGAGGGGACCTCGCCCGCGGTCATGCGACGCAGGTCCTCGGACAGCCTCGCCACGGCGGGGGCCCAGAGCTGAGCGCGCCTGGCCTCAAAGGCCTCGAATGTCGCCAAGGCCTCGTCGAACTCATCGGACGAGGCGGTAGTGAACTCGATCATCACGACTCCAAGCACGATCCGGTGGCCCCGTCCGCGCGGTTGCGGACGGGGCATCGGCGTGGAGTGGCTTGAGATGGTGTGGCTTGCGTAGCCGTATCGCGTCCCCGGCGTCCGACCGCAAGGTACGCCCACTGAAAAGCGATGACAAGCCCCTCCGAACATGCTCGCGGGGCAAATCCGAGTCCGCGGCGAGCGGCTGTACCGGGTAAGGGCACGCGACCTTCGAGGACTACTGCGAGAACCGATGGCGAGAACGGGAAAGTCGTCGACGGCTGGGTCGTTCTGCGGCGCCAGCACGATGATGGATGCGGCCGGCGAGACCAGCGACGCCCGGTCGGCGACGAGCGAGGCCGCTGACTGGCTCACCGACCACCTGACGAGCGAGGGCGGTAGTGACACGTCGGCGAGCATCAAGGCCGCCGGCCGTAAGGCGGGCCACAGTGAGAGCGCCCTCAAGCGGGCGCGGCAGCGGATCAAGGCGACGTCGACCTCGAGCGGATTCCCGCGTCAGACGTTCTGGACCCTGGCGGGCACCGCTCCGCAGTCGGGTCACGCCAGTCAGTCCAGCCCTGGGGAGAGTGGTCTGACTGAACTGACTGGACCAACTGGACTAACTGAGGCCCCAGTCGGTCCAGTTGGTCCAGTGGGATCAGTGGGATCAGTCCCCGCGCGAGGTGAACCCACTGAGGACCGGCGGTGCTCAAGCTGCGGCGAGCCGTTGCTGCTCATCCGCGAGGGCCGCACGACCTGCGCCCGCTGCCAGCGCAAGGCCGGCGCGGCATGACGCTGTCCCGTGTTGCGTGGGACGTGGGACGCGGGACGCCCCGCCTGCGGTATCGGCCCGGAAGACCTCATCCATGGGGGGACCCGGCAGCAGACAGACGACAACTGTCGCCTTCGCGCTTCGCTGCCACCTGCAAAGACGCAGGTCAGCACACCGCTAGAGCCAGTCCTGCTTACAAGCGGGATGTCGCAGGTTCGAACCCTGCCGTGCCCACCCGGCGGGCTGGGCTGGCTTTAATGGCTGTGTCGCCGCTGGTCTCCATCACGGTGGCGCATGCAGTTGCGCCAGTCGGCCCAA
>JAABUM010006703.1_pt1 | contig 11106 bp, 11 predicted proteins | sample 5559161 | NCBI WGS metagenome assembly JAABUM01 (sample SAMN10711868, study PRJNA513369) | rock metagenome | isolation source: Antarctica rocks | place: Antarctica: Victoria Land, Siegfried Peak nord | reverse complement strand
ACCGGCGCTTCAGCAAGGATTTCGAGCGCCTCGGTAGCACCGGCGAGGCGCTGATCTACATCGCCATGACGCGCCTCATGGTCCGCCGCCTGGCCCGCACCTGACGATTATTCAGACGGTTTCTAAGGGGTGTCTGCGACTGTGCTCTGCGGGGCCGCGCCCGCTCAGCCGCCATCCCGCCCGCGCGGGCGCATGATCAGGCAGGTCGTCGTGGCGTGCGCGTAGAGGACGCCCGCCGCATCGGTCAGCCGTGCCTCGGCGGTGGCGATCCGCCCGCCCACGGCGATTGTCCGCCCCTCGCAGCGGGTCGGGCCGACCGCGACCGTCAGCGCCCGGACGAAGTTGACCTTCAATTCCACCGTGGTATAGCCGGTCCCGGCGGGGAGGTGCGTGTGGACGGCACAGCCCATCGCCGAGTCGCAGATCGTCGTGATCGCGCCGCCGTGGACGGTGCCGATCGGGTTGTAATGATACTCCGCCGGGGTCATCGTGAAGACGACGCGCCCCTCCTCGATCTCCGCGATCGCAATGTCGAGCGCGTGCGCGATCGGCGGGCCGGGGAGTTCGCCGCGTGCCATCGCGCGCAGATAATCGAGTCCGCTCATCTCGCGTGCCGCACGCGCCCCGGTCAGCGGGTCATCCCAGGTGAAGGTGCGCGTGCGCTCGGTGGTCGTGGTCATCGCCGTCTCCTTCGCAGCAGTCTCAGGTTCTGCCCGTTCAGTCACGTTGCGGCCCGCGCCAGACGCCCCCGGCCCAGAGGACGAACGCGACCAGGAGGGGTTGCGCGGGCAGGCGCAGCCAGTGGTAGAGAGCGGGGGCGGGGGACGCGCCGATCTGGATATTGTTGACCGCGTGGTTTATGTTTGCCGGGAAGACGGCGACGAGCAGCGCCGCCAGCCCATAGGTGGCCGGGCGACGAGTGCGCGGGTGCAGCAGCCCGAGCGCGCCGACGATCTCGGCGACGCCGCTCAGCAGGACCAGGCCGCGCCGCCAGGGGAGGAACGCGGGAACGAGCTGCATTTCGGTGTCGGTGGCGATGAAGTGGAGACTGCCGGCGATCAGGAAGGCCAGCGAGACCGACCAGCGCGCCCAGCGCCGCCAACGACCTGCTTGCTGCATCGGAAGCCCTGCCCTTTCCCCTTGCCGTCCGTTTCGTCGGGATAGTATACGACCGATCGGTCGTTTTTTGCCGCGACCAGAGTGTAGCGCTGCCGCGAGCGCGCCGCAGCGTCCGAGGAGTCATCCGATGCCGACGATCCAGACCGACCGGCTGACGATCCGTCCCTTCACCCACGAGATGATGCTCGCGGCGCTGGACGACCCCGCCGCAGCCGGGTCGTTGCTCGGGCTGCGCGTCGCGGCGGGCTGGCCGAACGATGCCGAGCGTGGCGTCCTGACCTTTCTGGCGAATCAGATCGAGCGCGAACCGGCGCTGTCCGATTGGCAGATGCAGATCTTCATCCAGACCGCCGAGGGGATCATCATCGGGACCGGCGGCTTCAAGGGCCGCCCCGACAAGACCGGGATGGTCGATCTCGGCTACGGGATCGCGCCCGCCTATCAGGGGCAGGATTACGCCACCGAGGCGGGCACGGCGCTCGTCGCCTGGGCTTTCGCGCAGCGGGGCGTGCGGCGCATCTTCGCCGATTGCCTGGCGACGAACCCGGCCTCGGCGCGCGTGCTGGCGAAGATCGGGCTGCGCCAGCTTCCCCCGCGCGGCAAGTACCTCAACTGGGAACTGACCGCCAAAGAGTACGCGGCCCGGCGCGCGGAGTGATCGCGGCGGTGGTGGCGGTCGCTCGCCCGGCTTGTGTCGGCGGCCTGTTGCTGGTTCAGCACGAAGGCCCCCGCGTCTGGCGCGGGGGCCTTCGTCGAGGCGGTGTGCCTCACGTGGCCCAGCCCGCGCGGCGTAATCCGGCGTGACCGGTGATCGCGAGCGCGATCAGGATCTGGGGCACGAAGAGGAGCCAGATCGTGCGGTCCGGCCCGAGGCGTTCGAGTAGCACGCCGGCCAGCGCCACCCCCAGCGGCTGACTCCCCCAGACGATCAGGCGGAAGATCGCATTCGTGCGCCCCTGGAGCCGGTCGGGCGTCGCGGCGAGGCGGTAGCGATACTGGGTGATCATGTAGACCGGCACCACCACGAACGCCGCCGCGTTGGCGACGACCAGCGCGGGGACGTTCGGCGCGAAGAGGAAGCAGAGCCAGGTGAGCGCCCAGATCCAGGCCGCGCCGATCAGCAGCGGCCCGAAGCGGAAGCGCCGTTGCAGCCAGGGGGTGATCAGTCCGCCGACGATACTCCCCACCCCGCCCCCGGCGAAGATCAAGCCCAACTCGAACGGGGTCGCGCCGATCCGCTCGCCGAGAACGATCATGATCAGCGGGTAGCCGACGCTGCAGACCATCAGCCCGCCGGTCGTTAGCGCGACCAGGCGGAGGATGCGTTGCCCCCACAACCAGCCGATCCCTTCGCGCATCTCGTCGCGCAAGCGCCCTGTCTCCGCCATGCGCGCCTCCTGGAGCGGCGTGCGAATGAAGAAGAGGGAGAGCAGCGAGAGGGCGTATGAGAGCGCATCGAGCGCGAATGGGATCGCGCGGCCCAGGCCGTAGAGCGCGCCGCCGAGCGCTGGCCCCACCAGTTGCGCCAGCGAGTCGGTCAGCCCATTCTGGGCGAGGGCGTTGGGCAGCTGCCCCTTGCTGACGACGCGCGGCAGGCACGACGACTCGGCCAGATTGAAGAAGAGGAAGAGGCCGCCCTCGATCAGCGAGACGAGCGCGAGCTGCACGAGGCCGAGCCGTCCGAGGATCAGCGCGAGCGGCACGCTGCCGAGCGCCAGCACGCGCCCGCTGTCGCACCAGATCATCGTGCGGCGGCGGTCCCAGCGGTCGATCAGCGCCCCGGCGGGGAGGCTGAGCAGGGCGAAAGGGAGGGCGCGCAGCGCGCCGATCAACCCTGCCTGAGTCGGCGAGCCGGTGAGTGCCAGCACGAGCAGCGGGAAGGAGAGGCCGGAGATCTGCGAGCCGAACGAGGAGACGGCCTGGCCGCTCCAGAGCAGGAGATAGTCCCGATTGCGCCAGAGCGACGCATAGCCACCCGGCGCCCCATCTTCGGCGCGCGCGTCGGTCACGATGCTGTTGTCCACGAAGAAAACCCCCAACGAATGTCGGGGCGAGGGGACCGTCTGGTGCGCCCGCGCCCGCTGTCTCCGGCGCCAGTTAGCGAGACAGCGGCGGGCAACTCAGATCGGTGTACCAGTTGATCGGCCCATCGTGGGCGACCGTTGAAAAACGCACGGAAAGCTCCTCACGGAAGGGTGTCGCTACGCAGAGGATAGCGAACGGCGCAGGTCGCGGCAACTGTTCGGTCGATCAGATCCGTGACGCCGGATGGCGGAGCGACACCTCGCGTGGCTCCCTACCCGCGCAACAGCCCCAGACCCTGGCGGATCTCGCCGAGGTGATAGGCACAATGGCCGACCAGGGCGAACGCATCGCCGATGGCCCACTCATCCCACTCTTCGGCGGCGCTGGCGAAGGAGTGTAGCAGCTCATATTCGGCTCGCAAACCCGCGACCAGCGCCCGCCACTCGTCTTCCGTCACCGTCCCGGTCTGCCATGCCATCGCCCAATCGACCGGACGCTCCTCACCGGTGCGAATCTGGTCGTTGCGCTCGGCGATGTACACCCGCACATGGGCCACCTGCGCGGCCAGGGTGGTGCCGTGTGCGCCGACCGGGCGCGAGGCTTCCTCGGCGGAGACGGAGGCCAGCGTCTCGAAGAGCGACGCCTCGGGTTCCAAGAAATAGCCTTGGACCGCTCGACGACCGTTTCCAGCACCGCCAGGAAGCCTTTGCGATAGGTCTCTGCCGCGATCACGCTTGCCATTGGCCCCTCCTCGCCCTGTCGGATCAGCCCGCGTGGGCGATCGTTCGTCGCCAGCATAGGCACAGCCGGGATGATGGTCAACGTGCGACGAACCCCCTCCTCTGCCGTTCATGGCAAGGGTCGCCGTGGCATCCCTGCTGTGGCGAGCCGGGACGCCGGGTTACGCGCCGTGCGGTTGCCCGGCGGGATCTGTGGCGACTGCGCGGAGGGCACGCAGCGTGTCGCGGACGAGTTCGGCGAGCGACCGCTCGTCCTGCTGATCGAGCCAGCGGTCGAGCGCGACGCCGAAGACGGTCACGGCGAGCTGGGCGGCGAGGATCGCGGTCAGCGCATCGACGCCGCGCTCTCGGAACCCCAGATCGATGGCGTCCGACAGGACGACGAGTTTCCGCAACTCGCGCTCGCGCAGGCCCTCATCCGTCTGAATGATCGCGCGGCGGGTCCGCAGATATGCCAGTTGGCCCTCGAACCGCGTCGCCGCGACCGTCTCGAGCCCGTGGGCGATCACCAGCATCGGGCCGAGCGACGCCGGGGCGTCGGCCATGAGCCGTGCGACCAGCGCGGGGAATTCTTCCTCGACCGCGAAGAGCACCTCGCGCTTGTCGGCGAAGTGCCGGAAGAACGTGCGCGTCGTGAGACCGGCGTGCGCGGCGATCTGCGGCACGGTCGTCTCCGCAAAACCCTGCTCGGTGAACAATTCGACTGCGGCGCGTTCCAACCGGCCACGCGCGTCCGGCTTCCATCTGCTCATAGCGCCATGCTACTTGACGACACGTCGTGTCGTCAAGTAGCATGATGATGTCACGGCGTGTCGTCACGCTGGCGACGCGCTGAATAGGAACGAAGCGAAAGGATCAGCTCGAATGCCGACGAACACCGCCGCCTGGATCGGCGCGAAGGGGGCCAAACTTGCGGTCAAGCCCGCGCCCTACACGCCCCCTCGCGCGAACGAGATCGTGGTCAGGAACCACGCCGTAGCGATCAATCCCCTCGATTGGATCATCCAGGTCGCGGGCAGCGTCGTCTACCGTTGGATTAAGTACCCCTTCGTCCTCGGCGCGGATCTGGCGGGCGAGGTGGTCGAGGTCGGCACGGCGGTCACGCGCTTCAATGTGGGCGACCGCGTGCTCGGTCACGCCGTGGGCACGGACAACGATCGCAACGCCCCGGCCGAGGGCGCTTTCCAAGAGTACACCGTCCTCCTCGCCAACATGGCCGCACCGCTCCCCGACACCATGCCGTACGAAAGCGCCGCCGTGCTCCCCTTGGGCCTGTCCACCGCCGCGTGCGGCCTCTTCCAGAAAGATCAACTGGCGCTGCGTTATCCCGCCGCGACCCCGCAGCCCACAGGGCAGACGTTGCTCGTCTGGGGCGGCTCGACGAGCGTCGGCAGCAACGCCATACAGCTCGCCGTCGCCGCCGGCTACGAGGTCATCACGACGGCATCACCGCGCAATTTCGACTATGTGCGCGCGCTCGGCGCGAGCCAGGTCTTCGACTATCGCAGCGCGACCGTCGTGCGAGACGTCATCGCGGCGCTCCGGGGCAAGCCGTTCGCCGGTGCGCTCGCCGTTGGCGCGGGGTCGGCCGAGCCCTGTGCGGACATCGTCCACACTTGTAAGGGCAACAAGTTCATCGCCCTGGCCAGCCCCTCCGTCTCGTTCGCGTCCGGCCTGACCTTCGGGACGATCCGCAAGCTCATCTTATCCGGCGTGGCGCTGCAAGTGCAGTGCCGGACACGGCACATTCGCACCAAGTTCATCTTCGGCACCACCTTGAAGGACAACGAGGTCGGCACGCTCATCTACGAAACGTTCCTGCCGCAAGCCCTCGCAACGGGGCGCTACGTGGCCGCGCCAGAACCGTATGTCATAGGCAAGGGGCTCGAGTACATCCAGGCCGGATTCGACATGCAAAGGGCCGGGGTCTCCGCCAAGAAGGTGGTCGTCTCCTTATAAGCGCGCTCCTGAATAAGCGCGCTCCTGAGCATCGAGGGGCCACGCCTGCGGCCATAACGGCCAGATATGAAGAACAAAGGATCGGATGAAAAAGATTCTCGTGATCGGGTCATCGGGTTTTGTCGGGCGGCGTGTCGCGCAAACGCTGCTCGCGGCTGGCTACACCGTCCGCTGCCTGGCCCGGACCCCGGCGAAGGTCCGGGATCTGGCCGCGCTCGGCTGCGAGGTCGTCCAGGGCGATATGACCGATCCCGCGGCGATGCGGCGTGCCCTGGCGTCCGTCGATGCCGCCTACCTCGCCGTCCATACGCTCTCGCCGCAAGGGGCCGGTACGGCGGCGGGGCAGGGCTTCATGGACGTGGAGATGCAGGGCGTGCGGAACATCGTCGCGGCCTGCCGGACGAATGGCGTGCATCGCCTGCTCTACGTCACCTTCCTGGGGACCGCGTCCGATGGGCCGAGCGCGTGGGCACGCGGACGCTGGCAGACCGAACAGTTCTTGCTAGGGAGCGGCCTCGATGTGACCGTCATCCGGCCCGGCCAGATCGTCGGCGTGGGTGGAGACGGCTTCGATATGCTGGCGGCGCAGGCCCGACGATCACCCGCGCTGATTATGGGCAGCGGTCGGCAGAAGTTTCGGACCATCGCACTCGACGATCTGGTCGCGTATCTGGTCGGCGTCCTCGATGAGCCGCGTGCGTATGGGCACGGTTACGACGTGGGGAGCGATGACATCCTGACGGTCGACCAGATGATCGATGGGGCGGCGGCGATCCTGGGCCGCAAACAGCCGAGGAAAATCCACATCCCGCAGGCGCTCCTCAGCGCGATCGCGCCGTTGGCCGAACGGCTGACAAGGGTTCCCCGAGGGGCGCTCAGGGGCCTGCTGGATGGCATGGGTACCGATCTGATCGGCGACCCCACGCCGATCCGCCAGCTCTTGCCCCGGCCGCTGCTCTCCTATGGTCAATCGGCAGCACAGGCATTGATGACAGAGTCGAAGGCGTGATGCGTGCCTTCCGCTCTTCCCCGGTGCCGGCCGCGCACGCAAATGGCAATGTCGGCATGGCAGCACCCGGCGCATTCGCCGCCACGCGCGGTACAGCGTATGACCCTAATTGCGGCACTCGGCACGGCTTCAGCGCACTCTGACGCCAGTGAACGGGGGGGCGTTGGCATCTTGCCGCGTGCGGGCGTAGAATCGCCGTGGGATGATCCAGGCCGGGTACGGCCCAGCCTTAAGTTGCATAGGGGAGGGTGATGACAGCCGATAACGCGCACACGGTCTATTACGGCGATGAGACGAGGCTCGCCCAGAGAAACTTTCCGATCAGCGATCTGCGCTTCTCGCGCCGCTTCATCCGCGCGTTGGCGCAGGTCAAGGGCGGGGCGGCACAGGTCAACCTCGAACTCGGCCTCTTCAAGGGGGAGCGCGGCAAGGAGATCGCGGAGGCGATCGTGCTGGCGGCGCGCGAGGTCGCCGCTGGCGAGCACGACGCGCAGTTCGTCCTCGACATCTTCCAGACCGGCTCCGGCACCTCGACGAACATGAACGCGAATGAGGTCCTGGCCGCGCGTGCCAACGAGATACTCACCGGGCAGCCGAGCGCGAAGAGCCCGGTCCACCCGAACGATCACGTCAATATGGGGCAGTCGTCGAACGATGTCATCCCCACCGCGATCCACCTCGCGGCGCTCGCGGGGATTCACGAGGATCTGCTGCCCGCGCTCGGTCGGTTGGAGGAAGCGCTGCGAACGAAGGCGTCCGAGTTCATGCCGATCGTCAAGACGGGGCGCACCCACTTGCAGGACGCCACGCCGATTCGCCTCGGTCAGGAATTCGAAGGCTATGCCGGGCAGATCGAGCGCGCGCAGACGCGGCTCGCCTACGCCATCGGCGAGCTGCGCGAGGTGGCGCTCGGTGGCACCGCCGTCGGCACCGGTATCAACACGCATGGCGAGTTCGCTCGGCGGGTCTGCGCGCTGATCAGCACGGTGGCGGGCTACGAGATTGTGGAGACGACGAACCATTTCCAGGCGCAGAACACCCTCGACGGGGTCGTCGCGGCGAGCGGCGCGCTGAAGACGATCGCGGTCAGCCTGCTGAAGATCGCCAACGATATCCGCTGGCTCGGTTCCGGCCCGCGCGCCGGCCTCGGCGAGATCACCGTGCCCGAGGTGCAGAAGGGCTCCTCGATCATGCCGGGCAAGGTCAATCCGGTGATCGCGGAGTCGGTGACGATGGTCGCGGCGCAAGTCATCGGCAACGACGTGACGATCAACATCGCGGGGGCCTCGGGCAACTTCGAGCTGAACGTGATGATGCCGGTCGCGGCGTACAACCTGCACCAGTCGATCGCCATCCTCGCGACCGTGTGCGACAACTTCGCCGCGCAGTGCATCGCGGGGTTGCAGGCGACCGAGCAGGGGCCGTTGATGGTGGAGCGTGGGCTGATGGTCGGCACCGCGCTCGCGCCGGAGATTGGCTACGACGCGGCGGCGGCGATCGCCAAGGAGGCGGCGAAGTCGGGGCGCACGATCCGCGAGGTCGCCCGCGAGCAGACCAAGCTCACCGAGGAGCAACTGAACCGGCTGCTCGATCCGGCCGCGATGACCATGCCCGGCACCACGCTGGCCTCGTCGGGCGGCTGAGCGAACCACGAGCGACGAAGTACGAGCGACGAGTGTAGATAGTGGCGATAGAGCGCGGGCCGGGAGCGTCGATAATGCTCTCGGCCCGCGCTGTTGTGCTTCGTGCTTCGGCGCTCGGCCCTGCTTACATCAGGCCGGGGATCTTCATCCCACCGGTCAGCGCGGACATCTTCTGCTCGGAGAGTTTCTTTGCCTTGTCCATCGCGTCGTTGATCGCGACGAGCAGCAGGTCTTCCAGCGTCTCGATATCTTCCGGGTCCACGACCTCGGCCTTCAACTTGATCGCTTTCAGCTCCTGCAACCCCGTGACCTCTACCGTCACCGCATCACCCCCGGCGCTGCCGGTGACGAGCGTCTCGCCAAGTTCCTCCTGAATCTTCGCCATTCGGTTCTGCATCTGCTGGATCATCCGCATATTCGGCTGCATCGCGCGCTCCTTATCTCGTCGTCTCGTCTTCCCGAAATACCCGCGCGGCCACCTGGCGGGCGGGATCGTACCCTGGCAAGTACAGGGCAGTATAGCAAACCACCGCCTTGGCCCTCGTGTGCGCGCTTGTCGCCCACCACGGCAGCGGCTAGACTCCGCACGGTGGCGACGATGTAGTCGCGAGCAGCGGATAGGGTGGAGAGGTATGCGCTGGCCGAAGAGCACGACGGGCAGGACGCGCGTGCGCCTGTGGCCCTCAGCCGCCGCGCGCGACGAGGGGCGGGCGATCGATCGCCTCGCCTGGCCGATCATCGCCGACGGCTTCTTCGCCTCCGCGCTCGAACTCACCAATCTCGCCCTCCTCGGTCGGCTTGGCACCATCGTCCTCTCCGGCGTCGGCGCGGCGACGCAGCTGATCCAGCTGGCGCTCGCGGTGACCGCCGGCGTGAGCATCGGCGGGATGGTCCTGGCGGCGCAGTCGCGCGGCGCGCGCGACCTGCGCGGCACCGGCCAACTGATCGGACAGACGCTGCTGATCGGCCTCGTGATCGGTGTGGCGCTCGGCTTGCCGGCCGTGCTCTTTGCCGAGCCCCTCTTGCGGCTGATCGGCGCGAGCGAGCCGGTGGCGGAGGTGGGGCGGATCTATCTGCAATTCGCCGGACTCTCCTTCCCCGGACTGGCACTGATGACCGTCGCCGCCGCCGTATTGCGCGGTCTCGGCAATAGCCGTACCCCGATGGTCGCCACCGGCCTGGTCAACCTGATCAACATCGGCGTCGCCCTTTTCCTGATCTTCGGTCCGCTGCAACTCGGTGTGGCAGGTGCGGCGATCGCGGCGGCGGTGGCGCGCACGCTCGGGGCGGTCTTCCTGCTGGGCGCGATGGTGCATTCAGGCGTGCTGCGCGGCGCGCGCCTGCGCCCCGAATTCCCGTTGATCAAACGGATCCTGGGGATCGGCTTCCCCGCACTCGGCGAGCAGCTGATCCTTAACTTCGGCCTGCTCGGCTACGGGCTGATCGCGCTGCAACTCGGCACGACCCTCTTCGCCGCGCAACGTGTCGCGCTGACGTTGATCGGCCTCGCCTGGATGCCTGCCTTCGGCTATGGCGCGGCGAGTACCGCGCTTGTCGGGCAGGCGATCGGCGCTGGCGAACCGGCGCGCACGCAGCGTATCGCGCGGGTCGGCTCGGTCCTCGCAACGGCGTGGATGACCGGATTGGCGGTCGTGTGCTTCGCCGTGGCCGATCCGTTGGTCGGCCTCTTCACCACCGATCCGGCGGTGCAGTCCGCCGCCGCGAGTGGCCTGCGCGTCCTCTGCCTCGGGTTGCCCCTATGGGGGGTGGGACAGGTCTATGCGGGGGCGTTGCGCGGCAGCGGCGATACCCGCTTCCCGATGCTTGCCACGACGATCGGGGTCTGGATCGTCCGTCTGCCGATCGCGTGGTTCTTGTGCCTCGTGCTCGGGCTGGGGCTGCCGGGCCTGTTCCTCTCGAATAGCGTTGATGCCGCGATCCGCGCCGTGCTGGTGACGGTCCGGTTCGCGCGCTCGCGGTGGCAAGAGCGCGCGATCCTGCGTGTGGCCCAGGTGCGGTAATTGCGGGATGGGCGGGAACGGGTGCCAGGCGAGCGCTGAGCGATGAAAAGAGGATGGAATGGCGGTATTGAGCGGACTACGATTGACCCCGGCCTACCACGAGCGCGTCTGGGGCGGACAGCGCCTGCGCGCCGCCACGCCGCCGATCGGCGAAGCCTGGATCGTCGATGAGCACGATCGGGTCGCGGAGGGGCCGCAAGCGGGGCGCACCCTCGGCGAGCTGGCGACGGAGTGGGGCGAGGCGTTGCTCGGTCGGGTGCCGGTCGGGCGCACCGGCAGTCGTTTCCCGCTGCTGATCAAGCTGCTGGACGCGGCGGATTGGCTCTCGGTGCAGGTGCATCCGAACGACGAGGAGGCGGTCCGGCTCGAAGGGGCGGGGCAATTCGGCAAAACCGAAGCCTGGCACATCATCGAGGCCGCGCCGAACGCGCAAGTCATCTGCGGCCTCCGTCCCGGCACCACCCCGGAGTCGTTCGCCCGGGCGATGCGCGACGGCACCGTCTCGGAGTTGTCGCGCGATCTCGATGTGACGGTGGGCGACACCGTCTTCAACGGCGCGGGGACGGTCCACGCCCACGGACCCGGCCTCC
>JAABUM010006699.1_pt1 | contig 11109 bp, 10 predicted proteins | sample 5559161 | NCBI WGS metagenome assembly JAABUM01 (sample SAMN10711868, study PRJNA513369) | rock metagenome | isolation source: Antarctica rocks | place: Antarctica: Victoria Land, Siegfried Peak nord | reverse complement strand
ATACTGCATGAGCAGAGGGCCGCGGCATACTGCATGAGCAGAGGGCCGCGGCATACTGCATGAGCAGAGGGCCGCGGCGTGGTCATGGGCATGGCCCCCTACCCGCAGCGGGGCGTGGGGCGTGGGGCGTGGGGCGTGGCTGCACACGGTTCCCTGGTGGCCGCTCCGCTCTGTGGGCGGGGTCGCGCTGACGCTGTTGGTCCTGTTCTTGGCAGCGGCGCGGCCCTCCTGCGGCCGACGGCACGGCCAGCCTATGGTGGCGAGGCAGGCTCTACGCACGGTGCAGGCGTGCGAGTCGCGCGAAGAGCCCGTCGCGTGCGGCGTCCACATCGGTCCGATCGTGGACGCGGAGCACGGCGAAGACGTCGGCAGCCGTGTGTTGGAGGGTGGCCAGCTCCAGACGGCGCCCGATTCTAAGGGCGTTGACAACGACGGTCGGGACGGTCGCGGGGATGACAAGGCGCGCGAGCGCCGCGGGCACGTCATCGACAGCCAGGAGGAGCGCGCCCGCGGGGTGCGGGCGCTGGGATAGGGGCGGGACGCGGTACTGTTCGACCGCGCTGATGACTCCCAGGTCCCTGCGTCTGGTCGCCCAGATCCTGATACAGACTCGAAGGGAACGGTCGGGCAAGGGCCTCACGAAAAGCTTATCCACCCTTTTTAACACACTTTTGACACGCGCTTAATGGCCTCTTAACACGCGCTTGCTACAGTCGAAGTGGTTGCACGCGTCTCACCCGACGGCTAGCAGCGGAGAGGCACTGTGGGTATGCCCGTCAGCCGCGAACCACGGCTCATCCACGCGCTCCCGGGGCGGGCGCGCGTCCACCTCTCAGGGTGGACGCCGCGTGAGCACCAGGGGCTTTCGCTGCGCTTGCGACAAGCGCCGGGCGTGCGAGATGTCCGGGCCAACGCGCTCACCGGCAACACGCTCGTCCTGTTCGATCCCGGCGCGACGGATGTGCACGCTATCGTGATGGTGATGCGGGCGCAGTGGCTGCGTGCGCCGCGTGTTCAGGGTGATGGGCGCGTACTCGTCGCGAGCGACGGTACGCCCGGTCGGGCGCGCGCGGGGGCAGCGATCTTACCGGGAGGGGTGCCCGCGTCCGCTCGGCAGGTACCCGCGCAGGGCGGTGCCCGCCGGCCTCGGGGGGGCGGGCCGCCTGTTCCCTTGGTTAGCGCAGATGGCAGCGCGCGTCGGGGAGCGGCGCCGCTCTCCTCGACGGACCGGCGCCAGCGGTTCCGGGACGTTTTACGCGCGTTCCGCGGGTTGAGCGACGTCGTCGGCCTGGGGACCTGCATCGCGAACCTGCTGCGCACCGGGAGTGTGTTCGGCCTGATCGTCAACGGCCTCGAGTTGTTCCTCCTGTGCGGCGATGTTCTCGCGCGACGGGCTGAGCCGTGCCGCGTCACGGTGCTCTCATCGCCAGGGACGGATAGCGCCAGTGCAAGACGCAGTCCGGATCGCGGTGATGTGCGTGTCTCGCTGTCGCAATCCACCCCTGCGACAAGCTTTACCCCGATGCTGTGATCGAAGCGGGCGTCTCGGGTCCTTATTGCCATCGAGACATCTGTTTTACCATATCCTCCCCCCTCTCACGAGTATCGTTACAACCCCTGATAGTGTTGGCGACGGCGGCTTGCACCCGTAACCATGCCCACGACGCACCCACTTTTACGCGCAGGCACGGCCCTGAGAATGACTTCGCCACCAATATCAACCCCTGTGCAGCCGCGCCGGCGCGCTCGCTCCACAGTGTACGAGAGGGGCACGGCATAACATCTCCTTGATCGTGCCACGGCCGTGCCACGGCACGAGTTCCTTGGCGCCCGTCGTCGCATGGCGCCCGTCGTCGCATCGCGGTCACACAGTGAGCCCGGGTGAGCCCGGGTGAGCGATGGGCACGACGGCGACACGCTAGTGGCATGTCGCTTGCTTGGTGATACCGAAGGCGTGTGATCGGGGCGTAAACCTTATATACTTGCATACATGTATCCGCTATCCGTGCACGCCGTGCGGCCGGTGCCAGCAAAAAGGAGATAGAGATATGGCCCTCGACGATTATTTGGAGTCCGAGGTGGCGATCGCCGTCGCCGCGACTGCGGCCGTCCTCTCGCCGCGCGTGCGCGGGGTGCTGCGCAAGGGCGCGGTCTACGGTCTGGCCGGCGCGCTCGTCGCGGCCGACGGCGTGGGATCGTTCGTCCGCGGCATCGGGCGCGGCGCCCAGCGGACCGCGCGCCCCGCGGGCGTACCCGCCGCCGCGACGACCGCGACGGCGGGCGCGGCGAGCGACAGCGCCGGCGTAACCGGGACCGTCGCGCACGCGGCGGCGGGCGGCGCCGCGACGAACGCGCCGCCAAGCACACCCGAGGCCGCTGCCGACGAGCTGGCCGCCGTGGCTCAGGGCGACGGCGACGCGGCGACGGGCGTCGCTCGCCGGGGTCGCCGCGTGCGCGCGGAGCAGACGGACGGCGTCGCCAATGAGTGAGACCGTCGACGACGGGGTCGAGGGCGGCGGGATCGAGCAACGTCCGGCCACCGCCCGCGCCGAGGAAACGGTTGACCGTGCGGGCGAGCGGGTCGGCCACCTCGCGGTCCTGCTCGGCTACCAGCTCCGGGTGTTCGCGGCCCGAGCGCGCGAGGAGGCCGAGGATATCTGGGCCGAGGCACGGAGCATGCGCCGCACGGATGAACAACCGTAAGCGGGGCGGGGCGTGTCCTCCCCGCCCGTCGCCCGACGGGCGTGTCACGCTCGCCCCCATCGCCACACCCCTTTCCCTGCCGATCATCCCGCGCCCATCGACCCGTCGCCCCGGACACGGGCTCCCGGGCACTCTGGCGCTATCTGCGAAGGGTGACACATCCGCATGAGTATCGCCGTCGCCGCCGAGCCGCGCCTGCTGCGCACGGTCCCGGGCCGCGCGCGCGTCCATCTGCCCGGCCTATCGGAGCTCGACGCCCCGGTGGTCGAGGCGCAGATCCGTTGCGCGCCGGGTGTCCGCGTCGTGGAGGCCAGCCCCCTCACGCGCAACGTCCTGGTCCTGTACGATCGTCGCGCCACGAGCGAGGAGGCCGTCCTTGCCGCCGTGCGCGCCTGTGAGCGCGGGGCAGCCCCCGAGACGCGCGAGGCCGGCGAGACGGGCCCGTCTGGCTCGTCGGGCTCAGACGCGGCGGCGCGTGCGCGGCGGGACGCGTCCCCGGCCGGGCGGGCGGGGGCCCCGCGCGTCCTCTCCTCGGGCCGCGGGCGCGGCGGGCGGGCGCGCATCGCCGTGCGCGGCCTCGACCGCGACCCCGACCTGGCGCGCCGCGTCGTCGAGCGCCTGGAGCGTCGTCCCGGCGTGCGGGCCAGCGCCAACCCGCTCACGGGGCGCGTGTTGGTCTTGTTCGACGCGCACCAGGAGGACATCCGCACCCTGCTCTCCGATGTCGTCGCCGTGGAGTTGCCCGACCTGCCGGGGGAGGACAACCCGACCCACCCGCTCGACCCCGCCCCGCTGATCCAGAGCGCGGCGCGCACGACGGGTGCGGCCATCGGCCTCGGGCTCGTCACCGCCCAGCAGGTCGCCGGCGTGACGGTCTCGTCGCCCGGGGCGGTCCGGGCCTCCGCCGTCATCGGCCTCGTGCAGGGCTTCCCGGCCACGCGCAATGGCCTGCGCGCGCTCCTCGGCCGCAACGTCTCCGACCTCCTGTTCGGCGGCGCCAACATCGTGGCCCTCGCCCTCTCCGGCAACCCGCTGGGCCTGGCCGTCACGGGCCTGGAGTCGCTGCGCCTGCTGACCGAGGTCGTGGCGCGCCGGCGGGCGTTCGCGCGCTACGAGGAGCGGCTGGGCGCTGTCGCCGCGGCCGCGCCGGGCGCGACGATCCGGCTGGAGGCGGGCGCGCGCGCGCCGCTCGCGGCGACCATCGTGGAGGGGACCGGCACGGCCAGCGACCGCGACGGCTCGCCGGTGTCGGTCGGTCCCGGCGCGCCGGTCTCCGCCGGGGCGCGGGTGCAGGGCGGGCCGTTCGTGGTGACGCTGCGGGCCGACGAGCCGTTCAGGCCGGGGGCGCGCCCCGCGCCCCCGGCCCCGACCCTGCCCGACCGCTACCAGCGGGCGCTGGGACCGGTCTCGCTCGCCTACGCCCTGGGCACGGGCCTGGTGACGCGCTCGCCCGGACGCGTCTTCGAAGCGTTGCTCCTGGTCAACCCGCGCGCGGCCCTGGTCGGCGCGGAGTCGGCCGGCCTCAACGCCGCGGCGCACGTGCTGCGCGCCGGCGTGACGGTGGTGGGCTCGCGCCCGGAGCGCGCGGTGCGCCGGCCGGACGCCCTGGTGATCGACGGGCCGCGCGTGCTGACCGACGGGGTCGAACTGACCGGTATGGCGCTACTGGACCACGCCCGCGACGCCGCGGAGGTGCAGTCCCTCGCGGCCGGCGTGGCGGCGGCGGCGGGCTCGCCCTGGGGCGCGGCCTTCCGCGCGGCCAGCCACGCGCCCGCCACGGACGGCCTCTTCGACGGTACGACCGCCCGGGCCACGGTCGGCGGCGCCGCGTACACGCTCGGCCCGCTCGCGGACGGCGACGACATCCCGGCGGCGGGGCGGCTGCGTGGGCGCGGGGATACGTTGGTGGCGCTGCGCGCCCGCGACGGACGTCCGATTGCCCTGTTCACGCTGCGTGCGTGCCTCGCGCCCAGCGTGGCCGACCTTGTCGCGACCTGCCGCCGCCATGGCGTCGCGCTCGAGCTGGTCGGCCGTGGCGAGGCCGCGCGCGCGGTCGCCCGCCGGGCCGGCGTGCCGCTGCTGGACGAGGAGGACGCCGTGGCGGCGGTACACGCGCGCCAGGAGGGGGGCGGCCGCGTGGCCGTGCTCTCCGACAGCGCGCACACGGCGGAGGCCTTCGCCGCCTGCGACCTGGCCATCGGCCTGACCTCCGGCCGCAGCGGCCGTTTCCCGGCGCGCGCCGACCTGCTGGCCCCCGACCTCGCCGGGGTGGTGGCCATCGTCGAGGCGGGGGCGGGGCGCGACAGGGCGGCGCGCGACGCCGTGGGCCTCTCGGTCCTGGCCAACATCGCGGGCGCGGTGTGGGGCGTCCGCGGCGGCGCGGGCCTCGCGCGGGCCTCCCTCGCCGTCTACGTCGCCACCCTTGGCGCCCTGGCCGACGGCTGGGCCAGGTTGCGCGGCGGCGCGCGCGTGCCGTCGACCGTGGCGCGCCTGGTCGACCCGCGCCCCGAGCGCTGGGGCGCGCGCGACATCGCGGATGTGCTGGAGACCCTGCGCACCGGCGAGGAGGGGCTGACGGGCGCCCAGGCCGTGGAGCGGCGCCGCTCCGCGCCGCCGCCGCCGCGGCGCCACGAGCTGCTGCGCGCGGTCCTCGACCAGGTACGTTCGCCCCTCGTCGGCATCCTCGCCGCCGGCGCGGGTCTCTCGCTTGCGCTTGGCTCGCCGCTGGATGTGGCCCTCATCGGCGCGACCATCGGCGTCAACGTGGCCGTGGGCGCGTGGCAAGAGCGCCGCGCCGGGCAGGCCGCCGACGCGTTGCGGCGCATGGGCGCGGCCACGGCGCGCGTGCGGCGCGATGGCGCGGCGGTGACCGTGCCGGCGTCCGATGTCGTGTCGGGCGACGTGCTCGTGTTGGGCGCGGGCGACCGTGTGGCCGCCGACGCGCGGCTACTCGACGCGTCCAACCTGGAGGTCGACGAGGCCGCGCTCACCGGCGAGTCGCTGCCCGTGCCCAAGGCGGCCGGCGGCGCGAGCGATGCGAGCCGCGTGGTGCTGGAGGGCAGTGATGTTACCGTCGGCACGGGCCGCGCCGTGGTCGTGGCGGTCGGCGCGGGCACGCGCCTGGGCGCGACCGCCGCGGCCCTGGCCCTCGACGAGACGGAGGGGAGCCCGCTCGGCGCGCGGCTGGGCCGCCTGTTCGCGCGAGTCATCCCCCTGATCGTGGCCGGGGGTGGCATCGTGGTGGCCGCGGGGCTGCTGCGCGGGCACGGGCTGCTGCCGTCGCTGGCCGTGGGCGCGAGCATCGCCATCGCCGCCGTCCCCGAGGGGTTGCCGCTGCTGGCCGGGGTGGGGCAGGCCGCCGTGGCGCAGCGCCTGGCCGGGCGCAACGCGCTGGTACGCCGCCTTGGGGCCGTCGAGGCGCTCGGCCGCGTCGACGTGGCCTGCGCCGACAAGACCGGTACGCTGACGGAGGGGCGCCTGGCGCTCACCCTCGTGGCCGATCCCGACGCGGACGCGCCCCCGGCCGCGGACATGCCGGTGGACCTGCGGACGGTGCTGCGGGCGGCCGGCCTGGCCAGCCCGCACCCGGAGGCCACGGACGCGGCCGCCCACCCCACCGACGTCGCTATCGTGGGCGGCGCCGCGCAAGCCGGGCTGGGCGACGACCTGCGGGTCGCGCGCGGGGCGGAGGCGCCGTTCGACCCGGTCCGCTCGTTCCACGCCACCGTCGTGGGCAATCGGCTCTACGCCAAGGGCGCGCCAGAGGCGCTGGTCCCGCGCTGCGGCCGCGTGCGCCGGGGCGGCGTGGAGGAGGAGCTGGACGAAGCCGGCCGGCAGGCGCTGCACGACCGCGCCGAGGACCTCGCCGGGCGCGGCCTGCGTGTCTTGATGGTCGCCGAGGGCACGCCGGGGACCCCGGTCGATGACCCGGAGGGCCTGGTGGCGCTCGGCTTCGTCGGCATCAGCGACCCGCTGCGCCCTGCCGTGCCGGCGGCGGTACGCCGGTGCCGCGAGGCCGGCATCCGCGTGATCATGCTCACCGGAGACAGCCCGGTCACGGCGCGCGCCATTGCGCGGCAGGCCGGCCTGCTCGAGGGCGGCGGCGCGGTCCTGACGGGCGCCGACATTGCCGAGGTGCACAACGGCGACCTCGCACGGCGGTTAGAGGGCGCCGCGGTGATCGCGCGTGTCACGCCGCTGGACAAGCTGCGCATCGTGGAAAGCCTGCAGCGCGGCGGCCACACGGTCGCCATGACGGGCGACGGCGTCAACGACGCCCCGGCGCTGCGCCTGGCCGACGTCGGCGTGGCCATGGGCCGGGGAGGGACCGAGGTGGCGCGGCAGGCCGCCGACGTGGTGCTCGCCGACGACGACTTCGCCACGCTGGTCGAGGCGCTGGTCGAGGGGCGCTCGTTCTGGCGCAACATCCGGCGCGCCCTGGGCCTCTTGCTGGGCGGCAACCTGGGTGAACTGGGGCTGGTGGTCGGGGCGAGCGTCCTCGGCCTGGCTTCCCCGCTGGTCACGCGCCAAATCCTGGCCGTGAACCTGATCACTGACGCCCTGCCCGCGCTGGCCGTGGCTCTGCAGCGCCCGGCGGACCGCAACCTGGCCGGCCTGGCGCGCGAGGGCGAGGCGGCGCTGGACAAGCCCTTGCGCGACGACGTGCTGCGCCGCGGCGTCGCCACGACGGGGCCGGCCCTCGCCGCCTACCTCGTCGCGCTCGGCACGGGCAGCCTGCCGCAGGCGCGCGCCGTCGCGTTCGCCAGCATCGTCTCGACGCAGCTCGCGCAGACGCTGGACCTGGGCCGCACCGGGGACGGGCTGACGCGGCCGGTGCTGGGCGCGGTGGTCGGTTCGGCGGGCCTGCTCGTGGCGTCCCTGACCGTGCCGGCAGTGCGCGAGCTGCTCCTGCTGGCCGCGCCAACGCCCCTGGGGTGGGCGCTCATCCTCGCCGGCGCGCCGGCCGCCGTCGCGCTCAACCGGCTGCTCGGGTCCTCGCGCGATGGCGTGGGGTCAGCATCGCTGCCGGCGCTGCCGTCACTATCGTCCCCGCGATTACGGCGGTCGCCCGCGTCAGCCTAACGTCATTCAAGTAATCGAAAGTCCGGTCGGCGTCACTCTTGACACCGTCCAAGAGGCCAGGCATTCTAGCCATGTTGAGCGTCAATGAGGCGTGCGAGATGCGCGCCGAGGTGGTTGATCTCGACCGGATCACCGGATTTTTGCGCCAGTACTGATTACTTGAATGGTGCTCTAGACATGCGTCGACGGGTCGTCGTGGTGCACGAGGTCGACCGTGCAGGGCAACCCAGGGTCAGACTCCGAGCCAGCATGCGGCACAAGCGGTGTAGCGACGATGGGGACGGGTAGCACGCAGGCGCAGACGGCACCCAAAAGCGCATGGCAGGGCGCAAACAGCGACAGGTCTGTACGAGGCGACGACCAGTCCAACCCCTCAGGGCCACGGTCGGCCACCAGCGCATGACCTCTCTGCGAACCGCCATGCGCGTGGCACACCCCGTGCATTGTTAAGCGGTTGTTAAGGGTGGGTTAAAACAGTGTTAAACAGGAGGGGCTACGCTGTCCGACCTAGTCTTGCGTTTCGTGCTCGGGGGGCTTATTGTGTCGGCCTTCGCTGCCCTGGGCGATGCCCTCAAGCCGAAGACTTTCGCGGGCATCTTCGGGGCCGCGCCGTCTGTTGCACTGGCCTCGCTCGGCCTGGTCTTCCTGACGAAGGGCGGCGCGCACGCGGCGATAGACGGCCGCTCGATGGCGATCGGCGGTATTGCGCTTGCCTGCTACAGCATGCTTGTGTCGCGCCTCCTGTTGCGGTACGAGTGGGACGTGGCCGTCGCCGCCATGTCGTCCTGGCTCGTGTGGGGCCTGGTTGCCTTCGGCCTGTGGGCGATCTTTGTGAGGTGAGGATGTGATGAGCGTGCAGTTCGACCCAGCGCGGGTGAAAAAGACCACGTCGCGCGCCTATATAGTGCGCTTCGTCTTCGGAGGGACCGTCGCCGCCTTCTCTGGGCTCCTCACCCTGAGGTGTGGCCCCGCTGTGGGCGCCCTCTTCCTCGCGTTCCCCGCCATCCTGCCGGCGAGCCTCACGCTGGTCAAGGAGCACGACGGGGAGGAGGCCGCCGGGGACGACGCGCTGGGCGCGGTCGCGGGCAGCCTTGACCTGATCGCCTTCGGCGTCATCGTGTGGCGGATTTCCGGCACCCTCCCAGCATGGCTCGTCCTGAGTAGCGCAGCGGTCGCCTGGCTGGGCCTCTCCGTCGCCGTGTGGCTGCTCGTGTGCCGCGTCGCACCGGGCGGCGCCCACAGCGAGTGGCTGCGCGGACAGCGCGGACGATCGCCACATAGACACTCCAGCCACCCAGTAAAAGGAGCATGAGACATGGCCGAGCACGCACAGCAGAGCGCGGAGGACCGTGGGTTGACCAGTCGCATCGGGCCGGTGGAGGTCGACTGGCCGCGGTCGATCGGCTACTACGGCGGCATCAGTGTGGCCGTTGCGGTCGGGATGATCGAGCCGCCCCTGGCTATCTTCATCGCCGCCATCCCTTTCCTGAAGATGCTCAACCGTCCGACTGCCTCGTGGCCCTCCCGCTTCGTCGGGCAGGTACTCGACGGCGCGGCTAAGCCGGTCGGTGGGAGCAGCGAGGCGACTATCGAGCTGACGAGCGCCAAAGCGCCGCCTACCCCCCGTCCCACTCTGTGGGCTGAGGCGCGCCAGCTGGCCGATCGCGCCCGCCCAGGGAATGGAGATCCTGCTGCACGTTGAGGTCATCGTGACCAGCGCGGACCGCGTCATATTCGCGCGTCGACCGAGCGCGCCGACGCTCCCGGTCGGGGCGTAGTTCTGCGCACAGTAGCACCGCTCGTGACGATAGCTACGTCACCCCACTCATCCTGCCGCCATGTGAATGAGCGTGGTAGCCACCGTCACGAGCGGCCGACAGGGGCAGCACGCGCGCGATAACCGAATGCGTTGGATCGAACTGCTGTCGTAGCCGACGTGTTGTTCAGGAGCAAGGTGACGCGATGCGGCTTGTGTCATTCCTCTTCATGAGGCGGGCTAATCTGCCAACGCGGTCAGAGACTGGAGATCCTGCATGAGCGGGGCCATAGCGGTCAGAGCCCCGCGGATGGATCGGGCTTGGGCGTCGAGAACCTGTTGTATCTCGGCGTGCCGGTCGGGCGTCAATAGCGCGGCCGGGACCCGAGCGAGGTGGACCGGCGCCCCGTCCACGAACCTGGCCAGCCTGGCGAAGCGCGGCTGCTCGTCCTCCAAACGGTCACCGATGTGCAGCAACAGCGCCCGGTCCGCCGGGTCTACCTTACCCGTGCGCTCCACGTGTCGCACGACCACCCCCATCGCGCGTAGGTCCGTTGACAGCGCGTCAAACATCCGCGTCCACCCCTCGATCGTCTGCCCTGTGCCATGGGCGACCGTGCGCGCGATCGCTGAGAGGACGACGCCGCGCAGCACCGTCGGGCGGCCGGGCAGACCACGTTCAGCCAAGCCCACCGCCGAGGCGAGGTCCTCGACGTGGCGCACGATGGTCGCGCCGGCGTCGACGAGTCGCGCGCAGAGGGGCAGGACATCAGCGCTCATAGCCCCATAGTACCCGCGAACGGTCGTGTGCCGGTAGCACTGCCCGATCTCGTGTCGTCTTAAAGCGGCCTGTGTGCAGCGAACGACGCCTGCGACTGCCCTCCCTCGCTGGGCGTGGGCCCGGATGGGACACCACGGGCCGGCTGCGGTCGGATGTGCGGCGGCGCACAGCAAGCTCCTTCATCCTGCACTAGCGAGACGGTTGGGGGATCAATGGCGCCGAGCAGCTCACCCCTGCGTCGGCGCCCCTCGTTATGACGTGGACGTCTGCTCACGATGCCACACTCAGACGCGCGCCAGATCCACTTGGTGCTCGTCGTGTGGAATCTGGTCATGGGACGGCGTCGTGCTTACCTCCCCTTGCATCCCAATCATACTAGCCCCCGGTGTGGATCGCCCGCACGACGCTATAGATGACCACGAGCACCATGAGGAGGGTGTAGATGCGCAGTACCCACATCGCGGCGCGGGCCACCGACGAGAGCTGGCGACGCCCGTAAGATTGCCGCCGCGCCCCCACGAGCTGGTCGGGCTCCAGCGCGACCCGCACATCCGCGTCGCTCGTCGGGCCCTGTTCGTGTTCCCTGACCGCCTGCATCCTGTCCTCCTTGTCCGTTGTATGCCGTGTCTATTTGCCGAAGAGGTGGGGAAAATGACGGTGACCCCGTACAGGACGCCGCCCCCCACCAGGAAGAGGGTGACCAGGGTCGCCATGATGTTGCCCAATGACCCGCTGCGCAGCTCACCCATGACCTCACGATCGTTGACGAGCAGGACGAGCAGCACCA
>JAABUM010006697.1_pt1 | contig 11111 bp, 13 predicted proteins | sample 5559161 | NCBI WGS metagenome assembly JAABUM01 (sample SAMN10711868, study PRJNA513369) | rock metagenome | isolation source: Antarctica rocks | place: Antarctica: Victoria Land, Siegfried Peak nord | reverse complement strand
CAAGCGCCTCGGCTTGCGCTACGACAGGACAGAACGCACCCTGCGACCCCTGCTCACCCTCGCCGCCACTCTGATCAACTTCCGCCGCCTCGCCACGACCGACGGGTTCTGAGACCAGGTCTTAGGTGCCGCTCACTTCTGCAGCAAGGCTGCAACGACTGCTCCAGCAATACCGATCAGCAGGAGCGTAGCCATTAGAATATAGGTGTTGCGAAGTGGCGGGCCGGGCAAGGCCACGTGCCCAACTGCCGGTGGATTCTTTTCTTTCGCCTTGCGTGGACTTTCGCTGTACTCTTCAGCGAATTCCAGTCCCGCCGCCTGAGCGAAGTTGGCTACCTCGCGGCGATCCCAAACGCAATGGCGGCCATCGGAGCGACCGCTCTCGGGTATGTCTACAAGCACATTACCAAAGACATCGCGGAGCTGCAGCGTCGTCACGTGAAGACGTTGGCCAATTACCAATTGGGAGAAGACGAGGGCAGCCACTGCGTCGGAAGCAGCTACATCATTGCCGGATATCTTGTAACGAAGCTCTATCTCGTGTTGCCCGTGTACAACTAGCGCACCGTCGTTTGCGGATATGTCGGTGGCCGCTGCGTAAGGACGCCATTTGTCGGCTCCCCGGCCGGTCGGCCGGGTCAATCTAGGTCGCAGGATAGGGGGCACGCTACTCATCTGAAGGACCGCCAACGCTCAGTCCCCAACTGGGTGCCATCCATGCCTCCTGCAGTTCGCGGGGCCGGCGAGGACAATGGTCAACGCTCGCGTGCCCATGCCGTCCCCTGTCCGGCGTCCGTTCATCGTCCCTGCTCTCGCGATTCTGAATAGCTCGGCTGTTCCCGGTAGGGGCCGGGGTTCCGTACCGACGGGGTAGCTATAGGATTCTGGGAAACAAGACCACAGTGTCCGCATCTCACGGCACCTTTCACGACGGCACCGCGGCACCGTGGACAGGAGTACTTGGTGGGGCGAGTCGCCATCCAGATGATCCCTAGTACGACGTCCACGACTGCTAGCAAGACGAAGAGGAACACTGCGGCCCCTATTTGGGATCCTCCAGCAGTGGGAGCGAGAACGGCTTCGCACGTCTTTCGGTCAGCCGCACCGCAGTTGGTGGAATTGACGGTCGACACGGCTGCTACAACTACTCGAACGACGAAAGCCACGTTCACGGCGAGGATGGCGTAGGTAAAAAGGCGCCAATTAGGCAAGAAGCCGAGCATGCGACGGCGCCCGCTCACGGGGTCGACGGAGGCCGCCGGAGGAGAGCCCCCTGCCGCCGCTTGAGATGACGCTTGCGTGAGTGCTGCATAGGGTGCAGTTGGCGAGGAGTTACTCGGTTGTGGCTGCGGTTCGGTCCGCCCCGTCCACGCCCATCCGTCCCAGTACCTCAGGGAGGCGCCTTTGTCCCAAGGGTTCGGATACCAGCCTGCCGGGGCCTCGTGGTTTGCCACAGCAGCCACCTTGTCATAGCTGGTCGGTGGCTGTCCTATAAACGTCCAGACCCACTGAGATCTACTCTGCAAGCGGGTTTGCCAGCGGCGACGTTGCCCACCTCGGGATGACCAATCTGAATCGAGGCTGTGAACGACGCGAGTCCCCGCCGCTGGGGGACCGCACCGCTCCGCTACCGGCTGCCGTCCATAGCCGGCCGGGTCGGAGGTTGTCCCGAAGTCCGTGGAACTTCGGTAGCGGCCCGTTGATCATCTAGGCGGCTTGGACGGTCTCATTGTGCTGGTCGGCGGCGACGGTTTCGGCGGTGACTCGCTCGAGTTCGGCGGCGAGCTTAGCCAGGTGCAGGTGGCCGTTGACCCAGCGGAACTGCCCGCCGGCCTCAACCATGCCGGCGGAACTGGCCGCCGGCCTCAACCATGCCGGCGGCGCACCACCGCAGCGCCATCTGCCCGTCGCGCCAGTGCTTGACGTTGCGGGCGTGGTTGCGGCAGATCCCGATCATCGACTCGATCGCGTTGGTCGAGCGCAGCGTGCGCGCCGACGTCGGCGGCACCCCCCGGACGCAGCACGGTCAGCGTCTCCTCCAGCCCCTCGCGCAGGCTGGCGGCGGCACCGGGCCGGGTCTTGTCCAGCTCGCCGGCCAGCGCCAGCAGCGCAGCTTTGGCCCCGAGCTCGGAGCCGGCGCCGGAGGCGGCGCGCCTCCGGCTCTCGACCACCTGCCGCAGCTTGTCGGGCAGCTTGTTCCGCACGTTGCGGATCTTGTGGAGCTGGCAGCGGGCGATGACCGGCCGGTCGAACACCTACCGCACCCCTGCGGCGAGCGCCTTGCACCCGCCGGGCACCGCCAGCACCGGGCGGGTGGTGTCCAACCCCCTCTCGTGCAGCCCCACCAGCAGCTCACGGACCAGGGTGGTGTTCTCCGTCGACCCCTCCACCAGCGCCAGCGGATGCTTCACGCCGTCGGTGTCGATGCCCAGCATGACGATGCACAGGTGGTCGGCGAAGTGCACCCCGTCGACCATCAGCGCGACCAGCTCCACCCCTGACAGGTCCGCGGCCATCAGCTGCGCCAGGGCGGTCCGGGTCGCGGCGACGAACCGGCGCGACACCGCCGACTTCGACGTCGACCTCGCGGTCTGCTCCACCTGCATGCCGACTGGTTCCAGGCCGACCGGGTAGCGCCGGGTCGACAGGCCGGCGAGCATCTTCTCCATCGCCAGGCGGCCCAGCAGCTCGGTCGAGGAGAACAGGTCATAGGCCGGGACCGGCAGCTCACCGGAACTGTCAGCAGCCCGGACCCGCGGACGCTTGACCGGGACCCGGCGGCCGCCCAAGGTCACCGACCCTGGCCCGGACCCGTGCCGAACGGCTGTCCGACCCTTGTCGTGGCGCGCCCGGGGTCCGGCCATCGCTTCGACGTCGGCCTCCATCACCTGGCTCATCATCTGCAACCCGGTCGCGACTGCCAAGGACAGCAGCCCCTCGGCCAGCTGTCCGGTCAGCTCGCCCAACGCGACTCGTCACCTGCTCAGGCACGCTCACCGGCGTCGGAGCATCCCCCCACTGATTGGACACCTGCTCTGAGGCGATCATCGTCTCGGAGAGGAGTCTGTTATGCCTGCTGCTCGTCCGCCGGAGTTCCGGCGTCGTGCTGTGGAGCTTGCCCGGGAGCGGAACAAGCCGTCGCGCAGATCGCCGCCGATCTCGGGATCAGCGAGTCGTGCCTGCGCCGCTGGATGAGCTTGGCCGACGCCGAGGACGGCGCCAAGGATGGTGTGACGCGCCGAGCGTGAAGAACTGGTCCGGCTCCGACGCGAGCTGAGGGTGGCGCGGATGGAGGTCGAGATCCTCAAGCGCGCGAGTGCCTACTTCGCCCGAGAGAACGTGCTCCCAAACCAGTGATCGGCCCGTTGATCGCCCAGTTGGCGGCCAGCGGGCACGACGTCACGGTGGCCTGCCGGCTGCTCGCAGTGCCCCGCTCGAGCTACTACAGCTGGCAGCGACGCGCGGGTGCGCCCACCGACAGTGACGTCGCCGACGCGCACCTGGCCAACCTGGTGTTCGACATCCACGCCGCCTCCGGCGGGTCCTATGGGTCGCCACGGGTGCACGCCGAGCTCACCCTCGGCCGGAACCTGATGATCAATCGGAAGAAGACCGCCAGGCTGCTCAGAGTCGTTGACCGGCAGGGCATCTGCGCGCCTCGGAAGTCACGGCGGGTAACGCCGGCCCCGGCGGTGCACGAGGACCTGGTGCGCCGCAGGTTCGTTGCCGAGGGCCCGGACCGGATTTGGTGCACCGACATCACCGAGCACCCCACCAGTGAAGGGAAGGTCTACTGCTGCGCCGTACTCGATGTGTGGTCGCGGATGATCGTGGGCTGGTCCATCGCCGACCACGCCGGCAGCGAGCTGGTCGTGGACGCCCTGGAAATGGCCCGGTGGAACCGCCGCCCCGGGCGCGACACAACCATTTGTCACAGCGACAGGCGGGGGGACCGCCACCTCAGCTCCCACGAGACCCCGGGACAACCTCCCAGGTCTCGTCCGCACCGGCCATCATGGTGTTGTCCACGCTGCTGGCGACCCGACCCATGCTGCCGAGCAGCCCGGCTTGACGCAGCCGGTGCCCGAAGATCCAACTTGAGGACACCACGAGGACGGAGCCTCCCCCGCTCGTTGGATCCCGCCGCAGGTGGGCCACGAAGACCGAACTCGGCACCGCGATCTTCGCCGGTTCCGGAACGTGCTGCACCCTCGTGCCGACATCAGCAGCAGAACAGGTCCACCACACGGGACCAGGTACCCGCTCTTCCTGGCTCTGCTGCGCCACCGCAAATCCTCGCCGGTAATCGACGGGCAGCCGGCGAAGGATCCCTGGGCTATCCTTGGGACCCGTCCGTGTAATGATCATTGCGACGGGAACGTGCCGGTGCCTTCCACCTGTTGGCTTTGCCGCTAGGCGCGTAAGCAGACAAGGGCGATATGACAAGTGACAGCACGACCGATCTCTCGGATTCAAGCGCGGCCCTGGCTCCCGTAGTTGCGGCGGTAACTGGGTGGGCCAACGAGGTTGTAAGTCTTCTTAGCCGCCGGAACCGGCAAAAGACCGCAGGAGAGCTTCAGGAGCTGATCACGAAGCCACCGAGGTCGGAAGCCATCGTGGTCGTCGCTGGTGAGGACAAGCGGGGTAAGAGCTCTTTGGTTAACGCGCTGCTCGGTCGTCCCGGGTTGTCACCGGTGGGCGTTGAGACCGTGACGGCGGCACCAATCAGTCTGCAGTACGCGTCTGACTCCAGCGCCGCGGTCTGCTTCAACGGGGAAAGCGAACAACGGGTCATGCCCTTGGAAGAGGCTCAGTCGCTGGCGACCGTCCAGGGCAATCCACTTAACGAGCACAACGTCCGCAGCGTGCAGATCAGTCTCCCTGCCCCGTTTCTCAAGGGTCTGGTCTTGGTGGACACGCCAGGAGTTGGTGGCCTGGATTCCGGACACGGGGCGATGACTCTTCAGTCGCTCCGATCGGCCGATGCCCTCGTCTTTGTGCTCGAAGCAGGAGCCCAGATTCGCGGACCCGAGCTGCACTTTCTGCAAGAGGCGGCGTCGCGTACGTCTCGAGTGATCTTCGCTCTGACAAAGGTGGATCTCTACCACGGCTGGCGCCAGATCGCCGCCGATAACCGTGCCATCTTGAAGGAGCACGCCCCTCGCCTCGCCGAGGCACCGATTGTGGCGGTCAGCAGCCTACTCGGCCTTAGAGCGGCTCGCCTCGCCTCCACCGACCCTGAGGAGTCGCGCGAACTGTGGAAGGAATCCGGCTTAGACGGCGTTAGGCAGCTCCTGCGCGGCTTCGTCGCCGGCGACCTCCACGCGCTGCGAGCCGCTAACATCGTTCAGACCGCCCTCGTCCGGCTGGCTCCCATTGAGCGGGCGCTGAGTGAACAAGTCAGGTCGCTTGCATCCCCTCAAGAGGCTCAAGCGGCGCTAATAGTTGAGCGGGGCCGGCTCAACGAACTCAACCAGGAGCGAGCGGAGTGGCCACAGACGCTGGGCATACAGCTCCGCCGATTGAACCTCGACCGGGCGAACCAGGTGCAGAACGGCCTGGGAGAGATCCGTCGCCGCTACGACGAACGACTAAAGGTCCTCAAGAGCCAGGAGCATGACCCGCTTCCGGGGGAATTAGTAGCCGACCTGACTGCCTTCTCGGGCGAGATGAATGATTGGACGATTGGCCGGCTAACTGATTTGGTGGCCGACGTGCTGGGAACGGTGACGGGGGACGTGTCGATCTCCGATATCGTTCAACAACTGGCGGGTGATCTCCTTACCGAGAAGTTAGAGGCGGATCCGATGCACGACAAGTTGAAATCAACGGACCGGATCAACATACTCTCCTCCTTCGCTTCAGGCCACTCCATGATCGCCCTTCTCGCCAGCGGAGGCTTGGGGGCAGCCGCTTTAGGCCCAGTCGCGGTCGCCGCCGCGATCGGGCTCGGCTCGATCTTCGCTTTCGAGCGCTTTCGGGTGATGAAACGTCAGAGTTTCGTTCAGGAGTTCAAACCTTGGATGAACGACCAGGTCGCGCGGACGCAGCTGAACATGAACAACAACTTTCAGCGAACCCAGATCGACGTAGAGGTTACGATCCGCCGACTGCTCAAGGCGGCCTTTACGGAGAGGGAAAGCCAGCTTAGCGAAAGCCTCGCCGCCTGCCAGCGGGCACAGCAGCAGGAGCAGGGCGCACGGCAGCAACAGCGCGAGGCATTGACCGCAGAGCTGCAAGCCGTGCGGGAGCTTCGTGCCGCCGGCAGTCGACTTATGGAGCAAGTGGCGACGTGGTCGACTCGCTCCATCGCCACTTAATGCGTGAGGTCATAGCTACCTTTGAAGAAGCCGCTCTCGAACGCTAGCCCCGAGCTCGGATCTTCATTGCACGTGATGGCCACCGCAAGTAGGTTGTGCGGCACATCAGTCCAACTGAAGACGGTGAAGGCCGGGTTGGGTCCAGTCAGATTACAATAGTTGCTAACGTCGTTGCCGGACGATAGGATGAAATCCGTGCCGACGAAAGCAAACGTGCGCCCGACGTCTTTCCCTCCCGAGACCACCCCTTCTTCACAGTAGTTCCCGTTGTTGAGCATGCCCGAGAGGGTTAGCGAGCTGCACTTGCCCTGGTTCACTTGAAGTGCGTTTGCCTGCAGGAGACCTGCGAAGAAGGCGTCCGCGTCGCTGGCCCGCGCGTACTTCCCATAGTCGATAATGGTCGTATTGGGTACCAGCATGCCTTGGCAAACGACCTGGTTCGCCATATTCTTGTCCAAGTACTTACCCGGGGAGGAGTTGGCGCAGTCCGGCCGGAACGCAGCAGGTATGGCGCCAAGTAGCCCTGAGGTGGTAGCCACGTCGTTACCCGGGGATCCACTCGAAACCGAGGGGGACGGGGGGGCGACGCCGGCAAAGGCGGAGTGCGGCGATGCGGACGGTAGTGAGGGCGCCCGCGAGGGGGAGGACCGAAACACCGTCAACGCAAGGACTATGACGACCAGGACAGACGCCGCCCCGGCACCTCCGAGTATCAGGAGGCGCTGATTGGCGCGGCGAGGCGGAGGGACGGGACTCCACGGATCTTGCAGTGACATGTAGCTTCTTCTCCTCGACCTACTGTCCGTCCGACTTCAGGCCGGCTGGATCCGCGGGTAGTTAGCCAGCCACGCCAAAGCAGCCACATCTTTCGCAGGTACCCAGGCGCTGACCTCGATGATCTCGCCGTCGATCTCGGTCACCCCGATTGTGCCGAGCGTTGCGTGACGCCCGGCTACCTTGAGGATGACGATCTCTCCTGCGTGGCCTTCAATGACCTTAGCGGCTTCGCGCGAGACCACCTGTGCTCGCGGGGTGGATGCGAGCAGCGCATCCGTCTGGTGCTCGAGCCATGAACTTGTGCTGTGTCCCTGCGGAGTGACGAAGTGGTTGGCCGTCACTTGCCGCCCCGCCGGACCCCCGGTGAACTGGACGCGCTCGTGCGCTATTGCCCCCTCTGGCAGGGTGATGGAGAGGGGCAGGCTAAAGAAATCGTCCGCCGGGAGCGTGGGATGTTGCAGATCGATGCCGTCTAGTGCTTCGAGCAAGTCTTCTGGCGTGGTGGCCACGATGCTAATCTTGCCACCGGCCAAGCAGCGCTCCACCACGACTGTTCGGCCTTCGGTGCCGCTTTCGGCGAAGCGCAGCTCCATGCCGTCGCCCCAACCAAACGCCGTGGACGGCTTGCGGGAAATCTCCTGATACCCGGCAGTGGTCTTAGCATGTTGGCTTACGAGCTGGTTGGCCAGCGCCGTAGTCGTGGCCCCCGCTGGCGCGGGCCACCCTTGAATGGTGAGTAGGCGGTTCGAGTCACGCTTGTTCACGGTGACGATGGCAGCCAATTGACCGGAACCAGTTTCCTCCCCCAGCGAGAGGGCCAAGCGTAAACGGAAAGGCCGGTCTGCCCACGGGAGCGGCGGCGCCTTGGTCGCTACTAGCGGCGTATTCGCTTGACTCGCAAGCCGCTGGGGGGGTGGGGCAACGGAACGCCCTGCCGTCTCATTGAGTGTTGGTCGCCCGGGTTCGAGTACCGGGAGCGGCGGCGGAACGTTCGTGGGGGTGAGCGATTCGTTGGGCATGGGCTCGCCGAGCCAGGCAGCGGCCCCCTGGGCGACCACCGATTTGGGGTTGTCTTGGGCTGTCGGGGTGATGCCCAATCGTCGCCAGATGGTGTCGACAACAAGCGGGATTCGGCTGGAGCCTCCCACCAGGTACACCCCGGCAAGCTCAGCCGCGGATACTCCGGCGGCAGTGATAGCTTCTTCTAAAGCGTCTGCGGTCTGCTCGACATCCGCTCCGATAAGTTCGTTGAGCTCAGTTCTCGTAAGTTGGACCCCGCGGTCAATACCGGCAACCCACAGCTGGCACGATGAGACTTCGCTGAGTGTTTCTTTTGCTTGCTGCACCTCGGCACGGAGGCTAGCTGCATCACGTCGCCAACTCACGTCAGGCGGGTTTATCAGCTGCTTCCACTCGTCGGGGTACTCATCCGCCAGCAAGTCTCCTAGGTGGTCAATGATTCGACGGTCGATATCTTCACCGCCGAGGGGATCGCGTCCGGTTGGCGGCCCGACGACTTGAAAGCCTGTCGGTCGACGCAGCAACACCGCCGCATCGAAGGTTCCTCCCCCGAAGTCATACACCGCGACGCGCTGGCCTGATTGGGTTGCCGCTGTGGCGATACGCGCCGCCGCTGCCACCGGCTCGGGGACGAAATCAGCGTGCTCGATACCCGCTGCGGCGGTGGCGCTACGCAGCACCTGCAGCCTAGCGTCGGCCCACGCGGCCGGGTGCGTGACCACCACGGCACTAGGTTGCACACCGCCACGCTGTCGGCAGCTTTCCCGATATACCCGCCGAAAAACCGCAGCTATAAGTTCCTCAACGGGAACAAGCCGGTCTCCCAGAAACAGCTCGCCCTCGCCGATGGATCGTTTAGGGGTTGGCTCGAATCGTTCCGGAGCGAAAACGGACTGGTGCTGCGCACGTGTTCCGACGAGGATCTCACCGTCCTCAGTCAGAAACACGGCGGAGGGCAGCCGCGACCGACCGTCGGACTCAACATCGATGACTTCGACTTGGTTCCCCACCGCGACGGCCGCCACCGTGAAGCTTGTGCCGAAGTCGATCCCGAGCCGCCAGTCAGCCATTCGGTTCACCTCTCACGCTCCGTGGCGACAGTCGAATCCTCCTGCTGACAAGCAGTCCAGACGAGCTGGTAACTTCGCATCGCCACACGAGCCACTTTCGCTTGACCCGGATTCGCTTCGTCCACCATGAACGTCCGCCAGCGAACCATTCCCTCCTTCGCGGCGCGGGCTAGCTCAGCAAAACTGCCAGAAGCCCCCAGTCGTGCGGCAAAAGTCCCCGGACCAGTAAGACGCTCGAGCTCCGCCAGCATGTCCGGTACTAGCCGGACTTTTCCAGAGCGGCAGTCCTGCCAGACCTCTAGTTCACTGACCGGGTGCATGACGCGATCCAGTTTGAGCGCCTCAAGGCGGTTCCGAAGCTCGAGAGGCGCGGCGGCATCTAAGGCGCCTTCGCCGCGGTAGGTGAGCCTCTCGATGACATTGAGCGAAGAGCGGACTTTGAGAATATGGTCCTTGTCCGAGAAGAAAGCGATCAATGCATGCTTCACTTGGCTGATTCCGGAGAGCGCGGACAGTTCGCGTCGGATAGGTGTCGCACCAGACACTCCGTCCCGGATCATTTGCACAGCGTGCCGGATCCCGAATAAGTCCAGAATCGCGAGTAATCGCTCGCGAGTAACCGCCGGAACGGAGATATCGGCGCTTGTGAACCTCTCGTAGGAGACGAGGATGTGCTCGAGCAGCTTCGGCTCAAGTGCAGCCAACGTCCTGAGAGCTTTAGCATCTGTCTCAGTTATGATCGCTGCTTCCGCGCTCTCTGCCAAAAGTCCGACGACCGGCACAACAGTTGATACATGTTCACGAAACTGGCCTGCGTAGCGGCCAGCCAATGCAACCGCGACCAGCCACGGGTCCTCCTCGCCGTCCCCGAGCTTATCCGCTTTACTCAGCACTCCCAGGGTGCTCGCTGCCGCGTCACCACCGGAACCGGTTAAGTGCTCGAGCGTCTTGTATTCCTCCTGCATGAGGACTTGGTTAAGAAGAAAGACCACGGCGTCCGCTTGGTCCGTTGCGCTGAGGACGTCACCAGACTGACTCATCAATCGCTCGGTCGACGAGCTGTAGGCCTCGTGCACTGAGGCTAACCCCGGGGTATCGATAAGCGTGAGATCTTTCAGTGCTTCGTTCGCTAAATAGACGTGCAGGGCTGACACTTGATCGAGCGGTACGCCGAGCTCGGTTGGCAGCATCCCACTCGACGAGAGTCGCAGGAGGGATCGGCTGCCGTCGTTCAAGGCCAACTCGAGCCGTTGCGGATGGCCGTAATGGAACCACGTGACGATCTTCGTGCACTCGCTAACATCGGTGGGCGCTACCCTTTGGCCGAGTAGCGCGTTGACCATCGTCGATTTGCCGGCCTTGACTCGACCAACAACGGCCACACGGACGGGGTCGCGAAGTCGCGCTACGAGAGCCTCAAGCTCGTCGCCGCCGCGTCCACCAAAGCGGGGTCGAAACTCCTCGATCAGCTCCACGACACGTTCAACGAGTTCGCTTGCAGGCATGCATGACCGACAATCTCGGGGCGGTGACGGGCAACGGTGACTCCGGCGGGGCCAGCTCCCGACGGGGAGAGAATGGCCAGCCTAGTCAGTGTCGTTGGCGACGCCCACCCAGCACCAGCAGGGTGGGTGTCGCGACAGCTGTAGACGAGCACCATCCTAGTGTCGTGTCGCTAAAGTCTTTGGGCGGTTGGGTGCGGGACACTGTCGTATGCGAGCTGCCCGCTTGGGATTGCTGGACGGGGACCGTGAACGGCTGACGGCCTGGACCCGGTCCTCGACGGTCCGGGCGGGGCTGGCGCAGCGGGCGCGGATTGTGCTGCTGGCCGCCGACGGGGTCAGTCACACTGAGATCGCCGACCGCCTCGGGGTCAGCCGGCAGACGGTGATCACCTGGCGGGGACGGTACGAACGGCGCGGGC
>JAABUM010006696.1_pt1 | contig 11111 bp, 6 predicted proteins | sample 5559161 | NCBI WGS metagenome assembly JAABUM01 (sample SAMN10711868, study PRJNA513369) | rock metagenome | isolation source: Antarctica rocks | place: Antarctica: Victoria Land, Siegfried Peak nord | reverse complement strand
AGGGAGTTGACGACCAGAAACGAAGGCAAAAAGCGGCAGGCGAGGCGAAAGCCGCGCGTCGCGGGGCGGGGCAGATAATCGTTGGCGATGCGGTCGCGCACGTGCCAGATGACCGGCACGCCCGCCAGACGCGCCGCGAGCGCGCCCAAAATGTCGGCTTTGAGCGAGTTGGCGTGAACGAGATCGGCGCCGCGCGCGCGCATAAAGCCGCTCAGTTGCCAGATGTAGCGCGCCATGTGTTTGACCTGCGACAGGGACACCGAACGCGCGCCCATAAGGGAATCTTTGCGCACTTCGCCCACCTCGCTGGCGAGGGGCAAAACGTGCACTTCCACGCCGATTTGCGCGAGATGGTCGCGCAGTTCACCATCCTGCGCCAGCACAACGACCGGCTCGAACCGCTTGCGGTCGAGGTGGGTGACGAGGTTGAGCAAAGACACTTCGCCCCCGCCCATGAGGGCGGTGTGATCGAAAAACAATATCAAGGCCGGAGCCGGAGCCGAAGAGTTCATGAGGCGGCTGTTGTAGAAAACGGAAGGCCCTAAGGAAAGCAAAAGCACGCCCGTGTGGGCGCTCTTTTCCTGGGTTCTCAGGCAGTTGCCAGAAAACAAGCACGGAAATGGCGTTTTGCGGGAAAAACGGAAAAAGCGCGCGTTGGTTTTCCTCACAGGGCCGTTGACCACCTCCTCTGCCCACGATGAGGAGAAGGCCGACCGACAAAAAGGTGTCCAGAAGCGCAACCTTGCATAGCGCCACTTCCAGAAGCACGAGGCGTGGGCTTCCGCTCGTTGCAAGAAGCCACTGACACCACCACGCCGGGCGGAAGGCTGGTGTTTCACGTCTTCGCAGCCTTAGCGCAGTTCGAGCGGGAACTTGTGCGCGAGCGAACCAAATCGGGACTTCAGGCGGCGCGGGCGCGCGGGCGTCGGGGTGGGCGCAAGCACAAGCTGGACGCGGCGCAAACCCGGACTTTGCTGGCGATGGCGGCGCAGAAAATCCCCATCGAGCAGATTTGCGCGGCGATGGGGATTTCTCAGGCGACCTATTTTCGCTGTTTGCGCGCGGCACGGGCTGCAACGCAAGGAACAGTTGCTTCTCTCGCTCTGGCGGCTTTGTCGGCGGTTGATTTCGTTTAAGAAGTCGCGCAGCACTCTGGACGCTTCGACAAACCGAACGCGATGGCTGGAAAACACAAAGGCCGCTTCTTCTCAAAAAGAAACGGCCTTTGCCCAGATGAACCCTTTGTGCCTTGCGCGAAGCAGTCCAACAACTCGAAAACTGGCTTCAACTTGACGAAGAAGAAGAGGGAGATGAAGCGGCCTGGTTAGGGTCTAGTTCACTTTGCACAGCTTATGCACCCAGAGCGTGGAGTGCCCAACGAAGTAGGTGTGTGTGTTCTCGACCTCGAAGTTGAAGACGGGAACAGACTGGTGGAGGAGCGTGTTCGCCACGACCTTGGCCGGGTGCCCGTTGAGCGTGGCGAGCAACGTGCCCGCGCGCAGCAGCTTGGCGGGTGTGAAGCCGCGCTTGAAGACGTAGAAAGGATGCTCCGGCGTGGCGCGGATCGTCTCGCCGTTCGACAGGCGCAAACGCACCAGTTCATCCGTGTGATTCTTGAAGGTCTGAACCACGCGCTGGATGCTCGTCTTTCCCGTCACTTCATCTCGGCTCTTCACCAGGTCACCGATAGCGATTCGCTCAATGGACTTGAAACAAAATTACAACTAAAAACTAAACTCTTCCTGAATATACTTCATCTGTGTGTATCCTCTAACTTCAGGAACAATAGTTATATAATAATCAACAAAATCCCTTACTATTAAACATATATCTTCAATAGAAGGTCGCAACAAATAAATACTGTGAGTGCTTTCAGATCTAACCAAAGTTAGCTTGATTTTCTCTTCATCTGACTCCATAATAATGGTGTAGTTCTGGTTCTCATCACTTACTGTCCATGGAGAAAGTTTTTTCTCGTCTTTGAACTCAATAAAATACTTCAAATCCCACATCAAAAATACGAGTGGTATCCTGCCCAATTCCAATGACGATTCTTCTTCGATGTCGCTCTTAATAACTACATTTGCATACATTATTTGAGACACAGATATTGGACGGCGCTTTTTCTGAGACGCGAGCATGAGATGAGTTTCCTTTATCGTTGACTGATCAACTTCGTATTTTATAATCATCGTATATTACTAAAATTTCAAGTCTGAAATAATATAGCATGACGCTTGGCCTTTTGCGAAGAGGACGGCCCTCTTCGCAAAAAAAGTCTATCTCACTGGATATGCAGTTCTGACTTCGCCTAATGCAGTCATGTAGATCTCTAACTTGCTGGTTGTGATACCTTGGGTCGTTGTTCCTATGTTATAGCCGAAGTCATAAACCAGACGTATGTCTCCGGTTCTGGTTGTGCTAATAATATCAGCTGACGTAGACTTCCATACAGCATCACTGATAAGAGCCTTCAAGTTGCTCTTGTTGCTATACGAAGAGAAAAACTTCGACACATTTGGATAGGCAGATTGTATGTTGTGTCGGTTAAAAATGTGGTCGATGGCTTTTTCAAACACACCTCCATTACCATCATATATGAACGAAACCCATCTCGCTTTGCACAGGTTATGCACCCAGAGTGCGGAGTGTCCAACGAAGTAGGTATGAGTGTTCTCGACCTCGAAGTTGAAGACGGGCACCTGTTGATGCAGGAGCGTGTTCTTGACGACCTTGGCGGGGTGGCCGTTGAGGGTGGCGAGGAGCGTGCCCGCGCGCAGCAGCTTGGCGGGTGTGAAGCCGCGCTTGAAGACGTAGAAAGGATGCTCCGGCGTGGCGCGGATCGTCTCGCCGTTGCTCAGGCGCAAGCGCACGAGGTCGTCGGTGTGCTTCCTGAAGACGTTGACCACGCGCTGGATGCTCGTTTGGCCGGTGAATTCGTCGCGGCTCATCACTCGGTCGCCGATGCGGATCCGCTCGATGGGCTTGAACTGGTGATTGGGCAGCGCGATAGGCGTGCCCTTCGGGAAACATACAAACTCCACCAGCAACTCGATGGCCCGCGCCTTGAAACGCTTCGTCGCCGGGTCTATTTCGCCGAAGATGCGCGCGTAGCGGCACGGAACCTTCAGTTTGTAGCCCAGAATGCCCGACTCAGCGCGAACCAGCACCACATAGCCGCTCGCCTTGTTGCCCGCAGCCTTCAGGTAGCACGAGATGCGGGCATTTGGGGATGCCAGCGCTTTTTTGGTGAATGCGGCCACAGACTCACCGTGTGTCTCGGCATACGTCCAGGTAAATTTACCAATATGACTCACCTGATTAACCACAGGCGCAATGACTTCTTTGATACGCCCGGTGTTTGTGATCGCCCCGGAAACAGCGATGTCAGCGATCCGAGCCACTTTTTCGCCTGCCCTGGTATAGAGATTGGTGCCTTTGATCGCGCTCTTGCCAAGGGTCGCGGCTTTGCCGATGCCAAAACCAAGCACTTCGTTGAACATCCACTCGCCACCCTGTTCTCCGGCGAAAGCGGCGAATTTTTCCCCGTCTCCCGTCACGGCGTCCGAATACATCAAGTCGTAGTCGTGTGACACATCCTGCTTGAGCTTGGCGATCAGCTTCTGACGGATTTTGTCATCTCGGAACCCACGGATGCCGATCTGGAGCTTACTCCACGCTTCCACAGGATGTAGCTGAGCATCAATAGATGCCGCACCCAACGCGACCGCCCCTTTGCCCCCGTTGTAGAATCCGATGCCCAAGTTTTTGACGGTCACATAAACGCGTCTGGCTTGGCCAACTTTGCCATGCACGGTGTAGTTGTCGTCTACCCAGGCATCAGCCAGAGCCGGAGCAAAATAGTCGAAGAAGTATTTGACACTCCCAATGGGATCGACACTCTCCAGGCGCGCTTGGCCATTCACCGTCATCGCTTCAACACCGGTCTTCAAGTTGCGTGTGTATTGAAGCAAATCTCCGTTTACGTCTCGCGTTTGGACAGTCACTGATTCGAGACTATGACCACCCACTGTTGGACGGAACCCCCTGACAACTCTGAAATCGAGAGTGATGTGTTGCTCAACACCAAATGGCACACGGATTTCGCTATCGCTGTATCCCTGCCTCACCAGTGCCCGTTCCTCCGCACTTCCCAAGACGTTGTTGGTGTTGGCCCCCGTGCCACGAATCATGCGAGGTCTGAAGTCCCCTAAAGGAGGAAGAACCGGCCTGATGATACGTTTCAAATTCTCCAGCTTAATGGTCTGCTCGTGGCGTTGCCCACCATTAGTCATGGCCAAGCTCTCAGACGACGCGCTTTGAGATGCTACTTCTCCTTGAGGTGTTCCTGCTGGCGGATCCTGCACCTTCTGGGGGATGATTTGGGTATCTTGTCCATCGAAGTCGATTTGTGAAAGGGCCAACGAGAAGTGTGCATAAGCGGCAGCTTCTCCAGGTGTCCCATGAGCGCCTGTTGTGCTGATCGTTTCTCCTGCTGACGAAACTCCCGTGAAACGCACATAGTCGTTCCAAACACGAACGGGAACTACCTTGCCAGTAGGAAGCGTGACGTGAGTGATAGTCCAGGAAATGGCATGGCCATTGACCGGCAGATCATTGTATTGAAGAGAAAGACGCACGATGGGGTCATCGTCAGAATCGGGATCGACCGGCGTCGCCGACCACTTCCCCTTGGCTTTTTCAATCGAGAAAGTCTTGTCTTGAGAGGTCTTCCCGGCAGTCATACGAACAGTCACTGAACCAACATGACTTCCGCTGGTGAGAACAACGCGCGCCTTCCCGTCCGCATCTGTTTTTACGGTTGTATCGAAGACGAGAATGTCCTCATCACGCAAAGCAAACCCAGCCTTCATCTCATTCTCTTGAGCGTTTGGATCTGGGACAATCTCAAATCGAATGTCCTGACCGGCCACTTTCGCAAGGGTGGCCGTTATTTCTGTCTGGTGAGGATTCTTCTCAGCAGACTCGTAATATCGTCCCACACGAACGCCTCCAGCCACCAGCGAATCCTTTTGAGAATCTACTTTAAGCGGCGTCACTTTGATATTGACCGTGCGCACGAGAGCTTTATCGTCACGCTTGCCACCTTCTGCTGGCTCGTTGACCTTGCCCGGCTTATCGTCAATGGTGCATGCGAGGGTGAACTTCGAGTCTTTGGTGATGTCATCGGGCGCCACCCACGTCGCCGATGCCGTAGGTGCGGTATCTCCGGTTTTAGTGATGGTCTGGCCGTCCTCCACCACTTGCCACTCGAAGTGGCCCGTGCCGCCAGTTCCTTCCTTGATGGCCGACCAAGTGTAGTTGACCTCATCCGGCACTTCGCTGGGATCGCCATTCACCGGCGTGAGCGTGTCCAGGTCGGTCGCGCCTTCGACTTCACACGACACGTGCGCGCCGGGAGCGACCGACACTTCTTGCGTCGAGTCGTAGTTGCCCCGCTGGTCTTGCGGCGCGATCATGCGGCCATCGGGCACAAGGCGCTTCGTGTTCGGGTCGCGGTGTTGGCCGATAGCGGGAGCCGAATCCCACTTGGGGCGCGTGACCATAATGGTGAAGGAGTGCGTGACCGCTTCATCGTTGCGCTTGCCGGTTTCCCCTGGCCCCAAGGGAGGCGGGTTGTCATTATCCACTTCACCCGTGATGGTGATGGGCACATGGTCCTCACCATCGGGAAGAGACGGAGCCGTCCATTTAGTAGTGCGACCGTTGGGCGAGGAGAACACTCCATCATCCGCTGTCCATTTGTAGGTGAGGGTGTTGTCGTCTTCGTCGCCTTGATCAGTGCCCTGTGTCCAATGGTCGGTATCGGTCGCTTGCGACAATTCCAAATCCATGCTCGCGTTCTGCTCGATGTTGAGCATCTTGGTGAGTGGGCCTTGTTGATTCGCAGGTTTAACCAGATCGCCGCCCTGGATCGGATCGCCCAACTTCCACACTTTGCCACCGACATGAACATCAATGGTTTTGGTGTCTTGACCAGCCGCATCACCGCAACTGGAATGAAAGGCGATGTGACCTGTAAGCTGGATGGTGTAGTCGCCTGGCTTGAGGAACGAAACGTTCAGCGAAACCGAGACCTTGTTCGCCGGATCTGGCGACAGCGTGGCTTTGATGCCCCCAGCGTCGCTCACAACAGGCGAGTCCCAGATGTAATTCGGCCCCGACCATGGGCCAGGCGTGCCGGTGCCTTGAACTGTGCATTCCGAGTTCGCAACCGGAGCGTCCGGCACATCCAACGAATAAGAAGCCGAATCACTTCCGTTTACGCTGCCGCCAATGCCGCTCGTTCCGATCACACGAACCGTAAGCGCCTGAGCCGCTTGCGGTGAAACCCCACCCAAAGCTACCAAGCACAACAATAGGGCAAGAGCCGCACGTCCACCTGAACCGGCGGCACGCACAGAAGAAGCGAAAAAGCGAACAAAAGAAGGCATCAACGAAGAGAGCCGAAGGCTAACAAGGCAGCATCAAGAAACCAACAAGCCCCTTGACACTAAAAGTGCAACAAGCACAACACACCCTTCTGCCTTCGTCAACGCCGAATTTAGCTTGTTGGGAACTTTCCCAAGGAGATTAATGAGCCTCAGCGATAAGCGTAGGGTTGTCCTTCGTGACCGACTGCCAGCCCTTCTTCATCGTCGCGTCGAACTCGTCCCGGTCGTTTTGGGGCCACAAAGGAAGTGCCCAGCGCCATGAAGCGAGCAATGATTTCCCAGCAGGAGCAGCGCCTTCGGCATTTTGCAAAGCACGGTAAGCGAGCAAGCGCCCCACACCCTGCGCCACTTCATTGCCGTCTTTTCCCTGCGCTTCTTCGAGCGACTTCCACAGCGCCAATGCCGCTTCAACTCGTGCCTTCTGCTCCGGCGCGGCGGCGCGCAGCGCAGCGAGTTCCAGCTTCGCCTTTTGCTTGTCAGTGGGCGCCTCGTAGCGCGTGCGGCCCAGCCACACGTCGCGCCGCTTCTCATCTTCGGTGGGCGGGCCGTTCAATTTGTCGATGAACACGCCCTGCAAGATGGTGTTGAAGGTGTTGTTCTTGCGAACCGCGAAGAAGTAGTCGCCCGGCCCCTGCACCAAAAACGACTTGTAAACGCCGCCCCAAAAATCATGCACCCGCGCCCTGGCTAAGGTCGGGTTCTGGTTCGCCACAACTAAATCTTCATCGCCCTGCTTCACGTCGATGAGGTAGTCGCGGATACGGTTGGCACCGTCGTGGCCGTCCTTGTTGAAGAAGTAAAAGCTCACTTTGTGGGTTCCTGCGGGAATGCGTGCCCCGATCCAGATGTCCGGGCCTTCGTAGGTCATCGGGTAGGTTTCACCGTTGTCGTCTATGTCGGCCTGACGACGATAGCCAATGCGTGGGTTGTAAAGCACGCGCAAATCGTCCCACCGCTCACGGTGAACCCAATGGCGAAGCCCCTGCTCCTCATACGTCTTGCCTTCGACGTAGGGATGAACGCCGATGCGCCCCTGAACATCATAAGCCAGGTCGTTGATCACGAAGTGGTCGAGCGGCGCGCCCATTGCGCACAGCATCGCGTAGCGACTCCCGTAGCGCCCCATCCAGTCGCCTTTGGTGTTCCAGTCGTCGTCCAGAACAGCCGCCCAGGGGCGATCTACGGGCGTTTGTAGCCCTTGCACCTGCTTGGTGAAGGCTTGCAGCACCTCAACCGAAGGCGGCGAGGCGGGCGAGGGCCAAGGTGCCCCGGCTCCCGGCGCGTTGTCTTCGTCTCCTCCCCCACCTGCTTCGCGCGGCATCGTCGCTAACTGCTCGCCCAACTGGATCACGCCACTCCCGGCGCCACACACCAACGGCGCCTCGCCTTCGACGGGCAAGATGCTCGTCACATAGTCGGTCTGTTCGCCTTGGCTCAGACCCGGCACGCGGATTGGCTGGGGCATCCCCTTCTCGTCCAGTTGCGGCCCGAAGTGCTGTTGGTCTTGCGCCGCCTGTTCCACTTGCTGCTCGCGCTCGGCTTGCTTATCTTCATCGGGCGTCTTGACCACCCCGCCTCCGCCCAGCCGGCTCGCGCCCTCCGAGCGCAGTTCCACACCCTTGGTCGGGTGCCCCAGCCAGATGTGCCCCTGCGCATCTTCGGCGAGCGTCGTCACGTAATCTTCGAGCAAGGTCAAGCGTCCCTTGTCATCAGCCAACTCGAACTGAGGCGCGAAGGTGAGGCCCTTCAACTTGTCGCGCCAGTCCTGCCCGCGCAAAAACGTCCAGTTGCGCCCCTTGTCGAGGCTTTTGGCCAAACCGTAGTTGGTGGCGACATACACCGTGTCGTCGCGCCCCACCAACACGTCATTGATCAGGTTCGAGGGCAGACCTTCGCCCATCAAGATGGTCGGCATCCCGAAGGGCGCCTGCACTTGCTCCCACGTCTTGTAGCCGTCCTCCGCTTGGCCAATGGCGAGGCCGTCGCACTGCGTCCCGACGAACAAGGTGCCGTCGCTCGAAAAGTCAAGCGCCTGAATCTGATCCGAGGGCAAACCGTTCCAGCGCCCGTAATTGCGCCATGAGTCGCTTTGGGGCGAATAAACCGACAAGCCCCGGCTCGTCGCCATCCACACGCTCCCGTCAAGGGGTGAGACGGCGATTTTGAATACGCGCTCGCCGAGTGGCCCGTCGAGAACGTCGTAGTTGTGCCAGCTTCGCCCGTTCCACACGCTCACGCCGTGATTCTGGTGGCCGACCCAGATGCGGCCCTGCGCGTCTTGCGCGAGCGCGTAGCCGTTGTCATCGCCCAGGCCCTCTTTCGTGGTGAAGTTGCGCCAGGCGCGGGCTTCGGGCGCCTGAGAATCATAGCGCCACACACCTTTGTCTTCTGTCCCGAACCAGTAAAACCGCTGGCCATCGTAAAGGCTGCTCATCACGAAGGCGCCGCGCTGTTCGATGTTCCACACCGAACGCGGGCCGGCTGGTGCGCCTTGGGCACTGGAAGAAGATGCCCCTAAAGCCAGCAAAACCACAAAGGTGGCCCGCTTGAGTGGGCGCGACCACAAACGAAAACGATGATGAAAAGACATGAAACCGCCGTGAAGCCGTTTTAATCGGCTTTCTAAACAGGGACTTTTTGAACCTTGATAACTTAATCCGATAATGTCCGGCGAATCCATTCGCCGGAATCAAAATCGTGTGTCGGATTAGAAAGTCAAACATCAACAAGTTCCTCAAGTTCCCAGTAGAAATGCAAGTGTGTCCATAAAACGGCATTCTGAGTGTCTCGACAGAAGACAAGTTGACGTGCTGGCGATGTTGGAAAAGAAAAAGCTCCGCCAACTGCTAAAACGCGCCGCGTGAAATCTTTGAATCGAGGCTTTGCGGCACCCTTTTGTCCGCCGGCCTTTTCCTCATCGTGGTGGGAGAGAGGGGCCAACCACCCCGTGAGGAAAACCAAGGCGCGCTTTCGTTCCAAAGATGGCCAACCTCTTGGAAGAGATTTCTCGCCTCTTCCATAAAAGACGAGGCCGCGTGTGGTATCATGGTGCAAGTTGTGTTGGACTTTTTTTCGCGCGCGTTCAAGCGCTCACACTGGCCAAAAAACAAGTCGCGCCGCCGTTCCAAAAACGAGCCGCGCCAGTTTTTTTCGCCGGTCACGCAGTTCCCCTCGTTCGAGATGACCGCGAGCGCGCCCTTTGTGGCGGGCGAAGCGGACTTGGCTTCAGGTGCGAATCTGGGCGCGCGCGTGGTCAAGGGCGCGGGGTGGACGGTGGCGGGCACGATCTGGACGCAGATGCTGGGCGTGGCGCGCACCGTTGTGCTGGCGCGCCTGTTGTCGCAGGATGACTTCGGAATGGCGGCGATGGCGCTCACCGTGTCGGGCGCCATTTACACGCTCACCAATACGGGCGTGGTCGCCTCGGTCGTGTCGGCGCGTTTTGACGACGAAAGCGAACTGAACCGCTACGTCAACCTCGTGTGGACTTTGGAATTGGGGCGCGGCGTTCTCATTGCTTTGCTCATTGCGTTGGGCGCCTTTCCGTTTTCGCATTTTTACGGCGAGCCGCGTTTGCTGCCGGTGCTGCTTGTGCTCGCGTTGGAGCCGCTTTTTCCGATCAACATCGGAATGCTGTTGCAAGCGCGCCGCGTCGAGTTGCGGCGCTCCACGCTCAGCGGTTTGTTCGCCAACACGCTCAGCGTGGCCGCGACTCTGGGACTGGCGCTGTGGACGCGCAACTACTGGGCGCTGGTGTGGGGCCAAATCGTGGGTTCGATGGCCTCGATGGTGTTCTCGTTCGTGCTGTCTTCCTTTCGCCCGCGCTTGGTGTGGAACGGGCCTTTGGCAAGGCGGGCGTTTGATTTTGGCAAATTCCAGTTCCTCATCGGGCTGTGCAACTACGCGCTCTCCACGATGGACAACGTGCTGGTCGGCTTTTTTTACGGCGCCAAAACTCTGGGCGTTTATGCCATCGCCTATATGTTTTGCACGATGGCGCGTTCGCTCGTCAACAACGCGTTCAATTCGGTGCTTTTTCCGGCTTTTGCGGCGGCGGGGCGCGAAGACGATCCCAATCGCCTGCGCTCGCTCGTCGAGCGCGCCTTTACCCTTGGCGTTGTGGTGATGACCGGCGTTTTAGTGCCGCTTATTGCTTTTGCGCCCGCCATCGTGCGCATTTTGTTTCCTAAATTCGGCTTAGCCGCGGTTGAGCCGATGCGCTGGCTGCTGGTCGCGGGTTGGTTCGCGGGACTTTTGTCACTGTTTTCGGCGTTTTTCGTGGGCTTAGACCGGCCTCGGATCGAATCGAACTCCAAGTTGATTGATGCCGGCTTGTTTCTGGCGATTCTGGTTCCGCTCACGCGCTTCAACGGCATCGTCGGCGCGGCGCAGGCGGGCGCCATCACGTGGGCGCTGGCGACGGTGTGGCGCTGGAAGTGGGCCAACGCTTTGGCGCCCGGCGCCTTGAAACGTCTGCCCTTTTTGATCGTGTCCGCCGCCCTCGTCGGAGGATTGGCAACGTATATCGCGCTTGTGCCGTGGGCGCTCAAAAACGGTTTGACGCGCGCCTCGTGGCTGCAAGCGTTTCATCCGGGTTTGCCTCCGCTCGGCACGGCGTGGCTGCAAATGATGGTCGGCGGGCCTTTGGTCGCGGTG
>JAABUM010006695.1_pt1 | contig 11114 bp, 15 predicted proteins | sample 5559161 | NCBI WGS metagenome assembly JAABUM01 (sample SAMN10711868, study PRJNA513369) | rock metagenome | isolation source: Antarctica rocks | place: Antarctica: Victoria Land, Siegfried Peak nord | reverse complement strand
AGAAGGTGAAACGAGTCGCCGCCGGGTTCCGCAACCTCACCAACTACCGCACCCGAATCCTGCTCGCCGTCGGCGGCTGCAACTGGTCCCTACTCGGCACCCAACCCCGCTGAAACGCGAAGCTCCCTTCATGGGCGCCTTGCCACGATTGGCCAAGGCGCTCAGCCCGAAGACTCCCGGCCGGGACAGGCTGAAAAGTTCCTATCTCACGTTAAGCCGTCCGATACCCTCGACGAACGCCTGCAGAGCGATCCAAATCGCGTTGATCGGTGGTTCACAGATTAAATCGGCCCTAAACGTTGTCTTGACTATCACTGCTTTGCTATTAACGCAGCGGAGTGTGAGAGCTGTCGGCCACCTAGGCCATCTGGCGGGTATCAACCGGCGAGGCGAGGGCTTCGGTGTAGGCAGCTGCGACCTTGAGGCAATAGTTGATGAGCGAGTCTGCGGTTTCTGCCGTGAGCCAGCCGTGTGCGGTTCGGGCCTGAAGCTCCGATCCCTTGAATCCAAACATGGCATCGGCCTGAGAGCGGAACTCGCTTGCCGTGAGGGGGCCGATGGGGATTCCGCTGTTCTGGCCCGCATATGAGCCGAACGGGACGAACACCCTGCCATCGGGGTAGACGGCGACGACTGTGCGGGTGCCACTCGTTGCCGGTCCTTTTGCCTCCAGCACAACGTAATCACGACCGAGACGTCGATTGTGTCCTGCCGCCGCCCACGCGTTCAGGACTGACTTGGCAGCATCCCGGATCGCAGGCGAGGTGAACTTCTCCCAGAAGTCGTCGATCGACTTGAGCGGGCCAGCGGACTGTTTCGCCTCCTCGACCTTGGCAGTGAATGAGTTGGGCTCAACCACCGTGGAGAACAACGGTGCCCATGCGCTTTGCTCGATTCGCACTGCCTTTGCCTCAACCAGCCACACTGCGACGCCTCGTACGCGGTCGTGTTCGGCGAGATCGTTCAGATACTGCGCCACCGCCCGGAACTCGTCGCGGTGCTCCTCGGCCACGACCACCAGACCCCGGGCTCGTCTCGCCACGGCATAGGCGAGGCCACGGGTGAGGTGATCGTGGTCTCCACGTCCGTACTGGTTCTCGAGGACGAACTCCGAGCCATCCTCGACTTGCGCAACGATGTCGATCCGCCGACCGCCAGCGGTCAAGACCTCCGACTCTTCTATCGACGCGAGGTCGACCCCGATCTCCGAGCCCAGGGCATCGAGCTGTTCCGCGAGGAGCGGAGTGAAGTCCGAGGCCTCACCCGTCCATGCCTCGGTCAGCTTCCCGAACTGCAGCCGCGCCATCGCTCCCATCGCGGTGGTCTATCGCATCCAGGAAGCTGAGACGGCTCTGTTGCATCTCGGGCACGCGAAACACACACGGTGGCCTGATATGGGGCGGCCGTCGTGCGGGGGCGAGGCTGGAAGGATGAAGCGTCGCCGCCCGGCTCGTCCTATCCGTCAGCCCGGTTCGGCCTTCGCTGGGTTCCAGTTCCCGCCAGAGGTGATCCTCCTCGCAGTCGGGTGGTACCTGCGCTACGGGTTGTCCTATCGGGACCTGGAGGAGCTGCTGGCCGAACGTGGGATCGAAGTCGACCACGTCACCTTGTACCGATGGGTCCAACGCTTCACGCCGCTGATCGTGGACGCGGCCCGGCCGTGCCGTCACACGATCGGTGACCGCTGGTTCGTCGACGAGACCTATGTGAAGGTGGCCGGGACCTGGCGGTACGTGTACCGCGCCGTTGACCAGCACGGGCAGGTCATCGACGTGTACCTCTCAGCCAAGCGTGACGTGAAGGCCGCTACACGGTTCTTCTCCAAGTCGATCAGGGTCCACGGCGAACCCGCCGAGGTCACGACGGATCGGTCCCCGGCGCTGGCGCGCAGCATCGTCGAGGTGCTGCGGGGCGTGCACCACGACACCACCCAGTACGCCAACAACCGGGTCGAAGCCGACCACGGCCGGCTCAAAGCCAGGCTCCGACCGATGCGGGGCTTGAAACGCGATCGGACCGCGTCGGTGGTGATCGGGGGCCACGCATTCATGCAGAACCTTCGACGCGGCCACTACGAACTCGGCGTCCACGCCCGCGACGGACTGACCTTGGCTGCCGCGTTCGACGAGCTCGCAGATGCAATCTGAGACGGCAACTCGAACCCCGGATCGACCAACCGCGTCCCCATGATCCGAAGATGCAACAGCGCCTCGTCGGTCACCAACGGTCCCGATCCCCAGGTCGTGGCCGACGCCATCGTCGAGGCCGCCTACGCCACCGACCGCCAGGTTCACCACCTCGTGGGCGACGACGCCAGGTTCTTCGTCGGCGCCTACGATTCGATGTCCGAACCCGACCGCGACGCCATGCTCAAGAGCATCCTCACACCCTCGAAGCCAGCCACCTGAGGTCACTCCCGACCGATGGTGACCACGGTCTTCTCATCGGGCTTTGCTCCGCCGACAGCTACCACGATGTGGTCGGGTCGGTGTTAGCGACCGCCATCACTCGTTAGGAGGAGATTGGTTTTTCCGGTTCACGGTGTTCGGCCGCCTGGGCGAGGCGTACTGCCAGGTATTTGAAGATGATGGCGTGGAAGGGCACGAGGCTGTACCAGTAGGCGCGACCGGCCAGGCCTCGGGGGTGGAAGATGGCGCGTTGTTCCAGGTGACTGCCGCCGCCGTCTCCGTCCGGCGTGATGTGCCACTCGAGCCATGCCTCACCGGGTAGGCGCATCTCGGCCCGCAGGCGGATGAGTTCGTCGGGTTCGATGGCTTCGACTCGCCAGAAGTCCACGGCATCACCGACTCGCATGCGGTCGGGGTCGCGGCGGCTGCGCGCATGCCGACCCCGCCCAGCAGCTTGTCGATGAACCCCCTAATCGCCCATAGCGGTCCCGTGACGTACCAGCCCCGATCACCACCGATGCCTTGGGCGGTGGCGAACAGGTCGTGGGGTGACGCCGAGCGGCACTGTTGCGTTAACGGCGACCGGCGGCGCCTGTCGGCGTGGGGGAGGCTGGCCGGATGAAGCGTCGCCGTGCCCACCCGCCGATTCGCGAGGCCAGTTCGACGTTCTTGGGGTTCCGGTTCCCGCCCGATGTCATCTTGTTGGCGGTGCGCTGGTATCTGCGGTTCGGGCTGTCCTACCGCGATCTCGAAGAGCTCCTAGCGGAGCGCGGGATCGAGGTCGATCACGTCACGTTGTTCCGGTGGGTGCAACGGTTCACGCCGGAACTGGTGGCGGCGGCCGGCCCATGCCGGCACTCGGTGGGTGACCGTTGGCTCGTTGATGAGACCTATGTGAAGGTCGCTGGCCGGTGGCGGTACGTCTACCGGGCCGTGGATCAGCGTGGCCAGGTCATTGACGTGTACGTGTCGAAACGCCGGGATCTGGGGCAGCCCGCCGGTTCTTCGGCACCGCGATCGTGGTGCACGGTCAGCCCGTAGAGGTGGTGACGGACCTCGCCCCGGCGTTGGAGACGGTGATCGAAGAGCTGCTGCCTGACGCGTTTCATAACACTGAGCAGTACGCGAACAATCGGATCGAGTGTGATCACGGTCGGCTGAAGGCTCGACTCCGACCGATGCGCGGACTGAAGACCGACAAGACCGCCCGGGTGATCATCAGAGGTCATGCGTTCATCCAGAATCTTCGACGCGGCCACTACGAGCTTGGCACCGAGGTTGGCGGCAGGCTTCGTGTTGCCGCCGCGTTCGACGAACTCACGGGCGCAATCTGACACCCTTGCAGCCGGGCGATCGGCCGGCCGCGCCACGACTCAATCAACGCAACAGAGCCGTCAGGGGTGGTCCAAGGGGTGAAGGGCAGCAGCGATGGTCGTGGTTCGATCCGGGCGGCTCGCAGCACGGTGACGGCCTCCGCCGCTTCGGCCGCGGTGTGGCCCTTGTCGAGAATGGCCAGGATCCGGTCGTCGACGCACTCGATGGCGGTCATGGCGAACAGACACCCGGCCTCGGCCAGCTCGTCCCAGAGGTGGCGGTGGCGCAGGATCAGCTCGACCTTGGTGGTCACGTCGAAGGTGAGGTCTGGGTGGCGGCGGTGCAGGGCCCGCACGATGCGCAGGCTGTGGTGGGGACCGTTCAAGAAGTCGGGGTCGGCGAAGGTGATGTGCTCGGCACCCAGCTCCACCACGCGGTCGATGTCGTCGAGGACGACCTCAGCGGCGACGATGCGGGTCCGGCCGTCGTACACGGCGGGAACGGGACAGTGCCGGCACCTTGACGCGCATCCGTGGCTGGCCTGCACGGCGGCGGCCGGGCGCTCTTGGCCGTCGAGCACCAGCCGGGCGTAGCTCAACAGCGGGGACAGGCCAGCCCGGTCGGGGCGGTGGCGAGGGGCGCGGGCCAGGTGGGTGACGGTCCGGTCGGCGGAGCCTTCGACCCAGTCGCAGAGCGCCGACTCGTACTCGCCCGCGATCACCCGGTCAGCCACCGTTCCCAGGACCTCATCGGCGGCCACCCCCGCGTACAACCCGTAAAGGCAGATGCGCAGGTCGGGTCGGCGGGCCCGGATGTTGGCGGCCACGTCCAGGGCCAGCCGCATGGCGGTGTGCATCGGCACCGAGATTGCCACCACGTCGACGTCGTCGATCACCTCGGGACGCCACCGCTCGACGGACGTGTCCACGCCGCTGACCTGTGGCCTCGGGCGCGCAGGGCCGCCGCTGGTGACGCCACGTGGAGGGGCTGGTGGCCCAGCTCGTAGGTGGAGATCAGCAAGACGTGCACGGCCCACTGGTCTAATCCGAGGTCCTCCAATCCCCGGCGAGGAGTTGTCGTTGGCCGGCGCGGGGCGACGAGACTGCCCGCCGTGCAGCTGTTGCTGGTGGCGCCCTCCCGGTCATACCGGATCGGCGCCTTCCTCGCCGCCGCCGCAGAGCTGGGAGCCGAGGTCACCGTCGCCACCGATGCCCCCGCCGCCATCCCGGGCTCGTCGCTCTGCGTGGACTTCGACGATCCGAGCGGTGCTGCTCGCCAGCTCGTCGCCGCTGCGGCATCTGGCGATCCGTTCGACGGGGTGGTCGGGACCGACGGCGACGCGATGGCGGTGGCCGCCGAGACAGCCCGCCTGGTCGGGCTGCCCACCAACCCGGGCACAGCTCTGACGGCGGCGGGCGACAAGCGGCTGCAGCGTCGGGCGGCGGCTGCCGTGGGACTCCCCCAGCCCGAGTTCGCAGTGATCGGCGGTGACGAGCTGCCGGCGTGGTCGATCTACCCAGCGGTGTTGAAACCGCTCGACCGCTCGGCCAGCCAGGGAGTCATCGCCATCGACGCTTCCGACCAGCTGCGCGCCGGCGTGGCCACGGTCCGCTCGATCGTCGGCCCGTCGGCCCCGGTGCTGCTCGAAGCGTTCGTCGGCGGCACCGAGGTGGCCGTCGAGTGCCTGCTGCGCTACGGCCGGCTGGAGGTGCTGAGCATCTTCGACAAGCCCGACACCCCGAACGGACCCGTGTTCCCCGAGACGCTGCTGGTGAGCCCGGGCCGTCTCGATGAGGACGTCCGGGCCCGAGTCGTCGAGGTGGCCACGGCTGCGGTGGCCGCCATCGGTCTCATCGACGGGCCGGTCCACGTCGAGCTCAAGGTCGATGGCGATCGTGTGCTCTTCCTGGAGCTGGCGGCCCGCACGATCGGTGGGCTGTGCAGCCGGGTGGTCCGCCATGCGGGGATGAGCCTGGAGGAACTGGTCCTGCGCCATGCCCTGCGCCTTCCCGTTCCCGTGCAACCACCAGCCGGGACGTCCGGAGCGGCCGCCTCCGGGGTGCTGATGTTGCCGGTCGGGCAGAGCGGCCGGCTGCGGGCGGTCGGCGGGGTCGCCGAGGCGCGGTCGGTCGACGGCATCATCGACGTGGTGCTCTCGGTGGCGCCCGGTGAGGAGGTGGTGGCGCTGCCGGCGGGCGATCGCTACCTGGGGTTCGTGTTCGCCCGGGGTCGCTCGGCCGCCGCCGTCGAGGCCGCGCTGCGGGCAGCGTGGGGTTGCCTCGACGTGGCCGTCACCGCTTGGTAGGTGGGAAGTAGGGAGCAGAACCGGCGCCGTGGTCGGTCTCGTCCACGATGGCGGCCACGCCGCTGACATGGCGGCGGAGGACCGCCTCGATCCCCTGCCTGACGGTCACCTGGGCCATGGCGCAGCCCTGGCAGCCGCCGCCCAGGCGGATGCGAACCACCCCGGCGGCGTCGCTCAGCAGCTCGATGTGCCCGCCGTGGGCCGCCACCATGGGGTTGAGGACCTCGTCGATCACCGACGCCGTGGTCGTGGCCGTGACCGCCCTGAGGCCGAGCTCGCCCCGGACGGGTTCGACGGCGCCAGGCGACCCCACCGCCGCCACCTCACCGTCGCGCTCGTCCAGGTTCCCGCCTCGGGCGATCACGGTGCGGCGCAGTGCGCTGAAGGCATCGGTCGGTGGCACCGGCGCCGGCGGCCCGTCCAGCCCGTGGTCGAGGGCCTGGTCGAGATCGGCCATCAGATCGTCGGGGTCTTCGAGGCCGATGGAGATGCGGAGCAGATCGGCCGGGACCGGGGTGGATGGGCCTTCGACCGATGACCGGTGCTCGACCAGGCTCTCCGTGCCGCCCAGCGACGTGGCCCGGAGGAAGGCTTGCAACCGCCCTGCCGTGGTCATGGCGGCGGCCTCACCGCCCCTGACCCGGATCGACAACATGCCGCCGAACCCGCCCTGCATCTGCCGGCGGGCGACGTCATGACCAGGATGGGACTCCAGCCCGGGATACATCACCTGCAGGACCCGCCGGTCCGTTTCGAGGTGGCGGGCCACGCGCAGGGCGGTGGCTGAGCTCTGCCGCACGCGCGGGAACAACGTCCGCATCCCCCGGAGCAGCAGCCATGCGTCGAACCCGCCGGGCACCGAACCGGCGCTGCGCCGCCACGCCCGGATCCGTTGGGCGAAGGGATCGTCGGCGGCAGCCACCACGGCGCCGGCCAGCACGTCGCCGTGGCCGTTCAGGTACTTGGTGGCCGAGTGCACCACCAGGTCGGCGCCGTGCTCGATGGGTCGGGTGTGGACCGGCGTGGCGATGGTGCTGTCGGCCACCAGGCGGGCCGAGGCGGCGTGGGCGATCTCGGCGGCACCGGCCAGATCGGTGATCGACCACGTGGGGTTGGCCGGCGTCTCGACCCACACGACCCGGGTGTGCCCTGGCCGTACGGCGGCGGCCAGCGCATCGAGGTCCCCGGCATCGACGTAGGTGACCTCGATCCCCCAGGTCCGCGCGAACTCGGCGATCCACTTCCGCAGCTCCCAGTACATGACCTGCGGAGCGACCACGTGGTCGCCGGGAACGAGGGCGCAGAACACCGATGTGGCCGCCGCCATGCCCGAGGAGAACAGCATGGAGCGGGCTCCGCCTTCGAGCTCGGCCAGCAGTCGCTCGGGCAGCTCGTAGGTGGGGTTGTCGGCGCGGGTGTACTCGAACCCTGCCGGGTACCGGCCGTCGGCGTCGCGCTCGAAGGTGGTCGAGAGCTGGATGGGCGGCACCACCGCCCGCGTGGCCGGGTCGACGAACCCCAACGCCTGAGCGGCCCTGCTCTCCGGCTTCACCCGCCCTCTCCGAGCCGACCCGTTCCCGGTTTCACGTTGGTCATGGTCGCAGGTCGGCCCGCCGCGGGCTGAGGATCGCTCAAACCGGGCCCGGACATCGGCGGCGGGACTGCGGTCAGCCGGAGAGCACCTCGGCCAGGCGCCGCCACTGGTCCATCGGGTAGCCCAGCTGTTCGTCGGTCAGGACCTGGAGGCAGACGTGGTCGGCGCCGGCATCGCGGTGGGCCTGCACCCGTTCGACGATGGCGTCCACATCACCCCACGCCACCAGAGCGTCGACCAGGCGATCGCTGCCCCCGTCGGCGGCATCGTCGGGGGTGAAGCCGAACCGGAACCAGTTGTTCGCGTAGTTCGGGAGGGCCAGGTAGCTGGCCAGGAACTGGCGGGCGATGCGACGGGCCTCGGCGGCGTCGGTCTCCAGCACCACCGCCTGCTCGGGCAACACCAGCTTGTCGGGGGACTGTTGCGTTGGACGCAAACGAGCACAATTCGGGCGGCCATCGCTGGCCTTCGCCGTGCCCAGACTGGGACATTCGCCCTCATCTCGGGCGCCTGGAACTCCGAGGTCCGCCCTCAAGGCCGAATGGCCGACCTCAACGCAACAGTGCCGTTGAGGGCGTCAACGTTGGCCGCCAAGCGCCAACCGAAGGTCGTGAGGCCGGAGACGACCGTCGCCGCTGCGGCTCCTGGCTTGGGCGCGGCGCAGAGGAGCGCGATGGCGACCGGGATCGACAGCGCGGCGGTGATGAGCGCGGTGACGGCGATGTGCAGGGTCGAGAAGCCTGGGGTCATGGTCCCTCCGGGGCGAGGACCCGGAGCACCGGGTGACCGCTGACGTTGGCGATGGGGACGTAGAGGTGGTGGCTGCGGGGATCGACGGCGCCCGAGTGGGCGCCGTCAGCCAACGTGGCACGGGCGACGCGGGTGGCGGGCCGCGCGGACGTGTCGATGACTGTGGCGACACCACTCTCCGCGAGCACGTAGAGACGGGAGCGGGCGGGGTCGAGGATGAGGACGTCAGGGTCAGCGCCGGTCTGCAGCGTCGCGGTGACCGTGAACGTGGTGAGGTCGAGCTCGAGCAGCGCCGCGTTGTCGTCGCAGGCGACGAACGCCCGGTTGTGTGCAGCGTCGACCTGGAGGCCATGGTCGTGGTCGCAGCCGGGCAGCGCATGGCGCTCGAGGACCCGCCGCTCAGCGGCGTCGATCACGACGAGGTCGCCGCGGGACTGCACATCGACCAGCATGTGTTTGCTAGTGGGGTCGTAGGCGACGTTGCCGCCCTCGCCGCCGACGTCGATCTCGACGCGGTGTGCGCCGGTGGTGGCGTCGATCTCGGTGATGGTCGTGCCGGCCTCGTTGGACAGGAACACGGCGTTGGTGTCGGGGTCGTAGGCAAGCCCGTCCGGTGCGCGACCCGTCGAGACCCGGTTCAGCTCCTCGAGTGACGTCGCGTCGTAGGTCACGGCCTGGTCGGAACCGGTGGCCGCTGCGTAGAGGCGGTTCAGGGCGGGCACGACCAAGACCCCGTGCACGGACGGCACGTTGTCGATTGTCCGCTCGACGGTGAGCTTGTCGGTATCGACCATGACGATCCGGCTGGCGCCCAGGTGGGAAACGAATAGCCGGTGGCCGCTGGCGTCGAGGGTGGCGTAGTCGAACCGTGACGTGTCACCGGGCAGCGCGACGTCGGTGACGGTGCGCAGGCCGAGCGAGCCGCTCTTGGGCGCTCCGCCGGAACACGCAGCCGTGAGCACCATGAAGACGACCGTCACGGCGATCGCGTTGGTGCGCATCAGTAGAGGTAAATGTCGACGAGGAACGCCACGACCGCGGCGCTGGCGGCCAGGCTGAGCACCCGTCCGACGGGCTCGCTGCGCAGTACGAGGCCGAGCAGCAGCGACGCGACGGCCAGGGTGAACACGCCCGAGCCCGTGTCCTGCCAGCTGACCGGGAACGGTTTGAAGGGGATGTCGACGAAGAAGCCGTCTTGCTCGGTGGCGGCTCGGTGCAGGATCGCGTTCCAAGCGACCGGTCCGAGAAACGCCGACGCAATGGCCGGCACCAGCACCTTGGCGGCGCGCTGGCGGCGCACGAACAGGAACACGAACGCGGCGATGATCGTGGTCAGGGTGGCGCCGTAGAAGATGTGGGCCCAGTCGATCACGACGGGTCGCTGTCATGCAGTGGTCGGCGTGATTGTTGCCGGTTGCGGGCGCCGCCGTAGCGCTCAGCGCCTTCGACCCCGATGGGGAGTGTGCCGGTGGGTTCGTAGTCGAGGGCGTCGACGTCGACGTCGGGCATGCGCCGGTCGAACCCGATCGCCTTTTGCGTCATCGAGAGTGACAGGGCGACGGCGATGTCGGCTTGGATGATGCCGAGCTTGCGCGCCGCGACCGCACTGCGGGTCTGGCACCGGCAGTCAAGTGGATCGCCGCGGTCTTCGCCGCGGAACCGACCGCGATGCCGAGGTCGATGTCGCGCAGGTTGCACGTCGGACCGGCGAACTCGAGCTCGGCGGATTCGTCGCGCAGCGCCTTGGTGGCATGGAGGAACTCGGCGCAGGTCGCGTACCCGCAGGCATCGCAGTCGTAGTTGGGCGGGTACCAGTCGGCCATCCCCACGAACAACACCGCGTCGATCGCTTCGACGACCTCGGCGTCGCGGAGGGACTGTTGCGTTGGACGCAAACGAGCACAATTCGGGCGGCCATCGCTGGGCCCTTGACGTGCCCAAACTGGGACATTCGCCCTCATCTCGGGCGCCCGGAGCTCCGAGGTCCGCCCTCGAGGCCGTATGGCCGTCATCAACGCAACAGCGCCCGTGGATGAGTTCTGACACCCCCACGCGCTCCTTCGGGCCGCGGACGGCGATCAGCGCTCGGAGTGTTGGTAGACGGATTGGCCTTTAGCGACGAATTCGACCGCCATGTCTTTCATACCGGCGTCGATGGCTTCGGTCTCGTCGAGACCGTGTGCCGCCGCATAGTCGCGGACGTCTTGGGTGATTCTCATCGAGCAGAACTTGGGGCCGCACATGGAACAGAAGTGGGCGGTCTTGGCCGGCTCGGCCGGCAGAGTGGCGTCGTGGTAGGCGCGGGCGGTGTCGGGGTCGAGTGAGAGGTTGAACTGGTCTTCCCACCGGAACTCGAAGCGAGCTTTGGAGAGTGCGTCGTCCCACACTTGGGCGCGGGGGTGGCCCTTGGCGAGGTCGGCGGCGTGGGCGGCGATCTTGTAGGCGATTACGCCGTGCTTGACGTCGTCGCGGTCGGGGAGGCCGAGGTGCTCTTTGGGTGTCACGTAGCAGAGCATCGCGGTGCCGTACCACCCGATGTTGGCCGCACCGATGGCTGAGGTGATGTGGTCATAGCCCGGTGCCACATCGGTCGTGAGCGGTCCGAGGGTGTAGAAGGGCGCGTCACCGCACCACTCCTGTTCGAGGGTCACGTTCTCGCGGATCTTGTCGAGGGGCACGTGGCCCGGGCCTTCGATCATCACCTGCACATCGTGACGCCATGCGATGCCGGTGAGCTCACCGA
>JAABUM010006692.1_pt1 | contig 11117 bp, 10 predicted proteins | sample 5559161 | NCBI WGS metagenome assembly JAABUM01 (sample SAMN10711868, study PRJNA513369) | rock metagenome | isolation source: Antarctica rocks | place: Antarctica: Victoria Land, Siegfried Peak nord | reverse complement strand
CACAGCAACAAACGCAGGAACGGCGACCGCGGAGCCTTCTGTTCCTCAACGCCCGAACCTGGCTGACTCAGCACCAACGAGCATCTCACGGCGCCCGCCAGCTATGGCTTCTTCAGGAGCCTCCTAGCAGTATCTCGCCGGTGCGGCCGGGCACGATGAACCCGGCTGCGAGCAGCACGGCGGGCAGCACGAGCGAGCCGGCCCAGTAGCGCCAGCTGCGGCGCAGCACGACGACCAGCCCGGCGCCGGCCGATGCCGCCAGCAGCAGTACCGCGCCGGTCGCGCCAGCCGGGGCAGGATGGGGCTGCGCCGAGCTGGCGGCGGTGGCGACGATCCAGACGGCGGCGAGCAGCATGTGAAGCACCAGCAGCAGCCGGGACGGTCCGCGGCGAAGCCGGTATCCCGGCAGTCGGGTTGGTGGGAACTCGGCGAGCATCGCCTGCCGGCTGTGGAACAGGGCGACGCTGGGGTAGCGGGCAGCGATCCGGGCCGCGAGGTCGGTCTCGACCCGGTCCGATAGCCACAGTGCCTGGATCTGGGCGTGCTGGGCCCGCACACCCCGGCGAGCGGGTGATGACCCGTCCGGACACGGCGACCACGGCAGCCAGGTCGTGCGCGCCGTCGGTGAGCGAGCGGCGAAGCTCACCGTCGCTGGCGAAGCCGTAGAAGCCGCAGGTGCAGTCTGGCCCGGCACCGGACCGGTGTGGTCGGCCCGCCGGCAGCCAGCGTCGTTCTGTCCCTCGCTCCAGGCGTAGCCGGCGGCATCGGCCGGTCGGGCCGGGTCCGCCCCGGCTGGGGTCACCGCCAGCAGCTGGCCGTCGAGGGTGACCCGGAAGGTGCGGACGACCCGGACCGAACCCTGGCGCCGGCCGGTCACGCCGGGACGGGCTCCCGCTCATGCGCAGGTGCCGGGTCGGACGCCGGCGCGGTAGGCAGCGGCTCATGCTCCGGGTCGGGCACGACCTAGATGGCTGGTAGTTCGCGGCCGATCCTGCTCATGACGCTCCTGTTCGCGAGCTTGTCAGGGCTGGCCCGGCCCTGCCAGGGGGACCCAGCCACGCCACCATCGTGCACCACCCGACAGGCTGCTGGTGCCGGTAGGAGTGTCGGCGGAGCCTGACGAGCAACCCCAGTGGTGCAGGTGCCCATACGGCTCGGCTCTGCAGCGCCCTGGCCCGAACACCGCGGGCTGTGCTGGCATGCTCGAGCGGGCCGGAGCCGGCGGTGCAGAGCCGGTCGCCAGTCCCGCCAGGTCAATCAGGTCCGGCGTAGACGCCGGCGTTGGCGGCGCGAACGGTTGTCACCCGGTCGCCCTCCGGTCGCTCTGGTTGGTTTGCGTCTCAAGGCTGCCCAGGCGCCGGTCGAGCAGGACCTGCGCGCCGACGGCGATCAGGACGGCGGGCCATTCGACAATTTCCACGACGCCGACCACTACCAGCGCGGCGTAGAAGGCCAGGCTGTCTGCTGGTGGCAGCCGTGGGCCGAACGCCGGCAGACGGCTTGGATCCAGCACTGCGGCGGCCGCCGACAGACGTCGGACCAGCTCGGAAGGGACTCCCGCAGCGGGCTTCGGTTCGGCGGGAGCGGGGTTGGTGGTCGGGGCCATGACTGATCCTGCCCCGTTCCTCGGTGAGCCGAACAGGGGGTGTGGTAGCGGGTGGCAGCCTTGGGCAGACGAACAGCATGTCCTCCCGGCCGGGCCCGTCTGTCGCCGGGCATGGCCGGCCCCTACGGCGATCGCCAGGGGACGAGCAGCCAGGCGGGCGAGCAGCAGAGTTACGGCGCGCTGCGTTCGCGCAGGTACTGCTGTGCCAGTCCGCGCTGTGCCGGCGGGCCGGTCGGCTAGCCCGGTGCGGGTGGGCAGCCGTCCGCTGGCGTCGCCCTTACTCCTCGCCGATGAGGGGGTGGGCTGAGCTGAGCAGGGCTGGTGTCAGCCGGCCAGCGCGTGACAGGCCGCCCGGTAGGCGTGGAGCAGCAGGGCTATCAGGGCGGCGCCGAGAAGGTCGACCGCAACAGCTGTCAGAACCTCAGCCATGGTGCTCCCGCTGGTTGCCGGTCGGCGTAGGGATGCCGTGCTGTCAGCATGGGCGGCAGCGGTGCGACCCGGTGGGCGTTGCCGGGGAACAATGCGTGAATCGTTCGGGAACGGCGGATCGCCGGCGGCGGTCCCCGGCGGTGGCGGGCACGCCAGGCCGCGCATTGACGTAACGGCGCCACCCCTGGGGCCGTGTCACGGGCCTGATGTCGTGGGTCACGCGGTCAGGGCGTCGAGGAGGCGGTCGAGGTCGGCCAGTTGCGGGGGGCACAGCACGGCGAGGTGTCCTTGGGCGAGCGCGGACAGGTGTAGCTGCACCCGCCGGCCGTCGCTGGGGTGCGGTGTGCGGTGCAGGTAGCCGGCGGTGCCGGCGCGGTCGATGAGTTCGGCAGCGCTGTGTTGGCGCAGGCTGAGCTGGCGGGCGACGTGGCCGACGCCGGGTGGGGGCCCGGGGTGGGTGTGGACGGCGAGCAGCAGGTGGTGCTGGGCGTGGGTGAGTCCGAGTTCGCGGGCGCGTTCTTCGCCTTGGCGCTGGAAGCGTGCCAGGGCTGCGCGGGCGACGGCGAGGTGCTGGTAGTCCTGCTGCGGCAGGGGGTGGGCGGGTCGGCTGGTCATCGGCGGCTCTCCTGTTGTTCATCGGATGGCAAGGTATGGCAAGGTTTAGCGTTGCCGTTTGGTTCATCTGTATCGCGGTACGACCTATGGGCGGCCAGTCAATCCTGGTGGCCGGATCGTTTCTGCCCACACGAGCTTCTAGGTAGGTCATGGTCACCACTGCAGCTGACAGCATGAGCCCCGGAAAGGGTCGCCCGACCGGCCCAGAGGAGCCGCCGCCGACGAGCGGACGTTCGCAGTCAGGGGTCGGGACACGGGCGGCGGGCGGGAACAGGACGACGACGATCCGGCTGCCGCTGGTCAGCGTCACGCTCACCCGTCCGGACGGTCAGGACGGGCAGCCCTCACCCGGGGCCTTGCAGACGTCCTGGGCTGGCGGGAGGCCAGCCGCCGCTGGCCCTGCGAGCACGGGTGCGATGTCGGTAGGGGGGGTGTCACTGTCGCGGGCGGCGTTCTACGCCGGCGCGGTCGCGCTGGGGGCGCTGGAGGTCGTGGAGTGGCCGGTGACGCTGCTGGTCGTCGCCGGGACCTACCTGGCCGACCAGGTGCGCGGCCCGGCGACCCCGGCTGCTATCCCACCAGGCTCAGGACCTTTGGCCTCTGCTGTACCGGTGCCGCCGCCCGCCGCGCCGCACGCCGGCGCCTGAGTGCAGCTGGTGCCGATGCCCTGTAGTTCATCCGTGGTCGGCCGCTGATGGGCTGGCTGCGTTGGGGCCAATGGGGTTGGGGCCAATGGGGTTGGGGGCAGTGGCGGGGCTCGGCCCGGCGCTGGTACACAGCTCCGCCCGGGCCTCGTGGGGCCTGACCCGGGCCGCCGGGTCGGCAGGTTCCCGGGCTGCCCGCGGCGCAGCCGGCGCTGTCCTCGGCGGGTCCGCGGCGGTGGCGCGGGCCGCCACGGAGCTGCTCGCGCCCCACCCCATGCGCCGGGTGTGGTCGGCAGGGGGGCGGGCGCAGCTAGAGGTGTGGGGCCTGGACGGCCCCCAGTGCCCGGCGGTGGTCGCCGGGGTGCAGCAGTCGCTGGCCGGGCTCGACGGGGTGTCGTGGGCACGGGTGGATGCGGTGACCCGGCGGGCGGTCGTCCGCTTCGACCCGGCCCGGGTGGCTACCGGGCAGCTGGCCGATGCCGTGGCGGCTGCCGAGCGCGCGGCAGGAGTCACCTGTCCGGGTTATCGGCGTGAGGGGGAGTCCTTCCCCGGTGACACGGAGCCGGTGCGGCTGCAGGGATGGGCGCTCGCTGCTGACACGGCGGGTCTGTCTGCGGCTGTCGCCGGCTGGCTGGCGGGTCTGCCGCCGCTGCCTGGCAGCGCGGCAGCGGCGGTCGTGCTGGTAGACAACCAGCCCCGGCTCCGGGTGCTGCTGGAGTCCCGGCTGGGTCCGCCGGCCACCGACCTGGCGCTGGCGGTGTCCACCGCCGCTGTGCAGGCACTGACCCTGGGCGTCCCTTCGCTGCTGGTCGACACCGCGCAGCGGACGCAGGCGGTGCTGGCCCCTCGGGCCCGCCGGGACGGCTTCACCCGGCGCGAGGCCGAGCTGGCCGCCCCGGCCCGGCCGGTGCGCGGCGCGCCGCTGGCTCGGGTTGGGCGGCCGGTCCCGCTGCCGGCTGGTGTGGTGGAGCGGCACGCCGACCGGGCCGCCGCCTGGTCGTTGCTGGCCGCCGGCGGCCTGCTCGCCGCGACCGGTAACGCTGACCTGGCCGGCAGGGTGCTGCTGATCGGGGCGCCCAAGGCGGCCCGCGCCGGCCGGGAGGCGTTCGCCGACACGCTGACAGCCGGGCTGTCCCGCCGCGGCGTGGTGGTGGGGGACCCGGCGTCGCTGCGCCGCCTGGACCGGGTCGACACAGTCGTCGTCGACAGCACGGTGCTGCACGACGACCGCGCGCTGGTGCTGTCCGCGCTGCCGCTGTCCGGCGGGTGGACCACCGAGCATGTCTGGAGCGCCGCCCAGCGGCTGCTCGCCGGCGGCGACGACCTGCCGCTGCCACCGCCGCGTGGCCGGCACCGGCACCGCCTCGCGCTGGTCGAGCGAGCCGAACCGGACCAGGACACCGGACTGCCGCTGCTGGTGCTGACCGAGGACGGGACACCGGCCGGTCAGGTGCTGGTCGGCACCGAGCTCGATCCCTACGCCGACGCGGTCCTTTCCGCCGGCCAGGCGGCTGGGCTGCGGCTGGTGCTGACCCGCGACCCGGCAGCCCCCGAGCTCGCCGGCCGGGCTGACGAGGTGCTGGGCGGTGGCAAGGCCGGGATGGGGCTGGCCGGGCAGGTCCGCCGGTTGCAGGCCGCCGGCCGGGTCGTCGCGCTGGTTTCCGCGCAGGAGGACGCCCTGGCGGCCGCCGATGTCGGGATCGGTGTGGTGCCGGTTGCGGGCCGGGTGCCGTGGGCGGCGGACCTGCTGTGCGGCCCGGGGCTCGCTGAGGTGCCGAGGCTGCTTGCCGCGGTCCCCGCGGCCCGGGCCGTCAGCGTTCGAGGTGTCACGTCGGCGACGGCGGCGACGTTCCTCGGTGCCCTGCTGACCGCGGTCGGTGGCCCGGCCCGGACCGCCCGGGCGGTGCTGCCGGTCACCGCCGCCGCCGGCGCTGCCCTGCTGTCGGGCACCGTGACCGCCCGGCGGGTGCTGCGCATCCCAGCACCGGAGGCGGTGCTGCACACCCCGTGGCACGCCCTTGAACCCGACGAGGTCATGAGCCGCCTGCCGCATCCGCCGGGCGGGACCGCCACGCTGACTGTCCCGTCGGGTCATGGGCGCGCGGTCCTGGGCCTGCTCGGCGTGCCGGTGGCAGCGCTTGCCCCGGTCAGTGCGCTGGCCCGCAACGTGCGGGCCGAGCTCGCCGACCCGCTGACCCCGGTCCTGGCTACCGGCGCGGCCGCGTCGGCGGTGATCGGGTCCCCGACCGATGCCCTGCTCGTCGGCGGGGTGCTTGCCGCGAACGCGCTCGTCAGCGGCACCCAGCGGTTGCGGGCCGACCAGGCCCTGCGCGCTCTGCTGCTCGATCAGCAGCTCCCGGCACGCCTGGTGGACACCGCCGGGTCATCGGCCGCCGCCGGTCATCTTGTCGGCAGCGAGGCCGCCGGCGGGCGGCGTGCGGGCCAGCACGACGGGGCTGCGGACGTGGGCGGCGGTGTTGCCCGCACCGTGCCGGCCAGCGGGCTGCGCCCCGGGCAGGTGATCGACCTGCACAGCGGGGACGTGGTGCCGGCTGATGCCCGGCTATTGGGCGTGAACGGACTGGAGGTCGACGAGGCTAGCTTGACGGGGGAGTCGGCGGCGGTCGACAAGCAGACCCAGGCCACCCCCGGCGCCGAGCTCGCCGACCGGGTCTGCATGGTCTATGAGGGCACGACGGTGCTGGCCGGGTCGGCCCGGGCGGTTGTCGTCGCGGTCGGGCCCGCGACCGAGGCCGGCCGGGCGCTGACCCTGGCGAGCCGGGCCGCCGCCCCGGCGGGGATGCAGGCCCGGCTCGAGCAGCTCACCCGGCGGGGTCTGCCGGTCACCCTGCTGGGTGGGGCCGGCGTCACCGGCTTGGCGGTGCTGCGCCGCCAACCCCTGCCGCGGGCCATCGCCTCCGGTGTCAGCGTCGCGGTCGCTGCTGTCCCCGAAGGCCTGCCGCTGGTGGCGACGGTGGCGCAGCTCGGTGCGGCCCGGCGGTTGTCCGCCCGAGGGGTGCTGGTGCGCTCGGCCCGCACGGTGGAGGCCCTCGGAAGGGTCGACACGGTCTGCTTTGACAAGACCGGCACCCTGACCGAAGGCCGGCTGCGGCTGACCAGGATGGCCAGTCTGGATGAGCAGTGGGACCCCGGTGATCCGCAGGGCCGCAGGGTGCTGCTTGCCGCTGCCCGTGCCTGCCCCGGGCCGCAGGGCACCCAGCCTGTCGCGCACGCCACCGACCGGGCGATCCTGGACGCCGCCCGGGCGCTTGCTGCCGGGCTGGCCGGCGAGGACTGGACCGAGCTGTCTGAGCTGCCGTTCCAGTCCGAGCGCGGGTTCTCCGCGGCGCTGGGGCGCACCACCGGCAAGGTCCGGCTGGTGGTCAAAGGCGCCCCGGAGGTGCTGCTGCCACGCTGCACCCACCAGCGCGACGACACCGGCAAACGTCCGCTGGACGGGGCCGGCCGGGAACGGGCCCAGCAGATGGTGCACGCCCTGGCCGGCCGCGGCCTGCGGGTCCTGGCGGTGGCCCGGCGCAACGTCACCGACGTCCTGCCCGCCGCCGACCAGTGGGCAGCCGACCAGTGGGCAGCGACAGCGGCAGACCCCGAACAGCTCGCCGAGGACCTGACGCTGCTTGGGTTCGTCGCGCTCGCCGACATCCCCCGGCCGCAGGCCGCCCCCACCATCGCGGCGCTGCACACCGCGGGTCTCGGCACCGTCATGATCACCGGGGACCATCCGGTCACCGCCCAGGCCATCGCAGCCGGCCTGGGGATCCCCACCGGCCGGGTCGTCACCGGCCCCGAGCTGGCCGGTCTCGACGACGCGGCCCGCACCCGGCTGGTCGGCCAGGCCAGTGTGTTCGCCCGAGTGTCGCCGGAGCAGAAGCTGCGGATCATCGCCGCGCTGCAACACGCCGGGCGGGTGGTGGCGATGACCGGCGACGGCGCCAACGACGCCGCCGCGATCCGGCTGGCAGACGTCGGCATCGGGATGGCCGCGCACGGCTCGACCTCGGCCCGCAGCGCCGCCGACCTGGTGCTGACCGACCCGGACGTCAGCCTGATCCTCGACGCGCTGGTCGAGGGCCGGGCGATGTGGAGCCGGGTCCGTGACGCGGTCGCGATCCTGCTTGGTGGCAACGCCGGTGAGGTTGGGTTCACCCTCGCCGGGACCGCGCTGGCCGGGCGGGCGCCGATCGGCACCCGCCAGTTCCTGCTCGTCAACATGCTCACCGACCTGCTGCCCTCGATGGCGATCGCGCTCGCCGGCACCCCGACCGACCCGGCGGAACGCCGGGACGTGCTCGCCGGCGGGGTGCCCTCGCTGGGCGGCCCGTTACTGCGCGACATCGCCATCCGCGGGACGACGACCGGCGCCGGGGCGCTCGCCGCCTGGCAGCTCGGCCGACTCACCGGCACCCGCCGGCGGGCCAGCACCATCGCCCTGGCCGCCCTGGTCGGCACCCAGCTCGGCCAGACCCTGCTCGTCGGCGGCCGCAACCCGCTGGTGCTCGCCACCGGCATCGGCTCCGCCGCCGTACTGGCCGGGATCATCCAGACCCCTGGGCTGAGCCAGTTCTTCGGCTGCACCCCGCTGGGTCCGCTGGCCTGGGCCACCGCAACCGGCTGCGCCACCGGCGCCACCCTGCTGGCCGGCGCCGCACCGCACCTGCTGGCCGCCGGTCACCACCCAAGCGGCAACAGCACCAGCAGCTCGCAGGACACTGACCAGCAGAGCTTGCCCGCCGGTCCCACCCGCTCACTGCCGGCCAGCACCAGCACGTGACCGTCCACCTCGATTCTTGGAGCCCCGGATGACTACTGCCACTGCTCCCGCTGCCGGCCGCACCACGCCTGCGGCCAGCCAGCACAACCCCGGCGCCCACCACCGAACCGGCGACCAGCACCGGCACGCCGCCCAGCAGGCCCTGGACGCCAACAGCAGCCACCTGCGTTTCCACCTTGGCGATACCGACGTCGACGTCAGCTTTCCGCCGGTGGACAAGCTCGCCTTCTACGCCGGGCTCGGCGGCGCCGTCGCCTTCGGACTGATCGAATGGCCCATCGCCGCGCTTACCGGGCTGGGGCACCTGCTGTCCGACGACCGGCACCACCGCACCGTGCGCGCCCTCGGCGAAGCCCTCGACGCCGCGGGCTGACCCAGTCCCACACGCGCACTCTCCACAATGGCAGCACCGACGGCCACCACGCCCAGGACGGAGCAGCACATGACCACCCCTAGCACCGGGACCGGCACGCCTGGCACCAGCCTCACCCCCGGCGGTGCGGGCTCGGGTGCCCAGTCCCGCACCGACCAGGTCGCAGGCGTGCTGGTGACGCCGGTAGCGCTCGCCCAGCGGGTCCTTCCCGCCAGCCCGCTGCCGGTCGCTCTCGGCACCGGCGCCCTGCTGCTCGCCGGGGTAGTGGAGTGGCCCGTCGCCGGCGCCCTCGCACTGGGCTACCTCGCGCTTCGCAGCTGGCGCACCCGCCCCTGAACCGCAGCCCGCCAGTCGTCGACGTCCCAGCCGATGGGAGAGCAAGTGAACGTGCCCAAGTTCGGAGCCCACGAGGCGCGAGCGCTGCCCCAGATGGCCTGGCAGGTCTCCGCCGTCCCGGCCCAGCTGCTTGGCCTGCACGGCCAGCGCGGCGCCGAAGGCCGCGGGCTGCCCTTCCTCGCCGCGGTGACCGGAACGGCTGTGCTCGGCGTCGTGGACTGGCCCGTCGCGCTGCTGATAGCCGGGGGCTACCTGCTCAGCTCCCGGCCACCCGGGCAGTCGCCGCCAGCAGGCTCACTACCGGCACCGGCACCCGCACTGCACGACGCAGCCGCGGAGCGGCGCGCCCCAGCCGCACCACCCCTGGCTGATGCGAAACCCGCCGCCGCCGAGCCGGCCCCGGTGCTGGCCAGCGCGGCAGAGCCGGGGCTGAGCTCCGCGACTTCCGGCGCCGGCCGGCCCGCCGCCCCCCCGCGGCAGCTGGACCAGCCGGCGCCCGTGTCGATCGACCAGGCCAGCTCGCCGGTGGGCACGCCGGCAGCAGCGGCCCGGCCGGACCAGCCCCCAGCCCCGGTGGCCGCCCGGCAGCCGCGCCAGTCACGCCCGGCCCGGGACACCCGCCGAGCATCGAGCCCGGCTGCCGCCGCACGCGAGCCCTGGCCTGGCTATGACCAGATGACGGTGCCGCGGGTGCTGGCCCGCCTGGACGACCCGGACGTTGACCTGGCTGCCCTCGAGCGGTACGAGATGGCCCACCGCGACCGGAAGATGGTGCGCGCAGCGGTCAGCTCCCGCCGGGCCTCCCGGCCGACCTGAACGTCCCCCAGCACACGCCCAGGCACACCAGGAAGACGAGCGCGAGGAGAAGGCGCATGACCGACACCGCCCAGCACCAGCAGCACGACCAGCCCGGCCAGACCCAGGAACCCGGGACCGCAGCCGCCGAGCTGACGAGCACCGGCCCGGCGACCGCGACCCTACGGCTGCCGTTCGGCAGCATCACCGTGTCCCTGCCCCAGGTCAGAGCCCGGCTCGCCGGCCAGCAAACCGGCGCAGGCACCGGCGCAGCTCCTGGCAGTGCGGGGATTGAGCGGCTCGCCCTGTACGGGGGCGCCGCCCTGCTCGGTGCCCTGGAGGTGGTCGAATGGCCTGTCGTGCTCGCCGCAGCCGGCGGCACGTATCTGCTGTCGCGGCTCGCCGCCCGCAACTCCGGTCCCGGCGTCGGCTCCCACACCCAGCACGCCGGGCACGAGCACACGCACGGCCCCGACTGCGGGCACGCCGTCATCCCGCACGCAGACCACAGCGACTACCTGCACGACGGACACCGCCACGCCGCCCACGATGACCACTGGGACGAGCACTAGAGCAGTCGCCGTCCGCTGCCCCGTCCGGTCCCCGCAGCCGGCAGGTCTCGAGGGTCGGGAGAGGCTGACCTGGTGCGCTGCGGCTGTCCTGCCACGCGCCGCCGCGCGGGTGTCGGTGGGTCGCAGCGCCTGCACGGGCGGACCCGGCACAGCCAGCTCGCCAGCCGCGCCGGCCTGCCCAGGCGGCTGGTACGCGACCGGGGTTGAAGGTGCCCGGCCCGGGCTAGATCAAGCCGGGAGCCGGGTAGCGCGGCTCGCGTCCACAGACCCTCCTATCAAAACCCGCCCGGGCTCCTCCTTCGGTGGGCGCTCTTGTTCTGACCGCGGGTGCAGCCAGCAGCAGGGTAGCGAGCTGGCTGGGCCATCTGTTGCCTGGAGGCTTGTGTGCCCAGCCGTTCGGTCGTTCCCGGCACGTCCCGTGCGTCGCTGCCGGGAGCGCAGGCGTTGCGCCGCCGTAGCTCGGCGCGGGTGGAGCGGGCGACGACGAGCCGGTCGGTGCGGGCGACCATCGTGTCGGTCGCCGGCCTGGTCGGCACTGCGGTGCGTAACCAGACCGGCGCCGAGGTGGGGCAGCTGGTGGACGTGGTGGCCCGGCTGTATGGCGAGGAGCGTTACCCGCCGGTGACGGGGCTGGTGATCCGGGTCGGGCGCCGGCGGGCTTTCCTGGATGCGTCGGCGGTCGCGGTCATCGAGCATTCCGGTGTCGGTCTGCGCAGCTCCCGGCTTGACCTGCGGGACTACACCCGCCGGCCGGGGGAGGTGCTGCTGGCCCGGGACGTGCTCGATCACCAGTTGGTCGACGTCGACGGGGTGCAGGTGATCCGCGCAGCCGACCTGTACCTGGCGCCGCTGGGTGAACAGGTCCGGCTGGTCGGGGTGGATGTGAGCATGCAGTCGCTGCTGCGCCGGATCGGACCGCGGCGGCTGCGCCGCCGGCCGACCCCGGACAAGGTGA
>JAABUM010006690.1_pt1 | contig 11124 bp, 7 predicted proteins | sample 5559161 | NCBI WGS metagenome assembly JAABUM01 (sample SAMN10711868, study PRJNA513369) | rock metagenome | isolation source: Antarctica rocks | place: Antarctica: Victoria Land, Siegfried Peak nord | reverse complement strand
CGTGGTCGTCGGCGCGGACCGTCGCCAGCGCGCCGCCATACCGTCCCACCGGCGTCCGGACGCCGCCGACGAGAAAGACCTCACGCATACACAGAAGAGTACGACGCCGAGCGCGCGCGGGGGCTTGTAGGAAACCCAATCGCTGCAGGTCACGGCGTCGTCCTCCGACGGCCCAAAACGTGATCATGGCCGATCTGGAACGCGCACAGGTGAGCATCGCCTGGCACGGGAGCCGCTAGCTCCACGACGTCGGGCTGGGCCGCTGCGGGGGCGGGGTGACGACGTGGGCCTTCGGCACCGAGAGGCCGGTCAGGCGCTGAGTCCACAGTTCGGCCGCCGGGAAGCGGGTGCTGGCCGCTACCTGCTTGGCCTCGGTGACGGCCTGCCCGACTTGCTCGGTACCGGCCATGATCTCCTCCCGGGCCCAGAAGGCGGTTGCCAGCGCTGCCAGGTTCGGCTCGCCCAACTGGTTGAGGGCGTTGATCGCGGCCCGGTACTGGCGCCGCCCGTCCTCCGCCTGCCCGAAGCGGAAGAGCATGAGTCCCTCAGTCGCGACCAGCACGGCGCGTTCCCGGCCCGTGACGTGCGTCCAAGGGATCAACCGGAGATGGTCGTATGCCTCCGTGACCCGATCCTGGTTCGCCAGAGCGAACACCAGGTTGTTGCGGAGCATGTGGTCGTCGGGGTTCGCGACCAGTCCCGCCTCCGCAGCCCTCTGCGCCAGGGCCCAATCTTCGGCACCCACAGATGCGGCGTAGGACGTGAACTGCGCTGCCTCCTGGGCGAACGGCTGGTCGGCCAGCCACTCCATTCCGGCCGCCGATGCCGCCGCCCAGTCGCCCGCGTGCGAGAACCTCAGCGCCCTGGCCTCGTACGTGCGCGGGCCCTCCAGGTTGGCCTTGTGCAGCGTCAGCCCGTTCGCCGACGCCCACTCGGCCTGAGCGAGGGCGTTCTCGGTCGGCTCCCGCAGGGCCACGGCCATCAGCCTCTTCGCGTGACGCGCTCGGCCCGCCCGCAACTCTGCTGTCGCGACCTGGCTGGCGAGCTCGGAGAGGTGCCTGGGGGCGTGGCCCTCGCCGTCGTCCACGAGTTGGCGGGCGCGGCGCGTGTAGCGGGACGTCCTGCCAGCCAGAGTCGCCGTGGCGAGCTCGGCAGCCGCGAGCCACGGGTCTTCGAGGACGCTCGGGTCGCGAACGAGCAGGTCGTGCGCATCGTCGAGGCGGTCCATGTGGACGTACAGCCGGGCGGCGGCGCGCAACAGGAAGCGGTTCGGTCCGGCGATGGCGAGGGCCGTCCGTATCTCGCGCTCTGCCTGTAGCGGATGACCAAGAACGGTGTGTGCAAGGGCCAGGTCAGCCCAGCGCACTGCGTTCCGCGGCTCTGCGCGCACGATACGGCGCAGCTGACCCGCCCGCTGCCGTACGGCCAGGAAGTCCAGGTGAGGCGGGTCGGTCTCCTCCTGCAGGCGCGGGCCGTAGGCGGCCCAGTCGAGCAGCGCCCGCGCCAGGTCGCGGGGCGCCGCGCCGGCATCCGGATCGTCGGCAAGGCAACGAGCAGCCTCCATCGCAAGTTCGCTTCGAGTGCTGGTCGCGAAGGCGGCACCCACCAGGTCCGCCGCGGTGTAGTTCCCGGGCGACTCGCGAAACGCGGCCTCCGGCTCGGACAGGTCGCTCGGCTCCCGCAGGAGTGCCCGACGGGCCAGGGGAGCCGTCTCGCCGCTCCGCACTGTGAGCCCGAAGGGACGCCACCGCGGGACCACGTCCCGGTCGTCCGGGGTGCCGGCGGCTGTCACTTGGGTCCGGCAAGCACCGCGAGCCTCGCACGCTTCGACAGCAGGTCGAACTCGGTCACCACCCGCTGCAGGTCGTACGGCGATCCCGGCCGGGTGCGCGTAACGTGGTGCCCTCGCTGCGCCGGGTCGGGGTCGCACAGGTCCCGCACCAGTGCGCCGGCGCGGGTCGCCAGCTCCCCTCCGCCCAGTGCAGCCTCGACGCGAGCAGCCGCCCTGCCGAAGGCGTCCCGGACGTAGGGCAGGACCTCCGCGTAGGAGCCGGCCCAGTTGTCCCAGTTGTGCGTGGGGTAAAGCTCAAGCTTCAGCAAACCGTTCATAGGTGCGCCAGCGAGCAGGAAGCAGGCCACGCTGCCGAGTTGGTAGACGTCGCAGGCGAGGCGCCGAGGGCCGAACTCGGTCGGGGTGGCACCGTAGAGCTGCTCGGGCGGGGCGTACGTCGAGTCCGCGGCGATCGCCAGGCCGTCGTGCCACATCGGCCGGCGCGGGTCGGTAGCCCGTCCAAGGTCCCCGATCTTCCCCGAGACCCCTCCCTGCTCGTCGCTGCCGAACACGAGGACGTTGGACGGCTTCACGTCCTGGTGCGCGACTCCTCGTTGGTGGAGTTGCAACAGGCCGGTAGCCGAGTGGTGCAGCCACCGCAGCTTGGACGCGAGCTCCACGTCCGGGTTCTGGTCCATCGCCTTACGGATGTCGCCCTCGGCGATCTCGAAGATCATGTAGCTGACCGTCGGCAGCACGTAGCCGGGACGAGCGAACTGGCCGTCCCCGACGGACAGAACCACCCGGGACAGCCGCTCGTCACCGCACTGGCGCAGCAGGTCCCGCTCGAAGATGTAGGCGTCGACCATGCCCTTCAGGACCCCCGCCGCGTCGCCGGAGGCGAGAGCCATCTGGTAGTTCAGTACCTTGCAGAAGCCTTCCCGCCCGTCGTCGTGGCGTGCCATGTACGCGATGGAGAAGTTGCCGCCGGTCGCCCCTGGGCGGTCAGGCACCCGGCTGGTGACCGTCCACCCGTCGGGGAAGCGGACCCCGACGAGGTCCTCTGCTGCGTTCACGGGCATAGAGACGGTCACGGGCGCTCCCACGGTTCGGTCGTTGTCGCCATTCTCATCGGCGGGTGCGACAGTTCTCGCGTTACCGGAACGTCTGTGCGGCGGCTTTGAGGCTGGTCCAGTTGGCGGCGTCCCTGATGACGGCCTCGCTCGCGAGGAGGTAGCCCCAGGTGTCCTGGACGTCGCCGCTGTTGTTGACGGTCTTGACCCACGCTGCTGCGGCGTCGCGCTTGGCGAGGACGACGTCGCTGGTCATCTCGTCGTCGCGTTTGCCCTCGACGATCCAGTAGGTGCCGGGTTCGTCGATGACGATGAAGTCCGGGTAGTAGGTGCGGGTGCCGGCCCCGGACAGGTAGGCGATCGTCAGGGGGACGTTGCGGGTGAGCCGGACCCATGCGCGGATGCCCGGGCCGCTGTTGTCCAGGAGAGCGGCGAGCCGGAACTCGGTGCTGTAGGCGTCGAACGAGCAGGTGTCGTACAGGCCGCGGGTCCAGCCCTTGTACGGGTAGCCGACGGTGAACTCGGCGGACCGGGTGATCCTGTGCCGGTCGGCGGGCGGTGTCCCGTTGTGCATCTCGGGCGGGTCGGGCCACTTCACCTGGGTGATCTCGGTGACCTCCCTGCGGGGACTCGCGGTCTGCTTCCCGCCGATCCACTCGACCAGGGAGGTGCTCGCGAGCCGTCCGTGCTCGGGTCGCCACGGGGTCTGTTCGGTGACCTGCGCGCCTTGCAGGAACGCCCGGGCGATGCGGGTCGCGGCGTTCATCTCGGTGGTCGTCGCGGCGACGGCGTTCGATGCCATGAGCCGGCTGACGAGATCGCCCTCGATCGTGTCGAACGGCATCCGGGTTTGGCTGGCGAGGACCTTCGCGTCGTCGCTGCGGTCCTGGATGTCGATGTGGACGCCGCTGTCGTCCCGGTACGCCTCGAGTGCCTTGCGGGTCAGCGTCGGGGCGTTGTCACTGCTGAACCTTCTGCCGACGGCCTCGACGTCCAGGACGCCGACCTGCGCCAGCGTGAACGTTTCCCGGACGAGCCGCACGGTGACTCGGGGGATGAACAGCGGCAGGGCCACCCCCGGATGCTGCCGGGGAACGACGACGGTGTTGAGGGTCTCGGTCGTCGCGGCGGCGGCGGCCAGGCGCGCGTCGACCGTGCCGATCCCGCCGACCTGATGGCTGCCGTGGTCGAGGCCTTCGACCTCGACGGGGCCGTCCTGCTCCCACGCCAGGTCGACCGCTGGCGTCGTCGCCGGGTCGGTCTGGGCCGGGGCGGCGCCAGGCAGCGTGAACAGGACCTCCTGCGCCCCGCTGTCCGTGACGCCGCCCGCGCCGTCGGGGGTCAGCCATCCCCCGGCGACGCCCGGGGTCGTGACGCCGGAGGCGGTGGCCTCGACGGCGCGTTGGCCGAGGGTCTGCATGAGCAACGCCTCGGCGTCCCGGAGAAGGTCCCGGAACGAGTGGTGGCTGAGGACCTCGACCGTGTCGAGCATCCCGATGCCGGTCCGCTTCCCGAACGGCAGCCGCAGGCCGCGACCGAGGATCTGCTCGGTCAGCAACGCGGAGTCGAGTTTCCGGTCGGCTGCGATGACGTAGATGTTCTTGACGTCCCAGCCTTCCTTGAGCATCGACACGGACACGACCGCCCGGACCTTGCTGGTGTCGTCCTCCAACGCGTCGAGTTGCCCCACCACCTCGTCCGGCTGGTCACTCGTCACCAGCAGCACCCGGTTCGGGTCCCCGAGCAGGTCCGGGCCGGCGAGCATGTCCCTAATCCGGGCGGCCTCGTCGATCTTCTCCGCGACGACGAACATCACAGGGCGGACGTACGCCTGCTGCGTCCGATCGCAGTACGTCCGCATGGCGGTGTCCTTCGCGTCCAGCAGCGCGACGCCGTCCGCGAGCTGGGTGCGGAGGTCCTTGTGGCCGTCGGTTCGGGCGACTAGAACCGGGATCTTCACGTACCCGTCGGCGATCGCCTCCGCGAGTTCGTACCGGTAGACGACGTGCGGCTCGGTGTCCGGGTGCGGCGTCGCCGTCAGGCCGACAACCGCCATCGGCTTGAGGTCCTCGACGGCGGCCTGGAACCGCCTGGCGGTGCTCCCGAAGTACGTGTGGTGCTCGTCCGCGATGACCACCAGGTCGCCGCACGCCGCGAGGTACGCCGACAGGGCCTCCCCGAGCATCTCGTGTGGCCGGTGCGCCCTGCGGTTGTCCTTCGTGTCCGGGCGCAGCAGCGACTGCACCGTCAGCACGAACACCTTGAACTTGTCGGGGTCCCGCAGCGCCTGCCCGACCGTGCCGGTCTCCACGTCGTCCAGGGTGATGACGACGGGGCGGCACTGCAGCCCGCGCAGGTACTTCGGGTGGCCCGGCGTGAGGTTGTTGACGGTCTTGCGCTGGATCGTGCTTCCCGGCGTGATGATCACGACGTTGCGGACGCCCTGCTGCTGCAGGTAGTCCAGCAGCCCGCCCGCGATGTAGGTCTTGCCGACACCGGTCGCCAGGTCCGCGACGAGTTCAGCGCCGGGCGGGGCGAACTCCAGCGCCTTCGCGATCTCCGTCAGCGCGGCGGCGTTCGGCTTGCGCATGTCGAGGGTGCTGGCGATCTGCCTGACCAGGCCCTCGTCGTACACGATTCCAGTCACGGTGCGGTCCTCTCCCGGCGGCGTGCCTTTCGGCTGCCGTCCGCGAGCACGTCCCGCGGGGCCTTCCTGATTCGCGAGCCCTTGGACAGCACCCCAAGCATCTCCTCGGCGCCGGGCAGCACCACCTTCGCGACCACCGTCACGCGCTCGTCGTCACCTAGCGCTGCTACGAGCGTCCGGATCTCCTCGGCTCCCAGAGCGCCGTCTAGGACTGATAGGCGCATGCGACCTCGGTGTCCGCAGAACGGCGCCCCGTCGATGTCGAAGTCGAAGTCGAGTTGGGCCGCGACAGCGCGGGAAAACCGACCGTTGGTTGCCCAGTCGGCGAGTAGGACCATGCCGTTCTCGGCGACCTCGTACATGGAAGGCGCGATCGTCGCGCAACGGAAGCCGCCGCCGCCTTGCCAGTCCAGTGTCTTACTGATGCCTCCCCTGTCGCTGCCGTCAACCACGGCGCTGAGTCGCGGCGACGTGAACGCGTGGACCGTTTCAGGGAGGATCTCGGACGTCACCCATCGACGACTGAGCTTGTGAGCGACCGCAGCGGTGGTCCCGGAGCCCCCAAAGCAGTCCAGGACGACATCACCGGGGTTGCTCGCTACGTGGATGACACGCTCCAGCAGCGCCTCGGGTTTTGGGGTGCTGAACGGCGCTATGCCGGGGAACAGGGCGACGATCTCCTTCTTGCCGGAGTCGTTCGTCCCGACATCCTCTGCTGACCACCACGTGTTCGGCACGAGTCCACCGGCAACGTCCGTCAGGAACCGCTTGAAACGCGGCACGGAGTCGCCTCCGCGCCAGAAGATGCGGCCCTGCGAGTCCATCTCCTCGAACCGAGGTTCGGTGTAGAGCCAGCACCGTCCGGGTGGCGGGCTGACGCGGCGTCCCGAGGGCGTGACGACATCGTAGAACTGAGCCGCGCGACGACCAACGTCGGCCTTGGCTGTGAGGTCACCTGAGGACCACGGCCCGCGAGGGTCGTTGTCGGGGTTTGAGTAGCGCGCGAGTTGTTCCTCACCGAAGGGGAGCAGATTCCGTACGGCGGCGAAACGCGTTTTGTTGCGGGCGTAGACGGTGATCGTGTCGTGGGTAGTGCTGATGTCGGTCCGGTTGTCTCGCCCGGTGAGTTTCTGCCAGGCCACGCTCGCGACGAAGTTCCCGGCGCCGAACACCTCGTCCAGCAGGCACCGCATGCGGTGCGCTTCGACGTCATCGAGATGCACCCACACCGAGCCGTCCTCAGCCAGCAGGTCTCTGATCAGCATGAGCCTGTCGCGCATGAACGACAGCCAGGTTGAGTGCTCCATCCAGTCGTCGTAGTGCTCGAACGCCTGGCCCGTGTTGAACGGCGGGTCGATGTAGACGCACTTGACCTTGTTGCGGTACTCCCGGCGGAACTCGGGGTGCTCCGCGAGTATCCGCAGGACGTCGAGGCTGTCGCCGGTGAACAGCAGGTTGTCGGCAGCCCGCCGGGACTCCGGGCTGACATCCCCGCACGTGCCGGTGAAGTCGATGAGGCGCACCTCGTTGGCAGCAGGGTGCCTGCGGTCGACCCAGACGGGCTTGCCGGTCTCGTCCTTGGGCGACAGGAGGAACTTGTCCTTGTTGGGCCAGGTGAGCTCCAACCTCATGCTCTCCGTCGCTGCCACGCACCCGTCCCGTCCGTCGTGTTCGAGTCCGCCAGCGTCCCGTGGCGTCCTATGCGTCCCACCGAGTCCCGATCATCGGCCAGAAACACGGGTGACCAGCACTTCTTTGGAGCAGTCTCTTGCCATGCACCGGTCATGCGCCGGGTAGCACCTTCTCGACGGCTGCGGCTGCGCGTTCGGCGGCGAGCCGGACCTCGCGGAGCCGTCCGAGGAACTGGGGTCGGTCGAGGCTGCCGGCGGTGCGGCTCTCGGCCATTGCTGCGGCGCTGCGGAGGACGCTGACGGCGGCGCGGAGTTCGAGGAGGGCCTGGCCGGTGAGGACGGCGCCGCGGGTGGTGGCGAGGAACCCGACGTGTTCGGGTGGCCGGGTCTTGCCGTCGAGGGCGTCGCGGAGGGCCTGGCGTTCGAGGGCGGCGGCCCTGGATCGTTCGTTCGCGAGGTTGCGAGCGGCGGTGGTGTGCGCGTCGCAGCAGTAGCGGCGTCCACTGCCGGCGAGGCGGGTGGCGTGGCAGTTCGGGAGGTCGCACGTCCCGGCGCCGGGCATGTCGCAGGTGGCGTCGGTGGCGGGTGCGTCCACGGGTCTCCCGTCGGGCGGGGCTGGGATCTTCTCGACGCGTTCGGCTGGTCCCGGACGCGACAGCGGACCCGACGTGGGCCCGCACGCCAATGTCTACAGCACGCACACGGACGCCGGGGGTGGTTCCGGGGTGCGGATGTTCCCGGTCTGCTGCACGGCCGCCGTCCGGGCTCGACGAGCAGAGGTCATGGACCCGATCCGGAACTCGATCTTGTCGGACGTCGACGATTGGCTGGGTGCTGTCCCCGCCTGGCGGGGCCACGCCGGCTCACACGCCGACGGACCGCCCCCCACTGGCCTGGTAACCGAAGGGACGGCCCATCGCTCGACTGCCCCAGGGGGACCGTCATCACCGAAGGTACGGCCCACGGCCGACAGAACACCGGCCCGTCCGGCGACGCACCGTTGCTGGTGGGTCCGGTGACGAAACGGCGTGCCGGCGGCCCGCGGGTGCACGGCAAGATCGACAAGCCCCGCGGGGCGTTCCGGCTCGCGCCGGATCTCACCGCGCCGGGTGCCCTGACGGTCGCGGATGCGGTCGAGCGGGTCGTCGCGGACATGGAACGTCAGGTACAGACAGGGCGGCTGTCCCGGCCAACGATGCTGAAGATGGCCCCGGCGCTGGTCCGGTTCGGTGCGTTCGCTGCCGTGTACGGTGCCGGGTCGCTCGCTGCTGTTGACGGGGACCTGTGCCAGCGGTGGTGCACCTCGGCGAAGTCGAACGGCAGGTCGCCGTCGCTTCCTGGTCGTGGTGAGCGGGCGTCGGTCGCGTCGAGCAACGCCCGGAAGGTCATGCTCCACTCGTTCTTCACGACCTGCCAGGCGATCGGGTTGACCGACCGGGACCCGAGCGTCGCTGTCCATCTCCCGCCCCGCACGTCCCGGGGGTACCGCCCGCTGACCGAGGTGGAGGCCGAGCTGTGCAGGAAGAAGGCCCACCAGAGGGTCTCGGAGACGCTCTTGCCCGCCGGGACGGGCCTGGCGCTGCGTGGGGTGACGACCGCGGAGATGGCCGCGATCCGGGTCCAGGACTGCTACCCGCAGGCCGGTCGGGTCTGGGCGCACGGCGGCGGGGTCCGGACCGCACCCCGGTGGGTCACCCTGGACGCGTACGCGATCGACGCGGTCACGGCCAGGATCGCGCATCACGCCGCCAGGGTCGACCCGCGGGACCTTCCCGGGACGCTGCTGCTGTACAAGCCGAAGTCCCCGGACGCCCCAGGTGCGAAGCGGCAGGGCGCGACCTGCATGCAACTCGCGAGGGTGCTGCAGTTGGCGGGCCTGTCAGGTGACGTCACGGTCCGGCCCGGGTCGTTCGTGGAGTACGCCGCCACTGTGCTGTTCGCCCAGTCCCGGAGCCTGCCTGCTGTCGCGGCTGCCCTGGGGATGTCCTCGCTCGACGCGATCGCCGACGCCCTGCAGCACGACTGGCGCACGGAGCATGCGGTCACCGGCCCGCCCGGGGTCGACACCCCGAACACCCCCCTGTCGTACGCCGGTGTGGTCCGGCCCGGCGACGAACTGGGTAACGCATGACCACCGACACCAGCACCGCCCTTGTCGCTGCCGCCGACGGCTGCGGGACCGTTCCGGTGGTGCTGTTCCGGCGGGCCCCTGCCGTTCCTGTCATCCACAGCAAGCGCAGCAGGGCGCAGTCCGAGCACGACATCACGACCCACACGATGCGGCTGCGGGCGATCGCCTTGGACCCGGCGGTGTACCTGAGCAGCCGCGCCTACCCGGCCCGCCCGCCAAGGTCGCCAGGCCGGCCCGGTGACTACCCGCACTGGGCCTACGCCGTCCTGAACGCGCTCATCGGGCCGTGCGAGTCGGTCCGGCAGGCCGCCGCGACCGTTCAGGACCCTGCCGTCTGGCGGTGGTTCGTCGACGGCGCCCGCACGCACCTCGGCGACCAGGCCGCAGCCGGCGTCCCCCGAACAGGCCCGAAACGCCACCACTGGTACTCCTGGGCGCCCACCTACGGTGCGCTGCACCTCGCACCCCTCGGGGAGGCGTTCCGGGAACTCGCGCTCGCCCAGGCCGTCCGGCAGGGACTGCTCGACCCGGACACGCCCGGGACGACCAGCAGGCCGCACCGCAGCACGATCGTCACCGGCGACGGGAAGGTGATGAACAGCCCCTGCCGCAACACCACCGGCGTCCGGGTCGACGGCAGGACCGGGCAGGTCATCGGGACGCAGCGCGTCGACCCGGCCAGCGGCTACCACGTCGAGGGGACCCGCGAGACCGTCTGGGGCAGCAAGAACGTCATCCTGTCTGTGCGCGACGACCCCTACTACAGCCGGGTCATCCTGGACATCGAGTCGCAGGAACCCGAGGTCGGGCACGGTGGCGAGGCCGGTCTCGCCACCCGGATGCTCCTGCGGCTCCGCAAAGCCGCCGGCCCCGGGATGCGCGGCGTCGCCTACGACGGCGCGCTCAACGGCGTCCACATCGACCCGCTCATGCGCCTCGGGCTGCTCGTCGTCAGCCCCGTCACCGCCCAGAGCAACCCCGACGACGAGAAGACCGGCGGCAAGAACCGCGTCGAGAAGTCCCACGTCATCGACGGGATCACCTACGCCGACACCGACGGCCAGTGTGAGCACGATCTGTACGCGATCGGCGGCTACACGCACGAGAAGATCATCCTCGATGACGGGAGCGCCCACTACGTCTCGCTGCCGTTCCGCCTGAAGTCCCCGGGCGGCCACAGCGACAGGCACCGCTGGTACCACGAGGTCACCGTCCCGTGCGACCACGGCAGCCACGAGATCCTCGTCCCGCTCCACATCACCAAGGCCGACGTCGCCAGGGGCCTCAACCGCCCCGAGTACCTCCGCCAACTCCCCCCGGGCAGTCAGGACTACGACCGCAGTTACGGCTACCGGCCCGACGCCGAGTCCCTCAACTGCCAGGTCGAGGCCCGGTTCTACTTCCACCGGCTCCCGGCCTACGGGATCGACCGGCAACGGCTCATCCTCATAGGCCTCGCGCAGAGCGAGAACGCCGTCAGCCGCTACCACCACCAAGCCCGACAGCAGACCAGCGCCGACCCGCCGGGCCTCACCGCCGCCGCCTAAGCCACGAACAGCCCCGACAGTCACTTCACCGAACGTGAAAACGCTCTAGGTCACCAGAAACGCCACCCTCGGCGGGCTTCACAGCCTGCTGCGGGTGGCGTTTCGTCGTCGTCAAGGGCCCGGTCTCGCCGAACGCCTCAGCGGGGGTCCTCAGAGCGCCACCAGCCGGGGTTTCCGACCAGTAAGGCTCCAAGCCCCCGCGCGCGGCTTCTAGTGGAAGGACTCCCCGCAGGCGCAGGAGCCACCGGCGTTGGGGTTGTCAATGGTGAAGCCCTGCTTCTCGATGGTGTCGACGAAGTCGATCGTCGCGCCGGCGAGGTAGGG
>JAABUM010006689.1_pt1 | contig 11125 bp, 10 predicted proteins | sample 5559161 | NCBI WGS metagenome assembly JAABUM01 (sample SAMN10711868, study PRJNA513369) | rock metagenome | isolation source: Antarctica rocks | place: Antarctica: Victoria Land, Siegfried Peak nord | reverse complement strand
CAGAGCCGGTCATCGACCAGTCGCCGCGGCGGGGAAGAAACCCGCGTCGACATGACCCGAGACGATCAGCTACAGCCGCTTCAACCAGCTGCAGCGACACGCGGCAAGGTTCTGAGACCAGGTCTAAAAGGACCTCGAGCAGACCGCTCAAGCCGTCGCCTCGACGACATCGATGCTCGCCGCCAACCTCGCCCGGCTGCTCAAGCAGCCGCAGTACCGCTCGTCTCCTGACCACCCCTCCTTCCGCTAAGTGACAGCACACTCGGAGTATCAATCCATCGTGACCACGCTGCAGCCGCACTCGACGTCGCACGTCCGTCCCAGTGCCGCGGCCGCGATGCTGGCTGTCAACCGCGACCAGCTGCGCAAGCTGGTCGGCACCGGTCTGATCAGGGTCGCCGCTACAACCAGGGGAGGTTATCGGCGGTTCAACGTTGCTGACGTGCTCACCCTCGCCGCCTGGCCGCAGCTGCCCATTCCCGCTGCCGGTGTCATTGCCCTGCACGTCGGCCCCCTCCAACACGTCCCCAACGGCGCCGCCCATCAGCAAACGTGGATCGGCTGGAGCGCGACCGCTTCAGACCGGGGCCTTAGCCAGGCGCAGCTCGACGACGCCTGGCGTGGGTGGTGGGTCTGCGCGGCTGACTACGCCGTCGCCGTCGCTGACGTCGGCGGCTTCATCGTGGCGGCTCGTCGGATCGCCGGGTACACCCGGGCAGGCAACCGGCTGCGCTTCGATTTCTCCCCGCCCGATCCGGAACTGGAGGACCGCTTCGTGGGCCGAAGGATTCGCTCGGCGCCCGGTCCGCGGGTGCAGCCGCTGTGCGCGACCAGAGCGCAGCCCGGCTGAACGCTGCGGTGGCCGACGCATGCCAAGCGGGAGTGTCGTGGGCCGACATCGGCCGCGCCGTCCGAATCAGCCGGAAGTCAGCACACGACCGCTGGTCCAGCTCAGCGCCGGTCAGCAGCCTCAGTAGCTACTGGCTCTGACGCAACCGGCGGCGTTGGTTCTGCACCGCCCGCAGCCCGGCGACCAGCTCGGGTTCGGCGTCGGCGGCTTCGGGCCGGTCCAGCAGCCGGCTCAGCAGCTGGAAGTAGCGGGTCGGGCTCAGCCCCAGCAGGTGCTGCGCCTGGTCGGCGACCCGTGCCCGCAGGCCGGGGCCGCGGGCGAGGTCCAGCACGGCCAGGTCGGTCTCGGTGAGCAGGCCGGCCAGCAGTGACAGCTGCCCCTCCCCCGCCCTCGTCGTAGCGGGACGCCTGAGGACGCTCACGGCTGACCCCCGGCACGAGGCGGCATGGTGGCATTGTCTTCGTCGCGGCAAGGAAGTGGAACAGCAAGGCGGCGCACCCCCGCCTCGGGGCGGCAGCTCCTGTGCGGGCATCCGCCCACCTTCGACGACACCGACTGGCTCGAGATCCTCGGCCTGTACGACCTGCTCGCTGCCCGGTGGCCATCACCGGTCATCAAGACGTCGAGCCGCCCGGTTGCCAGCTGTGCGCGAGTACGCCACACCGGCGGCAGGCGTGGTGTCATCCCCGGGCGGCCCTGGCGACCCGCGAAGGCGACCCGTCTCTGAGGTGGGCACAAGCTGAACTCATGAGTAGCGCGGGAGGCCAATCCTGCTAGCCACCGGCTGTTCACCTGCAGGTCACTGACCGCTCGGCACGCGCCTGGTGAGGTCAGCACCATGAGAGCTACGTTGGGCCGCCCGTCGCGCGCCCGCACCGTCATCCTGGCGGCATCGGCAGCCGCCATCACCGCAACGACGATCGTCGCAAGCCCGGCGCTCGCCGCGCTGGGGCAGGACGCCCCCATCAGCGCGAGCGGCACTACGGCCGCCGGCTACCACCCACCGAAGATCAAGCACGTGTGGACCATCGTGCTTGAGAACAAGTCCTACGAGGCGTCTTTCACCGGCCTGAACAACAACTCCTACTTGTGGAAGACGCTGCCGACCTACGGGGTGCTCGAGCGCCAGTACTACGGCACCAGCCACTTCAGCCAGGGCAACTACCTGTCCATGGTCAGCGGGCAGGCCACCTCGCCCGGGCCGCAGAACGACTGCCCGCTGTACAACGAGACCGGTCCGGTGCAGCGCGTGGCCGACGGGCAGTACAAGATCGCCAACGACACGAAGAAGGCGGGCGGGACCTACAACGCCGGCTCGCCGCAGCCGGGCTGTGTCTTCCCACGTGAGGTGCAGACGCTGTTCAACCAGTTCGATGCCGCCGGGCTCAGCTACCGGGGCTACATGCAGGACCTGGGCAACGACCATGCCCGGGAGGGGGCGACGTGCGGCAACCCGCACAGCGTCGCGCCCGGCGCGGCGGTCGACGACCCCGGCAGCGCGGAGGGCCCGTACGCGACGCCGGGGTCACCGAAGTTCTCGACCACCGAAGACCAGTACGTGGCCAAGCACAACCCGTTCCCGTGGTTCCACAGCCTGCTCGACACCAAAGACTGCACCCGGCACGTGGTGCCACTGGCGAAGAACCTGCTCAACGACCTGAAGTCGGCGCGAACCACCCCGGCCTACTCGTTCATCACGCCGAACAACTGCAGCGACGCCCACGACGCGACGTGTGTCGGTGACAACCTGTCCGGCGGCTCCAACGCCCTGACCGGGCTGAAGAAGCCGCCCGCTGACCATCAGGGAGGGCTGAAGGCGGCCGACACGTTCCTGCAGCAGGTCATCCCGGCGATCATGTCCTCGCCGGCATACCAGGAGGGCGGCCTCATCGACGTCACGTTCGACGAGGGGTTCCCGCCGTACAAGCAGTACGGCAACTCCATCGCCGACAAGAACTACCAGCCCGACGCCACCCTCGGCACCTCGACCGGATCGACCAACACGCAGCTGCCAAGCGGTACGCCGGTGCAGAACTCGCCCAACACCGCCCAGTCCGTCGTCGCCTGCTGCAACGAGCTGCATGGACCCAACACCAGCCAGCCTGGCTTCCAGGCGTTCAACCAGGACACCACCCCCGGCGGCGGCGTGGTGGGCAGCGTGCTGATCAGCCCGTTCATCACCCCTGGGTCGGTCACCGACCAGCCGTACAACCACTTCAGCTACCTGCGCTCGATCGAGGACCTGTTCGGCATCACAAGCGGGGGTACGGACGGCAAGGGCCACCTCGGTTACGCCGCAGCGGACGGCCTGCGCCCGTTCGGGCCGGACGTCTACAACAACCGGCGCGCCCAGGTCATCGGTCCGCGTGCCTCGGGTGCCGGAGGCGTCTACGCGGCCCAGGCCAGCCTGTCAGACCGCGAGCAGCCCGTGTCATTCGAGCCGATCAACGGGGCTCCATGACCCGGGTACCCGTTGGCGGTGGTCGGGATGGTGTTCTCATTGCCCCGGCCTCCGGGCGCTCACGGTGCTGATGGCGGCGCCGGTGCTGATGGTGGTGCCGGTGCTGGTCCTCGCCGGGTGCGGTGGCACCCGGTCGAACGACGCTGTAGCACCCGCGGCGGGGCACTATCCGGTCGCTACTGCGCCGCCGCAGGTCCTGGCCACCCCGGTCGTCTCGGACGGCCACTACCAGCTGGTGGCGGCAGGGGAGCCCGTCGTGGTCCGGCGCGCCGGTGCCGTCGCTGTCGTGGATGCCGCCGGGCCGGACCTCAGCCCCGTCGCGGTGGCCGCTGGCCAGGCGCCGGTCCAGCACGCGCCCGGAACGCTCACCGTCACCGTCCACCCCAGCAGCGGCCGCCTCGAAGTGGCAGCCGCCAGCTTCCTCGCGCTGGACGAAGCCAGGAACAGAATCCCATTGCGGGCCGACCGCACCTCGTCGTCTGGCGCCCCCGGGCACCCGGCGACGCTGCGCCTGACCGCCGTCTTCCCGGCCGGGCACACCACTCTCACCTGGCAACCGGCGGGCAAACCGCTAGTGACCTGGGACTTCACGGTCGAGCTCGACTAAGCGCAGCGCACCGGAAGCGGCTTGCCCGCGTGCACCGTCGACAGGACGACGGCGGCGCAGCCTTCTCGACCATGCCCTCAAGCCGGTTGATGCTGCCGATCTTCTGCACTGTGTGCTCCCGCTCGTCATACAACCTGCGGGCCGCCCGCACCTGATCCGCGGTCAGCTTCGAGGGCCGGCCGCCGTAGCGGCCCCGAGCCCTCGCCGCAGCCAGCCCCGCCATAGTCCGGTCCAAGTCCGGTCCCGGATGATCTCCCGCTCGAACTGGGCCAGCGCACCGAACAGGTCAAGCACCAACCGCCCGCCGGCGGTCGTCGTGTCAATCGACTTCCGTAGCGAGCAGAACCCGACCCCCCGCTCGTCCAAAGCGGTCACCGTGTCAATCAGGTAGCGCAGGGAACGGCCGAGCCGGTCCAGCGCCACACCACCAGGGTGTCCCAGCCGCAGCCGCTCCAGGACCTTCTCCAGCTCCGGGCGGCGGTCCAGCACCCCGGAGGCGTGGTCGACGAACACCGCATAGCACCCCGCTGAGGTCAGCTCGTCGGTCTGCAGGTCGGCGTTCTGCTCCGCCGTCGTCACCCGGGCATACGGCTTCGCTGCCTTCGACGTTGGCCCCCAGCAGCCGCCGCAGCGGCATCACCACCGTGACAGTCACCTACTACAGCGTCCTCGGCCCCTAAGCCAGCTCCAGTAGCTGAGTGGGTCTACTCCCTGCTGCCGGGACCGATCGGCGCCTGGCGGGTGGGGGCACGCCGAGCAGCACGTTGCGATCTCGACGGCGTCCCGCTCCTGCTCCCCCAGCGACAATGGCGGCGCGCGACTGCCAGCAGTTGGCGGACAGTTCCCGGGACAGCGATGCCAACGCCAGCGGGGTGCCAGCGTTCGCCGGGCGGGCGGGGGCGGCAGTGTCCAGCACGGTGCAGGCGACGGTGACCGCGCCGTCGCCGGCCTCGAGCAGCTCGACGATGCGTGACTGCTGTGGCCAGTCGATGTGGCTCGCCGTCGTCACCTGCCAGAAACCGCCGCTGCCACCTGTCCGGCGGACCGGCGCCACTCGGTGCTCGTGCATGTGTCCGTTGAGCCACAGAACAACGCACGGGTGGGCGAGCAGCAGGACTACCAGCTCGTCGGCAAGGACTCGCCGCTCGCCGTCCGGGGCCCGGTCGTTGACCAAGGTCTCGAGGGGATGGTGGCTCAGCAGGACGACCAGCCGGCCGGCTGAGCGCTCTAGCTCAGCGCTGAGCCAGGCCGCCTGGTTCCGGTCGAGCGAGCCCTGCCAGCCGCCGTGCTCGTTGACGGTGTCAAGGACGATGCATCGGACCCTGGGGCCAGCGTCGAAGGCGTAGTAGGCAGTTTCCTTCACCAGATTGCGTGCGGTGTAGCCGTGGCCGATCGGCGAGCCGCCGGCGCGCAGGTGCAGCCCGACCCACTCCTGCCGGGTCGCATGCCGTCGCTCCGGGTCAGGCGTGACCTGCTGTCCGCGGCCAGCGGCCAGCCGGGCGAGCACGGCCGCGTCGCCTCGGGTCAGCCGGGTGAGCACATCGAGCGGGTCGAGGTCGGCGGCCGGTGTCAGCAGTTTCCACCGTCCGGTGCCGACCTTCGACAGCGGACCCGTGGCCGGCATCGTGCCCTGCACGTGGCTGTCGTGGTTGCCGTGCACGGAGAACCACGGGACGCCCAGCCCCACGCATCGAAATGGTCGCCGGGCGGCATCCAGCACTCCGGGCAGGGTGGGGAAGCCGTGTTTGGTTCGCGGCAGATCGGCGATTTTCCCGCCCGGGTGCCAGTACCGGACGTCGCCGCTTTCGGCCACGCCCTCGTAGCGCTCAGGACTGCCGGAGTCAGGAGTGACCTGTCCGCCGCCGAGCAGGGCCATCGCGTTGCGCGCCTCGTTCGACTGGCAGTTGTCGGTCACGTCGCCGGTCACGACGGCCAGGTCGACCGGAGCCCCGCTGACCGGTCCGGCGGCGCAGCTGTTGACCGAGCGCACCATCGCACCGACGACGTGAGTGGTGAAGGGCTCCTGCGGCCGGTAGCAGCCGACCGAGACCGACGGGTCGCTGGTGAGGTCGAGGTCGGCGTAGCGGTCGAGCTGCTCAGCTCGGGCCGGTGACTGGTGGTCCATCACGTGGGTGTCCGACAGCTGCGCCAGGACCAGAACAGGGGCCCCCAGCCGGCCGCGATGCGGGACAGCGCTCGGCGCAAGGTCATCGCGCCAGACATGCACCTCGCCGGGGCGCGGCTCAAGCCGGCGATAACCACCGCGCCCGGCGGGACCGGGTAGCAGCCGCATGAGGTCGGTCCGGCCCGGTCGCGAAGGACGAGTCATGGCCTCATCGAACGGTGCGGCGAGAGCGTCCGGACCGGCGGCGAGCGGCAGTCGTCCAAGGTTCACACCCCGTGCCGCCAGCATTCACGCGACAGTCAGCGGCTCGGCGCTCAAACACCGTCCTCGAGTTGCTGCCCCGCACGGAACACCCAGACGTTCACGATGCTGCGATCAGCGCCGGAGGCCGGGTCACGTCGCGTCGCAGCCTGACTTGATGGCGCCGCGCTGGGACATGTTCATGTCGCAGTCGGGCGCCGGACAGTTGCCGGACAAGTTCCTTTCCTAACTTTGGGTCGGGTCGGTCGGGACATCTGACCGCGTCGTTGGAGGTTCCTACATGCGTAACGGTTGGGTCAGTCTCACGGGCGGGGCTGTGGCGGCCGCACTGGTCGTGACGGGTTGCGCAAGCAGCGCCAAGTCGGCTGCCGGCAGCGGGACGCAGGGAGCGGGCGGCGGGGCAGCGACAGTGACGTCGGCTGCAGCGGCAGGCGGGATGGACGCTTTGGTGGCGGCGGCGAAGAAGGAGGGCACGCTCAACGTCATCGCGCTGCCACGGGACTGGACGAACTATGGGGCGCTGTTGGACGGCTTTACCCACAAGTACGGCATCAAGGTCAACAGCGCCAACCCGGACGGGTCCAGCGCGGATGAGATCACGGCGATCACGTCGCTGAAAGGCCAGGACCGTGCTCCAGATGTGGTGGACGTCGGCCAGTCTTTCGCCCTCAGCGGCGCCAAGCAGGGCCTGTACGCGCCGTACCAAGTCGCGACCTGGGCCGACATTCCCGCTTCTTTGAAGGAGCAAAGCGGCCTGTGGACCAACGACTACGGGGGGTACGTTTCGATCGCCTGCGACCAGTCCAAGGTTGCCAGCTGCCCGACGTCGTTTGCGGCTTTGGACAACCCGACCTACAAGGGGAAGGTCGCTCTCAACGGCGATCCGACGAAAGCCAACGCCGCGTTCAGCGCGGTGTGGGCGACGGCTCTGGCCAAGGGCGGGTCGCTAGATGACGTCAAACCCGGCATCGACTACTTCGCGCGTCTGAAGAAGGCCGGCATCTACGTCCCTGTACAGGCCACCGCCGCGACCATCGAAAGTGGCGAGACCCCGATTGTTTTGGACTGGGATTACCTCAACCTGACCAAGGCCAACGCCTTGACGGCTAAGGGGCGTTCCCTGTCGGTTGCGGTCCCCAGCGACGGGCACTTCTCGGCCTACTACGCGCAGGCGATCAGCAAGTACGCGCCGCATCCAGCCGCTGCACGTCTGTGGGAGGAGTACCTCTACAGCGTGGAGGGGCAGAACGGCTGGCTAAAGGGCAACGCCCGACCGGCTGAGCTTGCCGCGCTGACCGCGGCCAGGACGGTGAACGCCAGCGACGCCGCGAAGCTGCCCGCGGTTGCCGGTAACCCGACGTTCCCCAGCGCCGCGCAAACCACCACGGCTAAGGAGATCGTGACCCAAAACTGGGCTAACGCGGTCAAGTAGTGACCAGCAACCTTCGCACACCGCAGAGTTCCCATGCCTACGACGCTGCCGCCTCCGGTACCAAGGTTCCGGGGGAAATGCGTACCCCTCAGCCCCCAACGCCGATTGCTAAAGCGCGGTCCAGGCGCCCCGTCGGCTGGTCCTGGGTCGGGCTGGTGCCTTTCTTTGCCTACATCGGCGTGTTCTTCCTGATGCCCACGGCGGTGCTGCTGTGGACCGCGTTCCAGTCCAGTGCCACTGGCGCGTACACCACAGCCAACCTGCAGTCGTCTTTGCAGGGCGCATACCTGCGCGGACTGCAGCACAGCGTGGTGATCTCCGCAATTGACGCCGTTGTCGCGGCGGCCTTGGGACTGGCACTGACCCAGGCGATTGTGACCAGCAGGCACGCTTCCTTCCGGCGGCTGGTGACCAGCGCGAGCGCCGTGCTTGCCAATTTCGGGGGCCTGCCGCTGGCGTTCCTGTTCGTGGCGTCGATCGGCAACGCCGGAGTGCTGACCGCGGCGTTGCGCAAGCACCTGGGGGTATCGCTGTCCGAGGACTTGCACTTCGACCTCTACAGCGTGGCTGGTGTGGAATTCGTCTACCTGTACTTCCTGATCCCCCTGATGGTCCTGGTCCTGACCCCGGCGCTGGCGGGTCTGCGACCGCAGTGGCAGGAGGCAGCGCAGAGTCTAGGTGCCTCCCGTTGGCAGTACTGGCGGTGGATCGCCGCGCCCGTCTTGGCCCCCAGCGTGTGCGGAGCCACGGCGCTGCTGTTCTGCAGCTCGTTCTCGGCCTACGCGACAGCCGCGGCGCTGACCAACGGCACCCTGTCGCTTACCTCGCTGCAGATCGGCGCGGTCCTGTCCGGCAACGTGCTCACCGGTCAGGAGAACATCGGCGCGGCCCTGGCCCTGGACATGGTCTTCGTCGTCGTCCCGCTGACCCTGCTCTACCTGGCGATGCAACGCAGGACGACTCGATGGTTGCAGTAGACCTGCCGCCAGCAGCGGTCGTCACCGCAACCTCGCGGGCGCGCCGGACCCGGCGGCGCCGGCCAGGTCGCACGGCAGTGCTGCTGATCGCCGCTGTGTACTTTCTCGGTCCGCTCGCGGCCGCCTTGTTGTTCTCGGTCAGAGGCGCGCACGGCACCGATGGGCGTGCTTACACGCGGATGCTGTCCGCGCCCGGGTTCACCACGGCTCTGATTCTGTCCCTTGAGCTGGCCGCCGCCACGGTGATCACGACCCTGGCTCTGATGCTGCCCACCATGTTGCTGGTGCAGCTGCGCTTCCCGCGGGTGCGCGGACTCGTCGAAATTCTCTCACTGTTCCCGCTGGTCATCCCGCCTGTGGTGCTAGTGGTGGGCGTTGGCAAAGTCATCTCCTGGGGAAGCACCGGCCAGCAGGGTGGGCTCAAGGGCCAGTTGTTCAACCAGCTGCTCAACAGTCACCCCCCGTTCGTCCTGGCACTGGAGTACGTCGTACTCGCCTTGCCCTTCACCCACCGGGCGATCGACGCCGGTTTGCGCGGCTCAGGTGTGACGACGCTGGTCGAGGCAGCCCGCAACCTCGGGGCCTCCTGGTCGATCGCCGTGGTCCGGGTGGTGCTGCCGACCCTGCGCACGGCAATGCTCAACGCAGCTTTCCTGGCCTTCGCGCTCAGCTTCGGAGAGTTCACCATTGCCAGCATCTTGCAGTACACGCCCTTCGCCGTCTGGCTGCTGCAGTTCAACGGCTCCGACGGCCAGCTGTCGGTGGCCCTGTCGCTGATGAGCTTGCTGCTCACGTGGGGCCTGCTGCTGGTCCTGACAGTCGTCGCGGGCCGCGATCCCTCGACGCGGAAGGCCCAGCTATGACGGCACAGGCGATGCTCTCCACGCACGGGACGACGGTTGAGTATGTCGAGGTCTCCCGTTGGTACGGACCGGCTCAAGCGCTCGACGGCTTCAGCCTGCGTATCGAGCCTGGTGAGCTGCTTGCGCTGCTAGGGCCCTCTGGGTGCGGCAAGACCACGGCGTTGCGGCTGCTGGCCGGCTTCGATCAGCCAAGCGCCGGTGCGGTGCTCGTGGCCGGACGGGACGTCTCCGCTGTCCCGGCAAACAAGCGGGACATGGGAATGGTCTTTCAGTCTTACAGCCTGTTCCCGACCATGACCGCCCGGGACAACGTGGCGTTCGGCCTTCGGCTGCGTCGACGCGAGCCGGGCGACCGTCGCCGGCGGTCCGCCGAGCTGCTGGAGCTGGTCGGGCTGTCGGAGCATGCCACCAAGTACCCACACCAGCTGTCCGGTGGCCAGCAGCAGCGGGTGGCGCTAGCCCGGGCCCTGGCGATAGAGCCGGCGGTGCTGCTACTCGACGAACCGCTATCCGCGCTGGACGCCAAAGTCCGCGAGCAGCTCCGCGAGGAGATCCGGCGCATCCAACTCGAGCTCGGCGTCACGACCGTTTTCGTCACCCACGACCAGGAGGAGGCTCTTTCGATAGCCGACCGGGTCGGCGTCATGCGCGACGGGCGACTCGAGCAGTGCGCGCCACCGGCCGGCTTATACAACCGGCCAGCGACAGGTTTCGTCGCGGAGTTCGTCGGGACGATGAACCACCTCCCCGGAGCCGTCGAGCCCGGCGGCCTGGTCCGGATCGGCTCTCAGCTGCTCCAGGCCGATGGCCTGCTACCCCCAAGCGGCAGCCCGGTCATCGCCCTCGTTCGCCCCGAGGCCGTCACGGTCATCCCTTCGCAGGGCGGGCGCACCACTGTCGTCGTGGCCACCTTCCGGGGTGCGACGACCCGGCTACATCTATTGCAGAACGACGGCACGAAGGTCCTGGCAGACATCCCCTCCCATCAGGCGGGACAGCTGGGTGCAGGAGCGCGGGTGGACGTGACGCTGCTCGAGCGCCCGGTTCTTATCGCCGCCCCCTGAGGCAGACCCCGATCTGCCGTCGTCATCACGTTCCCAGCCGACGCTGTCGGCACGCAGGGCAAGACTGCTGCTTGCAATGGACCCGCTCGGACCGCCACGGGGGTTGGCCAAGTCGCGTGCGTCGAGTCAAGGTGATGGCCGACTACGGCTGCCCGTTCCCCGTTTGGGGAGCCCACATCTGCTTGCAGCCCGGTGACCGGCTGCGCCCGAGGGAGCTGGTGGCTGCAGGTGCAGGAGCCCTTGATGGGTGAAGGGTGCCGGACCGGGGACGTCACCGTCCAGACGGCCGCGCTCCAGGGGTCGCCGCGTACGACGAGGGGATGCCGCCATGTATCTGCACGTTCAGCGTCTGATCAATGAGATTGAGGCCGACGAGCCGGACCCGGCTGCTGCCAACGCCCTGCAGGAGGGCCTGGGCGGCCAGTTCGGCGAGATGCGCACCATGATGCAGTACCTGTTCCAGGCGATGAACTTTCGTGGCCCGG
>JAABUM010006687.1_pt1 | contig 11126 bp, 9 predicted proteins | sample 5559161 | NCBI WGS metagenome assembly JAABUM01 (sample SAMN10711868, study PRJNA513369) | rock metagenome | isolation source: Antarctica rocks | place: Antarctica: Victoria Land, Siegfried Peak nord | reverse complement strand
CTTGCCTTCCGAGCTCGGCAGTAACGGCACAACCCGCGCCCACTGCTCATCGCTAAGAACATGATCTCGTGACATGGCCACACGATCGCGCAGGTCAGCCCACGATCTAAGGAGACACGCCCTAGTGACGATTCCTGTGTCTAGCCGTGAGGTCCCGTGATGTGTTGGACGTGCGCAAGTTGCGGACCCTGGCCGAGCTCAACCGCCTGGGCACCATCGCTGCTGTCGCCGCCCACCTGCAGCTGACCGCCCCGGGGGTGTCGATGCAGCTGGCTGCGCTGGAACGCGAGGCTGGGCTGCCCCTCACGGAGCGCCAGGGTCGGCGGGTGGTCCTGACCTCGGCGGGCCGGGTCCTGGCCCGGCACGGTCACGACCTGGCCGACATGGTCACGGTGGCCGAGATGGAGCTGGCCACGCTGCGCGAGGGCAGGTCGGGCACCTACCGGGCCGCGGCCTTCCCGACGGCGGCCAGGTCGTTCGTCGCCGACGCCTGGCGAACTCTGCTCAGCTCGCCGGAGGGCGGCCCCACGCTCCACGTCGTCGAGTGCGAACCCCAGGACGCCCTGCCGGCACTGGCCGACGGGGAGGTGGACCTCGCCGTCACCCACTCCTACTCCAACGTCGCGGCGCTGCCCTCGCCGGTTCTGGTGGCAGTTCCGGTGATGGACGAGGAGGTGCTGCTCGCACTACCGACCGGATCGGCTGCCGCCGCGGGGCCCGCGGCGGACTTGCCGGCCGTCGTGCTGGCCGACCATGCCCGCAGCGACTGGGTGCTCCCGCACGCCCTGCGCACGTGTCACGAGATGGTGCAGCGGGCGTGCGCGGCAGCTGGCTTCGCGCCACGGTACCGCCAGCCACGGCTCCAGCACCAGCCTGTCGCTTCGCGCCGGTGGCCCCGGCGTGCAGTGCTCGTTCGGTAGCTGTCCGCCTCAGCTGGTCCCGCTGACGTTGACACCCGACGTCGCCCGGCGCATAATTAAAGCGGCTAAGTCGTCAGCCAGTTCGGAAACGGGAGCGCCGCGTCCCCGCCGCGTCCTGTAGAGCCAGTCGGCTCGCCGCCGGACCACGGACAGTGACCTCCCTCCGTGGGGACACCGCATGACCGTTCTTCTTACCATTGTGATCATCCTCGCCGTCGTGGCGCTGTTCGTGCTGTCGCTGTCGCTTCGCATCGTCAAGCAGTACGAGCAGGGCGTGCTGTTCCGGCTCGGCCGGGTCGTCGGGATCCGGACCGCCGGGCTGCAGTTCATCGTCCCGTTCATCGACGTGCTACGCCGGGTCAGCCTGCGGATCGTCACCATGCCAATCCAGTCCCAGGGAATCATCACCCGGGACAACGTCAGCGTCGACGTGTCCGCCGTCGCCTACTTCCGCGTCCAGGACGCCGTGAAGTCGGTCGTCGCCATCGAGAACGTCGAGGCCGCGATCAACCAGATCGCGCAGACCACGCTGCGCAAGGTCGTCGGCCAGCACACCCTGGACCAGACACTGTCCGAGACAGACAAGATCAACCTCGACATCCGCGAGATCCTCGACGTGCAGACCACCGACTGGGGAGTGCTCGTCACCCTGGTCGAGCTCAAGGACATCCAGCTGCCCGACTCGATGAAGCGGGCGATGGCCCGCCAGGCCGAGGCGGAGCGCGAGAAGCGAGCGAAGATCATCGCTGCCGAAGGAGAGTCGCTGGCTGCCGACGCCCTGGGCGCCGCGTCGGACATCATGATGGCTCACCCGCTGGCGCTGCAGCTGCGCAACCTGCAGAGCCTGGTCGAGATCGGCGTCGACAAGAACACGACGGTGGTGTTCCCGGCACCGTTGATGAGCACGATCGGCGAGCTGGGTTCCTTCCTGACCCGGGAGGCAGCAGCAGTTGGGGCCCTGCCGCCGCCGGTGCCGGGGTCACCGGCCGCCGCCGTCGAGGCGGCAGCAGCGCAGCCGGCCGCGCCCGTGGTCAAGCTCCCGCCAGCGGCTGCAGCATCCAACGGCGGACCGGTCGCTTCCTCGCGCCCGTAGCCGCCCTAGCCCTCCAGCGGGATCGCAGTTCGGCCAACTGACTGCAACCGGTGGCTGGCCGTAGCCGGTCCGACACCTCCCTAACCTCGTTCGGAAGGAAGTCCATGTCCACTGTCCTGAACCCCCGCCACCGCCCAACTGCTACAAGCGATCCCCAGACTGCCGTACCGCAGCCGGACACCGCCACCACAACCGTTCCGGCAACTGGCAGGGGGCCGGCGCGGTATCTGCTGGCTGCGACCCGGCTCAGTCTGGGCTGGGTGTTCCTGTGGCCGTTCCTGGACAAAACGTTCGGCCTGGGCCACGAAACCACCTCTGCCAAGGCCTGGATCCACGGCGGCTCACCTACCAAAGGCTTCCTGTCGGGCGCTGCCGGCCCCTTTGCGAGCACCTATCACAGCTTCGCCGGCGCTCAATGGGCGAACTGGGGCTTCATGCTCGGCCTGATCGCCATCGCCACCGGCCTACTGCTCGGCATCGGCATGCGGTTCGCCTGCGCCGGCGGCGCGGTGCTGACCGTACTGATGTGGAGCGCGTCCCTACCTCCGAAGAATGACCTGTTCATGGACGACCACATCATCTATGCGCTGGTCCTGATCACCCTCGCCGTCCTAGGCGCCGGCAACACGCTCGGGTTGGGCCGCTGGTGGTCCCAGACCTCTCTCGTGCGCCGGCTCCCGTGGCTCACCTGAGAGTTCCCTCAGTTCCAGCAATGCGAACGGTGGCGCCGTCCCAGCGGCTTCCTCCCGCTCGGTCAGTCGACAACAGACGCCTCAGGGTTGGTGACCGAACATGATGGTTTGGAGCGGCTGGGCCGGCTGGGCCGGGATGGGCCTGATGATGCTGCTGTTGTGGGGCGGCCTGGTCTGGCTTGCCGTCGCGCTGTTTCGTAGGTCGCCACGGCAGGCTGCACCAGCTTGGGCGCCCGGCCCCGAGGCTGTAGTTCGCCAGCAGTACGCGCGGGGTGACATCGACGAAGCGCAGTACCGCCGACGGTTGCTGCTCTTGGATGGGGAGTTGGGCAGCGAGCCGGTGTCGCTTAAGAAACCGCGAGTATGAGCACTGCCGTTCACTCGGCTGAGGACACGATCGCCGCCGCAGCGGAGTCACCCGCCTCCGCGCTGGGGATCGGCTTTGCGGCCACGCTGACGGTGACTGAGGCGCTGAGTCGGACGGGGGTCACCGCCGCGGGGCTGTCCGGTGGGGAAGTCGCCCGCCGGCAGGCGCGTTACGGGGCGAACGCGGTGACTTCGCACAAGGCCCGGCTGCTGCCCGTGCTGTGGCGCCAGCTGCGCTCACCGCTGCTGGGGCTGCTGGTCGTCGCCGCTGTCGCGTCCTACTTCGTCGGTGAGCGCAGCGACGCGGTCATCATCGGGACGATCGTCGCCTTGTCGGTCGGGCTGGGCTTCGTCAACGAGTACCGGGCGGAGAAGGCAGCCGAGGCGCTGGACTCGCAGATCAGCCACCAGGCGGTCGTCATCCGCGACGGCAAACCGGGCTCGGTCGAAGTCGCCGCACTGGTTCCCGGCGATGTGATCGCGATGCAGCTCGGGGAGATCGTCCCGGCCGACATCCGTCTGATCGAGGTGACCGGCCTGGAGTGCGACGAGTCGGTGCTGACCGGAGAGTCGCTGCCGGTGGACAAGAACACCGAACCGGTCCCGGCCGGGACGGTGCTGGCCGAGCTGTCCGGGTGCGCACTGATGGGCACCGTGGTGCATGCCGGCAGCGCCCGCGGTGTAGTGGTCGCTACCGGTGCCCGCACCCAGTTCGGTGCGATCGCCGCCGGTCTGAGCACCCACCAGCTCGACACCGAGTTCCAGGTCGGGTTGGGCAAGTTCTCCATGCTCCTGGCCTACGTCGCCGGTGCGCTGACGATCTCGATCTTCGTGATCAACGTGGCGCTGCACCGGCCGATCATCGACGCTCTGCTGTTCTCGTTGGCGATCGCGGTCGGCATCACCCCCCAGCTGCTGCCAGCTGTGGTCTCGACCAGCCTGGCGGCCGGCTCCCGGCGGATGAGCCGGCGCAAGGTGCTGGTCAAGCGGCTGGTGTGCATCGAGGACCTCGGCGACGTCGACGCGCTGTTCACCGACAAGACCGGCACCCTGACCCGCGGCACGATCGACTACACCGCCGCCGTGCCCTGCGGTGACGCCACCTCGGACGCTGTGCTGCGCTGGGGGCTGCTGTGCACCGAGAACACTGGCCAGGACGGCGCCGCGGTCGGCGGCAACCCGCTGGACCAGGCGCTGTGGGAGTCAGCGGCGGCTGCCGGCGAGCGGGGCACGCTCGCCGGCTACGAGCGCCTGTCGGTCCTGCCGTTCGATCACGAACGCCGGATGGTCTCGGTGCTGCTCCGCGACAGTGCCGGCCGGCTGACCCTGGTCACCAAGGGGGCGCCGGAGACCGTCCTGGAGCGCTGCGACGACGTGCCGGCCGCAGCCCGGGAGGCGCTGGCGGCACAGTTCGCGGCCGGCAACCGGGTCGTGGCGGTAGCCACCCGCCCAGCCAGCGACACCCGGCAGCCGGCCGCCGGCGACGAGACCGGGCTGCACCTGTCGGGGCTGCTGGTGTTCCTGGACCCGCCCAAGCCCGACGCAGCCAAGGCACTGCGCCGGCTGGCCGCGTCCCCGCACTGGGCAGCCGAGCCGCCACCCTGCGCCAGCAGATGTCCGACGCCCGCCTCGCCGCCCGGCAGTACACCCGCCAACACGGCGAGGACGACCCGGCCATCACCAACTGGACCTGGCCCGGAACGCGCTGACACGTGCGACGTTGATCTGCTGCGACACCCTGGCGATGGGGAGAGGCTGCAGGACCATCAGTACGCGGTATGAGACGGGCGGGAGCTCAGCGTGGAGAGTCGGGCGGACGCGGTTGTCCTGTTCGGAGCGACCGGGGATCTGGTGCGCAAGAAGCTGATGCCGGCGCTGTACCAGATGGCCAGGGTCGGACGTTTAGGCGTACCGGTCATCGGGGTCGCCCGCTCGGCGTGGGAGGACGAGAAGCTGCGTGCGCACGCTCGCAGCTCTGTCGAGGCGACCGAGAAGGGCCTGGTGGATGAAGCCGCCTTCCGCGAGCTGGCCGAGAGCCTGACAATGCTCGTGGGTGACTACGGCGACGCAGCAATGTATGAGGAGCTGGCGACTCGGCTCGAGTCCGCCCAGCGGCCGGTGTTCTACCTGGCCATCCCGCCCTCGGTGTTCCCCGAGGTGGTGCAGGGTCTTGCCAAGGCCGGCCTGGCAGGCCGGGGGCGGGTGATTGTCGAGAAGCCGTTCGGGAGAGACCAGGAATCTGCTCGCGAGCTCAACGGCTGGCTGGCCGGCGCATTCGAGCAGGACTCCATCTTCCGGATCGATCACTATCTCGGAAAGGAATCCGTGGAGGGCCTGCTAGTCTTCCGGTTCGCCAACACCTTCCTTGAGCCCTTTTGGAACCGCAACTACGTCGCGGGGGTGCAGATCACGCTCGGCGAGGCGTTCGGGACCGAAGGTCGAGCGGGGTTCTACGACGGGGTAGGAGCCATCCGAGACGTCCTGCAGAATCATCTGCTGCAGGTCGTTGCGCTGCTGGCGATGGAGCCGCCCATTGCTGACGACGCAGACGCTTACCGCGACGAGGAGGTGAAGGTCTTGCGGCAGATCTCACCGCTCGAGCCGGGAAACACCGTGCGGGGTCAGTACGTCGGGTATCTCGACGAGGACGGCGTCGCGGACGCCTCGACGACCGAGACGTTCGTGTCGACCTGCCTGACCATCGAGTCCTGGCGCTGGGCGGGAGTCCCGTTCTACTTGCGCGCCGGCAAGTACATGCCGGGCAGCGCTACCGAGGCGGTCGTCGAGCTGCGCCGCCCGCCGCGGCTGCTGTTCGCAGGCCACGACGCCGACGTGCCGAGCACGAACTTGGTGCGGTTCCGGCTCGGCCACAGCGACGGCGTCACGCTGTCGGTGCAGGCCAAGGCGCCTGGCTCGCAGACCGTCACCCAGCCGGTCGACCTCACGGTCGACTTCGAGTCGACTCTCGGGCACCGTAAGGAGGCCTACGAGCGGCTGCTCGACGACGCCATGGACGGTCGGCGCCACCGGTTCGCCCGCGAGGACACTATCGGTGAGGAGTGGCGCATCGTCGACCCCATCCTGGACCTCACCGACCGGCCCGTGCCGTACTACACGGGGACCTGGGGGCCACCCTCGGCGCACCCGCCGGAGGGGGGCTGGCACGACGTGGCGCTGCGCACGTAGCCCGACACGCGAGTGCCCCCGCCCTGGTGGTGGTCTTGGTCAGCTCTGGATCGGCCTGCGACAAACGTCCCCAGCCCCCGCGTGCAGCTCTACGCCGCCGACCGCAAGATGCTCGAGGCCTTTCCCCTACGTTTCCCTTGGCGGCCATGTCCGCATTGGCGTCGCTATCTTCTGCTACCTCGACACGCTCAGCTTCGGCAACACCGGCGACTACGACGCCAACCCCGACCTCGACCTGCTCCCCCGAGGCATCAGCACCGGGCTGGCCGACCCGAGAAATGCCACAGCTCGACAGCTCGAGGCGGAGCGCCCAGCGTTCTCCAGGGCATGGAAGAGTGAGTTGATGGCGAGGAAAACTTCCGGCACTGAGGTGACCGGCCCCTATCCACATGGCGGCCCGCTGCGAAGCAGCGACGCGTTCGCCTGGCGGATGGAGGGCGACCCGTTGCTGCGCTCGACTGTGGTGTCGGTGCTGGTGCTCGACCAAATGCCGGAGTGGAGCGCTCTGGCGGCGCGGGTCGAGCACCTCACCCGGGTCGTTCCAGTGCTGCGGGAGCGGATCCGGACCGATCTGCTGGGCCTTGGCTCGCCGCGGTTCACCGCCGTTCCCGATCTCGATCTCGGCCACCACCTGCGGCGGGTGGGTGCGCCCGACCCGGGAGGCCTGCGGACGCTGCTGGAGCTGGCCAGGGTCGACGGCGAAGAGGCATTCGACCCGGCTCGACCGCTCTGGCGGATCACCCTGGTCGAAGGTGTGCACGTCGATCCGGCGGCACCCGGTGAGCCCGCCGGCCGCGCCGCCCTGGTCATCAAGCTGCACCACTCGTTGGCCGACGGCTTGGGGGCGCTGCAGATCGCCGTTCACCTGTTTGATGCAGACCGTCAGCCGGCCGGCGAGCCCGAGGCCGACCCCCGCCTGCGGCGCCCGGTGCTGACCCTCCCAACTGTGGTCAGCGACGTCATCGAGGACACCGAGGACGCTGCGCGCACGCTGCTGGCCATCCCGCGCGTCGTGACCCAGGCGACCTGGAGCAGCATTCGCCATCCTGGACGGACGCTGGCGACCGCGGCCTCCGTCGCCCGCTTCGTCGCCCCCGTGAACCGCACGCTGTCGCCGGTGATGACCCGCCGCCGGCTCGGGTGGCGCTACGGTGCGCTTGATGTGGCCCTGCGCGATCTACGGGGCGCGGCGCGAGCCGGTGGTGGGACCGTCAATGACGCTTTCCTGGCTGCCGTCACTGGAGGCCTCGACCGCTATCAGGGGCGTCACGGCAACCGGCCACCGGAGCTGCGGGTGACGCTGCCGGTCAGCCTGCGGCGTGACGGCGACGAGGAGGGCGGCAACCGGCTGACTCTGATCCGCTTCCCGGTACCGGTGCGCGACCCGGACCCGGCGAGCCGGATGCGCGAGATCGGGAAGCGGGTCCGCGCCTGGAGACGGGAGCCGGCCCTCGGCCTGGCTGAACCGATCGCCGCCGCCTTGAATGTGCTGCCCCGCCGCTACCTGGGATCGCTGCTCAAGCACGTCGACTTCCTGGCAAGCAACGTGGCAGGGTTTCCGACTCCCATCTACCTTGCCGGGGCGCGCGTGCTACGCCAGTACCCTTTCGGCCCGACGATCGGCGCTGCGCTCAACGTGACGCTCATGTCCTACTGTGACCGCTGCTGGATCGGCGTCACCACGGACACCGGAGCGATCCCCGACCACGACGCGCTGCTCGAGTGCCTTCGCGAAAGCTTTCAGGAAGTGTGTGCGCTTGCCAGCGGCGAACAGTGCCCGACCCCCGCCTGGGATGCGGCCAAGTAGAGCCATTCTCATCTGGCGAGCGAGCCGGCCGGTACAGGCTTCCCAGCGCCTCATCGTCGTTCACAGCCGAGACCGTCGCGCGCATCGCTCGTCGCCGGTCCCCTGCAGTCGGACGGCGTAAACCGAGACGCCTGGCCCTGGCCTGGCTCAAGCGGAACCGCGGATGGGTGCTCTGCCTGCCGGTTTGGTGATGACGGGGGCAGCGCCCCCGGGTCCGGCCGGCTTGTGTCGCCGGCCGGCCAGTATCAGCATCAGCCAGAGGCCGAGGACGAGCAGGCCAAGCAGCGCGATGATCACCGGCATCGTTCGTGTCACCAGAGTGATCTTGGCGGCTTTGACTTTGGTGAACGAGGCGATGTCGGCGATCGAGCTGGGAGTCTGGGAGTAGCTGACAGTGAAGACCTTGGTGGTCGGCGGCTTGGCCACCAGCCGGGCAAGCACGGCCGCCCCTTCGGTCACTGCCGGATTCGGGGTGTACTTCGACTGCCCGAGGATAGCTTGGATCCGGCCAAGACCGGAGACGTTCGGGCGCACGGAGATGGTCTGGAGAATCCTGTCAAGGGACACGATCGCGCCGCTGCGGGGCTCCACCAGCAGGGAGGTGTCAACTACGAGCCGGTAGTCGAGCGGGATCGGTGCTGCCAGCAGATTGTCGATCGTCGTCCGGTCGCCGGGGTCGAGTTGCGCCAGCACGCTGGTGAGCAGGCCGACATTGACCCCGCCGGCGGTCAGCTGAGGTTTGAGCTGATCCAAGGTGAGGCTCGCGGGGATGCCCTGAGGTTTGAGCTGGGGAAGGTAGTACGGCCGGACGGCGGCGTCGGCGAGGTAGCCGTGGAATCTGCGCAGGCGTAGCCCGCTGACGGTCACCGCCCCCTGCGAAGTGAAGTCGTAGGCCCGCCCAACCTCGTTCTTCCAGACGGGGTACGGCCCGTGACCAGTGGAGAAGGGAAAGTTGATGGAGTAGGCGGGCGAGCGGTCGACCGGCGTGTCAGGGGTGTAGGCGTAGGCCTGCGTGCTGCCCACGTCCTTGACGGATCTGGCGTCCAGCACGTAGCGCTGCGCGAAGACCTGCGGCGGCAGTGGACCGATCTTCTCCTGATCGTCCTCCTGCATAAGGACATTGCCGCCGGTCGTCTCGACCTTGTACAACCGGCGCTCAATGTCCAAGGGGAACGTCTGCGGCGGCTGGGGCGCGGCGCTCGCCGGGTTGACGAAAAGGGTCAGCGAGCCGGTGGCGTGCGCGGTCTTATCCAGCGACCCGCCCGGATAGCGAACGAGAGTGGCACGCGCCAAGGCCGGCATCGCAGCCGCCAGAATCAGAAGAACGACGCCGATGGCGACCAGGGTCCTGGAACTGCGAGACACGGCTCTTCCTAACGCTGCTGCTGGCCAGGGGACGCAGTTGGTGGCGGCATTGGACGGGGACCTCGGTTGAGGCGCCGGACCGTCCTTCCCCCTTTCTCGGCACCGACGGGGGTGTGGCTGTCAGGAGTAGAGCGCCTCGACGTCGCTGCGGTAGCGCTCGGTGATGACGGTGCGTTTGAGCTTCAACGTGGGGGTGAGCTCGCCGCCTGCTTCGGTGAAGTCGCCGTCGAGCACCTGCCAGCGGCGGATGCTTTCCGCTTTTGACACGGCCGCGTTGGCGTTGTCCACGGCGTGCTGCAGTGCGGCGCGCAACTCGGGATCGGCGCGTAGTTCGGTGAACGGCAGGCCGGCGGCTTTGCCGTGCTCGGCTTTCCACCGGGGCAGTTCCAACGGGTCGATCGTCAGCAGGCAGGCGATGTAGGGTGGGGCGTCGCCGACGACGATGCACTGGCTGACCAGCTCGTTCGCGCGGAGGCGGTCTTCCAGGACGGTGGGAGCCACGTTTTTGCCGCCGGAGGTGACGAGCAGTTCCTTCTTGCGCCCGGTGATCGAGAGGAATCCCTGCTCGTCGAACTCGCCGATGTCCCCGGTGTGCAGCCACCCGTCGTCGTCGATCGCCTCCTTGGTGGCGACCTCGTTCTGCCAGTAGCCGGACATCACGAAAGCCGCGCGGATCAGTACCTCGCCGTCGGTGTCGATGCCGATCTCGCAGCCTGGGATGGGCCGTCCGACGCTGCCGACCTGCTGCTGGCCGGGCAGGTTCAACGTTCCACCTGTCGCCGTCTCGCTCAGCCCGTAGCCCTCGAGCACCGTGACTCCAGCACCCCGGAAGAAGTGCCCCAGGCGCACCCCCAGCGGAGCCCCGCCGCTGACGGACCAGCGGATGTTTCCGCCCATCGCTGCCCGCAGCCGGCGGTACACCAGCCGGTCGAACAGCTGGTGTTCCAGGCGCAGCGCCAGGGCGGGTCGTCCTTGCTCGAGCGCCTTGCTGTAGGAGATGGCGACCTGCTCGGCGCGGTTGAAGACCGGGCCCTTGCGCTGCTGTTGCGCGGTGTGCCGGGCGGTGTTGTACAGCTTTTCGAACACCCGCGGCACCGACAGCAACAGAGTCGGCCGGAACGACGCCAGGTGTGAGGGCAGGTCCTTCACATTCGGTGCGTAGGCGATGCAGACCCCGGCGTTGACGCAGCTGAGCCCGATGATGCGCGCCAGGCAGTGGGCCAACGGCAAGAACAACAAGGTCGAGGACGTGTTGTTGAAGATGTCGGGGATACCGGGTGCGTCGACGGTGTTGGAGTAGGTCGCAACGAGGTTGCCGTGGGTGAGCGCGCACCCCTTGGGCTGCCCGGTGGTTCCTGAGGTGTAGACGATCGTGGCAAGCGAAGCGGCGCCTAGGCAGGCCTGGCGAGTGGCCAGCCCGCCCTCATCGACGCCGCGCCCTCGGGTCTCGAGTATGTCAAGGTCGCCAGTGTCCATCTGCCAGACCAAGCGCAGGCACGGCGGTGACGTAAGCCCGCTGATGAGCTCGGCGTGCTGCGCCGTCTCCACGATGACGGCCGCAGCCGCCGAGGAGGTTGTCAAGTTTTCTGTGTAAGTCGTCGTGGTGATCTTTAGTGGAGGTAGGTGTCGAGTCGTTCGGGGAAGTGCAGGGCGAGGGCAGTCAGGGCTGGTTTCCAGCCGTAGACGAGCTGTCCTTC
>JAABUM010006685.1_pt1 | contig 11127 bp, 10 predicted proteins | sample 5559161 | NCBI WGS metagenome assembly JAABUM01 (sample SAMN10711868, study PRJNA513369) | rock metagenome | isolation source: Antarctica rocks | place: Antarctica: Victoria Land, Siegfried Peak nord | reverse complement strand
GCAAAGCCGGGTGCGGCTGGTGAACCAACTCCACGCGCTGCTGCGCGAACTGCTCGCCGGTGGGGCCCCCCGCGATCTGTCGGCGAGCACCGCCGCCGCGCTGCTGCGCAGGGTCCGCCCCGCCGGTGACGTCGAACGGGTCCGTAAGCAGATCGCCGCCGGCCTGATCACCCAGATCCGCTCCGTCGATGCTCTCCTCAAGTCCAATGCCCAGCAGATCAACGAGCGTGTCGCAGCCTCGGGCAGCACCTTGCCGAGCACCGTTGGTATCGGCGCTATCACCGCAGGCCGTCTCATCGGGCGGACCGGACGCGCTGGCCGGTTCCCCAGTTCGGCCTCGTTCGCAAACTACGCCGGTGCGGCACCGATCGAGATCGCCAGCGCCGACAAAGCCCGCCATCGCCTCTCCCGGGGCGGAGACCGCCAGCTCAACGCCGCGCTACACACCGTCGCGATCACCCAGATCCGAACACCAAGCAGCCGCGGACACACCTACTACAACGCCAAGATCGCCCAGGGCAAGACAGCCCGCGAAGCACGACGGTGCCTGAAACGACGCCTCGCCGACCACATCTGGCGCACCATGATCACCGACGAACGGCGCGTGGCGGCGAACCCGGGAGGACACCCGGGGACGACTCTGCAATCCAGCGCGGCTGGCTCAACCCCGACCACCAGCTCTTCGGACAAGTCACTTCCCGGGCCCGCCAGCAGCCACTCTACGACGCCCCGCCCGGCCACTTGACAAACACAGAGGCACCCGAAGGGGACTGACCTCGCCCGATGGAGCAGCGAGGAGATCCAAGCCGTCGCCAACGCCCTCAACAGCCGGCCCAGGAAAACCCTCGGCTGGAAGACCCCGGCCGAGGCTTTCAACGAGCATCTACTCTCGGTCCAACAAGCCGGTGATGCAACGACTGCTTGAATCTGGTCAATTCACGTCCTGGGCATTCACCCAGCGCGCGAAAGACTCAGGGCTGCTGCCCTCGATGGGCAGCGTCGGCGACGCCTATGACAACGCCGTCATCGAATCGTTCTGGGGCCGCATGCAAACCGAGCTACTCAACCGGCAACGCTGGAACACCCGCATCGAGCTGGCCAACGCGATCTTCGAGTACCTCGAAATCTGGCACAACCGTCGACGCCGCCACAGCGCCCTAGGCTGGCTCACACCCATCGAATACGAAAAGATCCACCACACCAACCACGTCACCTAACTCGCAACCAACAAGGTCAACAAACGGGGCCCAGATCATGGACCACTTCTCGGGGTCCGGGCACCGCGGCCACCGCGCTGTCAGCCGGCGCGCGAGACAAACGGATCGGCGAGCGGTCCCTCATCGTTGTTGATCCAGATGCTCTTCAGCCGGGTGTACTCGCGGATGGTCTCGGGGCTGTGCTCGACACCGACGCCGCTGCTCTTGAAGCCCTGGCGCGGCGAGTTCGGCGCTATGTTGCGATAAGTATTGACCCAGACCGTGCCGCAGTCGAGGCGCGCCGCGATCCGGTGCGCCCTAGACAGCCTGTTAGTCCACACGCCGGCGGCCAGCCCGTACTCGGTGTCGTTGGCCAGCCGCACGACCTCGTCCTCGTCGTCGAACGGCACTACGGCGACCACCGGTCCAAAAATTTCTTCGCGCATCAGCCGCATGTCGTTGTCGACATCCACGAGGACCGTCGGCTCGTAGAAGTATCCGCCGAGGCCGGCGTCTGTGGCACGGCCACCGGCCAGCACCTGCACGCCATCGCTCCGGCCTTCGTCGACATAGCGCGCGACCTTGTCGCGCTGGGCCTCGAAAGCGAGTGGACCGATGTCCGTGTCGGCGTTGAAGGGATCGCCAATGCGGATTGAGCGAGCCCGCGTGGCGACGCGCTCGAGCAGTTCGTCATGAATTGCCCGGTGCGCGAACACTCGGCTACCGGCGATGCAGATCTGACCGGCCCCCGCGAAAACACCGGCCGCGATCCCGGTTGCCGCGTTTGACAAGTTGGCGTCGTCGAAGACGATGTGCGGCGATTTGCCGCCGAGCTCGAGGGTCGAGCCAATGAAGCGCGACGCCGTGGTCCTGGCGATGTGCGAACCGGTGACCGTGCTGCCGGTGAAGGAGATCTTGGCCAGTCGCGGGTCGTCGACCAGGTGCTGGCCGGCTTCATGCCCCAGGCCGGTCACCACGTTGACGGCACCGGGCGGGAAACCGGCGTCTATGGCCAGCTCGGCGAGCCGCACGACGGCTGCGCTGGTGTGCTCAGAGGGCTTGATGACGACGGTGTTGCCAACGCTGAGCGCAGGCGCCAGCTTGCTGCTGGTCAGGCTCAGCGGCGAATTCCACGGCGTGATGGCACCGACGACACCGAGTGGCTCGCGGGCGGTGTAGTTCAGGATGACCGGATCGGAAGCCGGGATGACATCGCCGGTGATCTTGTCGGCCAGGCCGCCAAAATAGTAGTAGTACTCGGGAAGGCTCACGACCTGGCTTCGCATTTCGCGCAGCACCTTGCCGTTGTCGCGGCACTCGAGTTGGGCCAGTTCCTCGCTGTGTTCGCCGATGAGGTCGCCCAAGCGACGCAGCAAGCGGCCACGACGGGTCTGACTCAGATTGCGCCAGCGCGGGTCCTCAAAGGCTTCCTGGGCGGCGGTAACGGCGGCCGACACATCCGCGGTGTTCCCGCGAGCGGCGTGGTAGATGAGTTCGCCGGTCGCCGGGTTCGTGCTCGGGAAGTACTGACCCGAACTGGGCTCGACTCGCTCACCGGCGATGAAGTGATGCAACTTTGGCGCAACGGCCACCGGTTCCTCCTGTGTTGGATGTCTGCCCGCCCACTGCGTAACCCATGAGCAACAGAGTCAATCGTAGTTTCAACACTGACATTATCGAGTGGCCCTAGCGCAGTCAATGACTTGCAAAGAACCAACTGCTACGCCAACCCGCTTCTCTATGACCCTGTTGAGCGTCGCGATCACGGGAGCTGACCTCACGACCGGACAGGATCAGCGAGCAAAGGGGGAACATATTCATATGGTTCTTGACCGCTGTCGCTGACAGGGGTTAGGGTTCGCTGCCAGTGTCACGGACATCACTATCAGCCTTAGCCGGCCGAGCAGAGGAGCGCTGCATGCGCGATTCCGCCTTCTTGGAGACCACGGCCGACGGTCGTGCCGTGTCCTATCGCGCGACCTTTGACGCCGACGATGCCGACCGCGCACGGGCGCAGTTTCCTGCCCTCGTCGACGGGGAGATCTTGCTGGACGCACCGAGCGGCACCCAGATGCCCGAGCGCGTGAGCCACGCGATCCAGGCGGCGATGGTCACCGCGGTGTCGAACAGTGGAGGGCTTTATAAGGCCGCGCAACGAGGGCGCGACTCGGTCGACTTGGCTCGCGCGGCGATGGCCGACCTGCTGGGCGCCGACCCGCGTGGGGTTGTCCTCGGGCCCAACATGACTACCTTGACGTACCGCATCTCGCGTACCTGCGCTGAAATGTGGGGTCCGCAGGACAACATCGTTGTCTCCCGCCTCGATCACGATGCGGATGTCCGGCCCTGGGTTCAAGCAGCGGAGCGCCGCGGTGTGCAGGTCCGCTGGGCCGATATCGACGCCGACACATGCGAGTTGCCGACCGCGCAGTATGGCGATCTTGTCGACGCCCACACCCGGTTGGTCGCCGTATGCGGCGCGTCAAACCTCGCTGGAACCCGCCCGGCGGTGCGCGCGATTGCCGACATCGCGCACGCGGCGAACGCCCTTGTTTACATCGACGGCGTGGCCCTGACGCCGCACACGCCGATCGACGTCGACGAACTCGGCGCCGACTTCTATGCCTGCTCTTCGTACAAGTTTTGCGGCCCCCATATCGGCATCGTGGCTGCCTCGCCGGACCTGCTGGCCTCGCTGCCCCAGGACAAGCTGGCACCTGCGACGTCGGAAGTACCCGCCAACTTCGAATGGGGCACGCCACCGTTCGAACTGCTCGCCGGCGTGCCGGCGACAGTGGATTTTCTCGCCAACTCGGCCTCCCAGGTTGGCGGTGCTCCCACGCGGCGGCAGGCTGTGCTGGCAGCTATGGCGGCACTCGAGCTTTACGAAGAGGAACTCGCGGACGTGCTGCGGACCGGACTTGAGTCGCTGAGCGCGGTCACGATCTACGGTCGGGCCGAGCAACGTACTCCATTGGTGTCGTTTCGTGTCGACGGGCTGTCCACGGCCGAAGTGGCCGGCGAACTCGGCAAGACCGGGATCTGTATCAATCACGGTAACCAGTACGCCTACGAGCTCGTCCAACGACTCGGCCTCGACCTCGGGGACGGGGTCCTGCGCGCCGGCATCGCTCCGTACAACACGAGAGCCGACGTCGACGCACTTCTAGAACAACTCGACCGCATCATCGGAACCAAAGAAGTACTGAACACAGGCCGACCCCTCGACGTCGTGCAGCGGCGCGTGAGCGATCACAGCTAGTCGACCACCAAATGACCCCGACCTATACCAGAGGATGTCATGACGACAACAAGACCCGCCTCGAACGCCGATCACGACGAGCTGGCGGGTTTCGGGTACAAGCAGGAGCTTAATCGGTCACTGGGCAAGTTCTCGTCGTTCGCAGCAGGACTCAGCTACATGTCGATCCTCACGGGTGTTTTCCAGTTGTTCGCGTTCGGCTACGGCTTCGGCGGCCCCGCGTACTGGTGGACGTGGCCGATCGTCTTCATCGGCCAGTTCCTGGTAGCCCTCTGCTTCGCAGAGATGGCCGGACAGTTCCCACTGGCCGGCAGCGTGTACCAGTGGTCGAAGCAGGTCGCGCGACCCCTGATGTCGTGGTTCGCGGGCTGGATCATCCTCATCGGCTCGATCGCCACCGTCGCCGCGGTGGCCGTCGGCTACCAGGTGATCCTGCCGCAGATTAGCGACAAGTTCGAGTTCATCGGCGGCAAGGAGGACATTGGTCTCTACAACACGCCCGACGGCGCCAAGAATGCCGTGGTGCTCGCCCTGCTACTGGTCGTATTTACTACGATCATCAACATGATCGGCATCAAGGTCATGGCGTTCATCAACAACGTCGGCGTCGGGATTGAACTCGTCGGCGCCTCGATCCTTGTCGTCCTGCTGGTCTTCCATGCCAAGCGTGGCCCGTCCGTGATCTTCCAAACGAACCACACCGGGGACGGCCGCACCTTGGGTTATCTCGGGGCCTTCCTGCTCGCCGGGCTCGCGAGCGCGTACATCTTCTACGGCTTCGACACCGCCGGTTCGCTGGCCGAGGAGACGAACAACCCGCGCAAGCACACGCCCGTCGCGATCCTGCGGACGATGTTCGCCACGTTCGTCTTCGGCGCGCTGCTGATCCTGTTCGCGATCATGGCGCAGGAGAATCTTGCACAGGGTGTCGGCGGGTTGCCGGTCATCCTCAAGTACGCACTCGGAAACACCCTCGGCGATGCCTTTCTGATCTGTGCGGCCATTGCCATCACGGTGTGCGCGTTGGCAGTGCACACGGCCGGCATCCGGATCATGTTCGCCATGGCCCGGGACGGGAGGCTGCCGTTCGGATCGAAGATTGCGAAGGTGTCCGGCTCGTCCAAGACCCCGATTATCCCGGCGCTGGTCGTCGGGGGGCTGACCGTTGTGCTGCTGGTGATCAACATCGGCAATCAGTCGGTGTTCCTGGCGTTGGGCACAGTGGCGATCATCCTCTTCAACATCGCCTATCTGTGCGTAACCGGGCCGATGCTGCTGCGTCGGCTACGTGGTGAGTGGCCGCGCGAGGGGCACGGGGCGTACTTCAACATGGGCCGCTTCGGTGTCGTCGTCAACGTCATCGCCGTGCTCTTTCAGACTGTCCTCGTCGTCAACCTGGCCTGGCCCCGGCCGGACATTTACGGATACCAACAGCCGTGGTACCTGCAGTACGCGGCCTTCTCGTTCATGAGCTTGATCCTGATCATCGGTGGTGTCTACTACGCAACAACCCTGCGCAGTCGTACGCCGGAGGTGCTGGCCGCGCACCGCGCGGTGTCCACCACGACGACCGACCCCGTTTGATCACCGACACACGACGAACGGCCGAGGCGCAACAGGCCGGGCCGGCCTCGCTCTTTTCCTCGATCCAGCCTGACCGCAGGCAACGACGTCCACCTACTTCTAGGTGCAATGCATGTATTTGAAGCGTTCACTCGCAGTCGTAACCGCTGGCTCGCTGGCGCTCACTCTCGTCGCCTGCGGGACTCGCGCACGGTGGCCTGACGATGCTGCTCGCGACCCACGAGATGGGGTTCGCCAAAGAGGTTGCCAGCCAGGTCTGTTTCCTGGACAACGGGTCGATCCTGGAGTGGGGCGCGCCGGCGGACATTTTCGAGAATCCGCGCGAGGCGCGTACGCAACAGTTCCTGAAGCGGGTCGTGCAGTCCGGTCGGCTCTGAGCCGCAGTCTCCAGTACAGCAATCTTCTACTACGCGTTGAGCCTCGCGATGACCAAAAAGAACGTTTTAGGCTGCACTGCTCAGGACGACGGCCCACAGGGAGGCACCGATGAGTGACCTGACAGATCTGACGATGGCTGAAGCGGGCGCGGCAGTCGCGCGCGGCGAGGCCTCACCGCTGGAACTGACCGAGGCCTACCTGGCTCGCATCGAGCAGCACAACGGCGAGCTCACCGCGTACGTCGAGGTCGTGGGCGACCGCGCGCGGGACGACGCGAGACAGCTCACCGACGCGGCGACGGCGGGTGACATGCGCGGGCCGCTGCACGGTGTGCCCATCGCGTTGAAGGACCTCGTCGACACGGCCGGCATCCCGACCTCCGCGGGCACCGCCGCCTACGGTGGCCGCGTCCCCGATACGGACGCGACCTGCGCGCGCCGGCTGCGCGAGGCTGGCACAGTCCTGCTCGGTAAGACCGCGACCCACGAACTCGCGTACGGCGTGACGACGGCGAATCCGAAGGCATTCGGCATCACCCGCAACCCGTGGGACCGCGACCGTATCCCCGGCGGGTCGAGCGGCGGATCGGCCGCGGCCGTCGTCGCCCGCCTCGCCCCGGCCGCCATCGGCACGGACACCGGTGGCAGCATCCGCATCCCGTCGGCCCTATGCGGCTGCGTCGGCTTCAAGCCGAGCTACGGCGTGGTCAGCCGCGCCGGCATCTCGCCGCTGTCCTGGCTGCTCGACCATGCCGGCCCGATCGCCTCCACCGTCCTCGACGCCGCGCTCTTCCTCGACGCGATCAGCGGCTACGACCCGGCCGACGAGGTCACAGTGCCCGGAGCGGGCGGCGTCACCGACGTCGCGACCCGTCTGGAGGCCGGCGTGGCGGGGCTGCGGATCGGTGTCCCTCGCACGACAGCCTGGACCGCGCTCGAACCCGGCGTCGCCACCGTCGCCGAGGACGCGCTGCACGACCTCGAAGCGCTCGGCATGCACGTCGTCGACGTCGAGTTGCCGTCGCTGGACGACCTTGCCGGTCCCGTCTTCGCCATCATGTCAGCTGAGTGTCGAGTCGCGCACCGCTCGATCTGGCCGGAGCGCCGCGACGAGTTCGGTCCGGACCTGCAGAACCTGCTGTCGATGCCGGCGTTGGACGGAGACACGACGGTGTCGACGTTGCGTGGCGTCGCCGCGTACCGCCAGGAGGTGCGTCGCGTGCTGACCGAGGTCGACCTGCTCGCTTCACCGACGGTTCCCGCGGTGGCCCCGCCGGTCGGCGCGGATACCGTCAGCCTCGGCGGTGTCGACGTGTCAGTCGTGATGGCTCTCATCGCCAACACCATGCCGTACAACCTGGCGCACCTGCCTGCGGTGTCCCTACCGTGCGGGCTGGCCGACGGACTGCCGGTCGGGTTGCAACTCGCCGGCGCTCCGTTCGACGACGTCCGCGTGCTGCAGGCGGGGTACGCCTTCGAGCAGGCGACGGACTGGGACCGGCGCCGTCCGTCCGACTAGGCAGAGCCGCTCGTCGGGCCGACGCACCTGGCCGGCTGAGTGATGCAACAGCGCGATGTGGTCGCCGCAGCGACCGGATCACGCTGTCGATTAAAGGTACGGGTGTCCGGCGGCACTACGCCACCCTGTCCAGACCGTTAAGGCTGCTGTACTCGTTGGAGGCGTAGTAGCCCACGCGAGCCACCCGGCGTGCGCCGACCCGCCCCGTGAGTTGCCACGCACTGCCGCCCTGCTCATCCCAACAGGTCGTTGAGCACGGCGACCGCCGCCTGCACCGAATCCAGCGCCGCCCAGTGCGCGCCGACGGCCGAGGCGAGCGCGCGGGCGGCGGCGGTGTCGTCCGGCGGGGCGATGACGATCAGCTCAGTAATCGCCGCCGCGGCGGGCACCGGATCCTGATCGTCGGTCGCCCGGCAGTCGGACAGCAGGACGACGACGCGCCGCGGCGCGGGCGGTGGCGAGCACGTCCACCGCGTGCCGCAGGGCACCGGCCAGCCCCGTCACCCCGTGCCCGCGCAGCGCCAGGCCGCGGTTCAGCGAGGTCTCGGGCGAGGCCGGGTCGACCAGGCTGCGCAGCGGTCGCACGTCGCGAACGAACGACGAGATCGCGTCCTCGCCCGGCGCCCGCAACGCGCACGCCGCCGTCACCGTCGCGGCTGCCGCGAGCAGCGCCGGTCATCGAGCCCGAGTCGACAACGAGCAGACACAGCGCGAGGTCGACCCGCCCCCAGTCGCGCGGTCAGCTCGTCCAGGTGCGGTGGGCGGCGTTCGGCCCGAGCCCCGGCCACCGGGTCACGCGCGGGTCATCGCCTCGGTGAGGTGCGGGTCGCGCTGCATCGCCTTGGTGATGCCGCCGAGCATCAGCATGACCCGGTCGTAGGCGGTGTTGCCGCGCAGGATCGCGCGATCCATCCGGTCCTGCGTCCGCCCGATTTTGCGGGCCAGCGCGGACACCAGCAGGTACGTCTTGGACGGGAAGTAGCGGTAGAGCGTGCCCAGGGCAACGTCGGCACGCTCGGCGACGGCCCGCCTCTGCACCGCGTCGTACCCGCTCTGCGAGGCGAGCTCGACGAGGGTGGCGTCGAGGATGCGCCGGCGCCGGTCACGCTGGGCCGCCGACCCGTGACCGGGGCAGCGCGCGGCCGCGAACGGCCGAGCTCGTCATCCGGACGGCTATACGAAACGTAGAACGTGTTGCGAAACCCGTCGTTCGAACTGGGCCCGGACGTCGGACGTGCCGTTACCGAGCAACACGAGCAGCACCAGCCGCGCCTGGCAGGCCGTCAACCACCCGCTGGTCAGCAGCCCGCGCCGGCGCAGGTCGGTCTCCGACCCCGGAGCGCCGTAGGTGCGGGTGTGGACCGGGCCGGTTCCGATCCGGCTCGCGAGCACCACCGGCATCCGCGCCGCCAGCGTGGTGAGCCGCTCGACCCAGCTCTCCGGGACGTGGCCGACCCCGAACGCGGCGACCACCAGCCCGGCGCAGCGCTCGTCGATGCACTCCAGCAGCGCGCCGTCGTCACCGAGCGCCGTCAAGACCAGCGGGACCCGTGCCTCGATGCGGGCGGGACGCTCGAGGGGCGGCACGCGCTCGGCCGCGACGAGGAAGACCGGCTCGCCTTCGACCAGCCGCCCCACGGGGCCGGTGTTCGGCGACCGGAACGCCGCCGGGCTCGACGTGTGTGTCTTCGCGACATGGCGCGCACTGTGGATCTCGTCGTTCATCACGACCAGCGCGCCGCGCCCGCGGGCAGCGGGCGCGGCCGCGACGGTGATCGCGGCGAGCAGGTTCGCCGGCCCGTCGGCGCCGGCCATCGCCGGCGTGCGCATCGCCCCGGTGACGACGACCGGCTCCTCGCGCGTCCACAGCAGGTCGAGCAGGAACGCCGTCTCGTCGATCGTGTCGGTGCCCTGGACCACGACGACGCCGTCGCCGTGCGCACTGTCCGCGCTGTGCAGCAGTTCGAGCAGGTCGGCGAAGGTGAAGCTCGCGCTCAGCATCCGGCGGAAGTCGCGACTGTCGACCTCGATGCCGGACGTAGCGAGCCCGGGCACCGACGCGAGCAGGTCCGCGCCGCCGAGGCGCGCCACCGCGCCGCCCAAGTCACCCGGCCCGCCGGCCATGCTGATCGTGCCGCCGAGGAAGAAGACGGTCACCACGACGGCGACGCTAGCACCCGTGTTCAGACGCGCGCGTCCCTGCCCCTGCAAACCTGGCGCGGATCTTCGGGACGACCCGCGACGCCGAGCTCCGGTCCGCGTCGACGGCCGCGACGAAGCTCTTGACTCGCCTCGAGCAGCGGAAGCTGATCTCGCGAGCGCGGTCCGGGCGTGCCCGGCAGATCACCGTCACGCTGCTCAAGCCGGACGGCTCGGGTGCCGACTATGTCAACCGGCCGCTGGGTGCGACGGCCCGACGACCGGTTCTTCAACCTCAGCCACCGATTCTGGACCGAGGACTGGCACCGACAGTTGGACCTCCCCGCGACCGCCATGCTGCTCGTCGCGCTCTGTGAGCCGCCCGGCTTCGAGCTGGTAACCGAACGGGTACCCGACTGGTACGGATGGTCGGGCGACACGGCGGAACGCGGACTCAAGACGCTGGCGCAGCCATGGGCTCCTTCCCGTCGAGATGCGCGCGCGTAAGGCGCTCGGCGCGGCGCGTCGAGATCCGTGAAGATGGCCTTGGCTATGCGGTGGATCCGGGCTTAGCCCAGGGCGCCCGTTTACGGGCGACGAGCGAGAACTACTGGAGAACACACTCGAGCTGAATCGAGCGGAGATCGTGACGGCCGTCGAGGGGCTCTCCGACGCCCAGGCCCGCCAGAAACGGGTGCCCTCGCTCACTACCCCCATCTCACTGATCAAGCACTGCGCCGCAGCCGAACGGATCTAGTTCCAACGCACACTCGCCGGCATGCGCGTCGAAGACTGCGATGGGCATGCCATCGGCGGCGACAGCAGCTTCTTCGTCGCCGACGACGACGACGAAACCCTCGCAGATGTAATCGCCGAGTACGCCGCCACATGTGAGAAGTCGAGGGAAATCGCTGCGGACCACAGTCTGGACGACACCGCCGAACACCATCTGGTCGGCAGGGTGAACCTGCGGTTCATCTACCTGGGCATGATCGGCGACATAGCACGACACGCTGGCCATGCCGACATCCTCGTCGAACAGATTCGAGC
>JAABUM010006681.1_pt1 | contig 11132 bp, 9 predicted proteins | sample 5559161 | NCBI WGS metagenome assembly JAABUM01 (sample SAMN10711868, study PRJNA513369) | rock metagenome | isolation source: Antarctica rocks | place: Antarctica: Victoria Land, Siegfried Peak nord | reverse complement strand
CAGGGCGTGACGGTCGAGCAGGTCCGCCACCTTGGCGGCGGCCGCCAGCGCCTCCTCTTCCGTGCAGCCGTTGGCGATGGTCTTGGCCATCAGGGCCGCGATACGGGCCTTGAGCTTGTCGCGATCGTTCGACATCGGGGTCCTCTGAACGGCGGCCGCCGTCACCGGTCGGCGGGGATCGTGACGATCGTTCAACCACGGACGCCGCCCGCCGTCACATGGTCGCCAGAGCGTCGTCGGGCCCGCATCCGATCAGGCGTCGCAAACGCGCCAGTTCCCGTCCGAGTGCGGCGGCTCACCGCGGCACGAAAAGGACGACACTCCCGCGCCTGAGCCGGCGGAGACCAGCATGGTCGGGGTGTTCGAATTGTTCAAGGTCGGCATCGGGCCTTCCTCGTCCCACACGGTCGGTCCCATGCTGGCAGCCCGCGGCTTCGTCGAGGGTTTGGCGGCCGCCGGGAGCCTCGAGGCTGTGGCCGGCGTCACCGTCACGCTCATGGGATCGCTGGCCTGGACCGGGAAGGGCCACGCGACCGACCGTGCCGTCATCCTGGGGCTCGCCGGCGAGGCACCCGCGACGGTGGACCCGGACCGCGCCGACGCCATCGTGGCGGAGGCCGCGGTGGCGCATCGGCTCGCGCTCGACGGGGGACCCTGCATCCGCTTCGAGCCCGGCCGCGACATCCTGTTCGACACCGTGACGGTGCCTCCCCGTCACCCCAACACGCTGCGATTCGCAGCGTTCGGGCACGACGGCGCGCCGCTTCGGTGCGAGGGCTGGTGTTCGGTCGGCGGCGGCTTCGTGCTGCGCGAGGATGATCCTGGATCGACGCTCGACCGGGAGGTCGCGGTCCCGTTCGCGTTCCGCAGCGGCGCCGACCTCCTGGCGCTCGGCCAGGCGAGCGGGCTCACCATCGCCGCCATGGTGATGGCCAACGAATGCGCGCTGCGCCCCGAAGCCGAGGTCCTGGCCCATGTCGAGCGCGTGGTCGACACCATGATGGACTGCATCGACCGCGGCCTGGCGACCGGGGGCGAACTCCCGGGCGGACTCAAGGTCAAGCGCCGCGCCCAGGCCATCCAGGCGAGGCTCGCGGCGGCCGAGACCCGCAACAGCCGGTTCCGGCACGAAGTCATGGACCAGGTCGGTCTCCACGCCATGGCGGTCAACGAGGAGAACGCAGCCGGCGGCCGCGTCGTCACGGCCCCGACCAACGGCGCCGCCGGCGTGATCCCGGCGGTGCTGCGCTATTATCGCGACGGGTGCGACGGCGCCTCGCCGGACGGCATCCGGGACTTCATCCTCACGGCGAGCGCGATCGGCGCGCTCTTCAAGATGAACGCCTCGATCTCGGGCGCCGAGGTCGGCTGCCAGGGCGAGGTCGGGGTGGCGTGCTCGATGGCGGCGGCCGGGCTCTGCGCGGCGCTCGGGGGCAGCAACGCGCAAATCGAGAATGCTGCCGAGATCGGCATGGAACACCATCTCGGCATGACCTGCGACCCGATCGGCGGCCTCGTGCAGATCCCCTGCATCGAGCGCAACGGCTTCGGGGCCGTGAAGGCCATCGCGGCCGCCTCGCTGGCGCTGAACGGTGACGGCACCCACGTGGTCTCGCTCGACCATGTGGTGGCCACCATGCGCCGCACCGGGGCCGACATGAGCGCCAAATACAAGGAGACCTCGCAGGGCGGCCTCGCCGTGAACTTCATCGCCTGCTGAGGACAGTCACGGACAAGACCGTCACTTGTCTTGCCGCCACCGAGCCCGATGTCCTCCAGACCACAGGTCGAGGAGGTTCGCATGGGCGCCGAGAAGGAACTGGAGCCGGGCCACAACGACAAGGACGGTACGCATGTCGTCCAGGCTACGGACGCCTTGGGCAGGACGGTCAGCCGAGACCCCTTCAAGAGCCGGGCCGAGGCCGATGCGCGAGCTGCCGAACTGAAGGCACAAGGCCACAAGGTCGACGTGTCGTCGCTCGAGCCGAAGCCGAACGAACAGCTCTGATCCGGTCCGCTCCCTTGCCGACGCGAGTCGTTACGGCCGCGGCGCAGGACCGGGCCGTTCCCCTGCCAAGGTCCCGGACAGCTTGACTTCGAGCGCTCCTATGATGCCCAAAAGCGTGCTCAGGCTTGGGTCCCCGTCCGGCCCGAGTGCCCTGTAGAGCGCTTCCGGGGTGACACCAGCATGGCGAGCGACGCTGGACATTCCTCGGGCGCGAGCCACGATGTTGAGAGCGTGACGGATATACGCGGCATCGCTGGACTCGATAGCATTGGCTACGAGTTCGGCCTGTCCCTCGGCGTCGAGGTGTTGGGCAGCGTCGAAGGGGAATGTCTCGAGTGAGATGTGAGCCTCAGGTTTCGCGAGCCAGGGCCTTGGCGAGGGCGATGTCTCGGGTCTGGCTGCCCTTGTCGCCGCCGCAGAGTAGGACAATCAGCGCATTCCCGCGACGGGTGAAGTAGAGTCGGTAGCCAGGGCCATAGTCCACGCGCATCTCGCTCACCGTCGCCAATTGACTTCACATCCCCGAGCAGCCCGGCTTCGGCCCGCGTGATGCGAACCGTGACGCGGTTGCGGGCCTTCCGATCTTCCAGAGCCGTCAGCCAGGACCGGAAGGAGGCTGAAAGCCGAACCTCGATCATCTGCGCACCATAGTTGACGGGTACAAGCCTGTAAACGGTGGTTCACATCATTGAGTTATCCGTCGGTGACTGTCTTCGGGGCGATGGGTCGACGAAGTTGAAGCGCGGAGGCCAGTAGCCTCAAGCTGGCCGGAACGGCTGAACCTTGCAGACGTCCCATCTTCTTTCAAGAAACCGGCGCCGCCTCTTGCAGAGCTGCATGCGGAAAGGCCGCGCGCCAATTCCGGTCCACAGACCGCCATCGTCGGCATCTGCCCCACAACGCTGCAGCAACAGCTGCGCGACATGGCGCGAAGTAACGAAGCGATATTCGAACCCGGTGAAGGCCTGTGCCGAAATCGTCGTAAATCCGTCAACCCTGACGAAGCAGCACGAGGGCGCCGTCCGTGAGGAACGGGCTCGTCGTCTTGAGCGACACCGTCTGCCGGGCGCCTTGCGTCGCGATCACGACTGTGACCTGCGCGCCCGCCACATTGGTCGCGAACCCGAGCCTGTCCCCGCTGGCGCGCCCCGAGACCATGCCCGACGTCCCGAACCCCTGCTCGGACCACGTCCCCGAGATAGTGCCGCGCTCATCGACCACGGAACCTGTCAAATTCAGCCTGAAGCTCTCGGTGGCGCATTTGAACGTGAGCTTCGCGGCGTTGGCAGCAACCTGGTACGAGGCCGTGCAGGTGGCGTGCTCGACCCCGCCGAGCGTGGCGATCGTGCCACGCCCTGCCCAAGATCCCGCCAGGGCTGCGAAAGGGCGCTGGGCCTCCATTGCCGCGAGAGGCTGACCGGCGGCCAGCAGGGTCGTGACCGCCGCCGCGCGTGAGGCGAGCCGCACGACCCTTGTCAGGTGCAGGACGGAGCCGAGGCGGCGAGGGTTCGACATGGCGGCATTCGATCCGGTTCAAGCGATCCGCAACACGCGGGCGACGGCCTGCGGTTCCTGGTCGATGACGATGAGGGGCGTCCGCGCTGCCGTTTCCCATGCGGCACCGCTGCTTCCCAGACGTCGCAGCCGACCGTCTCCGTCAGCCGGCGCCGCAACGGAGTTCGTCCCCGTCAGCGCGAGAACTTCTTGTACTTCATCCGGTGCGGGATGACGCTGTCGACGCCGAGGCGGCGCTTCTTGTCTTCCTCGTAATCGGCGAAATTGCCCTCGAACCATTCGACGTGGCTGTCCCCCTCGAAGGACAGCATGTGGGTGGCGATGCGGTCGAGGAAGAAGCGGTCGTGGCTGATGATCACGGCGCAGCCCGCATAGGCCAGCAGCGCCTCCTCCAGCACCCGCAGCGTGTCGACGTCGAGGTCGTTGGTGGGCTCGTCGAGCAACAGGACGTTGGCGCCTTTCTTCAGCATCTTGGCGAGGTGGACACGATTACGCTCACCGCCCGACAGCATGCCGACCTTCTTCTGCTGGTCGGAGCCTTTGAAGTTGAAGGCCGAGCAATAAGCGCGGGAATTGATTTCCTTCTTGCCGAGATAGATGATCTCGTTGCCGTCCGAGATCTCCTCCCAGACATTCTTCTTGCCGTCGAGCGCATCGCGCGACTGGTCGACATAGCCGAGCTGCACCGACTCTCCGATCGTCAGGCCGCCGGCATCCGGCTTGTCCTGGCCGGTGATCATCTTGAACAGCGTCGTCTTGCCGGCGCCGTTCGGGCCGATCACCCCGACGATGCCGCCCGGTGGCAGCTTGAACGACAGGTCGTCGATGAGCAGGCGATCGCCGAAGCCCTTCTTCAGGTCATCGAACTCGATGACGTTCTGGCCGAGCCGCTCGGCGATCGGGATGACGATCTGGGTGATCGAGGGCACGCGCTCCTCGCTCTTGGCCAGCAGGTCCTCGTAGCGCTGGACGCGGGCCTTGGACTTCGACTGGCGGGCTTTGGGGGAGGACGAGATCCACTCGCTCTCGGCTTCGAGCGCGCGCATGCGCGCCTCGTCCTCGCGGCCCTCCTGCAGCAGGCGCTTCTGCTTCTGCTTCAGCCAGGTCGAGTAATTGCCCTCGTAGGGGATACCCCGTCCGCGGTCGAGTTCGAGGATCCATCCCGTGACGTTGTCGAGGAAGTAGCGGTCATGGGTGACGATCAGGATGGCGCCCGGATAAGCGCGCAGGTGCCCCTCCAACCACGACACCGTCTCGGCGTCGAGATGGTTCGTGGGCTCGTCGAGCAGCAGCATCTCGGGCTTGTCGAGCAGCAGGCGGCAGAGGGCGACGCGACGGCGCTCGCCTCCCGAGAGCGTGGCGACGTCGGCATCCTCGGGCGGGCAGCCCAGAGCGTCCATGGCCTGGTCGACCTGGGCGTCGAGGTCCCAGAGGCCCTGGGCCTCGATCTCGTCCTGGAGCGCCGTCATCTCGTCGGCGGTCTCCTCGGAATAGTTCATGGCGAGTTCGTTGTAGCGGTCGAGGATCGCCTGCTTGGATGCGACGCCCAGCATGACGTTGCCCCGCACCCCGATGGCCTCGTCGAGCCGCGGCTCCTGCGGCAGATAGCCGACGCGAGCTCCCTCTGCCACGAAGCCATCGCCCGAGAATTCCTTGTCGATGCCCGCCATGATGCGCAGCAGGGTCGACTTGCCGGAACCGTTCACCCCGAGCACGCCGATCTTGGCGCTCGGGTAGAAGGACAGGTTGACGTTGTCCAAGACCTTCTTGCCGCCGGGATAGGCCTTGGTCAGGCCTTGCATGTGATAGACGAACTGAGGACCTGCCATGGAGGAACCGTGGTGTGTCGCGAGGGCGCGCGGGATGTGATGGGGTGCAGCGCTCCAGGTAGCAGCCGCTCCGCCCCGGTTCAAGCGCAGCCGCGGCGCGCGATCCTCCGGCTCCGGTCACCCTCGCGCGGCTCCGTCGGAACGGCCGGCCTCCGGCGGAGCACTCAAGCTCTGGTCGGTCAGCCGGCCCCGTGCTACCCGAAGCGGACTGGGAGGGCGCCGGAGCCGACCCGGCTCGACGGAGACGCCCTTGACATCGACCGCAGTCGCACTCGAACAGGCGTCATTGCTGGATCCGGTCCCTGGGGACCGCCCGGCGGTCGGCACGGACGCGCTTCCGGTCTTTGCGGCCGATGCGGGAAGCCGGGATCACCTCGGCCGAGCCGCCGCGGCGGGCCTGATGGCCGAGGTCGTGGTCCATCGCCGGGTCGAGACGCCCCTCACGATCGCGGTCTTCGGCCCGGTCGGCTCGGGCAAGAGCCTGTTCCTGCGCGAGATCACGGAAGCCGCGGCGGGCCTCAGCGCCGCCGCGGCCCGCGAGACGGCGCCGAGCCCCTTTCTGTCCCGCGTCGTGGTGGCCCGGGTAGACGCCGCGGCCGGCGGCGACCCGACCGCGATCCTGGTGGGCCGGGTGCTCGATGCGCTGGGTCAGGACCACGCCGCCTTCGCCGAGGACGCCGTCTACGCCGGGAGCGACCCCCGCGAAGCCGCCCGGCTTGCGGCCGAGCGCCTCAATGGGCTGCGCCGGACGCTCGACGGCGAGCGTCAGACCCTTGATGGTCTAGACGCCCGCCGCGCCCGCCTGGCCGAGACGGTGCTGTTCGACTCCGCCGGCTCGCGGGTCGACGCCTTTGCCAGGGCCAACCGCGGGCGGATCGAGGCGCGCCTGCGCGCCTTCGGGCTGCCGGCGTCAGACCCCCTGCTGTCCTTCAAGGCTTTGGTCCGCGAGGCTTCAGAGGCGTCCGGCCCGCAGTCCCGCCTAGCGCTCGTCCTGCGGTCGCTGTGGGGCTTCAAGGGCCAGGGCACCCTGCTGGCCCTCGCCGTGTTCCTGCTGATCGTCGGATGGGCCGCGAGCGCTGGAGCCGAGGACCGGGGTGCGGTGTCGGCCTGGCTGACGAGCTTCGGAGACCGCTTCGCGGCCGCTACGGACTGGGCGCGCGCCCACCTCGACCTGCTCCAGCCCCTCGGCCGGATCGCCTGGGCGCTCGCCGCTCTGGCGCTGCTGACCAATGTCCTGCGGGCCATGCGCTTCCTCGGGCCGATCTTCAAGGGCGCAAACCTCCTCAGGAGCGATCTCGAAGGGCGCCGCCGCGATCTCGACGGCCTCCTGTCGCATCAGACGCGTCGGGTCGACCAGCTCGCGGCAGAGGCGGAGGCCGCCGGCCGCAACGCCGAAGCCGCCGAGCGCCGGATCGACAACCGAAGGCAGGCTGGGATCTCGGACCACGGCGCCGCGCTGGCGAGCGACGTGTTCGGCCTCAAGCCCGGGCCGCAGGTCGCCGCCGAGGCTTTCTTCGGCAAGCTGTCCGGCACCATGGCCGACGGCATGGCGGTGCCGGCCGCCACCACGCCGCGCCGCATCCTGGTGGCCATCGATGGCCTCGACCGTTTGCCGGGACCGGCTGCGGTGGACTTTTTGGACAGCGTGCATCGCCTGCTCGGACGTCCAGGCTTCGCGGCCATCGTGGCGTGCGAGCGCAATCACATCACGGGAGCGCTGGGCGAGACGGACCCGGCTCTCGCGGCGGCGCGGCTCGACCGCATGGTGCAATTGTCCTACGACCTCGGCGCGGTCGAGGCCGACCCGTCCCGACTGGCGACCCTCCTGCTCGACCCGCGCGTCGTCGAGACCCCGGCGGCTTCGGTCGATGCCACCCGGTCGGCCCTGGATCGTGCGCTGGAGCCCTTCGAGACCGAGCTGGTTCGCGTGCTGGCGCCCTTCGCGGGTACGACGCCGCGTGGGGTCAAGCGCTTCGTCAACAGCTACAGGATCGCGCGGGCCGACCCGCGGCTCAGCCAGGCGACGCCGGCCACGCTCGGCAGCCTCGCCTGGGCGCTGGCGCTCGACGGCACGGGGGCCGGCAGCGAACTCGACACTTTCGAAAGCGAGGTGTCGAAAGGCAATGTCGCCATGGACCCGGGCTCGGATCTTGGCCGATCCTTCGCGGCAGCCCTGTCGGCGGTGGGACAGGAGGTCAGCATCCAGGATGCGCGTCGGGGATTGGCCGTCGCACGAAGCTACAGCCGGAGGGGCTGACGTCCCGACCGGAGGGCGCCGGTTTCGGCACCGCGACCCGACCGACCTTGACGCGAGCATCGCGTGACGGCGAGAATGTGGACGCGTCCGCCAGCGAGGCTCGCCGCGAACCAGGATGGACCGGAAAGCACCCGGAAGCCTGTCGCGGGACTTCGATCGATCCCGGCGACGTTGAAGAACGAACGATCAGGGGGGAAACGAATGTTCAAGAAGATCCTGCTTGCGGGCGCGGTTCTGGCCGTGATGACGCCGCCCTCATTCGCCGCGAACGAAATCATCGGCCTCATCACCAAGACCAACACCAATCCGTTCTTCGTCAAGATGAAGGAAGGTGCCCAAGCCAAGGCCAAGGAACTCGGCGTGACGCTTCAGGCCTACGCCGGCAAAGCCGATGGCGACAACGATGGTGAGGTTCAGGCCATCGAAGCGTTGATCGCGGCGGGCGCCAAAGGCTTCATGCTCGTGCCGAGCGACTCGACCGCCATCGTGCCCACCGTCAAGAAGGCCCGCGACGCCGGCCTTCTCGTGATCGTGCTGGACACGCCGCTCGACCCCATCAATGCGGCCGACGCCACTTTCGCCACCGATAACTTCAAGGCCGGTGAATTGATCGGCAGCTGGGCACAGGCGACGCTCGGGCCGGAGGCTACCAAGAAGGCCAAGATCGCCACGTTGGATCTCGCCGCCAACGAGCCGACGGTCGACTACCTGCGTCATAACGGTTTCCTCAAAGGCTTCGGCATGACCTTGAAGAATCCGAAGCACTACAGCGCTTCCGACGACCCGCGGATCGTCGGGGGCGACGTGACCGCAGGGGCGGAAGAGGGCGGCCGCAAGGCCATGGAGAACATTCTCCAGAAGGCCGACGACATCAACGTCGTCTATGCCATCAACGAGCCGGCAGCCGCCGGCGGCTATCAGGCCATGAAAGCAGCCGGCAAGGAAAAAGGTGTGCTCTTCGTCGCCGTCGACGGCGGCTGCCCGGGCGTGAAGAACGTCGCTGCGGGGGTCCTGGGTGCGACGTCGCAGCAATATCCGCTCCTGATGGCCGAAAAGGGCGTCGAGGCGATCGCGCAGTTCGTCAAGACCGGAAAGAAGCCCGAGAAGACCCCCGGTCTCGATTTCACCGACACCGGTGCGACGCTGATCACCGACAAGCCCGTCAAGGGCGTGCCGTCGATCACGAGCGCAGAGGGCCTGAAGCTCTGCTGGGGCTGATCCAGGGGAGGCTTTGACGGGGTTTGGTCATCGAAGCTTGGCGAGAGTCTACGGGCTCTTGCCGAGTTCCATGAACCTCTGCGGCGTGGAGAGTGCGGCGATGTCTCAGATCGAAGACGAGCGTAAGGCCGCCGACCTCGAGCAGGTTCTGCCGGCCACGCCAACCGGTGCCGTCGTGTTCGACGAGCCGGACCAGCCCCTCCTGAGGCGCATCCAACGCTTCCTCCACGTCTATCCGACGGTCGTACCCTTCGTCGTTCTGCTCGTGGGCATCGCGCTCGGTGCCACCGTGAATTGGACGCGCTTCACCACCGGCTCGAACCTGTCGACGATCCTGTTGCAGGTCACCATCATCGGCATCCTCGGGATCGCCCAGACTCTCATCATCCTGACGGCGGGCATCGATCTGTCCGTCGGCATCGTCATGGTGCTGTCCTCGATCGTGATGGGCCGGCTCAGCGTCACCCTGGGCTGGCCGGTCGAGGTGGGGTTCCTGGCCGGCATCCTGGTTGGAACCGCATGCGGCTTCATCAACGGGACCTTGGTGACTCGGCTGCGAATGCCGCCCTTCATCGTCACGCTCGGCACATTGTCGATCTTCACGGCACTCAACACGTGGTACTCAGAGTCGGAGTCGATCCGCAACGTCGACCTCCAGGACAAGGCGTCGTTCCTCCTGGCCATGGGAGAGCCTATACAGATCGGCACGGCCCGGATCATCTACGGCTCGGTCTTGATGCTCGTGATCGCGGCTATCGTCTGGTACGTCCTCAACTGGACGGCTTTCGGCCGCCACGTCTATGCGGTCGGCGACGATCGGGAAGCGGCTCGCCTCGCCGGAATCAACGGCGACCGTACCTTGTTGAAGGTCTATGTCATCGCGGGCGTGGTCTCGGCCATTGCCGGCTGGGTCCTGATCGGGCGTGTCGGCGCCATCAGCCCCACGAGCGGCCAGGACGCCAATCTGGACAGCATCACCGCCGTGGTGATCGGGGGCACCAGCCTCTTCGGCGGGCGTGGCTCCATCATCGGCACGCTGATCGGAGCGCTGATCGTCGGCGTGTTTCGCTCGAGCGTTTCCCTCGCGGGCCTGGACGTCCTGTGGCAGCAATTCGCTGTCGGCGTCCTGGTCATCGTGGCGGTCGCGCTCGACCAATGGATCCGGAAAGTCTCGGCATGAGCGTCGAACCCGTTCTCCGGGCCAGCGGCCTCGTCAAGCGCTATGGCCGGGTTACGGCCCTCGACCACGCCGATTTCGATCTTCTGCCTGGGGAGATCCTGGCGGTGATCGGCGACAACGGTGCCGGCAAGTCAACCCTGATCAAGGCCCTGGCAGGAGCTGTGACCCCCGACTCGGGCGAGATCCGTCTCAATGGGGAGGTCGTGCATTTTCGCTCGCCCATCGAGGCTCGCACGGCCGGCATCGAGACGGTGTACCAGAATCTGGCGCTGTCTCCGTCGCTGACCATTGCGGACAACATGTTCCTCGGGCGGGAGAAGCGCCAAGCCGGCGTCCTGGGCCGCGTTTTCGCCATGCTCGATCGCGCCGCCATGCAGAAACAAGCGCGCGGACACTTGAACGCCCTCGGCCTGATGACGATCCAGAACATCAACCAGACCATCGAGACCCTGTCGGGCGGTCAACGCCAGGGCGTTGCCGTCGCGCGTGCGGCGGCTTTCGGCAGTCGCGTGATCATCATGGACGAACCAACGGCAGCGCTCGGCGTGAAAGAATCCCGCAAGGTCCTGGAGCTGATCCTGGACGTCAGAGCCAAGGGCCTGCCCATCGCCCTGATCAGCCATAACATGCCGCACGTTTTCGAGGTCGCCGACCGCATCCACATCCATCGCCTGGGCCGGCGCGCCTGCGTCATCCGGCCGTCCCTCCACACCATGTCGGACGCCGTGGCCATCATGACCGGCGCGATGAAGCCGCCGAACGATGAGTTGGCGGCCTGACGCCCGCATGGCGATGCACCGAACCCGCACCGTGCTCGAACGACGCCCCTGCAGACCCCGTTTCGCCAAGCCATCGCGGGCCCGCCCGACATCGCCGCGGTTCAGGGTGCATCTCCAGGGCGCGTTGCCTTCGCGTCGACCTTGCGCCATGGTTGCCTGGGTGTGCAGGCCGCCTTCGGCCGTACCGCGGTCTCCAACCCGGGGCTTTATGTGGACGTTCTCGACCTTGAAGCCTTCGACGCCAAACCGCTGACGCGCGACCCGTTCGACTTCGTCATCGTCGACAATTTCATCCGGCCGACGATGTTCAAGGACGTGATGGCCGATTTCCCGCGTATTCCGGGAC
>JAABUM010006680.1_pt1 | contig 11133 bp, 10 predicted proteins | sample 5559161 | NCBI WGS metagenome assembly JAABUM01 (sample SAMN10711868, study PRJNA513369) | rock metagenome | isolation source: Antarctica rocks | place: Antarctica: Victoria Land, Siegfried Peak nord | reverse complement strand
CGGGAGTGCGCGAGGGGTGGGGCGCAGGGTGCGCGCGATGTTGGAAAAGGGAGGGCACGATGCCACGACCCGTCACGTTATTCACCGGTCAGTGGGCCGATCTACCGCTCCGCACGCTGGCCGAGAAGGTCAGCGGTTGGGGCTTCGATGGCCTCGAACTCGCCTGCTCGGGGGATCACTTCGATGTCGCCAGGGCCCTCTCCGATGACGGCTATGCGCGCGGGCAACGCGAACTGTTGGAGAGCCACGGCCTCAAGGTCTGGGCGATCAGCAACCACCTCGTCGGGCAATGCGTCTGCGATCCGATCGATGAGCGGCACCAGCGCATCCTCTCGCCCGAGATCTGGGGCGATGGCGAGCCGGAAGGGGTGCGCCAGCGCGCCGCGCAGGAGATGATTAACACCGCGAAGGCGGCGAAGCTCCTCGGCGTGGACACCGTCACCGGCTTCACCGGGAGCAGCGTCTGGAGCAAGCTCTACTTCTTCCCGCCGACGAGTCAGGCCGACATCGACGCGGGCTACGCCGACTTCGCCACGCGCTGGACGCCGATCCTCGACGCCTTCCAGCAGGAGGGGGTGCGCTTCGCCCTGGAGGTCCACCCGACCGAGATCGCCTACGACATCATCACCACGCGCCGCGCGCTCGACGCGGTCAAGGATCACCTGGCGTTCGGCGTCAACTTCGACCCGAGCCACCTGATCCACCAGTTCGTCGATCCGGTGATGTTCATCGAGGAGTTCCCGGACCGCATCTACCACGTCCACGTCAAAGACTCGCGCGTGCGGCTGACTGGGCGCAACAGCATCCTCGGCTCGCACCTCGACTTCGGCGACTCGCGGCGCGGCTGGGACTTCGTCTCGCCCGGTCGCGGCGACGTGAAGTGGGATCTGCTCGTCCGCGCGCTCAACCGGGTCGGCTACAACGGCCCCCTCTCGATCGAATGGGAGGACAGCGGCATGGACCGCGAGTACGGCGCACAGGAAGCGCTCGCCATGATCCGCACCCAGGACTTCGCCCCCTCGTCCGTGGCGTTCGACGCGGCGTTCGCGCGATAACGAGTCGTGAGTCGTGGGTCGTGAGTCGTGAGAGAGTTGGCGGTGGAAACGAGAAGTTATCGTGAGTTGTTTGCGTGGCAGAAGAGTATGGCGGTAGTCAAAATCGTCTACGCGCAAAGCCAGTCGTGGCCGCGTGAGGAGTTGGTTGGACTTACGAGCCAGATCAGACGCGCGGCGGTTTCGGTCCCGGCGAACATCGCGGAAGGCCAGGGGCGAACGGGCAAGCGCGAGTTCGCGCACCACCTCTCCATCGCGAAGGGATCATTGCACGAACTCGAGACGCTGATCTTGATCGCCAGTGACCTCCGCTATCTCGATCATACCGTTCGCGATGCACTACTCGCACAGACCGACGAGGTGGGCCGCCTGATCGGTGGCCTCCTCCGCAGCCTCCGCGCCAGCAACGCGCCCGTCCTCTCTCACGACTCACGACCCACGACTCACGACTGATCAGGAGGTAACAATGAGCACCGGTTTCACCACAATGGCGAGCGCCAGGGCCGAGAGCGAGGCACCGGAGATCGGCGTCGGGATGCTCGGCTATGCGTTCATGGGCAAGGCCCACACCAATGCCTACAAGACGATCCCCTACATGGTCTATCCGCCCCCGGCGATCCCGAAGCTGGTGGCGATCTGCGGGCGCAACGACGAGGCGGTGAGCGCGGCGGCGGCGCGCTACGGCTACGAGGGGTATTACACCGACTGGCGCAAGATGCTGGAGGACGACCGGATCCAGCTCTTCGACAATGTCAGCTCCAACAACATGCACGCCGAGCCGACGATCGCGGCGGCAGGGGCGGGCAAGCACGTCCTCTGCGAGAAGCCGCTCGGGCGCACCGCCGAGGAATCGAAGACGATGCTCGACGCCGTCCGCAAGGCGGGCGTCAAGCACATGGTCGCGTTCAACTACCGCTTCGTCCCGGCGGTGCGGCTGATCAAAGAGCTGATCGATTCCGGCAAGCTCGGGCGGATCTACCACTTCCGCGCGGTCTACCTGCAAGAATGGATCATGCCGCACTACCACACGCCGCAGATTTGGCGGCTCGACAAGGACGCGGCGGGGAGCGGCGCGCTCGGCGACCTCGGCGCGCACATCATCGACCTCGCGCGCTACCTGATCGGCGAGCCGACGACGGTCGGCGCGATGACCCGCACCTTCATCCCCGAGCGCCCGCTCGCCGACGGCAGCGGCATGGCGAAGGTCACGGTGGACGACGCCTTCGTGGCGACAGTCGGCTTCGAGAACGGCGCGGTCGGCACGCTGGAAGCGTCGCGCTTCGCGGCGGGGCGCAAGAACCATCAGGTGATCGAGATCAACGCCGAGCGCGGCACGGTGCGTTTCGAGTTGGAGCGCCTGAACGAGTTGCAGGTCTTCTGGATCGACGACGAGCCGAAGACGACCCAGGGCTTCCACTCGGTGCTCGTCAGCGAGAGCGATCATCCCTTCTGGAAGTATTGGTGGCCGCAGGGGCACATCATCGGCTGGGAGCACACCTTCGTCCACGAGCTCACCCACCTCCTCGACGCGATCGTCACCGGGTCGCCCGTCGACCCGCACGGCGCGACCTTCGAGGACGGCTATCGCGCGGCCGTGATCTGCGACGCGATCCTCGAATCGGCGCGCTCGCGCGGTCAGGTGGATATCAAGTACGAGGACTGACCGATCGCAACGAGTGGCGGGCGCGGGCGGCTCTCCCTTATAGGAAAGCCGCCCGCACCCACACCGCGACGACTGTGCGAACCGTGATCGCGCTGCTACAATCGAGTTACACCATCTCGGCGCAGTAACCGGGCCGGGCCTGATACGGCGTGACAACGAGCGACAAGGCGGAGCGGGCGAACGAGCATGCACGGTGGCCGACGAGAGGCAGCGTTCGGGAAGCAGCCCGCCCGCCCTCGCCACAGGGTCAGCTTCTTCTTCGCGCTCTGCCTCGTCGTCGCCATGCTCGGCGGCTGCACCCTCGGCCCGCGCGACGCGACGCCGACCGCCGCGCCGACCGGACCGAACAGTACCGCCGTCGCGCCGGATCGCGCGGCGACGCCGACCCCGCGCGGCGAGCAGGCGCTGACCCTGGCGCTCGGCGGCGACCTCCCCACGCTCGACCCGGCCCTCGTTCGCGACGCCAATTCGAGCTTCCTGACCCACCAGCTCTTTCGCGGGCTTGTCCGCCTCGACACGAATCTCGACGCCGTGCCCGATCTCGCGGAGCGGATCGCGGTCAGCGACGATGGCTTGACCTACACCTTCACCCTCCGCCCCGGCCTCACCTTCCACGATGGCAACCCCCTCGACGCCGAGGCGGTGCGCTACAGCCTCGAACGGGCGACCGATCCGGCCCTGGCGGGCGGCGCGGGCGCGAGCCTCCCCGGCGCGACCTACCTCGGGGACATTCTGGGGGCGGCGGACAAGCTGGCGGGGCGCAGCCCGACGCTCGCCGGGCTGCGGGTGCTTGATGCGCGCACGATCGCGATCCGGCTCGGCGCGCCCAAGATCCCCTTCCTGATGAAGCTCAGCTATCCGGTCGCGGCGATCGTGGATGCGGCGACGGTCCGCGCGGGCGGTGCCGACTGGGCGCGCACGCCGAACGGCAGCGGCCCCTTCCGCCTCGCGCGTCTCGCGGACGGGCAGATCGAGCTGCGCCGCTTCGAGCGCTTCTACGCCGGGGCACCGCTCCTGGAGCGCGTCACCTTCCTCTATGGTGAGGGGGCCGGGTCGCCGATGAATCTCTACGAGGCCGGAAAGATCGACTCCACGCGCGTGCCGCTCAGCTCGACCGACCGCGTCCTCGCCGCGAACAGTCCGCTCCACGCGGAGCTGACCATCACCCCCACCCTCGCGCTGACCTACATCGGCTTCAACGTGACCAGGCCCCCCTACGACGATCCGGCGGTGCGCCGCGCCTTCATCCAGGCGGTCGACCGCGAGCGCCTGACGACGGTGGGATTGGATGGGAAAGCGACGCTGGCGGAGGGGATCGTGCCCGCGACGATGCCCGGTGGCCCCTGGGCGGGGCGCATCCTGCCGCACGATCTCGATGCGGCGCGTGCCGCCCTCGCCGCGCGACCGGGCGGCGCGACATCGGTCAGCGGGGCGCGTATCTACGGCGCGGACGGGCAGTTGGGCGTCAGCCTCCGCAAGGTCTACGCGCGTGACCTAGGTGTCGCCCTGGAGGCGATCGACGTGCCGTGGCCGACGTACCTGGCCGGGCTGAGCGCGCACGACTATCCGGCCTTCGAGCTGACCTGGGTGGCCGACTACCCCGACCCGGAGAATTTCCTGGCGCTCCTCTTCGGCAGCGGCAGCGGCGAGAACCACACCGGCTATAGCAATCCGGTGATGGACGCGCTCCTGAGCAGTGCCGCTGGCGAGCGCGACCCGGCCCGGCGGCGCGACCTCTACCTCCAGGCACAACAGCTGATCCTGGATGACGCCGTGGTGATCCCCTGCTACTATACGACCGATTACACGCTGACCAAACCGTATGTACGGGGACTGGCGATCACCCCCCTCGGCGTGCAAGAATTGGACACCGTGTGGATCGCGCGTTAGCCCGCCGGACGACCGTACCGGGCGGCTGACGATCGCGCGACCGATGATGGGCGGCAGGGAGGCGAACGATGGGGTGCGAACGGCGCGTTGGCCTCCACAACGAGTGCGACGCGGCCAGGTCGGGTCGGGTCGGGGGCGGGTGTCGATGAGGCCGCTCGGGTTCAATCGTGCATCGCCCGGCCCGGCAGACGAGACCCCGGTGCGGCTCGGACCGCAGGATGTGTCGCGCCTCTCGCTCGGTTGGAGCAGCAGTTTTAACGCGCGGGAGTTGGAGCAGCACGTCCTCGCGCATCCCCGCCTCTCCTGGTGGCTCCCGTCCGGCGGGGAATATCTGGTCGGCGCACCGTGGCGGCACCGCGACGAGATCACGGTGATCCAGGAACTCTCGGGGCGGCTCCGCAACGAGGAGCTGGTCGCGGCGCTGGTGGCGGGCTGCCGCGAGGATGGGCAGCGGCTGGTGGTGATGCTCGATCAGTACGAGGGGCGGCGCGACAGCTTCTACGGTCGCATCGACTTCGAGCTCTTGCAGCACATCATCGTCTACGAGTTGTCGCGCCTGCCGCGCGCGATCCCCGCCCCCACCCGGCTCCGCTTCGCGCCGCTCACCCCGGCCAACTGGGACGATCTACTGGCGGTCGATCACGCCGCCTTCCCCTGGCTCTGGTGGAACAGTCAGGGGGAGTTCAACGCCTACACAGAACTCTTCGGCGTCGAGATCAGCATCGCCTACGAGGACGATGGCACGCCGGTCGCCTACACCGGCATCACCTCCTACCGGGGGTGGGGGCACCTCGACCGGATCGCGGTGATCCCCGACCGACAGGGGACCGGCTATGGCCTGGAAGCGCTCAACTACGCGGTCGCGCGGCTCGGTGAACTCGGTGCGCGGCGGGTCGGTCTTAGCACCCAGGCCGACAACATCCGCTCGCAATACCTCTACGAGCGCTACGGCTTCCGCCGCACCAATGGCAGTGACTACACGATTTATGGCAAGTGGCTGTCCCCGCTCCCCGGCGATGCGGAATGAGGCAGCGATAGCCAGATTTATCAGCATACATGCGCTTTTGTGGCTACCGTTGCGCGCGTGTAGATCGGGCGGGATACGCGCTCGCGTTTGCAAACGGTTTGCGCGCTTGCAGACACGAAGGAACGCCCTCGACGCGCTGTGTACGCGGCAGGGGCGTTCCAGGTGCCGGGCGTATAAGAGGAGTGACCGTACTGTCACGCATCGGCCAGCTAACACCGCGCTCACCGCCCGCGCCAGCGTGGCCGCGCTCGACACGCGGGGGAACTACGAAGGTGCCGGGGCCGGATGCGCTGGCCGACACGTGGCGGGTCCGGGGGGCGTTCGACCATGCGACGGGCGGACTGCCGCGCATGGTGAAGCGCCTCGCGTGAGGGCGGATGCCGGTGCCGGACGAGTACGCCGACCGATCGGGATATGATGCGGTGCCGAGGTGCGAGGAGGGGCGGGCCACCTGGCCCGCCCCTCCCGATCGCTTTGCCACTTCGCTCGCGTCGTCGGCGCTGTTAGGGGTGGTCGGATGGCGGCGCGGGCGAAGCGGGCTCATCCGGGATGCCCGCCCCCGTCGCGCCCGACGTGCCGAACGGGACGAAGAGGACCACAATCTGCGCCTTGTCGCTGTGGGCGGCTCCGTTGCCGCCAGAGATCTTCAAGCGGACGGTGTGCGCGCCAGCAGCGACGGTGAACCGCCCCGTCACCGAGGCGATATTGTCGTTAACGTTGGCCACCTGGGTGGTGCTGATGGCGGCGACGTAGTTTGTGACGGCGTTCACGGCGAACTCCCCGGTGGTATCCACATCCACGCCCACTGACCCGGAGACCACGGTGGTACCGGTGTTGTGGATGCCCATGCTGGAGGTGACCAGCAGGAAGCCAGGGCCCGGTGCAGTGATCGCCACGGACGCAATCGTGAATGTGGGACCCGGGAATGCCGTAGTGATGACGGTGCTCGTGAACGCGGAGCGGACGAGGGCATTCGCGTCGAAGCCATCCACCTTGTCAGCGTTGGTCGCGTTGGTCGCGTTGGTCGCATTGGTGGCGGTCTGCGCCGTGACCGCCGTCTGGGCGTTGGTCGCGTTGGTCGCGTTGGTGGCGGTCTGCGCCGTGACCGCCGTCTGGGCGTTGGTCGCGTTGGTCGCGTTGGTGGCGTTCGTCGCCAGGTCGGCGGTCTGGGCGGTCTTGGCGTTGACGACGGGCGGGTTGGTCCCCAGCCCGGCGGTGCGCGCCAGGAAGCTCGCCATCTCCTCGCGGGTGACGTTGGCGGTCGGGCAGTACGAGACGTTCGGCACGCAGCCCTTGGTGATCCCGGCGTCGTAGATCAGGCCGATGTTCGGGTCGTGCACCCCGCCCGTCAGGTCGTTGAACGGCGACGCGGCCAGGAGGCCGAGTGGCGTCAGCAGCACGAGCAGCGCCACCAGGGCGAGCGGCAGGAAGCGGCGTGGCAGGCGTGGCAAGGGGCGACGCGGGCGTTCGTGCCGCGCGCGGTAGGCGGTGAATTCCGCCTGCTGGGCTTCGATCAAGGTCCGGAGCTGGGCCAGTTCGTCGCGGCTGTGAGCGTCGGCCATGTCCCCCTCCTCGGCGATGCGGTCGTGTGGCACGGTTGCCATGACCAGCATAAGGCTGTAGGGGCGGCGTGTATATCGGTCGTACGGGGGAGGGCCAGGTGTCCACCATGTGTGCGGCGAGGGCAAGATAACGGGCCGGGCCGAACGATCCCGCTCGTGTGCCAGAACGGGCAGCGGCCTCGACTTCAACCACGCGAAGGCCCGCCGCACCGCGCGCCCTAACGCTCGAGGGCGACCAGTGCCAACCAGGCCCACTCGCATTAAAAGGCCGCGCGTAGCATGAGCGCCCGGCTCGTCACGTCGGGCATCGCGGCGGCGTCCAGGGCGGCCTGGCGGGCACGGCTCGTCGCCGCGCGCGTCAGCCACACGCGCTCACGGTGCAGCGCGGGAGCATCGCCGTCCAGATCGGGCATCACACCCTCCGGTAGCCCATGGCACCCTGTGTCGCAACGGGCCGGATGGCCGCCAGGGGCGCGCCGTGCGTACCAGGCGGGGCCGGACGAACGGGGCATAGACACCTGTCCGGCCCCGGCGTACCGTTGGGCATGAGACTTGGCGTACGTTATTGGGCATCGTCGCCGCCCCCGGCAAGGAGGGCCGCCCCATGGGAGAATGGTCGCAGTTCGTCCTCGACAACGCCGAATACGTTGCCGTCCTCGCGACCCGCTACGAGCCGGCGCTCGCCCTCGTCGGGCGCGGCTTGGCGCGGGCCCTCCCGTGCCGGGCGGCCCGGTCGCCCGCCGATGCGCCGGGCGACGTCCCGATCGAGGACGTGGGCGCTGCCCGAGCGACGCCCCGCCAACCGCGCGCTCACTAGCGGCCGGGCGAGGAACAGCGCCAGCTACCCCGCGCCACGGCGAGCGGACAGGACGCCCAGAAGAGCGCGCAGCGACGGGCGAGATCGCGACCGCTCACAGGTCGTCGCCGGTGACGCACATGAAGCAGAGGCGATCGGGGTTGGCCGGCGCGCGCTGCGACGGTTTGTGATACCCCCATTGCAGCGACAGACCGCAACGATGCGAGCATGACGATGAGGGTGTATAGTCACGTGCTGGCGGGGATGCAGGATGGCGCGTTAGCACGTATGGGACGTGCATTGGACATGCCGGACCATCCGCCCCCGGATAACGACCGTTGGCAGAATGTTTGCTGGCTACACGATCGCGACGCGGATACCCGCATGGCGGCTAAGAAAATCGGCCATGCTAATCCATCTATGGCAAGTGGCTAAACGACGATAACGAGCAGTCGGCAGTCGGCAGTCGGCGGTCGACAGGGATAAGCGGCGCGCGGTATGCGGCACCGGGAGGAGATGCAAATCTTCTGCCGACGGCCGACTACCGACGGCCGACTTCAGCGCCGGAGACGCATCATGGGCAACACATTCGGCCACCTCTTCCGGGTGACGACCTGGGGGGAATCGCACGGGGGCGCGATCGGCGCGGTCATTGATGGCTGCCCGCCATTGCTGCCGCTCGCGGAGAGCGACATCCAGCCCGAACTCGACCGGCGCGCGCCGGGACAGAGTCGGCTTGTGACGCAGCGCAAGGAATCGGACACGGTCCGCATCCTCAGCGGCGTCTTCGGCGGGCAGACGCTCGGCACGCCGATCAGCCTGTTGATCCCGAACGAGGATCAGCGCTCCGGCGACTACAGCGAGATCGCGGAGAAGTATCGGCCCAGCCACGCCGACTACACCTACGACGCCAAATACGGCACGCGCGACTATCGCGGCGGCGGGCGCACCAGCGCGCGCGAGACCGCCGGGCGCGTCGCGGCGGGCGCGATCGCCAAGAAGCTGTTGCGCGAGCGGTACGGTGTGGAGGTCGTCGCGTGGGTGGCGCAGGTCGGCGCGATCGGCGTCGCCTGCGATCCCGAGACGGTGACGCAGGCCGACGTGGAGCGCACCCCGGTCCGCTGCCCCGACCCGGACGGTGCCGAGCGGATGATCGCGCTGATCGACGCGATCCGCAAGGCGGGCAACTCGGTCGGCGGGGTGATCGCCTGTGCGGTGCGCGGCTGCCCGACCGGGTGGGGCGAGCCGGTCTTCGACCGCCTGGAGGCCGATCTGGCGAAGGGGATGCTGAGTCTCCCCGCGACCAAGGGCTTCGAGATCGGCTCGGGCTTCGGCGGGTCCGCGATGACCGGCACCGCGCACAACGATCCCTTCTACATGGAAGACGGCAGGGTGCGGACGCGCACGAACCACAGCGGCGGCGTGCAGGGTGGCATCTCGAACGGCGAGACGATCTTCTTCCGCACCGCGTTCAAGCCGACCGCCACGATCCTGCCCGAACAGGAGACGGTCGATCGGCACGGCCAGGAGACGACATTGAAGGGCCGAGGCCGCCACGATCCCTGTGTCCTCCCACGCGCCGTCCCGGTGGTGGAGGCGATGGCCGCGCTCGTCCTGATCGATCACGCGTTGCGCCAGGAGGCGCTCACCGCACGCGGCGGCGTCAGTGGCGCGCGCAGCGAACACGCCGCGCTCCCCGGCGACTGAGCCAGCGGGGCGGTGCCGTGACGATGGGTAGTGGGTCGATTCGCCACGGGCGACACGTTCGTATGTGTGCTCTCAGACCACACTGACCCGCTACCACGCCCCGCCACGGCGAGTGGGTGTGGGCGGAGGGACAATCAAACCCGACGGCGAATCCGTTCTACGGTTGTGGCGAGCGTGGCGAGAGCGCGTGGCACCGTGCGGGGAGGACACATGACCACAACGCGCAGGAGCGGCACGGCCATCGGCATCGCGGCGTTGCTGACGCTCGCGGCGACGTTCTGGCTCGGCTGGGGGGTCGGTGTTGCCCTCGCGGCGCTCCTCTTGCTGCTCGTTGTCCTCATGCGCGCGCAAGGGCCGCGCCGCAGGCGCATCGCGCAGCTCGCGGGCGTCTGCGGTGGGCTGGTCGGTGCGAGCAGCAGCCTCGCCGCATTCGGGGCTGTCGGCGATGAGCCCGCCTATGCGGCACGGGCCGCGTTCGGGTGGCTCGCATTCGCGCTGGCGCTCGGCGTGTTGGTCGGTTGCCTGCTCGTAACGTCGCGTCCCGTAACCGCCCGCGTGCTGCTCCTCGGCGGCAGTCTGCTCGGTTTCATCGCGATCAATCTGTTCTACATCAACACCTTCTATGGCCTGGCGCTGCCGCTCTGCTGGTTCGCGGCAGCGCTAGAGGCTGGAGCGAGAACGGATACGGCGCGGCGCGGACAGGCCGGGAACCGCGAACCAGCAGGCGACCAACACGGTGATGATGCGCAGTAGCGCGACACGATTCCGCGCCGCGGGAGTGGGTCCATGCGCCACGAGAGGCCGCGTCCGTCCGCGTTCTCCCAGACCGAATTGACCCACTACCTGACGATGAGGGATGATGACCGAGCCACAACCGACCGCAGTCGGTGAACAGATCGCCCTGCCCTCGACCACGAGTTCGCTCGGTGAGATCTTCCGGGTGGCGCTGCGGCTCGGGCTGACCTCGTTCGGCGGGCCGACCGCCCACCTCGGCTATTTCCGCGAAGAATACGTGGTGCGGCGGCGCTGGCTCGACGAGCGCCGCTACGCCGATCTCGTCGCCCTCTGCCAGTTCCTTCCCGGCCCGGCCAGCAGCCAGGTCGGCATCGGCATCGGCACACTGCGCGGCGGCATCCTCGGCGGGGTCGCGGCCTGGCTCGGCTTCACCATACCCTCGGTGATCCTGCTCGTCGCCTTCGCGTATGGCGTGGAGCGTTTCGCGGTCGCCGACAGCGGCTGGCTGCACGGCCTGGAGGTCGCGGCGGTCGCGGTGGTCGCCCAGGCGGTCTGGGGGATGGCCCGCCAGTTCTGCACCGACCGCACGCGCGCGACGATCGCGGTCGTCGCGGCGATCGTCGCGCTGCTGGTGCCGAACGCGGTCGGGCAGTTGGCGGTCATCGTGGGGGCGGGGTTCGTCGGCTGGCGACTCCTCGCCA
>JAABUM010006679.1_pt1 | contig 11133 bp, 15 predicted proteins | sample 5559161 | NCBI WGS metagenome assembly JAABUM01 (sample SAMN10711868, study PRJNA513369) | rock metagenome | isolation source: Antarctica rocks | place: Antarctica: Victoria Land, Siegfried Peak nord | reverse complement strand
CAGGCACAGATATGGCTTCACGAAGTCCCACTCCTCATCGCTCACATCAGACGGATACGACTTGCGGTTCACACCTCTTGGTCTACTCAAACAAGTCACTAACACCCTCTAAGCTGTCGGGCAAAGAGGTGAAATATGCGCCCGTCGAGAAATCGGCTTTTGAGGTGCAACTGAAAGAACGCGGCCTGCCCGACGTTGTGGCCGGGAGAATCGTCGGTTTTCTGACCGACATCAAGAATGGGCAGGAAGACGAAGTCAGTCCCGACTTGGAACGTCTGCTGGGGCGAAAGCCAGTTTCGCTGCAAGAAGGATTGAAAATTCTGTTCAAGTTATAGTGACATTTCTGCGACATTGGACGGCCAGAGCATCAGCCCACTTCGATCAGGCCGTTTTGCGCGGCCCACACCGCCGCTTGCACTCGATCCGACACGTTTAACTTGCCGATGATGTGGCCGACGTGGGTTTTGACGGTGCTTTCCGAAATGAAGAGCAACGGCGCGATGTCGCGGTTGGAAAGCCCCGTCGCCAGCAGGCGCAACACTTCCAGTTCGCGCTCGGAAAGCGGTTTGATGATGTCGGGCGCCTCGCCCGTCTGGGAGTGCGCACCGCGCAGGGAGCGCTCCAGATGCGAGGCGCTCAGCAGCATTTCGCCGCCCGCGACGGCGCTCAAGGCGTCGAGCAGTTCCTGAAAACCGATGCCTTTGAGCAAATACCCCGAAGCACCGCCGACAACGGCGCGTGCCATGAAAGTCGGGTTGTCGTAAGTCGTGAGCATCACCACGATGCCGGTTGGATGCTCGGCTTTAAGCGAGGCGAGCGCGTCGAGGCCGTCGCCGTCGTTCATGCGGATGTCGAGCAGAACCAGTTGCGGGCGCAACACGCGCGTTTGTTCGAGCGCCTCGCGTCCCGACGAGGCTTCGCCGACCACACGAAAGGGCGTGTCTTCGAGCATTCGTTTGACACCGCCGCGCCAGATGGCGTGGTCGTCCACGAGCAAAACCGTCGTTTCGTCGGGCGCGTTTTGCGCGATTGGCGAGGGCACGTTCATGGTTTGGCTCCTGCACCAAGGGCTGGCGAAGTCGCGGGAAAAGACGCGCACAGTGTGGTGCCCTGACCAGGCGCGCTGTGAAGTTGGTAAGCGCCCTCCAAAATATGAACCCGCTCGAGAACCCCATGTAGCCCGAAGTGGCCTGGCCCGAAGTTTTGGGCTGGGTCGAAACCGCAGCCCCAATCGCGCACTTCCAGGCGCAGGCGCGCATCGCAAGTCGAAGCCTCTTCTTCGAGCAACAGCACGCGGACTTGCGTTGCCTTCGCGTGGCGCCGCGCGTTGGTCAAGGCTTCCTGCGCCACGCGGTAGATCGCGGTTTCGAGGGTTTCGTCGAAGCGCCGCCCGATGAGGTTGTGAGTGAAAGTGGCGTCCGTCCAACCGGCGCGCGCGTTCTTCGACCAACAATTGTTCGAGCGCGCCCGCCAAACCCAGATCATCGAGCGCCAGCAAACGCAGCCCGTTCACCATGCGGCGCGACTCGACAACCGCTTCCTGGTGCAACTTCAACCCTTGCTCTAAATCCCACGCGGCGCGCCCGGTTTTGCCGCTCTTTTGCGCGGCTTGAAAGCCTTGCAAATGCGCGTGCGCCGCCATGACGTATTGCGTCAAACCGTCGTGCAAATCATAAGCGACGGCGCGGCGTTCTTCTTCTTGCGCCAGCATTAGCCCGCGCACCAGAGCGCGTTGCCCGTCCACCATTTCCAGATGAAACACCGCAACGGCGGCGTGAGCGCACAGCGCGCGCATGATGATCTCGTCGGCACCTGAAAAGCCGCCGTCGCCTTCTTTGTTGCACAAAACCAGCGCGCCCAAAACGAGGTCGCCCCGCCGGATCGGGACGCTCAGAAACGAGGAAACGACTGGATGCCCGCTTGGTTCGAGGAGTTCATCCGGTCGTAAAAGCGGCGTCAACAGCGATTCTGATTCGGGCGAATCGCCGACTGCGACGAACTCGCTCCACGTTGCCGCGCCCGGACGCGCCACGCCAATCGCGGCGTAATTGGCGTTTGTCAGGATGCGCGCAGCGCCCGCTAATCCGCGCAGGGCGTCGGTTCCGGTGCGCGTCGCCAGCACATCGAACGCGACGCAATTGGCAACTTCCAAAACGCCGCGCTGCGCCTGGCTCAGGGTGTCGGGCGTGGGATTGAACATGGCGTCATCTGTGAGGGAGAGGATAGCCGCGCCGTGTTCCAGGAGAGTGGCGACCTCAGTTTTCCTCCGGTTTGGCGGCGCGTAGCACCAAAACCGGGCAAGGCGCCAGACGGATCACCTTTTCAGCGACCGAACCGAAAACCAGATGTCGCCAGCCGCTCAGTCCGTGCGTGGCGATGACGATGAGATCGATGTGTCCCAACTCGGCGGCGCTCACGATTTCGTCAGCGGGATTGCCTTCGCGTAGGAGGGGACGCGCTTCGATGCTCTGGTGTGACCGTTCGACGATTTTGCGTAACTCTCGCTCGGCGCCTTCGCGCACTTCCTTCTGATAATCGGCGATATTCCAGGTGATTTCGCCACCATAGGGATAAAGAGCGAACGAAGTTTCGGGTGATTGCACGACGTGCAACACGCACAGTTCGGCGCTAAAGTGAGTCGCCAACTCGCCCGCTTGATCGAGCGCGCGCAGAGAGAAGTCGCTGAAATCAATGGGGCAAAGGATTCGCTTAATGGGCAACAGGTTGGTGGGTAACATAGCTCTTCGATGGAAGGGAATCAGTTCAGGCGCCGCGCTTGTCGCTTAAGATTTTTGCGCGTGCGTGACCAGAACCGGACAGGGCGCCAGACGAATGACTTTTTCGGCAACCGAGCCGAACACCAGATGTCGCCAGCCGCTCAGACCGTGCGTGGCAATGACGATGAGGTCGCTGTTTTCCATTCCGATGGTGTTCACGATTTCGTCAGCCGCGTTTCCCTCACGCAGCAGAGGAAGCACCTCAATCCCGAAGTGTTTGTGTTCGATGACTTCTCCCAACTTTTGCCGGGCGCCTTCTGTGACCGCCTCTTGGTAATCGGCGACGTGCGAGGGAATCGGACCCAGATAAGGATCGAGGTCGTAAGCGGTTTCGACTGGCGGCGCGACGTGAAGCACGCACAACTGCGCGCGAAAGTGAGCCGCTAACTCGCCCGCCTTGTCGAGCGCTTGATACGAGAAGTCGCTGAAATCAACCGGGCAAAGGATTCGCTTAAAGGGCAACATCATGTTTGGGTTTCCTTCGACTCAAGCCATGAAATAAGTTGGGGCGTCTCCAGCGAGCGATTCTTTGTTCGCGCGGCGCAGGTCACGTAGCGACTGGTGAGCCACTTCGAGTTCGGTTAAAGCCGAGGCGATTTCGCCGTTGCGCGTTCGGTTGAGCGTGAGTCTGCGTCCCCCAGAATGAACCAGAGCCGGCGCTTCTTGCGTGACTTGACTCAGATCATCCAGCTTTTTGTGGGCGCGCGTCACGATGCCTTGCAACTCTTCGGCTTGAGGGCGAACGTCGGGCCGCACCCGTTTGGGAATCTCAGCCAAATCATGAGCGGCGCTCACAGTTGACTGATAGGACGATGAACTGAGAAGGTTTTGCATGGAATCTCGCTTGCCCATGGGCAGACGAGACGAATTATCGCCCACCATGCGGGCGTTTTCATCCCCTAAACGGGTGATTTAGCCTTTGCTCGCTCGTCATTTCATTTTCCTACATCAGTTTTCATCCCCTGAACGGGCGATTCAGCCCGCTTCTTCGGACGCGAAAATGGTGGTCGTCACGTCTCCAACCGGGCGCCGGGGAGTGGCCGGAACAGGCTCCGCGTAGCCCAGGCGAAAAACCAGTTGCGGAGAGTCGCTCGTGTCCAGAACGTGACGAAGCAGAAGGCGGGCTTCATCGAATTGAACCGGTTGGGAGAAAAACTGGCCCATACGTTCTCGCTTCGCGCGAAGCAAGATGCGGCTCAGGGCTTGACCTGCGCTCAGCCACGCTTGTTGCCCGTCCTCTTGCGTGCAAAGGACAGCCAGAACCGGCGCTTGGTCGGCCAACTTCGCGTCGTTGTCGGCGACCGATTGGCCCCGGTCGAAAACCCGGTGCGTCAGGTGCGAGAGCGCGCCCGTGCCAGGAAAAAGCCGAACAGCATTTTGAGCGTCGCTTCACTCGTTTTGTTAGCGACGAAGGCGCCACCGTAAGCGCCTAAAAACATGGCGAGAGCGATGATCATCGCGGCGCGAAAATCCACTTGTCCATGCCGCGCGTATTCAAAAACCGCCGCTAAACCGATGGGCGGCAGCAAAACGGCGATGCTCGTTCCCGTCGCGCGGTGCTGCGAAAAGCCAGCGATGAACACCAGCGCCGGAACGATGACAACTCCGCCACCAATGCCAAACACGCCCGAACCCAAACCCGCCACCAAACCGATGAACGCCAGCAAAACAATGGTCGTTGTTTCCATGACTTGAGGATGCAAGGGTGAAGCGTTAATGACTAATACTTATTTATCGTGTAGGTTTAACCAAAGGTTATACCTTGGCCGATGGCCATCAATCTCAATTTGCTCCGTTCGTTCTGGCACGTCGCCGGGGCGGGAAGGGTGTCGGGCGCGGCTCAGACCGCTTTTGTCTCGCAACCGGCTTTGTCTAAAGCGGTGCGCGAACTCGGAACTCAGCTCGGTCTGGCGCTTTTTGAACGCGGTGCGCACGGCGTTTCTTTGACCTGAGCGGGGCAATCGCTCTTTGAATACGCGACGGCGATTTTCGGTTTGGAGCGCGATGCTGAGGACGCTTTGCGCGCCCAGAAGTCGCTCGACGGCACGACGCTTCGCATCGGGGCTTCGACCACGATCTCGACTTACGTTTTGCCGCCGATTCTGGCGCGGTTTCGGGCGAAGTTTCCCGGCGTGCGCTTTTGTTTGTGGCGCGAAAACACGCGCCGCATCGAAGAACGATTGCTCGCCTTTGAACTCGATGTCGCTTTGGTGGAAGGGCCGCCGCATTCGCCCAAAATCGAACCCACTTTCTGGCGCGACGAAGAACTGGTGCTGGTCTGCGCGCCCTCGCATCCGCTCGCAGAACAAAAAACTGTGAGTTGGGACGAACTGCGCGCGTGCGAATGGCTGGTGCGCGAGCGCGGTTCGGGCACGCGCGAAGTTGTGGAAAGTGCCCTCGGCGCGCACGCTTTGCCGCCGGAAAACGCGCTGGAAATCGGCGGCGCGGAAACGCTCAAGCAAAGCGTCGCGGCGGGACTTGGCCTGGCCATTGTGTCGCGCGAGGCGGCGAGCGATCAACTGGCACTTCATAAGCTGGTCACGCTTTCGCTAAGCGGATTCACGCTCCGCCGCCTGTTTTTCTGGCTGCATCTGCCCGGACGCCCGCGCTCTCCGGGAGCCAGAGCATTTGAAGGAATGCGCCCATAAGAATCTTTCCACCTCGCTCTCAGGAGCCTCCTAAGTGCGCGCTCGATGCTGCGCCGCATCACAAGACAAGTTTCCGGTAGTCAATCGCATTCAGGGGCAAAGCCAAACAGGTCAAGCGCCTCGACCGCGACCATGATTGATTCGAGAAATGAAACCAGAAGAGCGAATTTTTACCAGAGCAGATGATGAATTTCCATCATCCGCTTTTGCTGGTCTTTTCCATCTCCCCTTACGGAGCGGCGGGGCTGTCGCTGTTGCCTTCATCGAAATACAGCGTGTCTCCGGCTTTTTTCCACGCGATATATTGATGAAAAACGCGCCCGCCAACCGTGTTTTGCGCTTGCCATTTCCCCGCTTCGACTTTGACCGGCGCCTTGCCCGAATCGAGCAGAGCTTCGCCCAAAATGCGGCCATCCATTGGATGCGGCGAAGTCAAACCCAGCAAGCGCAAAATGGTCGGCGCCAAATCGGTGTTGCCCGACGGCATTTCGTCCACGAAGCCGCGCCGGAAATCGGGGCCGCTGGCGATGAGGGTGTTGTGCATATCGAATCGGCTCAGGCTCGCGTGGCTGCCCTGCCCGACTTTGCGCTTGAAATCGGCGTTGATTGTGCCCGCAACGCCGAACTCGTTAGCGTCGCTGTTCCAGCGAAACGACATCGCCACATCGGGCGCCTTCGCCGAGTTAATGCCGACTTTATCCAGCCCAAACGTTCCCGGCGCGGGCGTGCGCGTCATCAAAACACCGCAAAAGTCGCTGCTTTGAAGGAACTCGACCAGACGGCGCGTAACAATGGCATCGTGACCGCCGACATAAAAGAAAACGCTGCCGCCCAATCCGACGATGAACACTTCGCCCTTTTGCAAAGGCGATTTCAGCTTGGATTTCGCCGAAAACCCCGCGTTCTGCAACACGGTTTCGATGTCAACGGCGCGGCTGATCGTCGAGAATCCGTGATCGGACACCACGAAAACCGAAGTCGTGTCGCGGACGCCTTTGGCGTCGAGAGCTTTGAGAACCGTTGCGAGTTGCGCGTCGCAACTTTTGAGCGCGGCGAGGGCAGTCGGCGCGCCGGGAGCCGTTTCGTGCTGGCTGTAATCCACGTCGCTGAGCCACAAAACGGAAAACTTTGGCACATCGGTTTTCCATAGCGTTTGCGTGAGCGCGGCGGTCGTCCACGAATCTTGCTTGGTGTTGGGAAATTCAATGGTGGGCGGAAACTCGCCCTGCGCTGCGACAACGCCACTCAGCGCGCTGGCGGGCGCGGCTTTGCCTTCAAAAACATCGGTTGAATTTTGCGCGGCGGCAGAAGTGCGCGTTTCGGCGCGATCCAGCAAGAGCGCCACCGGTTTGGTTCCGGCGATGGCGGTGCGCCCACCTGCGCGTTGCACGATTTCCGCAACCGTCGCGGCGCAGAGATAATCGCCTTTGGCGTCGCCTTCCCGCACGGTTTCGAGGTCTTCCGTCGCCACCGATTTGAGCGGGTTGATGTCAGGCCGATATTCTTTGTTGCCGATGATACCGCCGCGCGCCGGAATCATTCCCGTCGAAAGCGCCGTGCCGTTGACTTCGGTCGAGCTTGGATAGACTGGATGATGATGCGTGAAGGTGACGCCGTTTTGCGCCAGTTGGAACAAAACGGGCGTGTTTTGCCGCGTCACGCTGTCGGGTCGAAGCCCGTCCCACACGATCATCACGACGTGCTGCGTTTTGGGCGCCGCCGTCGTGGGAGCGGCCAAAGCGGGCGCGGAGAGAAACGCAACGGTGGAAAGCGCCAATTCAATACGGCGAAGTGGAAAAGTGAAATGCATTGGAAATGGATCGTAGAAAGGAAGCCGGATTCAGCCGGAACGCTCTACGCCTCCGGTGTTGCATGAGCCATCGCCGTTGGCGTTATAGCCGGGTTGACCCACGTTACGAACGGGAGAATAAGTGGGGCCATCACACAGCGATTCCAGGCGCCCCTGGCTCACAATGGTTTTGACGTGGCCATCCATGAACGCCACGATGTTGGCGTCCGAGTGAAAATAGTTGGGATCGCCTTTGGTGGGATCGGGTTTAGGCTCCCACGGCGCCACATAGCAACGCATAACGCGCGTTTCGGCAGGGCGCGCGAAAAAGCTATTCGGCATTGGAAAAGGAGGCGCTGCCGTATAAGGGCCACCCGGAGGCCCAACGTTTTCACTGGCTGTGGCCACATAATACTTCTTTGGATCGGCGTTGACGGCTGGGGCCGTCGGCAAAATCGAGAAGTTTTGGCTGGTGAACTTGTAAGACGTGCCGTAAGCCAAACCCACCGTTGTGCCCGCAGGAACGGTTTGATTGCCGGCAGTGGCCACGCCACTGAACCCGTTGTCATCCGGGCAGCGAAACACCTGGGCGCTTTTGACATAGGGCATGATTTGCGCGTGAATGCCGAACTCTTCGGTAATGCCACCGATGCCAACCATCGCCGGGCCGACCTGGTTCTTGCCCTTGACTGAAAGCGGCATTTTTTCATCGTAATCTTGCGTGTATTGCATGATCCCCAGCATGAACTGCTTGAGGTTGCTCTGGCAATTCGTTTGACGCGCTTTTTCGCGGGCACGCGCAAAAACTGGAAACAAAATCGCGGCTAAGATGGCAATAATAGCAATTACAACTAATAATTCTATAAGAGTAAATGCCTTCTTACGATAAACTTCTGTAGTAAACATATTGTCGGTTCGTTGAACTGCTATCATTGTGGATGACGATGATTAAGAGAGTATTATCAAGGTTTTATGCGCTTGTTAAGAATAGGAAGAGCTGTTTCTCTTTTCAGCAGCGCGTGGGGCGTGCATCACACGATACGCCACCTCGCTCGGCGCCATCCCCACACTCGGCGCCGAAGCGTGCTTCAACTGGATTCTGGCCACGAAAGTCGCTTTATTTTATGATCGCCTGTTTCCTGTCCTACGGCCTGAGCGGACATTCGGGAATTTACGGCGCGCAGCGCATCGGAACGCCCAAACACGATTTGGAAGAAACCCCCGAAGGCTCGACACTGCGTTCGATTCGCGCGGGCCGTCCCGGTTGGGACTTGGCTTCGTTGTGGCGCGATGTGCGCGATTGAACGGACTCGCGCTTGTCTTGACGCGCTACAGCAAAGGCGTTGAAGAATGGGAAGAATTGCGCCCATAAGAACCTTGCCATCTTCCTCTCAGGAGCCTCCCAAGTGCGCGCTCGATACTGCGCCGCGTCACAAGAAAGGAGAAAACCAGATGTCATTCAACAACCTGAACCGCATGAGCCGACGCGGTGTTCGCACACTCGCACTTGTTGCCGCTTCGCTACTCGTTCCCGCTTCGCTACTCGTTCCCGCTTTGTCGGGCGCGACGCACGCGGCTCCTGCCACCAAGAATCAAGCTCACATCGCGCAAGCCATCGGCGAAACGGGCGAAGATGCCTACGACAACGCCCTCGCGGGCAAGTGGGCTTTGGTTTCCGGCGCCGCGACGCAACTTCAACGCAGCGCCGCCGCGTTGCCACCTCGCTGGCATGGGCTGCGCGACCAGTTCCGTTTGTCGCAAAGCGTGCGTGGTCTTCAACTGGCCGCCACATCGCGCGACAAGTGGGCGGCGGCAGAGGCAGCCAACCGCGTGACGCTCTTCGCCGCGCGACTGGAACAAACGACCAAACCCACCATTCCCACCGAAATCACCCTCCTCGATGTTTACGGGCGCGATTTGCAAGTCGCCGGTGGGCGCGGCGATGGAGTCGCGGCGCGACGCGCTCTTGGCGCGCTCGATTCGACGTGGATCATGATTCGTCCGCGCGTGTTGAAGGCTGGCGGAACGGGCGCCGCCAAACGGTTCGACTTCGCGTTGCGCCGCGCTCTTGCGGCGGGTTCGGCGCGAAATAGGGGCGTCGCGTCCACGCCGATTTTGGATGAAGTGGATTCTCTGGAAAAGGTTTTCACTCGCTGAATTGGTGCTTGAACGGATGCGCGCTTTGTTGCGCGGGCGCGCCTTTTAGCGTCGCTTTACGCCGCTTCTTGCGCTTGTATAACCGATGTCCCAACTCCACTTTTCTAAAACGCCCCTCGATCCTCGCGTCCAATCCGATGCCGCTCGTGCCCGCAAGCCGAATGGGGCGCGAGATTTCGTCACCGCGACCGGCGTTTTAGCGGCGATGCTTGCCTTCGGCTTTTTGGCGGAAGATGTGGCTACGCGCGAGTCGTTTCGCTTCGACACGCCGCTTTTGCTCTGGCTCCACAGCCGCGCCACGCCATTCTTCGACTCCCTCATGCTGGCTTTGACCTGGCTGGGCGGCGTGCGCTTGCTCGCGTTTTCGATTCTCGTGATGGGAGTATTCGCCTGGCGAAAACATCGTGCACGCGCCGTTTTTTGCTATTGGCGATGGGCGGAACATCGCTCCTGAACGTGGCGATGAAGGCGGCTTTTCAAAGGGCGCGGCCCAGTCTGTGGCTGTCGCTCACGCCCGAACACGATACCGGTTTTCCCTCCGGCCACTCGATGTTGTCTTGCACTTTCGTCCTGGCGATGCTCGTGATCGCGTGGAAAAGCGATTGGTCTTCCTCCGCGAAATGGATGGCGACCGCGCTTGGTCTTTTGTTCGTCGGGGGCGTGGGATTGTCGCGCCTTTATCTGGGCGTGCATTATCCGAGCGACGTTTTGGCGGGATGGTCGTTATCGCTCGCCTGGGTCGCGTTGCTGGGAGGCATTTTCCGGCGCCGTTTGCGCCGCTCCTTTGAAAGCCCTCTTTCGAGTTGAACCTTACTTCCCGCTATGAATCATTCTCACGTTAACAAAGTCGCGCAGGTCACGGTTCTCTTCTGGATCATGAAGATTTGCGCCACAACTCTGGGCGAAACAGCGGGCGACTTGCTGGCGCAAACCATGAACGTCGGTTACGCCGTCTCTTCGCTCATCCTGCTCAGCATCTTCGCTGTGACGCTCGTGGTGCAACTCTTGTCGCGCCGTTTTCATCCGGTTTTGTATTGGACGGTGATTTTGTCCACTTCAACGGCGGGCACCACGATGTCCGATTTCATGGATCGCACGCTGAAGTTGGGCTACGCCAAAGGCTCGCTGGTTCTCGTTTCGGGGTTGATTGTGGTTCTGGCCATCTGGCGCTGGAGCGAAAAATCGCTCGATGTCAACCACATCGAAACGCCGCGCGCCGAAGCGTTCTATTGGATCGCCATTTTATGTTCCAACACGCTCGGCACGGCCCTTGGCGACTTCCTCGCCGACAGTTCCGGGCTGGGCTTTTTGGGCGGCGCGGCGCTGATTAGTTCCGGGCTTGGCTTGATCGTCCTGGCCTACTTTTTCACCAAAATTGATCGCGTTCTGTTGTTCTGGCTGGCGTTTGTGCTGACGCGGCCTTTTGGCGCGACCTTTGGCGACTTGCTCACTAAAGGTGCCGATAAAGGTGGGTTGGCTTTTGGAACGGCGGGTTCGTCCCTCGTGCTGGCGGTTTTGCTTGTCGGGATTCTGGCTTACACGATGCTCAAAGACAAGCGCGCTCTCGAACAACAAGCCGCGTGATGCTTGGCTCTCTTCTAAGAAGCAGTCTGAAAAGCCCTGAGAGGCGGTGTAAAAGGTGGCAATTGGTGCCGCCAATTCGTTTGTAGTCTCGCCGTAAGGCGAGTTAGAGTGTGTTAGGAACTCATTTGAGCGTGAAATCTCGATTGGAAGAGGTCGTCAGACCCGCTTTAGCGCGAAG
>JAABUM010006677.1_pt1 | contig 11137 bp, 11 predicted proteins | sample 5559161 | NCBI WGS metagenome assembly JAABUM01 (sample SAMN10711868, study PRJNA513369) | rock metagenome | isolation source: Antarctica rocks | place: Antarctica: Victoria Land, Siegfried Peak nord | reverse complement strand
GGTCCAGCAGCTTCATGATGCCGACGGACGTCGACGGGTCCAGGTTCCCGGTCGGCTCGTCGGCGATGACGATCATCGGCCGGTTGACAAAGGCCCGGGCGATGGCGACCCGCTGCTGCTCGCCGCCGGAGAGCTCATCGGGCATGCGGTGTGCCTTGCCGTCCAGCCCGACCAAGTCCAGCACCTCCGGGACGACCTTGGTGATCGCCGACCGGGGCTTGCCGATGACCTCGAGGGCGAACGCGACGTTCTGGAAGACGGTCTTGTTCGGCAGCAGCCTGAAGTCCTGGAAGACGCAGCCGATGGAGCGGCGCAGGGCAGGGACCTTCCAGTTCGAGAGGCGCGCCAGGTCCTTGCCGGCGACATGCACCCGGCCGGTGGTCGGCGTCTCCTCCTTGAGTAGCAGCCGCAGGAACGTGGACTTGCCTGAGCCGCTGGAGCCGACCAGGAAGACGAACTCGCCCTTCCCGATGTCGACATCGACCCCGTCGAGTGCCGGACGGGCACTCGCGGGGTAGCTCTTGGAGACGCTCTCGAGTCGGATCACGAGACTCGAGTCTAGGTGCGCGGCAAGTGGGGAAGCCGAGCAGCGGCGCCGGCGTTGCTGAGGGAGACTGGTCGTCCGGACGGAGGTGGGCAGATGGACTGGCAGGACCTGGTGTGCGCCTCCTGCTCCGGCCCGGTGGCCGAGGGCCGGTGCGCGACCTGTCGTGCGGCGCGTGAGCGCTTCACCGCCCGCAGCCCGCTGCCGGCTGGTGCGGTCCTGCTCGCTGCTCTGCTGCTGAGTCTGCTCGTGATCTTGCTGCAGCACCTGTCCTAGGCGTCGTCCTCCGACGAGGTACGACGCCAGCGGATCGTGGCCTCCACGAAGTCGTCGATCTCGCCGTCCAGGACCCCCTGGGTGTTGCCGGTCTCGACACCGGTCCGCAAGTCCTTCACCAGCTGATAGGGGTGCAGCACGTAGTTGCGGATCTGCGACCCGAACGCCACGTCGGCCTTCCCACCGCGGATGGCATCCATCGTCGCCAGCTCCTGCTCGCGCGTGCGCTCGAGCAGCTTGGTGGCCAGGACGATCATCGCGGCCGCCCGGTTCTGGATCTGCGAGCGCTCGTTCTGACACGACACCACGATCCCGGTCGGAAAGTGGGTAATCCGCACCGCGGAGTCGGTGGTGTTGACGCCCTGACCGCCGGGGCCGGAGGACCTGAACACGTCGACCCGGATCTCCTTCTCGTCCACCTCGACCGCGTCCGCGGTGTCGACCACCGGGGTGACGTCGACAGCCGCGAAGCTGGTCTGCCGACGGGCCTGGTTGTCGAACGGGCTGATCCGCACCAGCCGATGGACGCCGTGCTCGCCGGCCAGGGTGCCGTAGGCGTATGGCGTCTTGACCTGGAAGACGACGCTCTTGACCCCGGCCTCCTCCGCCTCCTGCCACTCGAGCACGTCGAGCGGATAGTTGTGGTGCTCGGCCCACCGGTAGTACATCCGCCAGAGCATCAGCGCCCAGTCCTGGCTGTCGACGCCGCCGGCACCCGGGCTGATCTGGACGAGGGCGTGCCGCTCGTCGTACTCCCCGGACAGCAGGGTGCGGACCTCGAAGCTGCCGATCTCCTTGCGCAGGGCGGTCAGCTCCGCCTCGGCCTCGGCCAAGGTCCCCTCGTCGTCCTCCTCGGCGGCCATCTGGAACAGCACGCGCAGGTCGTCGAGGCGGCTGCGGTAGGTCTCGAGGCGCTTGAGGTCGGACTGCAGGACGCTCATCCGGCCGGTGATGCGCTGCGCCTTCTCCTGGTCGTCCCACAGCCCCGGCAGGCCGGCCTGCTCCTCGAGGTCGGCCAGCTCGCCTCGCATCGCCGGCGCGTCGAGGACGGTCTCGACACTCGTCAGCGTCGCGTCGAGCGCACCGACGTCGGAGGTGTGGTCGGTAGCCATGAGCGGCTCAGCCTAGCCAGCAGGCCGATCACGGTACGACGGGTGAGCGGGCTCGGCCCTGTGAGCTCAACACCACCTGGCCGGCGCCGAGCCAGCCGCCGAAGGGCAGCCGGACGGTCCGCCGCCCGACGACCACAGCGGTGGCCGGCGCCTCGATGTGGGCAGCCAGCTCGAGGCCAGGCTGGCCGTCCTGCTCGTCCTGCTGGTACGTCGCGACCACCGCGTCCACGGCGGCGCTGTCCAGGGCCAACTGCCCGCCCAGTCCGCCCTCGCGGATGGCGGCGACGTCCGGCTGTTGGGCCGCAGCGATCGCAGCGCCGTCGACTGCGTTGGACAGGCCGCGCTTGGCCAGGACGACGGCGCTGACGTCGACGACGACCGCCACCATCAGCAGCAGCACCACGGACAGGCCGATGACCAGCAGCAGGACGCTGCCGTCGTCGCGCCTCACCGGCGGTACCGGTCGACGTACTCGGTGTGGGTCGCGGTGACGGGGATCGTGCCGCCGCCGTCACCCAGCACCCGGCTGAGCAGCGGCAGCTGCACGCGGTAGGTCAGCGTCGTCTGGACCCGGGTCCCCGGGTCCAGGCACGGCCCACCGAGGCAGCGGAACGTCGGCGGCGAGGCGGCGCGCAGGCCCTGGTCGGCCATCACGAGCCCGATCGCGGCAACGGCCCGGCTGGTCCCCTCGTCGACGGTGCCGGCGCGGGCGTAGGCGCGGCCGGCCTGGCGAGCGGCCTCGGTCACGCCGCACGCTGGACCTGGAAGACCGTGAGCAGCACGTAGACCAGCGGCACCATCAGCAGGTCGAGGCACTCCTCCTGCCGCACCTCGCCGACCAGGATTCGGTCGGGGGGAAGGGAGATAGGCACTCGGCGAACGTCCTGCGCCTCGGCCGCTGGGTTGGGAGTGCCCTGAACTCCGGCGGCCACGAGTTGCCCCGGTCCGGTCAGCGTCAATCGGACCGATGTTTCCCGCTGAAAAAAAAGAGTGCCGCGACCTGCTCCGCGGCGCATCTGCTGGGAAGTCGTGAGAACGCCGTATGGCCGGCAGCCCGGACGCGGGCGGCGAGGAGGCTCAACCCGGGACACAGCCGGCGCTGCCGCTCACGCAGCCGTCCCTGATCAAGCGTCAAGGAGGTACGCGCCGTCGAGGGCTTCCGCTCATGCCGATGAGCGGACGCCGTGGCGGCCACTATCGGCATGGGCCTGCCGACGACACCGCCCGGGTTCTGGGAGCCCCGCGCTTCGGGCCCCTATTGGCCTCCCGGGCCTTCGCGGGCTGTGGGGCTGCGGGCCGCGACTGTGGGGTATGCAGGTCGGGTGCGTCGACAAAGGTGGACATGATGGCGTGGTTCGGCCGCAGCAAACGGCGTCCGGTAGCGACAGACGCCGCGCCTGCGGTCGACGGTGCGACGCCGGCAGCACCCGTCTCGAGGATTACTGCCGCAACCGGGAGCGCCGACTTCGTGACGGACGCGCCGATTGACGACGTCCGCGAGGATCGGTTCCGTCGCGGGGCGTGGGCGCGGCGGATCGCGGAGACGATCGCGGCGCAGCGCGACCCCGCCAGCCTCGTCGTCGCCGTCTACGGGCCGTGGGGCGACGGGAAAACAAGCGTCCTCAACCTCATTTCGGAGTCGTTGGCTGATGCGTCCGCCGTGGTGCCGGTCAGGTTCAACCCGTGGCGGCTCGGTGACGAGGCGGAGATGTTCCGGGGGTTCTTCGCGACGCTCGCGGACGCGCTCGACGAGCGGGTCGCGTCGGCGACTGAGCGGGTCGGGCAGACGCTGCGTGACTACGGCGGGCTGCTCGTCGCGGTGCCCGTAGTCGGTGGAGCGCTCAAGGAGGGCGCGGGAGCCGCTGGAGCGAAGTTGTCGGAGACGAGCCTGGCGAAGCAGCGGAAGAAGATCGAGGACCTCCTCGCCGCTCACGGCAAGCGCGTCGTCATCCTCATCGACGACATCGACCGGCTTGACAAGAGCGAGATTCAGGCGATGTTCCGGCTGGTGAAGGTCGCGGCGGACTTCAAGCACACCGCGTACGTGCTCGCGTTCGACCACCGGGTCGTCGCGAGCGCGCTGGCGGAGCGCTATGGGCCGGAGCCGGAGCACGGGGCCAGCTTTATGGACAAGATCATCCAGCTGCCGCTGCACCTGCCGCCGGCGCCGCCGAACGAGCTGCGCGCGCTGGCTCTGGAGACCGTCGACGCCGCCCTTGGTCAGGCCGGGATCGACCTGGCGGACGCGGACGCGCGAGCGTTCGTGTCTGCGTTCGACCGCGCCGTCGGGCCGCGGCTGACGACGCCGCGGGCGGCGAAGCGCTATGGCAACGTGCTGCTGTTCGCGCTGCCGATGATCGGCGGCGAGGTGCACCCGGTCGACCTCATGCTCGTCGAGGCGATGCGCGTCTGCTTCCCGCGGCTGTACGAATGGGTCCGGTCCCACGAGCAGGAGGTGCTCGGCCCGTACGCGGGCAGCAGCGGCAACGACCACCCGTCGCTCGTCGCGATCCGCGCCGCTGTCAACAAGGCGACCGAGGGCATGACTGAGGACGATGCCGCTCGCGCGCGGACGCTGCTGACGACCCTGCTGCCACGGACCGAGAGCGCGTGGGAAAACAAGGGGTGGGGCGGCGACTGGGACGAGCCGTGGGCGCGGGAGAAGCGCCTCGCGTCCCGGCTGTACTTCCGCCGCTACTTCACCTACACGGTGCCGCCGGGTGACGTGGCCGACGCCGACGTGGACGCCCTGCTCGAAGCAATCGACAGCCCCGCCCAGGACGACGCCCGCGTCGCCGAGCTCGCCGTCGCCGTGTTCGACGCGGGTGGCGCGGACACCGTCCTGCCGAAGCTCGCCGGCCGCGTCCCGGCGCTCGGGTCGGACCCCGCTGCGCACCTTGCGAGAGTCATCACGGCGGTCAGCGGCCGGTTTTCCGAGGCGTCCGGGTTCCTCGGCCTGTCCACGCTGGAACGCGCCGCCATCCTCGTCCGCGATCTCCTCGGCCAGGTCCGGCGCGAGGAACGAGCCGAGCTCGCCGCAATGCTGATGAGCGAGGCGCAGCACCTGCCGTTCGCCGTCGAGGTCATCCGCTGGCTCCGCCCGCAGGGCGACGACGACCGCCGCGCCGTGCTCACCCGAGAGGAGTGCGACGCAGCCGGACGCGTCCTGGCCGACCGGCTCCTCGACCTGTGGTGCTCCGGCGACCCGTTCGCCGCCCTCGCCCGCAAGGCCGCGTCGGGACTGCACGTCTGCGCCATCTACGGCGACGGCGACGCGCTGCGCCAGTGCCTGCACCGCCGCATCGAGGCCGACCTCGCGTTGGCGTTGGCGCTCATGCGAGCGTTCCTCGGCCAAGCGTGGACGGAGACCGGCGTCCCGTTCACGCCGGACCTGCACCGCGAGGGCTACGACGCCCTCCGTGACTACGTCGACCCCGACTGGCTCGTGCCCCAGCTACGGCAGCGCTTCGGCGCCGAGATCGGCACGCGGGGTGAGCGGGAACAGGCGCTCAACGCGGACTCACGCCTCGCCGATCAGTACGCCCGCTTCCACATGTCCGACACGTCTGCCGCGTCCGACGTCGGGCCTGACGGGGACAGGTAGCCCCTGATCAGTCGGGCGGCCGCCGCACGCAAGTCCACGGCCTCAAGCTCTCTGGGCTTAGGCAGGCAGTCCGGCCCGTCGTTACACCTCGCGGTTTAGAGCTTGCGGTCGAGTGTTTTGGTGAGACGGCGAGGGGACCAGCACCATCGCCTGCTCGCGCACTCATCTGCCGCATACCGCATCCCGCTCGTGCCGGGCCGACGTCCGGCGTCCGTGGCGCAGCGATTCGGTGGTGCTGGCCGGCCAGCCGTCGTATGTCTACTGTCCCAAATATGACTGCGACCCCTACCTGGCGGTGCGTCACCTGGAACGTCGATTGGCGGGCGCGCAACCCTCAACGGATGCCGCGCCTGGACTACCTCGACAGCTATCGGGCGACGGTCGCGGCACTGCAGGAGGTGCCTGGGCCCTGGGCGCGGCGCGTGCTCGAGGAGTCGCGGCATCCGGCTGTGTTCTCCCAGCAGGTGTACGAACCTGCGACATGGCGTTGGATGGGCTGCGGGCTCCTGTTCGCCGAGGGCACAGAGATCCTGGAACAGGGGGTCATCGGGGACCTGCCCAAGCCGCAGCGCGGTCTGTGGGCGAAAGTGCGGCTACCGTCCGGTCCGAAGTTCACTGCAGTGTCCTGGCACGCGCCGAACGCCACGGGAGACGGCGCCCCCGTCAAGATGACGGCCTACCGGACCATGAACGGGTGGCTGCGCGGCCGCGGCCCCGTTGTGCTCGGTGCCGATCTCAACAGTTGGCGGGATCCGGTCGACCTGCTACCCGCCGAGCGAGGCGACGAGTTCGAGGCCGAGCACTCGTTCGTCGGGCCACAGCCCGAACACGGACTGCGGGACAGCTTCCGCCAAGTCCTGGAAGACCGCGGCGAACTCGACCGCCTGAGGACTCTCGGGCCCGATGGGCCACTCGCCGTGTCCTATGTCCTCAAGCGGGCGGGTGGGCAGCGCATGGACCGCATCTTCGCAAGCCCTGAACTGAAGCCGGTTGATGCCGCGTACGAACCAGTCGAGGACGCCGCGCGAGCCGGCAGCGATCACGCGCTGCACTGGGTTGACTTCGCGTGATTCGCAGCCCCAGTCACGCCAACCCAGGGGTCCTGTCAAAGGCGGGTGCACCCGGACAGGCGGCTGCGGCAGGAGGAACGGCGCTCAGGGGCCGCGGCGGCACCGCAACGGTGAACGTGATCGGCAGGTGGTCGGTCGACAGCCTCATCGGGAGTGGCGGCGGCCCGCAGCGGTCAGCCATAGATGCGGTTTGATCGAAGGTTGGGTCTTTCGTGGCGGTGAGGTGGGCGGCGAGACAACTCGCCTCGTCGTACCAAGTTAGGGTTCCGCGCGGCGTGGCGAGTTCGCCGTTGTGGGCGTGGTGGCAGGCGAGGGTGATCAGTGCCTGCCGTGCGGCATGGTGCGGGGTGCTGCGACGCGCCCGGACGTCTCGTAGTCGCCGTTCGCTGACCGGTAGGTGCTGGGCGAGTTGGGCGGTGCTGTGCGGTTCAAGGAAAGCGAGGGCGAGGGCGAGGAGCTGGTCGTCGTCGGGGTCGGCGATGTCGCTGGTGATCTCGTTGCTGTCGGCGATGAGTCCGGTTTGGGCGTCGTCCAGGCGGTGGGCTTCTTTGCCGATGTGGCGGAGCTCAGCGATGACGGTGCGCCGGCGGAGCAGCATGCCGGTGGTGCTGCGCTGGCAGGACTGCGCGCGCTGGTCGGTGGCTTTGGGTTCGGGGTGGGTGGCGTAATCAGTAAGCAGGTTGCGGTAGCTCTTGACCGGGATGGTGTCGGCAGGCGGGAGGTGTCCGAGGTCGGCGCCGGTGCTGAGCTGGTACGGCCCGTCGGCGGGGCGGTAGGGGTTGCGCCAGGCCAGCGTGGTCCAGCGGCTGCTGTCGAGCTCGTAGGGGGCGATTAGGCGCAGCCGCCGCGGGTCGATCCCGGGGGGCAGGAGCAGGGGGCGGGGGAAGGCGACGGCTAGGAAGTTGAATGGTTTGACGCTGTCGGCGTAGCCGCCGCTGCCCGCGAAGGGCCGGTGGGTAACTGGTGAGCTGATGGTGGTGCGGGCGACGGCGGGCCGAACTAGCCAGGCCGGCTCGACCGCGGTGGCGCGGTGTGGGGCGACGGTGCTGGTGATGAGCCACCGCCAGGCCTGACTGATCCAGTCCCGATCGTCGCTGGACGGGTCGGCAGGGTTGAGCAGGTGCCCGAGACCATGCTCGGAGGTCTTGACCAGCTGATCGACGGTGCCGTCGGGGCGGGCGGTGTAGAGGGCGTAGCGCTTGGCGCTGATGGCGAAGCAGGTCGCGGTGTGCTCACGTTTGAGCAGCTCACCGACGGCGGTGCGGTCAGGGGTTGAGGCTGTCGAATCGTCGCCGGATCTGCTCGACCTGTTGGTGGCTGAGCGCCCGGATCGCGGGCTGGCCGTTGGGCAGCGTGTGCGGGCCGCCGGGGCAGGGGGGTGAGTCCGCCGTTGGGGGTGCTGACCACGGCCATGCTGTCGGTGTCGGCGAACGCCCAGTGCCCGCCGGCGTCGGTGACGGCGTGTTCGAGCAGCGCGAGCATGAGCCGTGCGGCGCCGGTGATTGCTGCGGCCAGCGGTGGGAAGCAGAAGCTGCCGGGGTCTTCGCTGCTGTCGGGGCGGCAGGTGAAGGTGCGGCGGTGCCCGTGCACGGTGCGGGCGGTGCGCTTGCTGGCGGGTAGGTCGGTGCGGTCGACCTCGGCGAAGATGCCATAGCTGCCGGAGTTCGCGAGCACCTTGAGGAACGCGGCGGTGCTGGCGTCGGCTGGGTCGCTGGTGGCTTTGAGCCGGGCGCGCTGCTCGACAACTTTGCGGAAGAAGTCGTCGGTGGCGGGGTTGATCGGGACCTGTCCGCGTAGTGCGGTGCGGTGCAGGTCGGTGCGCTGCCCGTGCGGTTGGATCCGGCCGGCGCGCAGCACTTTCGGTGGCCGGCCGGTGAGCAGGGTGGCGGCGACGAGGTCGGCGAGGCTGTACCAGAGTTGATGCTTGAGCGGCCCGGCGTAGACGGGGTTGACGGCGGTGCCCCACTCGTCGTTGCTGCCGTACCGGGCCCGGACGGGCAGCACGTCGCCGTCGGGTTCGACCAGTGCGATCCCGACTAGCCGGGGCCATAGGGCGGGGTCGAAGCAGCTCTCGATGTTGACTGTTGCCAGGACTTGGCGGATCTCGTCGGTGACGTCCGGGGTGCTGATGGCTGTGGCGGTGAGCAGCTGCCAGGTGTCCATGAGCGCGTTGACGGTGGGGTACATCGAGGTGAAGTCCACTACGGTGACCGGCACCGGGGTGCGCCGGATCCGGCACTCGGCTCGGCCGCCGTAGAAGGCGCTCATCGCGGCGCCGAGCAGCTGCGGGTCCAGGTCGGGGTGGGCGGTCAGCGGCGGCGGGATTCGCATCGCCCGCAGGTAGGCCTTGGCGATCGAGGCGGGTGAGTATGCCAGCGTGACCGGTAAATCGATCGGGTGCTGCTGGTAGCCCGCGAGGAGCTTCTCCAGCAGTGCGGTGGTGATCTGGACATCTCGCCGGCAGTAGCTGATGTAGTCGTGGGTGATGTGCCCGTGCTGGCCCGGGTCGCCCTTGCCCTCGGTCACGCCGAACGCCGCGCAGGCGGAGGCCAGGCTGTGGCTGGTGTTGGTCAGCGCGAATGCCAGCGTGCGCAGGTCCAGGAAGTGGCCGCGGAAGCTGGTGCCGTTGTCGTGCTGCATGTCGCCGTCGGGGTCCTTGCCGACGGTGGACAGTTGGATGCGGCTGCGCTTGCCGTCCAGCGCTCGGACGAGTAAACGCGGTCGGTAGGGGTTGTTGCGCCCTTCGTGGTCCCACAGCTGCAGTGAGAACCCGCCGGCGTTGCCGGCGCGGCCTTCGCCGACGTGCATGGCTAGCCGAGACAGGTCGAACGGCAGGTTGAACCCGACGATCAGCGCCCGTTGCCGCGCTATGGCCGGCCACAGGATGCGCTTGACGAACTGGCGCCGGCTTAGCAGCGCTAGCCGCGGGGCGCAGTCCAGGCGACGTGGCACGTCGGCTTGCCGGGTGCGCGCGTATTCCTGCAAGCGTTGGTAGCCGTCCGGGTCGGCGTGCGGCAGCTCGTCGGCGTGGAAGATGCCCTCGATCAGGGTTGTGTAGGTGCCGTCGGGCTGTCGCTGGCACCACCGGTACACGCCGAAGGTCAGCCGCTGCATGGCGTCGGTGCGGGTCTCGGTGTCCAGCACCAGCACGTGCCCGAGCAGCGCATCGGCGTGGGACAGGTCGGGCGCGGTGTCGGGGTCGCTGCGGGTGCGGGCAGGCGCGGGTAGTGGTGCCATGAAAGCCCGCACCGCGACGGGCACGTGATCCTCTACGCCGAGAGCCGGCTGTTGTGCCGCGCAGGTCGTTCTGCCGACGCCACGGACGCTCATGAAGCAGTTCCCGACAGCGCGTCCTGCCAGCCGGGCGCATGAGCGTCGAGCCAATGGCTGAGTTCGCGGACGCGCAGAGCTCTCTCGTTGCCTTGCGCGCCCAGGCACGTCTGGAACTCACTAACGCTGATCAGCCAGGTGAGCAGTTGATCGAGCGGGTTGCTGCTCGGGTGCTTGAGGTCGACGCCGCGCTGCCGCAGCTGTTCGTGCCGGATGGCGTGGCAGTTCAGGCACTGCGGCGCGACGAGGTCGTTGTCGACGCGCCATCCGGCGATGTGGTGCTCCTGGATCAGGGGCACCGGCTTGTCTCGGCCGTCGGCGCGCAGCACGACCGGGTTCGCAATGCCGCATGTGATGCAGACAGCGTCGGGTCCGAGCTTTCGGGTGCGGCGGGCAGCTCGGCTTGCGGTGGCGAGGGGGTTCGGTTCGGTGCTCATGCCGCTGCCGCGTAGATCGACTCGAACGCGAGCTCACCCATGTGCGCCTGGTGATCCAGCACCCGCGGGTTGGTGGTGAGGGTGACGCCACCGACACGTACGTCCCGGAACCGCTCCAGCGAATCGGTGTCACCGGTGTTGAGGTAGTGGTGGACGGCGTTCCAGTACGCGCCGAGCTGCCCAGCGGCTTTCGAGCCGCGGATGTCGACCGCGACGGTGCCGTGGTCGGTCAGGGCCCGCATCGGCCGGTACAGCCGGTCCGCCGGCCGGGCGGTAGCGGTGTCACTGCGCTGTGAGGTCAGCGCCGGTCCGGCCCAGAACCGGACCGCGGCTGGGGTGGTGTCGTGCCGATCACTGGCGGCGGCCAGCGGCACGCCGGTGGCGCGCATCTCGGCGACGACCCGCAGCGCGGTGTCCCGGGTGCGTTGCGCCTCGGCGGGCAGTGCCTGCCACGCTTTGCGTCCGCTCAGCCGGGCGACGGCCAGCTGCCGCCCAGCGCCCGCAGCTGGCCGTAGCCGGTGAACCCCAAAGTTTGGGCCCGTTGCTGGCGGCGGCCGTACGCCGCCGTGTGGTCCCGGACCCGATCGAGGCCGACAGGCCCTCCAAGGCAAGGGTCTCGGTGAAGCGCACGGACGTATATTGACCAGGTTCAAGGGATCGAAGCAACACCGGACTGTTGAGTCGAGAGTAGGTGCTCGTTCAGCGCCTCGGCGGGCGTCTTCCAGCCGAGCGTCTTTCTTGGGCGGCCGTTCAAGGCTGCGGCG
>JAABUM010006675.1_pt1 | contig 11138 bp, 8 predicted proteins | sample 5559161 | NCBI WGS metagenome assembly JAABUM01 (sample SAMN10711868, study PRJNA513369) | rock metagenome | isolation source: Antarctica rocks | place: Antarctica: Victoria Land, Siegfried Peak nord | reverse complement strand
CCAAGCGAAATTGCGCGCTCCGCCAGCGGCAGCACCCGCAATGCTCCGAGCGCCTCTGGCAGGCCACCAGTTTCTCCTTTGAACACGACGACGTCGCCAGCACGGAAGCGCAGCGCATGCAGCCGTTGACCGACGCGTTCGCCACTGCGGCTCACCGCCAGCAACGCCACGTGATAGCGCTCGCGCAGTCCCATCGCCTCCGGCGTCCGGCCAATAAGGGCGGAGTCGACCGTGACGACACCTTCCACGACGCTCTGGTCCGGTGCGGCATCCTCGCCGGCGTCGCCCGCCAGGCGTAGCTTGCCGCGGGCGACCAAGCGCTCCAGCCCGTCGGGCTCACCCTCCAGCATGAGCACGTCTTCGCGGCGCAAGGCGGCGCCCGGTGTGGGCAAGAAGCGGCGGAACCGCTCGCGCACGATGCCGGACACGATGACTTCCCCGTCGCTGAATGCCTCCAGTTCCGCGACCGTTTTGCCCACCAACGGGCTTTCCGGCGGCAGCCTGGCTTCCGCGACGTAGCCTTCGAGGTTGAACGCGGCCTCGATCCCTGCAACTGCCTTGCGCCCGCGCGGCAGCAGGCGGTAGGCGAAGCTGAGGAACAGCATTCCAAGGACAGCGATGGACAGCCCCACGGGCGTGAAGTCGAACATCCCGAACGGATGGCCGGTGACGTCCTGGCGAACCTTGGAAATGATGATGTTGGGCGACGTGCCGATCAGCGTCACGATGCCGCCCACCAGCGAGCCGAACGCCATCGGCATGAGCAGCTTGGACGCCGAGGTGCCGGTCCGCCGGGCGAGCTGGAGCGCCACGGGCATGAAGATCGCCAGCGCGCCCACGTTCTTGCTGACCATCGACATCACGGTGACGGCCACAACGAGCGCCGGCACCTGCGCCTGCTCGGTCTTCAAGTAGGGCAGCAGCGGGCGCATCAGCATCTCGACCACTCCGGACCGGGAGATCGCAGCGCTGACGATGAGGGCCGTCGCCACGATGATCACCACGTCGTCGCCCAGCCCCTCGAAGGCCGACTTCGCCGGAACCACGCCTGTCACGACGCCGGCCAGCAGCGCCATCAATGCGACCAGGTCATAGGGGAGCCTGCCCCAGACGAAGAGCGCGATGGTGGTGCCGATGATGCCGAACGCCATGGCCTGATCGAGTGTCATGCGACCTCCAATTCCGGGTTGCCTTGCTTGATTTTCGGATTTGCCCGAGGAAGGGCAGCGTGTCATCGGCTTCATACGAAAGTGTCAAATGATCGAAAAGGCTGCGTCGCGAATCCTGGGTGCCGAGGTGGCGATGCATGCCTGAGCGCCGCTGCGAAGCGGCCGCCCCATGGGCCTGACCCCGGGCGGCGGCAAGCGCGACGGCGAAGCGTCCGCTCTGCAAGGGCAGGCGCTCGACGTGGGTGCTGCCGCAGTCCGCCCAGGGAAGCCGGCCCACCGACCGATCCAGCCGCCCGAGACCATTATCCAATCGTCGCTGGCACAAAAGGTGCTGCACGGCTGGATGCAGAACCGGCATCAAACGCTGTATCCGCTGGTGTTGTCCCTGCGCAACATGACCACAGTGGAGAAGCGCCTCATCGTTGGTGCTATGGCATTCGCGCTGCAAGCCGGCGAGCTCGATGGGCAGAGCGAGCAGCGCGCCGAAGTCTGGCTTCGTTCGGTCGGCGGCGGCATGGAGGAAATCGCAGCATTGGGCGCGGCGCGGCTTGCCGCATGCCCCGTCGACCGCTTCGTCGCTGCTGTACGCAGCGCCGGGCAGAGTCCGCAGGCCTATGCGGCGGTGGTCGGGACGTTAGGCCGGCGCGGGATCGTAAACCGGCGATTCCACGACTACTTCGCAGCCCGGCTCGGCATCGCTGACGAAGTCGCACGCAGCTTGAACCGGCGCTACGGCGGCTGATCGATGGGCTACGACTCCGTCAGTTCCTGCATGAAAGTCTGAACTGCCGCACTATCGACGAGCAGCTTGCGCGACAGGTCCGCCAGGGTGATCCATCCGACGACCCGGCCCCGGGCGTCGCAGACCGGCATCCGCCGGAAATGGTTCGCCGCCATCGCGTCCATCGCTGCCCGCAGCGTGTCGTCCTGATCGCAGGAAACGACCGGGCTGGTCATCACGTCCCGAACAAGGACGGAGTTGGCCGCAAGACCCTTGGCGACATAGCGGTATAGGATGTCGCGGTCGGTCACCACGCCCTCTATCCGGTCGGACGAGCCGACCGGCAAGGCCCCGACATCGAGTTCGCCCATCATCTCCGCGGCTTCCTGCAGGCTCGCGGCGCCGTCGATGAACTCGACATCGCGCGCCATGACGTCTTCAACCTTCATTCCCGTCCTCATATCGCTATGTCGTCCACCCGCGACCGGCCCCGCTCTACTTCAACCACAAAGGTTCCAAGGCAGCCATCGAGCGCCGCCTTGCCGGCTTCCCGCCAGGCGGGCGCATGCAGCCTCAGGTCGATTTGGAGCGTCCTCCGAAATCCGCCGGCAAAGCGCCGTCGATCCGGAGCGCGGCGGAAGCGACGACGATCCCGGCAGCGTCGAAGCCGTCCAGGATGTCGCGCGCGATCTCGTCCTTCACCGCACGCGTCCCATGGTCCTTGGACGCGAACCGCACGGTCAACTCCAGCCAGTTGCTCGTCAGGCGGTAGAAGACCCTCGGCTCGAAATCGAGCCGGCGAAGGTCGAAGCGGCGCTCCAGGCCCTGTGCAGCCTCCGCGGAGATGATCGCGGGATCGAGGGCCCGCCGGCGGGTTGCCTCCAGCATGACGGCCTCCGCCTGCCGGCGGTCGTCGCCGTAGCGGATCGGCACGCTGATCTCTTCCCAGATGTAGGGGAAGTCGCGGGTGTAGTTGTAGACGGGTTCGTCGAAGATCTTGGCATTGCTGACGGTCACGATGCGTCCGGTGAACTGCCGGCTCTTGACCCAGACCGACGGCCCGGCGTCGCTGCCGGGCGACACGCCCATCTCCATCAGGGTGGTCTGCATGAACCCCAGCAGCAGGACATCGCCGCGCACGCCGCCCATGCTGATCCGGTCGCCCACGGTGAAGTTGTTGCCGCGCAGGATCAGCACGTAACCAGCAAAGGCGGTGATGACACGCTGGAGAGCGAAGGCCAGTCCCGCACCGACCAGCCCGAGCGCAGTCGCGAGTCGCGCCGGGTCATCGAACCAGATGGACCCCAGCCCAAGCACGACGAGCAGCGCCGAACACAGGTTCATGGTTTGATGCGCCCAGAACCGGGCTTGTATGGCCCGGGGTGTCTGGCCTCGCAGCGCGATGCGGAAGGCGCTGCGCACAAGGACGCGAATGACGGCGACGGCAAGGAAGAAGCCGACAGAAAGCAGCAGCTTACGGCCGTTCTGCTCCGTGAAGCCAACCCAGTTGATGCCAAAAAGGTGCAAAACGACTGTCTCCGGTCACGTCAGCAGGATGAACTCCTCATAAGCGTTGCCGAATGCTGCGTCTTCGCGTTCCTCCTGTTCGCCCGCGAGGCCTCGTCAGGATGAGCGGCAGGTGCGCCCGGTGATCTCATAGTTGCTTCGACTGCATCGGCTTAGTTCCGCATCCTGACGCCCAGCACGAACCCGAACAGGCCGAGCAAAACCGTTCCGATGACCGTTTGTATGCTGGACAACAGCACGCCGAGCTGGCCGCTCGGCTTGATCCCGACTTCGGACGTGCCGACCGTTGTCATCGAGTCGAGGCTGAACAGCAGATAGTCGACCAATGGAAATTGTGCTGCGCGGACGGCATCCGTCGCAGTAGCGTCTCGAGGTTCGAGGCAGCCGGACAGCCAATAAACGGCCGCGAACCCAATGAGCACAACGAGGAACGTACGCAGAACGCGCGTGACGCTCTCGCCATAGTCGCACAGCCACTCCGAGACGACGTCGCCCAGCCACAGCAGGCCCGGCCGCAACGCAACCCCGGCTTTGCGCTGCCCGAATGCCGCGCGGGCGCGCTGGGCATGGAGGCGCTTGCCCATCCGGCGCCGGCGGCGGAAAGCCCAGCTTGCATCGTCCGCGCTGCCGAGCGTGCGGAAGTTCTGCTCCAGCACGATATAGGCCTCGCGCGCGGCCTCGAACTCCCCAGCGACTTCCTCGCCGGCCGCGCCGCCAAGCTGATGGGCATTCATGCGGGTGCGCTCCAGCCAAGCGCCGGCGAAGCGGACTTGGTGCAGGCTGCAGTTGGTCAGCGCGACATGCGGCAGGACGGCGCCGCTCAGGTCCGCACCATCCAGGTTGGCTCCATCGAGCACCACGTCGCGCAGGACGGCCCCACGCAGGCGGGCGCCGGAAAGGTTGGCGCGCCGCATGGACGCCCCGGAAAGGTCCGCCGAGGACAGGTCGGTGTCGTTCAGCTGCGCCTCGTCCAGGTGCGCCTGCCGGAGGTCGGCCCGCTGCGCCTCCACCCTGAGCAGCTTGGCGCCCCACAGGTCCGCGCCGGACAGATCCGCCCCGTCCATGATGGCATCGGTGAAATTTGCGAAGCGCAGCCGGGCCGACTTCAGGGCGACATCCTCGAGCAGCGCTTCGCCGAAGTTGGCCTCGCCAGCGTCCACCCCGTTCAGCGCGCCGCCGATCAGGTCGGCCCCTTGCAGATCGGCCTCCTCCAGCCGTGCACCCTGCAAGATGATGCCGCTGCAGGAGGCCTTGCTGAGGTCGGCGCCCGAAAGGTTCGCCCCGCGCAGGCTGGCGCCTGCCAGGCAGCAGGCCCTCAGACGAGCCCCGCCGCGCTTCGCGTTCCACCAAGGCGCATCTTGGACTTGGTTGCCCAACCCCGCCGCCGAGAGATCTGCGCCGTCGAAGGCCATTGCCTGGTCGTGGCCTGGCTGCTCATCGCCCGGCTGCTGACCGATGAAGCGCAGCAGCGCCTCCGTTGCCGCCGGGTTGCCTTCGGCGGCCCTTGCAGGACGCTTCAGGCTTGGCAAGGACGGCTCAGCCGTTGATGACGCAGCCATCGCGGGACCGTGCGGCACCGGCGTCAGGCACTCGCTGCCGTTCCCGGCCCAGGCGCCAGCGCCTCGATCTGCGCGAGCAGCCGGGAAAAGTCGATCGGCTTGGGATGGTAGTCGTCGCATCCCGCAGCCAGGGCCTTTTCGCGGTCCCCCGACATGGCGTGCGCCGTCAAGGCAATGATCGGAATGCCAGCGGTGGCCGGCTCGGATTTCAGCATCCGGGCGGCGGACCAGCCGTCCAAAACCGGCAGGTTCATGTCCAGCAGCATGACCTCGGGCTTGTCGGCGCGGGCACGATCGACGCCCGCCTGCCCATCGGTCGCAACCGTCACCTTGTAGCCGCGCCGTGTGAGTCGGCGCGACAGAAAGTCCCAGATCTCCTCGTGGTCCTCGACCAGAAGCACGCGCATATCGTGATCTCCGCAAAAGGCTTGGTGGCGTTCAGCCAGGGGTCGCGCCGGCCGGGTTGTGGGTTGCTGGCTCGTCGTACGAAGGCGTGAGCGACCGGAGCTCGCCGGCCAGCGCGCGCAGGTTCGTCTGCCCCTTGCTGAGCACCCGGTCCGCGCCGTCGAGACGGCGCCGCTCGTCGGCATCCAGGTCCCGCGCCGTCAGCACCACGACGGGGATGTCGGCGCAGCCCGGCCGCAGGCGCAGCTCGTGCAGGAACGCGAACCCGTCCATGACCGGCATCGTGAGATCGAGCAGAATAAGCTGCGGCGGCGCGTGCGCCACGATGTCGAGCGCCTCGCGGCCGTCGCCGGCCTCCGAGACGGTCCATCCGTCGCGCTGCAGCACGGCCCGTAAGCGGGCGCGGGCGTCCGGGTCGTCGTCCACGACGAGGATGTCGCCGGCCTCGCCGCGGAACCGCTCCATGACATCCTTCAAGCGGTCCCACTCGACCGGCTTGGGCACGGTGTCGGCGGCGCCGAGCGAGACTCCGAGGCCCGGCTCGTTGACGAAGGTCACCATCACGACGGGGATCGCGGCCAGGACGGGATCGGCCTTGAGCGCCCGGAGCACCGACCAGCCGTCCATCTGCGGCATCATCACGTCCAGCAGGATGGCACGGGGATGCAGGGTGCGCGCGAGCTCGATGCCGAGCTTACCGTCCGGCGCGGTGCGGACGGCGAAGCCCTCCCGTTCCAGGAACCGGCCCACCAGGTCGCGTTGCGCCGCGTCATCGTCGATCACCAGGACAAGGTGCTGCCCGGAAGCAGCATGCGTAGGCGCTTCCTCTTCCTCCGCAGCCTGTTCGGGCATCTCGGCCGGCAGGCGGATGGTAAAGGTGGAACCCTCGCCGTAGGTGCTGGTAACGGTCACGTCGCCGCCCAGCAAACGGCAGAACGCGCGCGTGATCGCGAGGCCTAGGCCGGTGCCGCCGAAACGGCGCGTGGTCGAGACATCGGCTTGGGTGAACCGCTCGAACAGCTTCGCCAACTGTTCCGGCGTCATGCCGATGCCGCTATCCGCCACGCTGAACTCGACCTCGCTCTCGGTCCGGACGGCACGCAGCGTGATCCGGCCGCCCTCGGTGAACTTGGCAGCGTTGCTGACCAGGTTGAACAGGCATTGCCGGAGCTTGACCTGGTCGGTGCGCATCGTGCCTAAGCCAGGGGCAAGGTCGAGCACGATCTCGTTGTTCTTCTGCCCGACCAGCGAGCCCACCGTCGAGGCGACGTCGCGCATGAGAACCTCGACGTCGAAGTCCTCGGCGAAGGTCGTCATGCGGTCGGCTTCGATCTTGGACAGGTCCAGCACGTCGTTGATCAGGCTCAGCAAGTGGCGCGCGTTGGACTGGATCTTGCGGACATCGCCCAATAGGTGCTGCTCGCCGGTCTCCTCCATCTCCTCCTCGATCATCTCGCTATAGCCGATGACGGCCGAGAGCGGGGTGCGCAGCTCGTGGCTCATGTTGGCGAGGAACTGGCTCTTGGCGCGGTTCGCGGCTTCGGCGGCTTCCTTGGCAGCGCTCAGCTCCTTCTCCGCCTGCTTGCGTTCGGTGATGTCCGTGTGGGTGCCGACCCACTCGCGGGTTTCGCCGTCGTCCAGGATCGGCACGCCGCGGGCGGCCATCGTCCGCCACTCGCCGTCGGCGCGCCGCAGGCGATGCTCGATCGAAAACAGCGTGTGATCGGCCACGGCGCGGTTCCACGTTTCGAGCGTGGCCGTCCGGTCCTCGGGGTGGATGGCTTGCAGCCAGCCGAACCCCTCGTATTCCGCCTGCGTCTGCCCGGTGAACTCCGTCCAGCTCACCTGCGGCGGCGTGAGCTCGCCCGAGGGCGACGTCTTCCAAACGATCGCGGCGCTCGTCTCGATCAGGGTGCGGAACCGCTCCTCGCTTTCGCGCAGCCGGCGCTCGGACCGCTTGCGGTAGGTGATGTCAGTGACGACGATCCCGGCCCCGGCTGATCCGGCTGCTGTTTCCGTGGGGAGCGGGAAGAAGCCGAACTGGAACTCGCGCAGCAAGGCTGGATTAGCCCGGCTGTGCACGGCCGCCTCGACGTTGGTGAGGGTGCGCCCATTCTCCAGCACCTCGGCTAGGCGTGGCTCCAGGACGTCGCGCATGTCGGGCAGCACGTCCCACAGGCTGCCGCCCACCGCGGCGTCGAGCGCGCGCTCGCTCATGGTCGAGAGCGCCCGGTTCATGTGCTGGACGCGCAAGGACGGATCGAGCAGGCCAAGCCCGACCGGCGCGTTGTCCAGCACGCTTTCGAGCAGCGCCGTGCTGGCGCGCTCCGCCCGGCGGCGACGGACCGCCAGTAACGCGATGGCAGCGAATGCCGCCACGATGGCGGCCACGGCGAAGATCTGCATCAACGGTCCGAGCCGCGCCTGTGCCTGCTCGGTGCCGCTGATCCGGGCACGGGCGGTGTCCTGGAGCGTGGTCACGGCCGTTCGCACCGCATCCATCGACGCCTTGTCCTGCCCGGTGAGGATGAGCGTTATGGCGGCCTCGATCCCCGAACTCCGCCGGGCGTCGATGACCTGGGTGGCAAAAGCTTTCTTGGCTTCGACGAGCCCAGCCAAGCGTTCAGCCGCCTGTTTGTCCGTGTCGATGTCCCTTATTGCGCCATCCAAGGCCGCGACGGCCTGCTCATGGGGCTCGAGGTAGGACGGCACCCCCGTCAGGGCGTAGCCGCGCTCCCCAGTTTCGAGATCCTTCAGGGTGGAAAGCAGCTTTTCGGTACCCACCAGGATTTGGTTCTGCTCGGCTACGGCCACGCGGACGCGTTGGGCTGAGAACAACGCCCAGGCTGCCGTGCCAAGGCCAAGGAGCAGTAAAACGCCTGCAAGGACGTTGAGGGCGGAGTGCTTCGGCAGGGAAGCCACTAAGCCGCGCAAACGAGGGCCGCGCGTTGCCGGTTCATCCATCACTGAGCACCTTGGACCGAAGCGGATACTACGCCGACTTCCGGGCAGCGTTCCTTGAGCGGAACCATAAAGCGTGGGCACAGCAGGGATGCACGACCTGCTTCGGTCATGCCGGGCTCGGCACTGGCTGCGGCGGGCGGGCCGAGATCGCCCGGGCCAGCGCAACGAGCTCCCCCAGCGACAGGACGATGGTTTCCTCGTTGCCATCGGCGCGCAGGGCGCCGAGCAGAGAACTGCTGCCCGCCGCATGCCAAAGGCAGACAACGACGGCAGCATTCGGCATCTGCCGCTGAATGCGCCGCAGCAAATAGCGGATGCCGGACGCGCTGCTTCCTTGCTCCAGCACGGATAGGCAGCACAGCCGGGCACTGGCAAGCCGTGTCGGTTCGACGCCTCCGGCACCGAGGATGGAGTTGGACTCGCAGCGCGCCGCAAATCCCGCGTTCTCCAGCACTTGCGCCGCCATCGTTGCGGCCAGGTCGTCGAGCTGCCCGCGGCCGGGTATGCAGACGACGGTGCCGTCCGCCTGCCATTCGGATGCCGGCACCACGGCCCGCTGCTGCGACCCGACGCCGGGCTGGTTTACCGCAACCACGGACAGCAAGGCCCCGATCTGACGGTGGATGGCCTCCAGCCGTTCGAACGCCAGGGTGTCACGCGACAGGTCGGCCTGCGCCAGGGCAAGGCCGGGGATTGCGACCTGATCATAGTACTGGGCCAGCGAGGAACCGCCAATCGTCTTGCGGGCCTGTGCGGAAAGCTCCTTTGCGTTGCCCTCCAGTGCGCGCTGGTAGAACGTCTCCGCGGGTTCAAGAGGCGGGCTGTCGCCGAGCATGACCTCCAGGAAAGCCAGCGATTCCACGTGCCGCCCGATCACGACCAAACAGACGGTCAACGGCGTCGCGATCAGCAGCCCAACCGGCCCCCATAGGAACGTCCAAAAGGCTGCGGACAGGATGACGGCGATCGGCGACAACCCTGTGCTGTGGCCATACAGCAAAGGCTCGATAATCTGGCCCATCGCCAGGTCACTCAACATGAAGAGCGCAAGGACCTCCAGCGCCAAAGACCAGCCCGGCGTGACCGCGAGCGCCAGCAGGAATGGCGGCACCAGGGCGATGAGGCTGCCGATGAACGGCACGAACCGCATCAGGCCTGCGAGGATGCCCCAAAGAAGCGGGTTCGGCAGCCCCACGAACCACAGGCCCGCCGCGATAAACGCCCCGAACCCCGTGTTCAAGGCGAGCTGGATCAAGAAGTATCGGGACAAGCGGCGGGCCGCGTCGTTCATCGCCAATATGGTCCGGTGCAGGTCCTTGCGTCCGACCAGGCGGACCAGCCGGTCCCGCAGGTCCTCGCGGGACAGCAGCACGAAGATGACGAACACGACGACGACTCCAACGGATGCAAGCGGGCCGAACAGCGGCTGGGCGATGGTGCGAACGACCACCAATGCCGACGGCGCGCCGAGATCGCCGGTTGGCCCGGCGGATGAGGAAGGCGGTATCACTTCCACGCCGGCCTGTGCTGGGCCGACCTTCACGGCTGTCTCGCCGACTCCGCCACCGCTCAGCAAGGCGCGTATGGAGTTGGTCAAGCGTTCCAGCAGCTCGGTCCCGACTGTCAGCGACTTCACCTTTTCCTGGATGGTCGCCTGGTAGCTTGGCAAGCTTCCGGCGAGCGTCGTTGCCTGCCCGCCGACGATGACCCCGACCCCGGCAATGATCGTGAAAGCAAGTGCGACGGCGATGAGGACCGCCGGAGCCTTACCGAGCCGGGCACGTTGCAACAGGACGACGACCGGCGCCAATACGAACGCGAGCAGCACCGCGAGCACCAGAGGCACGAGCAGTTCGCGTCCGAAATACAGCGCGGCGACCACCACGGCCCCAGCGTTCAACGCCGATAGGCCGGCGCGGCTTGGGGTGGGTGCGACTTGCGGCAAATCCGCGCTGTGCTGGTGTTCGCTGGACGGTGACATCTGGCAGCTTTCTCGATAGGCGCCCGAAGCTGGCCTTCTGTGATGAAGCTTGGCCAACGGCGGGCAGACGTTGCGGCGGAGGTGCGAGGGTAGGTGGTCTGTGGTCCGCGCTTGGAAGCAGCCACCGCTCTCGGCTATCACATCGAACGCTGGATAGGCATCAGCGGGAGCAGAACGGCGTGACCAAAATCTTGCTTGTTGAGGATCACGAGGAGCTCTGGGACATGATGTCGCGCCGGTTGCGCCGTCACGGCTTCGAGGTCGTCCTGGCCCATGATGGTCAGCACGCCCTGACGCAGGTCGGTGCCGAGAAGCCCGATCTTGTCCTGCTGGACATGGACCTGCCGATCATGGATGGTTGGACGGTCGCCCGTACGCTGCGTGGCGACAGCGCGAGCGCGCCGGTTCCCATCATCGCCCTCACAGCGCACGCCATGGCCGGGGACCGGGCCAAGGCGCTGTCGGCTGGCTGCGACGACTACCACCCCAAGCCCGTCGATTTCCCAAAACTGCTGATCCAGATCGACGACGCGCTCCTTAAGCGGGAGGAGGCGGGAGCCTGAGCGACGCAGAAACGGCGATGCCGGCGGTTATGCGTAACGCTGTTGCACGGATCGGGTTGGTGGCGTAGCGGGCTGGTCCGCCATAGGAGGTTTTCCGGTATTCCTAAGAAACACTCACGCTGGCGCAAGCGTGGTGCACGGATCGGGCAGTGGCGCTGAGGCGCTGGGTGAGGTAGGGGAGCGCCTCCCAAATCCCGGATGCCCATCGTGCCGTTCAAGCTGAACCAGAACCGCCGTCACCACATCCCG
>JAABUM010006670.1_pt1 | contig 11147 bp, 11 predicted proteins | sample 5559161 | NCBI WGS metagenome assembly JAABUM01 (sample SAMN10711868, study PRJNA513369) | rock metagenome | isolation source: Antarctica rocks | place: Antarctica: Victoria Land, Siegfried Peak nord | reverse complement strand
GGGTGGAAGTTCCAGGTGTAGACCACCACCTTGCGGGCGTGCGGGTTTTTGATCAGGACGGCGATCTCGTCTTGGTCTGATTCGGGTTGCGCGAACGCGTCATACAGCACGATGTCCACGGTGTCGTGCAGTGGTTCGTTGGTGTCCATTTCGGCGACGACGACCCGGTCGCGGTACTGGTCGATGATGCGCGCCACGCCGAGTAGGACGACGTCGTAGTCATCGACTAACGCGATCGTGATCGGCGCCCGGGGGTCTGGGCGGTCATAAGGTGGGGAGTCCTTCGGCATGGGCTCAACATAAACCTCCCCCAGGGGGTGGTGCTACCTCCTCACGGGTGCCAAAGTTGCATTATTAGGAAATAGTCCGTTGTGCCACCCCGGCACATTCACCTCCCATGTGAAGGAGAACCACCAATGCTCAGCAACGACGACGGCTCGCACGCCGAGGATGGTGGCCGGTCACGGTCGCGGATGCCTTGGCGCAAGGCCGAAGATTCAGACGCCACCACCAGTGCTCGAGACGGGGAACCGATCCGGGCCACCCGCCACGAGCGGACAGTGGATGACCATGACGACCGCCACGGGGTCCTGGGTCGTGATTCTGACCGCGGCGACTCTGACCGTGGCGACTCTGACCGGGTCGTGGATAACCACGGCGGGCACGATTCGGGCCGGGTTCAGCAGGTTGTGGACCGCAACGCTGAGGCCCGAAACCATCGCGACGACCGGGTGAGTAATGGGCAGGATGACCGGTTGGGTGAGGAGCGCGACGCCCAGCGAGATGACCACCGTGGTTCGGAGCGCGCAGTGGTTGATCACGAGTCGGTGACCGAGGCACAGAAAGAACGACATGGGGGTGTCAAGGTCGGGTCGGCGTTCTTCGGGTGGTTGACCGCGACCGGGATGGCGGTGCTGCTGACCGCGCTCCTGGCGGCTGCGGGCGCTGCGATCGGGGTGGGCAACAACACCAGTATCACCAAGGCCACTGATGCCGCGGCCAGTAACTCCAAGACCGTGGGGATCGTCGGGGCGGTCGTGTTGCTGGTGATCGTGCTGGTGGCCTACTACTGCGGCGGGTACGTCGCTGGGCGGATGGCCCGTTTCAATGGCCTGCGGCAGGGCGTCGCGGTATGGGTGTGGACCCTGGTCATCGCGGTCGTGTTGGCGGTCCTGGCGGCAGCTGCCGGTCAGAAGTACAACGTGTCGGCCACGTTGAACATTTTTCCCCGCATCCCGGTCGGTGAAGGCACGTTGACCACGGCCGGGATCATCGCCCTGCTAGCGGTTGCGGTCGTTGCCTTGATCGGGGCGATCCTGGGCGGTCTGGCTGGGATGCATTACCACCGGCGGGTGGACCACACCGTGCCCATTGCTGCAGTAGCCAACCGCTGATCGACTTCCTGACTGATTGACCCACCGCAGTACCCACCGTTTCATCACCTCAAAGGAGTCACCATGGTTGTTCTTGGCATCATCCTCATTGTGCTGGGCTTGCTGGTCGCTAGCCTGCACGTCCTGCTCTGGATCGGCATTGTGCTGCTCGTGGTCGGGTTGGTCGTCAACCTGGTCCCGATCGGCGGGTCTCGACGGCGCATCTACTAACCCGGCAGTTGCCGCCGCGCACCACGGTCCGCTGTGACCAGCACGGTCACAGCGGACCGCGACCGGCAACACACCCCACGGGGGTCAACCCATGACACTGAACACCAGGTGGCCCGGTGTGGGGTGGAGCGCTGAACCCGGGCGCGTCCTGGCTCTGGCACGGCCCGCGCGACCTGGCCCGGTGCCCACAGCGCCGAATGCGGTGCGACCACCCCTGCCTGGGTGAACCCCTGGCCTGAACCGGCCAGGACTGGATCTTTTCCTACCCCCGGTGCCCCGCGTGCGCCCACCGCCTCTACGCCGCGCACCGGCACCGAACCGGAGAATGCCCGGCGGCCGTAACCTGACCCATCTCGCGCCCATGGATTACCGGTCGCGTTCCGGGCCATATCCGGAAAGAAACCGGCTCATGTGCTGTGGCACCGATACCCGCAGGTGACCGTACTCGTCCCCAGCTTGCTCACCCTAGGAGACCGTCGGCGTCCAGGCGCTGGACGCCACGGGTCGACCCGTTTCGGGATGGGGGGCGTGGCGGAGTTCATGGGTTGGGCGGGTGGAAATCGACGTCGATCTCTTGGAAGCCCTTGTTGCGTTGTGCAGTCGCTTGTCCGGTGTAGGCGCGGCGGTCCCCACCGGTCAGGACGACGTCGTCGGTGAAGGGGGTAAGCAACGACCGAGGGTGTAGGTGGTCCACGCGGACGACGTTGATCTCGACGCAGAGGACGACGGCGACTCCCGTGAGGTACAAAAAGGCGATGAGTCCAAGGACAAGGGCGAACACACCGTTGGTGGCAGTGGCGCCTTTGACGACATGCCCGACATAGACGACGCCGAATGTTTGCAGTAGTTGCCAAACGATGGCGGCGGCCAGGGCGCCGGGCGCGACGTCGCGCACGGATAGTTCGCGGGCGGTGGCGATGCGAAAGGCCAGCACGAAGACGGCTGCGTTGAGCAGCACAGAGGCGAGCAGGACCACGATCTTCAGGAGAGGCCCTAGGGAACCGGCGTTCCCTGCGCCCAGGGTGGACAGCACGGTGGTGCCCAGGATGGCCAAGCCGGCGGTGCCCAACAGCAGCAGGCTGCGGCCACGGGCTTTGAACGGGTTGGGGCGAGTGTTTTTTGGGACCCGCCACGCGGTGTTCATGGCGTACTGAACGGCTTGAGCGACCCCGAGACCACCGTAGAGAGACCCCAGGATTCCGATGATCAACCCGGTGGTGCCGCCGCCGACGCTTTTTGGGTTGCCGAGCTGGGTACCGATCACGGGGAACTCACTCAGCGCGGAATGCAAAATCTGCTGTTGGAGGTGCGGGTCCCCGGACAATAGCAATCCCAGGATCGTGGACAGCAACAGCAGGAGGGGAAACAGCGACACGACGCCGTAATAGGCGATCAGCGCTGCCAGGTACCCGCCGGAGTCGTCGAAGTATTTGTAGAGGACAGCCAGGGGAAACCCAGCTTGGGGGTGGCGGCGCTGGAACTCGTCCAGCCTTGCGGTTACACCGCCAGTGCTGGGTTTGTCAGGCTTGCTGTCGCTCTGCGGGCCAGGAGCAACTGAGTCTTCATTCATCTAGAGCTCCGGTCTAGTGGGCGATGCCGTGGTGTGTCAACACGTCGGGGTGGGTCTGTGGGTCGAACGTTCACCTGTGTGAAGCGCCCAGCTGTGATGCCGCTCCTTGTTGAGTCAGGAGGATGAGCAGTATGCCGAAGAAGATTGATGAAGAGCTCAACGCCAGAGCAGTCAGGTTGGTGATCGACCATCAGCCGGGGTACCCGTCGCTGACAGCCACGGCCAGGGCGGTGGCCAAAATCAGCTGTGGTGGGTAAGGAGTCGGTGCGGCGGTGGGTCATTCAGTCCCAGGCCGACTGCGGACAGCGCCAGGGCGGCACGACCGAAGAGCGGGGTCAGGTCAAGGTGCTCAAGACCAGCCGGACGACGAGCCGCCCGTAGGCCAGACCGAGGTCGGGATGGTGGTCCATCTCCTTGGGGCCAGGGTGACTGCGTCGACGAGCTCGACTGCGGTGACGAAGCCGCCGGTGTTGAATTGAAGCTGATCGTTTATTGCACGGTGTCGGGGCGGGTTGATTTCTGGCAGCGCCGTGTCCTTGTCTTTGGGCACGTCCGTCATCGGCTTGACCAGCCGCGAGCCCTTGGCCAGCTTCTGCGTGGCGAGAAAGTACCCGAAGCCAGGTCGGATCGGCTCCGCGGGCGAGGCACGTGGGCACGACCTGCAGGCGGTAGCCCAGCTCGCTACCAGTGGCCCTGGTGCGGGCGAGCGGCTCTGCCCGTTGAGCGCGGGGGTTGTCGGAGAATCGCAGGACGACCGCGACGACCCCATAGCGGAACTTTGGGGGTAGGACTGGGGTATGACGACACTCGTTCAAGGCAGCACCGCTGAGGTCAGCTGCCGGGCGACGTTCCGAGCAGGCCCGTATGGCAATATTCGTCTTTCTGAGCAGGAGAGGAGGGAATGCACATGAGATATCGGCGCGACCGGCACGCGGTACCCGTCGACACCATCATCGTCGGAGCCGGGTCGGCGGGGTGTGTGCTCGCGAACCGCTTGAGTCAGGATCAGGACCACCGCGTCCTGGTACTCGAGAGCGGCCGGTCGGACTGGTGGTTCGACCTCTTCGTCCGCATGCCCAATGCACCGATCCCGGACACGAGCGACTCCTACGCGTGGAAATACCGCTCGCGGCCGGAACCGGGCCTTGACGACCGCCGGCTCATCCATCGCCGCGGCAGGATTGTCGGCGGTTCCAGCAGCATCAACGCGATGATCTTCGTGCGGGGAAACCCGCTGGACTATGACGGATGGGCGAAATTGCCAGGGCTGCAGGAATGGGACTGGTCCCACTGTCTTCCCTACTTCATCCGGATGGAGAACGCCACACAGACGGTTACCGATGACCCGCGACGTGGTCGCAGCGGTCCATTGCGCCTTCAGCGCGGAGACCCCACGACCCGTCTGAACGCCTCCTTTCTGCAAGCAGCACACGAGACCGGGCACGTGATCGTCGAGGACATCAACGGTTTCCGACAGGATGGGTTCGGCGTTCTGGACCGCAGCACCTTCGCGGGGCGGCGCTACTCGGCGTCCGATGCCTACCTACGAGCGGCACTGCGCCGACCCAACGTTGACCTGGTGACCCGGGCCCAGGTCACCAGGGTGCTGTTCGAGGGACAGCGTGCCGTCGGCGTGGAATATCAGGCGGGCGGGCACCTGCAGACCGTGTACGCCGAAGAGATAGTCCTGTGTGGAGGCGTCTTCAACTCCCCCCATCTGCTGCAGTTGTCCGGGGTGGGTGACGCCGACCATTTGGGCACACTGCAGATTCCGGTCGTCCAGCATCTTCCGGGTGTTGGTAGCAACCTGCAGGATCACCTCGAAGCCTGGGTTCAGTTCAGTTGCGAGGAGCCGATCACCGAGCAGCCACATCATGCGCACCGCCTGAGACACGGACCGGCGATAGTTGGCCGCTGGATGTTGACTGCGGGCGGACCGGGGGCCTCGAACCATCATGAGGTGGGGGGATTCATTCGGTCGCGTGCCGATTCGCTCTACCCGGATGTCATGTGTCACCTCTTGCCCTGGCTGGGCGCAGTAGACCAGGTGGTACCCACTCGGGACGGCTTCGAGATGCACGTGGGCCCGATGCGATCGACAGCGGTCGGACAGGTCAGGACGGTTTCCCGCGACCCGGCATCCTCGCCCGAGATCTGTTTCAACTACCTCTCTGGTGCGCACGACGAGCAGGAGTGGCTTGCGGCGATCCGGGTGGCACGTGATATAGGTCAAGCGCCCGCGCTACGCGCACTCGGGTCTCGTGAACTCTCGCCGGGAACCGGTGTCGTCTCCGACAACGACGTGCTCACCTGGGTACGACGTAACGTGAGGTCGGCACTCCACCCTTCGGGTAGTTGCGCGATGGGCACCGGTGAAATGGCAGTTGTCGATCCGAGCACGTTCCGGGTGCATGGCGTGGACGGGCTGCGGGTGGTCGACGCCTCGGTGCTTCCGACGATCCCGAACTGCAACATTTACGCTCCGGTGATGATGGTTGCCGAACGGGCCGCCGACGCAATTACCGGCGCCGTTCCCCTGGCGCCGTCGAACCTGCCCTACTACCGAGCAGGCGACCCGTAAGCCGAGGTGTCACCGGCGGCGTGGCCCACCCGGCGGGTCCGCTGCACCCGTCGATGAGAGCCCACTGAGGGGTGACCATCGATCGTTTTGTTGTCGACATGGCTCTTCAGCTGCGGTGTTGTCTAACAGTGACCTGCCTCAGCATGTGCTCCCTCGATGAAACATACAAGCCCGTTCGCGTTGCGCTTCCGAGGTGAAGTTTGGCGTGGGCGGGTATCGACCCGCGATCAGCACCCAAGGTCCAGTACGACGCGTTCACCGTCGCTGGGTGTGAGCAGATCCCCATCGGTAAAGCTTCCGGCACCCTGGTCGGCCGGCACGAGTTGGACAAGCCCTGCCGTCGGTGAAGCGGCTGGTGATGGTTCCTGGGAGATCGTGACAAGTTGCGGTTGGTGTCCTGGGAGGTGCGGCGTAGAAACGCGAATGCTTCGGTCGAGCCAAGCCCTCAGCGTTCCATCACGATTCCTTCTGCTTGGCCGCTGATGGTGCGGTTGAGTATGTCTTGGTCACGGTGCTGGGTTCTCTGCCGTCAGAAACTGCGACGGCGAGGTTCTCAGCGAGGGCGAAGCCGTTGGCGGTGAAGGCCTGCGGGCGGTCGCAGGCCTTCACCGCACCGAACGACTGTTTGTGGATACGAGGCTGCCACGCACGATCCAGACGATGTCGCGACCACGCTGTGCTGCTACGACCTGCAAACTTGTCTGCCGGGTCCGCGTCAGCGGTTCGTTGCGTCCGGTGAACCAGGCACCGACCTGACGGCCTTGAATCGAGTGTTCCATCAGCAGGACCTAAAGACCGGGCTCCCCTCGCCGGTTTGGGTGATGTCGCAGACAAGGCCATGAAGGTCACCCCGGCCTACGCCTGGCCTGCCACTCATTCCTGGTGATCGCGGATGTTCGCGCCAGTCAGGCTGCGATCTGCATCGGAGGTGGTCATTTCTTTTGCCTCCGGCTACCGCCGTGCCAGTCCTGCTGCTGGTCGGTCGTGTCGGCGTTGATTCCGAGCGCTGTTAGTTGTGGCTGTTCGCGCAGGCTGCGTTTGAGCTCGGCGAACCCGGGGAAGCTGGCCAGTGCGACCACGTGATCCCACAGCTGGCTCGCCTGGTCTTCGGCCGGCAGTCGGCTGATGACCGGACCGAAGAAGGCCACACCGGCGGGGGGCTGGAAGTGGATGATCGGCGTGCCGACATCCTTACCCGTCAAAGCCAGCGCCTCGTCGCCCTCGTCGCGGATGTGTTCGTCCCAGGACTCCTCATCCAGGGCGTCGGTCAGCCCGAGCGGCAGACCGGCCTCGGCGAGGATCGGCTCCACGAAAGCCCGCGACCCGCGCCGTCGATGAAGCTCGCGCTCAGTCTCGTGCTCATCGGCGGGGGCGGTATCGAAGATGTGCGCACCAAAAGCGGCGTACAACGGACCCATCGCCTCGCGCCCGTGTTCGGCGCGTGCCCGGGCAGCTACCCGCAGCAGCCGCAGGCCGGCGGAATGTCCGGCGTCGTACTCGGGTGGAAACTGCGCGTCGTAGTCGACGTCGGCGTTGATCAGGCGTAAGGAGATGAATCGCCAGTCCACGGTGTAGTCGCGCTGTGCCTGTACTTGGCGCACCCACTTGCTGGTCATCCAGGCGAAGGGGCACACCGGGTCGAAGTAGAAATTTATGTCTGCATCCATTCCCTTACCCTAAGGTCGACCCCGTGGATGGCCAGATGCACGGTGGGGGAGTGCTGTGGGTGCGCAAGAAAGCCCTTGGGATGATGATGAAACCTCACCGTCCTGGTGGCGGGCATGGGGGTAGTCGCTCGATCCACCGCCGAGACGAGCTGCGCTTTCGCCCGCCTGATACGTCCCCTTTGACCATGACCAGGAGCATCCATGAATAACCCGCCGTCCAGTTCTGGCCATCCCGTCCAACCCCACGGTTGGCGGCGCCCGAAACTGCTGATCTTCGACGTCAACGAAACGCTCTCTGACCTGGCGCCACTCGGCGCCCGTTTCGTTGACGTAGGACTACCCCAGCACCTAGCCGGTACCTGGTTTGCTGGTCTGCTGCGTGACGGATTCGCGCTGACCGCGGCCGGCACAAGCGCACCTTTCGCGCAGATCGCCACGGAGTCGCTACGAGTCCTGCTCGAAGCGCACCAGCCGAACCGCGATCTGGAAAAGGCCGTCGGGTACGTCATGAACGGGTTCGCCGAGCTGGGCGTACACCCCGACGTCACGCCCGGGTTGAATGCGTTGGCGCAGCAGGACGTGCGCGTCGTGACGCTCAGCAACGGCGCGGCGGACGTGGCCCAGGAGCTGCTGAGCGCAGCGGGCGTCGGTCACCACTTCGAACGACTGCTGTCCGTTCAGGACGCCGGCGCTTGGAAGCCCGACTCCCGCTCCTACGCCTACGCGCTGCAGCAATGCCAGGTCGACCCGAAAGATGCCATGGTCGTGGCCGTGCACCCCTGGGACATTGACGGAGCCCGCAGAGCCGGTCTGTCCAGCGCCTGGATCAACCGCAGACCTGACCGGTACCCCACGTACTTCCTTCCCCCGAACGTGGAGGCCGACTCCCTTCTCAGCCTGGCCGAGAGACTCTACTAAGAAGCACCGAATTTCGCTCCAGACCTTGAATAGAGACCGCATCCGCACCCGCCTTACTTCTGATCCACTGCACTAGAAGCAGACTGGCCGATCGGTGAAAAAAAGTCCTCACCCTTGCCGACGACCTGTACCACCGCGGTATCGGCCTGCGGGTCCTGACTGGGCGACCGGCACCGGCACGTATGCGCCCAGCGGTGAAGGGAAGTTCTTCTTCACGATGACGGCCGCATTCGCCGAATTGGAACGAGCCATGCTGCACGAAAGCACCATGGTCGGCCTCGCCGTTGGGGACACCGACAAGATCGCTGCCGTGACCGAACGACGCGCTAACCACGCTTACACGATCGTTCGTGAAGAACCGGTTGAATGTACCCCGGTTTGCGCCCGAGTGGGCACTTCCCCGCTTTCCTGGTCATCGGGTGCCCGCAGTGCCGGTGCGCCGAAGCCGGCTTTGCTCAGAATGCTGCCTACCGCCACACCGAGGGCGCACACAACAACACCTACGATATCCAAGGAGTGTCGGCCAAAGGCCACGCCGAAAGCGATCACAAGTGAGCCGAGAATGATGATGGCGACCATCGTCCAGGCCGCGATGCTGTTGCCGTGATTGCCTGGTTCCTCTTCAACCATTGCAGTGCCTTTCATTTGTCGTTGTACTAAAAACCCATTGCATACGACAGGTAATGAGGTAATCAACGAGGCGGGGATTGAGAAGCCGTGCCATGAATCGACTGCGGTGGCACTGCGGTCGTGCGGGTGTGGTCCAGCCACCAGACGGCTGCGGTGTGGGGCACGGTCAGTGCGGCGAGGATGGCGAGGTCTTGTGCGATGAATTGGTGCAGGTGACCGTTGGCGGCGCCGAACCAGACAATGGCGATCATGCCGAGTGCTGCGGTGGTGGGTAGGACCGCTGCGACCGCGAACCGGCGCACTGGGCGGCCGAAGTTCTGTTGGGTCAGATCGGCGCGGTTGGTGGGGTTCTCTGCGAGCAGGATCATCAGGTGGCGTACGGAGTGCCAGGCCCCGAAATAGACCCCGACCGCGACCGTGGGTGGTGCCAGCGTCATCAACGCCATGAGCAGGGTGGTTTCGGTGGCTTGCAGGTAGGCGGCGTTGCGCAGGTGCGCCGCCACGACCCCGACCATTATCACCAGGATGATCGCGGTCAGCAGCTGAGCTGCTGGCTGTCCCAGCTCCCAGCGGGTGTGCGGTGCGAAAGCTTGCAGATAGGGCAGGACGACGTTTTGATGGGTGGTGATGGGCAGCGCAATGATGGCGATCCCGGTCGCGATCCACTTCCACTGAGTTCCGGATCGGTGTCCGTCTCGGATGTGGGCGAAGGTGGCCTCTCCGGTGCCGAAGTGCACCGCGGAGAGGGTCAGGAATGCGATCAGCCCGGCCGCCCGGAAGGTGGTGATGGCAACCCAGGACAGTGCAGCCACTGCGGCGTAGGCCCCGATGAACAGGGGCAACGTGCTCGTTGTGCTGCGGTGTCGGTAGAGCGGGAGCAGGTGGTCAACCGCGCCGTGCGGTACGCCGATCAGCAACCCGACCACAAGCACACCAGTACCGGCTTGATCCCACAGGGAGGGAACAACCAGGGTAAGGGCCACCGCTGTCGCGGCAGTCGTGATGGTCACCGCGCTACCCCGGTGGGTGGTTGCCATGAACGACGGCCTAGAACTGGCGTTCGCCCCTACCGTCGTGGGCGATCTCACCCAGGACGGTAGAGGCCGGTGCTGGGCGTGGCCCAGGTCAGTCATGGGTCAGCGACCGCGACGCATCCGGTGCTTCACGCCAGCCTCAGCGGACGCACCATCGTTCCGTTCGTCCTGTTCGTCCTGTTCGTCCTGGTAGGAGGCCGTGGCGCCAGCAAACGCGGCAGCGTGTTCGATCGCGGGCTGGGGGCTGAGCAGTTCGTCGTTGACCCAGATCGGCTCGTCTGGCCCCTGCATCCCCTCGGTCATGTCAGCTGCGGTGCGCATCTTGGCGACCTTGTGGATCAATGTTCCGAAGCCGACTTTGGCGGTGATGTCCGCGGCGGAGAAGGCCAGCTGGATGCCGGTGGTCCACCAGCCGCCGTGGAAGAAGATGGGCACGAGGTAGACGATCGGGTAGACCACGAAGGTTGATAACAGGACCGTCATCGCCAGCACCAGGGTCTTGCCGGTGACCTCGGGTAGTTCCTTGGCCGACTTCAGCACCGCGGGAACCAACGCGATGTACAGGTAGATGAAGAAGACCATGCTGATCGCCCACCACAACCAGAGCCAGCCGGTGCTGCCGCCGTTGGCGAAGACCTGACTGCCCAAGTAGCCGGTGATGATCATCAGGAAGGACGCAGCGATGGTGCTGGCGCGCAGGGTGCTGAGTTTCTTGCCGGCCAGGGTCGTGACAGCCAGCAGTTCGATCGTCAAGAGTGGGACCGTGACGGTCCAGTCGAAGTAGCGCGGGGAGATGCTGAACAGTGCCTCGGGGTCGGGCACGTACCGGCCCCCGACGAAGTTGTACCCGGTGTCGACCTTGAGCAGGATCACTGTGTAGGACAGGGTCGCGATCGCGGTGATGCACATGCTGGCCAGGACCGCGGGGCGGTACCGCACGCTGACCTCGCTCTTGGTGCACACCGAGTGGAGAAAAGAGGCCAACAAGGCGAACGCGGTGATGACGACCGCGTAGAAGATCAGGTCGTACTGATTGCTTGACGTTGATACTGGGAATTGTCGTCGCCGGTCATGACTCGCCGCTTGACTGACGGCCCGGTGGGCCTGTCCTTTGTTTGATCTGTCTGGCCGGTGACGACGCTG
>JAABUM010006667.1_pt1 | contig 11151 bp, 8 predicted proteins | sample 5559161 | NCBI WGS metagenome assembly JAABUM01 (sample SAMN10711868, study PRJNA513369) | rock metagenome | isolation source: Antarctica rocks | place: Antarctica: Victoria Land, Siegfried Peak nord | reverse complement strand
ATCCGCTCTGGGCGCTGGAAGTGCTGCGCTACTGGCAGCACCGCAACCTGGTGGCCTACCACGCCCATCGCAAGCGCCGCCTCGCGCGACGCCACGGGTACCATGAACTCTCGCTGTAGTATTAAAGAGGTCTTCGCTATCGAGGTAGGGTATGCCACCATCCACGTAGATGTGCTTGAAACGAGGAACACCAAAAACGCTATCGACATATTTCGATAACGGCTCGATTTGCTTTCCAGTCGCTTTCAGCGCTGCAAGAACCCCCGTTGCTGTCGGATTATAATGGAATCCATCGAGACGCCGTTGATGTCGGAATAAGGCCGATGACTGTACTGAATAACCTTGTTCGGGAGGGGCTGGTAAGAGTTCCGCACCCAATTGTGTAGAGTACAAATCTTCTGCCTCGCGAACGAGATTATATGCCTCATCCCGTAATTGGAATACCTTCTTCACGCGTGAGGTGAGCATTCGATAGACATCTTCTTCGAGTAGTGGCATCGGTACTTCATGGAGATGTTCCGGCTCAAGGTGCTTGATGATGTTTCCATATCGACTGGACCGGAGCATCATTCTGCCATAACGACTGCGAAGAAAAGCATACATGTAACCGAGGAATGCCTGTTCGTGTACTTCGACTCGGAGTAAATCGTGGGAAATAATTACACCTTTATGAGGAGCATAGCTGAGCATTGCATCACCGACACTACCTGAACATGTGACAAGAACACATCCTTGTTTAACATATCGTTCGGCTAGTTGATTGGTACGCTCTGCTGCCAGCCATTTCCTTACGGTTGGCCGTATATCGAAGACTTGGGTTGCGGCAAAGAAAGGTTGTCCATGGTTGGGTGAAACTGGAATACCCTTAAGACGTCCAGGTTGCCACACACGCGCAAATTGTTGCATCGGGGCGAAGGGAATACCGGAAGACTCGATGAGCCGTCGAAGCCGATACCCTCCGGTGAGATACGTCTCTCCCTCGAATCGCCGGTCCCCACTCCATAATTCACGTAGGGGAACGGAATCAAAGGTGACGCTATTAATGACAGGAACGTTGTTGGCTTCTTGCGCTGTCATACACGCTGCTCCGCTCGCCAATTTCTGAACACCTCGGCTAGTTGCTGCGTGTTGTCATCCACGGCCTTTGTTTTCGTTTCAATCTCTCGATACACCGGGATGCCGTTTTGGATTTCACGGATACGTTCTCGCCGGGTATTGACGAATTCATGCCCGTGTGCGTCACGCACGTAAGTAGAATTTCCGCGCTTGTCATGTCCTACGTGATTCGCCAAGGCCATGAAGACATTGTATTCCTGTTTCCTATTGGCGGCTTGCTCTAACGCAATCTCCGCGAACGTCTTCCGCTGCAACACAAGCAGGCTTGTCTGTGTGCTGTTGTTCGGTTGGAACGTGTCGGGATGTAAGTCGATACTCGCCAGCACCCGTGTTTGTTGAAGAATCCATTCGCGCACATATGCGAGTCCTGGTGCGCCAAGAATACCATCAGGTAAAACAATGGCTAGAACACCCGTTCCTGGCTTCAAGAACTGGATACAGCGCTCGATAAATAAGAGTTCTGGCGGCTGCGATTTTTGCAGCGTTTTCGGCTTCCGCATAGCAAAGGAATCTGTTTCGGCATCGTAATCCCATACGTGTGCAAGGTCAAACTGCTCAAGGATACTTGGGTCGTCAATTTTTATCTTGGCACCAAACGGAGGGTTGGTAAGCACTATATCGACACGACCGATTAAGTCGCGCTCGCGGAGTGCTTCATCCCACGTAACCGGTCGTGTGAGGGAATTGGCCTGATAAAGCCCACCCGCACCGTCGTTGTTCATAACCATTAGGACTTACGCAGTTGAGCACGAAGCAGGCGTGATTTCGGTCCGAATCTACGTTCAACTGCGTAAGTCCTAAACCATGTTCATTTTGGAAGCCTTAACCAAATTCGGATTGAGGTCAATCCCGACAATTTTATGCTCGGCGTACTCGTAGACCTTGCGGAAAAATTCACTCTGCTCACGCTCGGTCGGGCTCTCTGGGTTTCGCCATCGCCGCTGTTCAGCGAGACGAATCTTCGCCAGCACATAATTCATTGTCGTGACCAGGAACCCCCCAGTTCCACAAGAAGGGTCGAGCACGATGTCGGATGGCGATGGGTCGAGCATTGCCACCGCCATCTTGCAAATGTTACGTGGTGTGAAGAATTCTCCGCGTGCCCCACGTAAATTGGAACCCACAACTTCTTCGTACGCTTTCCCCTTCACGTCCGTCTCGCTGTCGAGTAGCGAGTATGGTTGAAGCTGCGAGACAAGGTATGCCAGGACGCGGGGCTCTAACTCGACAGCATCATTCTCCTTGAAGATGCTGCCGTATTTCGTGCGGACCTCTGTGAACAGCTTGTCGATACGTGCTTTTACCTTCAATTGTCCCATAAGATTCTGCCGTTCTTGAGAAGTGGCATAGAACTGGATGTCTGTCCCGCGCTCGTCAGTGATTTTGCAGAAGATGAGTTTCAGTAATTCCCAAAAGGCTTCCGGCTTCTGCAAACCTTGATTCCCCGCGATGTAGTTGTGGCAGCGCCTGAACGTGAAGAGGAGTACATCGCTTGTGGCGCTACGTAGAGCGGAGAATGATGGACGCTCAGTATCCTCTAACGATTTCCCTTTGACCGGCCAATCTGCAATCTCGATGAACTCGAAGCCGGAACCTGTAGTAACTTTACGGAAACAGAATCGCTCTATCCCATTTGTCCACATGCCAAACTCTGCATTGACGCATGCCGACATATAACTCTTTGATTGCTCAATGCCCTCTTTTTTGTGTGTTGAAGGGGTATCACTTGCTTTACACTCGATGATTGCCCAAATGTTCTCTTGCTTCTGGCTGGCATGTTCGGGAAAGAGGGCCAGGTCAATCCGAGGTTTAGCTGAGCCCATCTTAATCCCGAACTCTACCCTGATGTCATCTCGCGAATATCCATACTCGCGAACAATCGATTTCTCAACTTCCTGCCGTACATATTCTTCTGGCGTCTCGTTCCGAAAAGTCCCATCGATGAAATCGACAACCTTTCCTTGCGGGACAAGAAGTGCAGTAATATTTCCGCTTGACATTGGTTTCCCCCTGTAGTGCCCGTCAGTAATGGTAGTTGTGTACGTACTATCGTTCTGTGTCTTGCCGGATTATATAGTACGAGGACAAATTTGTCGTATTCGGGATATGGGCAGCAGATTCCCGCGCCGCAGCGTAATGGTGCCGTATTGAAACCTACTCCGCTCCTGGCGCAGAGCCAGACTTTCGACCGAGCGCGTTATTGTTTCCCAAAACATAGAGCATCGACCATTCAGCGTCCCGGCTTCCCCATCAGAACCCGCCTCGAAGCAAGTTATGTCGCAGGGGGCACATTGCCATTAGTAGCGCATAACCGACGCTCAGTAGGCCGCTGAGGCGTCTGTCCCTGACTACATCCCCTCATGGTGGCGTCTGGGTGCTTAATTGACGGGCGGGTTCACGCGCTGTACACTTTATGCAGCATCAAGAGCCGACGTGAGGGCACTGGCCCGACGACCGTCGCACCAACCTCGGCATCGCCAAGGTGGTCACCAGCCCCGCTACACGAGCGGGGACGACGATGCGGCTCGTTGAGCAAGCGGTGCAAAGAAAGCACGCCTTGTCTACGAGCCTTCCTGTTTCTGGGAAGGCTTCGCGTTTGTCGGTGACCGGGCCGACGAGGCAGCCTTCCGTCGTACGCCACGGAGGTGCAAAGATGCCCGGTTACGCCTGCCCCAACTGCCATCGTCCCTTACGTCAGCGACCCCTTTCTTCTATTGGTGTTGGTAAAGTCAAGGTCTGGCGTGGCTGTGACTTGTGCTTTGGCCCATCAATTATCGCCGCCCTCGCAGCATTGCATCTGCCATCGCAGCAGCAATCGCCACCTGACACCATCGACTGGTGGTTGATTGACCGACCGGTCCGCACAAACGACGACGAGGACCGGTCGTGATGATAGCCCCTGGGACACGACAAGCCACTATCCTTGATGAGGCGTACTGGCGAGATGCCTTCGCCCATCCCGAGACGCGCCCGTTCCTGACGCTGTTGCTCGACTTGCCAGTCGAATTGGCGGTGTCGGCGTTGCCAATTGCCGCATCGGTGTTCCCCTTGTTTCCCTGCGCGACCACACCGTTGGCCGCTGGTACCGCGCCGTCCGCGTTTGTCTCGTGGGAGCGCGAGGGGACACATGCCTTCTCGTTATGGTCGTGCGAGCCGGTGGTGCGCCGAGTCGTGACCGGTGGCGGTGGCCTTGGTGGCGCGGTTGGCAACTACTACCACAACATTCTGCCCGAGCTACGCCGACCCTACGCGCTGTTATGGTGCGATGTGCGAAGGCTATTACTTCCGGCAGCGACTGGTGCCCTGAATCGTGGCGCGGCGTTCGAGGACGCCGCGCTTGCCGCGCTTGACGGGCTTGTGGCGCAGCAAGGTTTCCGCGATGTGCTGTTTATGGCCGAGTTGCAGGAACAGCTTGCAGCAAGCGACAGGGACACGTTGTTGACGCTATTACCAGGCAGCCACGCTGTGCTGACAAGCGTCACGTATCGGTTGGTGCGCGGGCCGAAGCGGGCATGTTGGGAAGGCTATCTTCCCACGGAATTGTCGCCTGTCGATAACGGCTGACGAGTAGGGTAAATTGATGTAACTTATGTAGCGCTACTAACAAGCAATAACTTGGCCTGGTCGATACGTTGTTCATAACCTTGTGGATAGCCCGTGGACAACAACCCGATATCGCGAATGTGACCCGACCCATGTGTCGCCGCATTCGTTGCACGTGCATTATTCAAGGGCGCGAATATTATCCGGCTTCGTGGTCGATGCCGTGCGTGATATCCGTTCGGGGGGCAGGCAGCACCGATTCGGCTATGCCCGCCCCCCGAAGAGTGCATCGCGGTCGTATCGTCCCGTTGGCCCTTTACCCCACCATGCGTCGCGGCTGCGACACGAATCGCGGCGCGTATAGGTTCGGGCGATGATTACAACGCAGCCAAAAGTAGCGCAGCGTGTCATCACCGAGGGGCTGACGAGCGGCAAGATACGTGCTCGTCGGGCGTGGTATCGCGGGTAGGTCGCGGACATCCCCCGTGTTCGCACCGTCCGTCGTCAGGGCGAGGCTCACGCCCGCATCGGTCAGTCTCTTGAGATGGCGAGAAAATGTGTCTTTTGGGTAAGTCTCGCGACTAACCCGTTCTCCATGGAGCATGAGATAGGCGTGAAAACCCGCCAGCGTGCGTGCCTTCTTTTCGCCGTAGTATGGGATGAGCAAGGGATACGGGTCGCCGCTACCAACCTGGGCGCGCTCGCCAAGGCGCAGGGCATCGTAGGTTTCCTCCAATACTTGGGCGGCAACGCGCACGGTCCCGGCCTCACCGACCGTCATCACCCGACCCTGTGCGCGCATCTCCGGTGTCCGCAAACCTTCCCAGATATTCGCGTGTTGCACCGCTGTCTCGATGCGCAGCCTGTCGGATGGGCAACGCGTATCCTTGCACTGCTCGAACTTGTCATAAATGTTGGTCTTCCTTCTGGTACCCTTCGTCCCCCACGTCAATCCGGAGACGTACCCGCGAGCGCTATTACGGTATGGTCGTCCCACCATGCTGGTATTGTGCAGTGGTTGCCCATTGAGCGCGTGTAACCAACGTTCGACCGCCCCGCGTGAGCCGACGAATACGTCGTGGGGATACTCCGCCCTGCGAATCGGCCAATCGAAGAATGGTGGTAGCTGGCGCGCAAGCCCACCGAGGTGGCGCGCAAGATACTCGTCCACCAGCCGACAGGCTCGCGGCATATCCGACTCGGCCATTGCTTGCCAGTTGTTGCCGCACAGTAACCTCGGCAGGGTCACGCGCACCTCCACGCGGTTACGTTTCAGGTCAAGCACTATCGTGAGTGGGCTCGGTCCGCCCCCGGATAGTGCCGGTGCCACATGTTTTAGCTGTTCCCAACGGACCTCGCCCGTATCCGTCTTGGCGTTGCGCGTGATTGTCCAGCGAGAATCCGCCGTGAATTCATCGAATGTGAATACCGAGGGGTCGAAGTCAACGTGCGCGATTACGTGGTCTAACATTGCTGATACCTCTTCATTCAAATAGTTGACCAATGCGGCAATACCCTCTTCGTCAGTTTGGTTTGCTGCGGCACGATTCTGCCCATCGTCGCTGACTTAGCGCCGAGAACGTTCCGCCACGAGGGTTGTCACCGCCTGCGCTTGGGTGGGGGTAGTGCCTTCCTCCTGCCGTTTAATCCAGGCATGCAAACTGTCGGCGCTTACTCGTCGCGATGACCCGATACGGAAGGATGGCAACGGGTCATCGCAGTCCTCTGCCATCAACGCGTACACAGCCGAACGGGAAATCGAAAGCAACTCCACCACTTCCTTGACCGTGAGTAGCAACTTTTCCACCGGTCTTCCTTTCGCCCTTGTCGATGACTTTCTGTCATCTCACAACCCTGAGTATAATCATGACAAAGCATCGATTCACACATCTCAAAATGACGTTCATGCTGACGAAAACAGGCGCAAAACAAGGCGTCATAACGTTCCTCGGGCTGGATTTGACGACCTGAAAAAGGTATAATTATGGCAACATCAAGAGCGAGTGTGAGGGTTCCAGCCCCGTGACCACTTCAGCAACCGGGCTTCACCGCACGGTGCAAAACTGGCCTCAGGCGCTTGCCTGAGTGATGATGGGGCCATCATCGGCAAGTCGGTGAATTGGCCTCTCCGACACGGAGGGGTTTTCTGTTTATGGTTTGGTTAGCGGGCCACAAACAAACCTCTCCACGATAAACGGGAGAGTGCATCCATGGTACAGCATCGGGGACATAACGAAGGAAGTGTCTACAAAAAGCGGGACAAGTGGATTGTATCGGTGTCCTACAAGGATACCAACGGCAACGCCAAGCGCACAGCGAAGACCTGCGCCACCAAGACGGAAGCGAACGAGGCGCGGATTGCGCTACTCGCGCAACGGCAGCAGGGGACCGACCTGACCACGAACAAGCAGACCGTCGCGGAATTCATCTCCGACATGCTTGACAAGCATTTCAACGGCGACCAATCGACCCGCGAATGCTACCAGCGCACCATGCGCCTGCATGTTTACCCCTATCCCATCGGGCGTATGGAACTCGGCAAGCTGACCCCGAAGATGCTCGCCGACCACTATTATCGCTTGCGGACAGTGCCACGGGAGCGGAAAGCAGGGGAGCGTCCAACCAAGGCGCTCTCGAATCGTTCGGTGGAACTCGTTCACGATATCGTGCATAAGCAGTTCAAGCAGGCCGTACGTTGGGGGCTTATCCCGAAGAATCCCGCCGATGACGTGACCGCTCCACGCCCGGAGAAGCACGATATTCTGGTGCTCGACGCTGAACAGCGCGCCGCACTCCTCACCGCCGCCAGGGGCGATGATTTGGAGGCGTTGTACATCGTCGCACTCGGTACCGGTATGCGGGTATCGGAAATTCTGGGGTTGCGCTGGTCCGACGTGACCTGGCCCGAAGGGCGAAGACCTGGGACGTTGACCGTCCGGAAGCAGGCCAAGCGCACGAAAGCGCGTGGCTTACACCTCGACGACACGAAGACCGACAAGCCGCGTGTCATCCCCGCCATCGGTCCGGTCATGTTTGCGTTGCAAGCCCATCGCGACCGACAGACCTTCCACAAGGCGCTCGGCGTCGCGTGGACCGACCTCGATTTGGTCTTCGCCAACGGCGAAGGGAAACTGATGGAGGCGCAGAATCTCCATCGGCGTAGCTGGAAGCCGTTGTTGCGACGGGCCGGGTTGCCCACCACAACGACGTTCCACGCCCTGCGCCACACCTACGCGACCCATTGCCTGCAACAGGGCATCGACATCAATACCGTACAGACATGGCTCGGACACGCCACATCCAAGATGCTGCTCGAAGTATACGCGCACTACATCCCGGCGCATGGCGAGTCCCAACTTGACCGACTCGATACATTGCTCGGTGGCACTAGCCATGGACAGATGGCTTCGTAACCTCAAGACGCAAAGACAGAGCTTTACTACTGCGGCGACAACAACGGTAATCCAGGAATCGGCAGAACGTCACCTGTCCGATTTAGGCAGAGCAGGCGTGTCTCCCCACCGTGAATGGCGAGGGTTTGCCCCTGACCGATGGACTGGAACATCGTTTGATAGACCGGGCTATCGAGCAAGTATGTGCTCAATGGTTCCGGCCTATCGGGTTGCCGGAGCACGTATTCCAACATCGCCTCACGCTCGGTTATCAGGAGTGGAGTAGACTCGGCAGAATCAATGGTATTGGCGAGAATCGGTATATATTCGTCGCCCTTTGCACCCGTCGCGTGATTCATATGCATCTGGTAGAGCCTTTCAACTCGAATCAGCGGCAGCGGCCATTGTGCAACGGTAGAACCAGGGAAGGGTATACGCCCGTTCGTGTGCCAGGTGTCCCATCGAATGACAGCGACGGCTTCCTGGTTCGGAAGCAGATACCAGCCCAACCAGTAGGAATCGTGCAGCGTGTATGCAGTAAGGAACGCCGATAGTGATGTGTTTGTTGCGTACCCCCATGGGAATTCATCGGTCACGAGGTTGCGCCCGAGCCAATCCGGGTAGTAGTTCATGGGCCATACGTTCCTTTCCACTGTTTAGTCATTCGTGAGCAGAGAACGTGTCGCTGTAGTGCTAAAGGGATTTCGAAGCGGCTTTCAAACAAGGAGACTTGTTTTGCTACCATTCTGCTACCAATGGATAAGGGCGGCACCGCTTATACAAGCGGTGCCGCCCTTTGTTCGCATTCTACCTGGGAAACCGTGGTGCCAAGGCGGAGAATCGAACTCCGGACACTGCGATTTTCAGTCGCATGCTCTACCAACTGAGCTACCTTGGCTGGTATCGCCGCGCGGGAGGGGATCGGGGGGTGGGCGATGAGAGACTCGAACTCCCGACATCCTCGGTGTAAGCGAGGCGCTCTAACCAACTGAGCTAATCGCCCATGCCCGTACAGGCGTACGCCCGTGCTGCCCGTCCCATTGGTGCCGAGACAGGGACTTGAACCCTGACGCCCTTGCGGGCACTAGCCCCTCAAGCTAGCGCGTCTGCCTATTCCGCCACCTCGGCCAGCGGGCGAACGACGTTGAGTATAGTCACTCGCCTCGGCATCGTCAAGGGTCTGCGGACGCTTTGCACACGCTCGGTCGCCGGGTCTGCAAAGAGCGGGCGGGCAGCGACCGAACGTCGCTGCCCGCCCCGGCAACCCGCCCCGAATCAGCGATTGGCGGCGATCGGGTTGGCCGCCGCCAACCGCTTGCTGAGGCCCGTGGCCGCAAGCATCTGGTCCTCGTTGAGCGATTCCTCGTGCAGGAGCATCTCCGTGAGCGATTCGAGGCGCGCGCGCTCGCGGGTCAGTAGATCGACCGCCTTGGCGTAGCTCTCATCGATGATCCGCTTCGTGGCGAGGTCGATCGTCTCCGCCGTGGTGTCGCTATATGGGCGGGTCATCGCGCCGCCGATGCCGGTTTCGAGGTAGTTCCCCTCCTCGTTGCCGGTCAGCGCGATCAACCCGATCTCGCGGCTCATGCCGAACCGCGTGACCATCGCGCGGGCGAGGTCGGTCACCTGCTTGATATCGTTCTCCGCGCCGGTCGTGATCTCGCCGTAGACGATCTGCTCGGCGGCGCGCCCGCCGAGGGCGTTGACGATGCGCGCCCGCAGGTATGCCTCGCTGTAATTGTAGCGGTCATCGTCCGGCACCGAGAGCGTCACGCCCAACGCCTGACCACGCGGGATGATCGTCACGCGGCGTACCGGGTCGCCCTCCGGCTGAAGCATCCCGAGCAGGGCGTGGCCCGACTCGTGGTACGCGACCCGACGACGCTCTTGCGGGGCCAGGGTCAGCTTGCGTTCCGCGCCGAGCGCGATCTTCTCCAACGCCTCCGCGAAGTCGTCGGTGCTCACCGCGTCACGCTCCTTGCGCGCCGCCAGGAGTGCCGCCTCGTTGACGAGATTCCGCAGGTCGGCACCGACGAGGCCGGGGGTTTCCGCCGCGATCTCGTTCAGGTCGAGGCCCGCAGCGAGCGGCACGCCGCGCGTGTGGACCTTCAGGATCTCGGCGCGGCCCGCGCGATCCGGAGCCTGGACCGTCACCCGGCGGTCGAAGCGACCGGGGCGCAACAGGGCCGGGTCGAGGACGTCGGCGCGATTCGTCGCGGCGATAACGATCACCGCCTGCCGGGAGTCGAAGCCATCCATCTCCACCAGGAGCTGGTTCAACGTCTGCTCGCGCTCGTCGTTCCCCCCGGCGATGCTGCCCCCGCCGCGCTTGCGCCCGATGGCGTCGAGCTCGTCCACGAAGATGATCGCGGGGGCCGCTTCCTTCGCGTCCTTGAAGAGATCGCGCACACGGGAGGCTCCGACGCCGACGATCATCTCGATGAACTCCGAGCCGGACATCGAGAAGAAGGGGACGTTGGCTTCGCCCGCCACGGCGCGCGCGAGGAGGGTCTTGCCGGTGCCTGGCGAGCCGATCAGCAGGACACCCTTCGGCATGGTGCCGCCGAGGCGAGAGTACTTGGCCGGGTTTTTGAGGAAGTCGACGATCTCGACCAGCTCATTCTCGACCTCGTCGATCCCGGCCACATCCTCGAAGGTGATCCGCGCCTCGACCGTGTTGGCGTCGTAGCGCTTGGCCCGACTACGACCGAGACCGAAGACACCGCCGCTGCCGCCCGCGCTCGCCGCCGCCCGGCGCATGAGCCAGATGAAACCGATGATCAGCAAGACTGTCGGCCCGAAAGCGATCAAGAAGGTCAGGAGACTGGAGCGCCCGGCCTCGAGCGACTGTGCGGTGATTCGCACGCCATTCGCGGCGAGGAGCGGCTCCAGCGTCTGCTGATCGGCGAAGGCAGGGATCTGGGTCGTGAACTTGGTGTAGGTCTGGGTGTTGCTGCTATTCGAGGCCGCGCCCGGATCGGGGATCGCCTGCTTCAAATTCCCCTGGATCGTCTCGCCCTGGCTGGTGATGTCGCTCACATTTTTCTTCGTCACCTGATCGCGGAAGTCGGTGTAGGAGATGGTGACGCGATCGTTGTTC
>JAABUM010006666.1_pt1 | contig 11152 bp, 9 predicted proteins | sample 5559161 | NCBI WGS metagenome assembly JAABUM01 (sample SAMN10711868, study PRJNA513369) | rock metagenome | isolation source: Antarctica rocks | place: Antarctica: Victoria Land, Siegfried Peak nord | reverse complement strand
CATGCCGCGCAGCTTGACGACGAAGTCCACCGCCACGTACTGGCCGTAAAGGTCGGCCTCGGTGTCCAGCACGAAGGCCTCCACCGTGCGGGTACGCCCGGAGAAGGTGGGGTTGGTGCCCACCGACACCGCCGCCGCACACCGCTTGCCCGGTGTCACCGTGCCCACGCACGGGCCGTGCCCCAGCAGGGTGAACCAGGCGGCGTACACACCGTCGGCGGGAATCGCGGAATGCATCGGCGGGGCGATGTTGGCGGTCGGGTAGCCGAGCCCTCGGCCGCGTCCGTCGCCGCGCACCACCACTCCTTCCACGCGGTGCGGGCGCCCCAGCGCCTCCGAGGCCGCCTCGACATCACCGGCGTCGACGCAGGACCGGATGTAGGTGGAGGAGAACGTGACGTCGTGCTCGGCGAGCAGTCCCACGCCGTCGATGCTGAACCCGAAGCGCGCCCCGAGCTTGCTCAACAGGGTGACGTCGCCCGCACCCCGGTGGCCGAAGGTGAAGTTCTGCCCCACCACCACGGCGGCCGCGTGCAGGCGCTCCACCAGGATCTCGTGCACGAAGTTCTCCGCTGGCAGGCGGGAGAGCTCTGGGGTGAACGGCAGGACGCAGAACACGTCCACCCCCAGCTGCTCAGCCAGATCCGCCCGACGGGCCAGCGTGGTCAGCTGCGCCGGGTGGCTGCCCGGGCGCACCACCTCGGCCGGGTGCGGGTCGAAGGTGAGGAGCACACAGGGCACCTTGCGGGCGCGGGCCTGCTCGACGGCGGTGGCGATGAGCTGTTGATGTCCGCGGTGCACACCGTCGAAGACCCCGATGGTGACGACGCAGCGACCCCAGCCGGTTGGCACCTCGTCAAGACCTCGCCACCTCTGCACAGCCAGCAGCCTAGTGGGCGCCCATCTGGTCCGGTCGTTACTGCCGATCCTGCCGATGCTGGGCCAGGTGCTCGGCCCGCAGGGTTGCCGGGCGCACCACCATCACGGTGCGAGCGCGGTCGCCGCGCTCCTCGAGCAGCGCCACCGCCGCCCCGCTCGGGTCAACCGCCGCGTACACCCCACTCATTCCCACCGGCTGCAGCCAGCGCCCCTGGCTCACCGCGTCGGCCTCCTCGGCGCTGACCGGGCGGACACCGAAGGCGGCCCGTACCGCCGCATCCATGTCGAGGCTGACCTGCGGGCGCTGCGCCAGCTGTTCCAGGGTGCGGGCGTGCTCGAGGGTGAAGCTGCCCACCCGGGTGCGCCGCAGTGCGGTGAGGTGCCCACCCACTCCGAGGGCGGCGCCGAGGTCGCGGGCCAGCGCCCGGACGTAGGTCCCCGAGGAGCACTCGACGGCGACATCGAGGTCGAGTACCGCAACGCCGTCCTCGGTGGTGTCGCCGCGCTGGGCCTGCACCTCGAAGCGGGAGACCGTCACCGGCCGAGCGGCGAGTTCGAGGTCCTCCCCCGCCCGTGCCCGGACGTGGGCGCGTTGGCCGCCGACCTTGATGGCGCTGACCGTGGCAGGGACCTGGGAGATGGCGCCGGTGAGCGCGGTGACCGATCGCTCCAGTGCCGCCTCGTCGATGGTCGAGACGTCCCCGACCGCCCGGAGTTGTCCTTCCGCGTCGTCGGTGGTGCTCGACTGCCCGAGACGGATGGTGGCCGTGTAGGCCTTGGTGGTCAGCGTCAACAGCCCGAGCAGCTTGGTGGCGCGCTCCACCCCGAGCACCAGGACGCCGGTGGCCATCGGGTCCAGGGTGCCGGCGTGGCCGACCTTGCGCGTCCGCAGCAGCTTGCGGCACCGGGCCACCACGTCGTGGCTGGTCATCCCCGCGGGCTTGTCCACGACGAGCAGTCCGGCGCCGGTGAGACCGTCAGAGTCGGGTAGCCGCGCCACCTGCCCGATCCTGCCAGAGTGCGGAACGCGCGAACTCACCCCAGGCTGGCGCCGGCGACGGCCCAGCGGCCAGAACGGGTCCGACCGACCACGGCCGCCAGCCGCACCAGCATGAACAGGCTGAGTCCGGACCAGATGCCGACCAGGCCCCACCCGAAAGCCAGGGAGAGCCAGATCACCGGCAGGAAGCCCAGCACCGCCGACGCCAGGGTGGCGGTGCGGAGGAAGCGGGCGTCCCCGGCCCCGAGCAGCACCCCGTCCAAGGCGAAGACCACCCCGGCGACCGGCATCAGGACGACGAAGAACCACCACGCCTTGGGTATCTCGGCGAGCACCGCCTCGTCGGAGGTGAAGACCCGGGGCAGCACGGCGTACAGCGCGGCGAACAGCAGGCTAAGGCCTATCCCGAGCACGGTCGACCACCGGGTGATCCGCCAGGCCAGCCGGTGGGCGCCCGCGGTCCGGGCCGCTCCCAAGGCCGCGCCGACCAGCGCCTGCGCGGCGATGGCCAGCGAGTCCAGCACGAGAGCGACGAAGTTCCACAGCTGCAGCACCACCTGGTGGGCGGCGACGCTGGCGGCGCCGAAGCGGGCGGCCACCGCGGCGGCGGACAGGAAGCACAGCTGGAAGCCGAGGCTGCGCAGCACGAGGTCGCGGCCGAGCAAGAGTTGCGCCCACATCAGGCGCGGCTGGGGCGAGAGCCGCACGTCCGCGCACCGCTGCGCCTCGGTGCGCAGCGCGGACAGGAACAACGCCGCGGCAAGCACCTGGGCGCACACGTTGGCCACCGCCGAGCCCGCGAGGCCGAGATCGGTCCCGTGCACCAGCACGGGGCACAGCACGGCTGAGACCCCGTTGCCCACCAGCACGTAGCGCAGCGGGCGCACGGTGTCCTGCACGCCCCGCATCCAGCCGTTGCCGGCCAAGGTCACCAGCACCAGCGGGGCGCCCAGCACCGCGATCCGCAGCCACCGCTGCGCCTGAATGGCCACCTCGCCGCCCCCGGCGAGCAGGTCGGTGATGGGACCGGCAAACACCTGTACCGCGAGCACGATGAGCAGGCCCACGGCCAGCGCCAGCCACGTCGCTTGCGCCCCCTCCGTTACCGCATCGGCCCGCCGTCCCGCACCGTGCAGGCGCGCGGCTCGTGCCGTCGTCCCGTAGGAGAGAAAGGTCAGCTGGGTGCTCACCTGCGCCAGCACCACGGCACCAACGGCGAGGCCGCCAAGGGCGACCGCCCCGAGGTGTCCCACCACCGCGGTGTCCACCAGCAGGTAGAGGGGCTCGGCCGCGAGCACGCCCAGTGCGGGCAGCGCCAGCTTCGCGACCTGCCCCGCTGTCGCCTGCTCGGCGGCGTCTTGGGTGCTCACCCGAGCGCGATTCGCAGGGCGGCGATGACCTCCTCGACGGTGCCCGAGGCGGTGTAGCCGGCGGAGAGCCGGTGTCCACCTCCGCCCAACGCGCCGGCCACCACGGAGACGTCAACCTCACTCTTCGCGCGCAGGGACACCGACCAGCAGGTGCGGTACACCTGCTTGAACACCACGGCCACCTCCGCCTCCGCCGCGGTGGCGACCAGGTCGATCACGCTCTCGGTCTCCTCCGGGCGCAGGCCGGTGATGTCGGCGCACCGCACCACCGCGTAGGCAAGTCCCCGTCCACCTGCCGCCGACGGGTCCAACACCGCGTCACCGAAGACGTCGGAGAGCATGCGCAGCCAGTCGAAGGGGTGGGTGTCCATCAGCGGGCGGGACACGGCGACCGGGTCGATCCCCGCGGCGATGAACCGCGCGGCCAGCTCGTGGGTCTCCGGACGTGCGCGCCGGAACGAGGAGGTGTCGGTGACCAGACCCGCGTACAGGCAGTGGGCCAGCGGCGCGTCCAGCTGGACTCCCCAGGCGTCGAGCACCGCGGACACCAGGACGGTGGTCGACTCGGCGGTGGCGTCGACCAGATTGGCCGTGCCGAAGCAGGTGTTGGAGGCGTGGTGGTCGATGACGAGGGTTTCCCGCGCCGTCTCGGCCCGATCGGCCAAGTCCCCGAGACGCCCGAGGCTGCCACAGTCGACCGCAACGAGGAGATCGACCTTGTCGGCCACATCCTGCGGTGCCACCAGCAGCTCGCGCCCGGGCAGAGAGCTTAGCGACTCGGTCGGCTCGGCCGGCGAGGCGAAGGCCACCTGCACCGGTGTTCCCGCCCGCTGCAGGGAAATTCCGAGTCCCAGCGCACTACCCAGCGCATCGGCATCGGGGTTGACGTGGCACAACACCGTCACCGACTCCGCGGCTTGAAGCATGGTCGCCGCCTCGCGGGCGTCGACATCACGGGAGGTGCTCATTGCAGAGAGCCTGCACCACCGTCGCTGTCGTGGTCCACCGTGGGTGCGCCCAGTTCGCTGTCCTGCCTCGCGCGGGGTTCCCGGTAGGGGTCGGCATCCCCGGCCGGGGTCGCCCGCGCCGCGGCACGGGCAATCTCGGCGTCCCGCTCACGGGCCCGCGCAAGCAGCTCCTCCATCTGTCGCGCGGTGTCGGGCACGGTATCGGCGACGAAGGTCAGCGTCGGTGTGAACCGCACGCCGGTGCCCGCGCCGACGCGGGTGCGCAGCACGCCTTTCGCGGCCTCCAGCGCCAAGGCCGCGCCCTGGTAGTCCGGCTCGACGTCCACCCGCTCACCGAGCACGGTGTAGTAGATGGTCGCGTCGTGCAGGTCGGCGGTCACCTTGGTGTCGGTGATGGTCACCAGCGTCAGCCGTGGATCCTTCACCTCGTGCTCGATTGCCGTGGCGACGATCTGCGAAATGCGTTTGGCGAGCTTGCGAGCCCGTGCGGGATCGGCCATCACGACCACCGTCCTTCAGTTCGTTCGTGAATGTGATGTGTTCGGGATTTCCGGGCTGCTGTATTCGGGGCCTACTTCAGTCTTGCGGACCGAGCACCCTGCGGTGCGCGGACAGCAGCTCCAGCTCGGGACGCGCGGCCACCAGGCGTTCGCAGGAGTCGAGCACCTGGTGCAGGTGCGCGGTGTCCGGGGACACGACGGCGACGCCGATCAGGCTGCGTCGGTGCAAATCGTGATTTCCCGCCTCGGCGGCGGCGACCTCGAACCGTCGTCTCAGCTCGGCGATCACCGGGCGTACCAGGGAGCGCTTCTGCTTGAGCGACGACACGTCGCCGAACAGCACGTCGAGCTCGAGCGCCCCTACGTACACCGCCAACTCCTCGGTTGCCGAAGACGAGTTGGTAGCGGTTGCAGACCGCCGCGGCGGGGGTTGGGGGTACTGCAAGTACACCCAACCACCGCCGCACGCGTCACTCCCGAGCCTTCTCGCGCATCTCGTACGTCTCGATCACGTCGTCCACCTTGATGTCGGAGTAGGACAGCGTCAGACCACATTCGAAGCCCTCGCGGACCTCGTTGACGTCGTCCTTCTCCCGCCGCAGCGAGGTGACGTTGACGGTCTCCGCCACCACCCGGCCGTCCCGCAGCAAACGGGCCTTGGCGTTGCGCCGCACCACGCCGGACTTGACCATGCAACCGGCGATGGTTCCGACCTTGGAGGAGCGGAACAGCGCCCGGATCTCCGCGCGACCCAACTCGACCTCTTCGTAGATCGGCTTGAGCATGCCCTTGAGCGCGCTCTCGATCTCGTCGATGGCCTGGTAGATCACCGAGTAGTACCGGATGTCCACACCCTCGCGGTTGGCCAGCTCGGTGGCCTTGCCCTCCGCGCGGACGTTGAAGCCGATGATGATGGCATTGGATGCCGCCGCCAGGTTGACGTTGGTCTCCGTGATGCCACCGACTCCGCGGTCGATCACCCGCAGCTGCACCTCATCGTCGATCTGGATGTTGTACAGCGCCTCCTCCAGGGCCTCCACGGTTCCGGAGTTGTCGCCCTTGAGGATGAGGTTGAGCTCGTTGGTCTCCTTGAGCGCGGAGTCCAAGTCCTCCAGGCTGATCCGCTTACGGGAGCGGGCCTGCAGCGCGTTGCGCTTGCGCGCGTTGCGCCGGTCGGCGATCTGCCGCGCGATGCGGTCTTCGTCGACCTTGAGCAGGTTGTCGCCTGCGCCGGGCACCGAGGTGAACCCGACCACCTGCACCGGCCGCGACGGGGTCGCCTCGACGACGTCCTCGCCGTGCTCGTCGACCATCCGGCGCACGCGACCGTAGGCGTCACCGGCCACGACCGAGTCGCCGACCCGCAGCGTTCCGCGCTGGATGAGCACGGTCGCCACCGGTCCCCGGCCACGGTCGAGGTGCGCCTCGATGGCGACACCCTGGGCGTCCATGTCCGGGTTGGCCCGCAGATCCAGTGAGGCATCCGCGGTGAGCAGCACGGCCTCGAGCAGCGCATCGATGTTAGTGCCCTGCTTGGCGGAGATGTCGACGAACATGGTTTCGCCGCCGTACTCCTCGGCCACCAGGTTGTACTCGGTGAGCTGCTGGCGGATCTTCTCGCGGTTCGCCCCCTCCTTGTCGATCTTGTTCACCGCCACCACGATCGGCACGTCCGCGGCCTGCGCGTGGTTGATGGCCTCCACCGTCTGCGGCATAACGCCGTCGTCGGCCGCGACCACGAGGATCGCGATGTCGGTGGCCTTCGCACCACGGGCACGCATGGCGGTGAACGCCTCGTGACCGGGGGTGTCAATGAAGGTGACCAGCCGCTCGACGCCGTTGAGGTCGGTGTTGACCTGGTAGGCACCGATGTGCTGGGTGATGCCACCGGCCTCGCCCTCGCCGACGTTGGCCTGTCGGATGGAGTCCAGCAGTCGCGTCTTTCCGTGGTCGACGTGACCCATGACGGTGACCACGGGGGGCCGCACGACGAGGTCTTCCTCGCCACCCGCGTCCTCGCCGTAGGTGAGGTCGAAGTCGTTGAGCAGCTCGCGGTCCTCGTCCTCCGGGCTGACCACCTGCACGACGTAGTTCATCTCCGAGCCGAGCAGCTCGAGAGTCTCGTCGTTCACCGACTGGGTCGCCGTGACCATCTCACCGAGGTGGAACAGGGCCTGCACCAGCGCGGCCGGGTTCGCGTCGATCTTGTCCGCGAAGTCCGACAGCGACGCACCGCGGGCGAGCCGGATGGTCTCGCCGTTGCCGTGGGGCAGCCGCACGCCGCCGACGGCGGGCGCCTGCATGCTCTCGTACTCGGCCCGCTTCGCCCGCTTCGACTTGCGACCGCGACGGACGGGACCGCCCGCGCGACCGAAGGCACCCGCGGCCGCACCTCGACCGCGGTTACCGCCACCGGGCCGGCCACGGAAGCCACCGCCTGCGGGGGGACCCGCCGGAGCTCCGGGAGCGCCGCCGCCGGCGCCACCGCGGTAGTTACCGCCGCCGCCACCGGTACGGGCGCCGCCGGGTCCGCCGGGGCCGGCAGGACGGCCGGGCCGTCCAGGACCGCCCGGGCCGGTCGGACGCGCAGCCCGCTGCGGCATGGCACCGGGGCTGGGCCGCGGTGGCATGTTGCCGGGGTTGGGCCGTGGGCCGCCCGCTCCGGGCGCCGGGCGGGGACCACCGGCACCCGCGGCGGGACGGGGCACCCCGGGGCGAGGTGCCGCGGGACCCGGTGCCGGGGTCGCTCCGGGCCGAGGCGCACCGGGACGCGGTGCCGTCGGCGCGGAGCTGAACGGGTTGTTGCCAACGCGAGGTGCCTTGTGCACCGGCGCCTTGGGGCCGGGTTTGGGACCCGACGGGCCGCCGTCGACGGCCGGAGCCGCGGGCCTGGCGATGCTCGGCTGCTCAGCCGGAGGCTGGGCTGGGGGCGCCGGCGCGGCCGGCGGCTGAGGTGCCGGTGCGGACTCCACCACCGGTGCCTGCGGAGCCTCTGCCGGTCGGGGACCGGGACGCGGCCCCGGGCGCGCGGCGGACGGGGCCGGCCTGGCTCCGTTGCCTGCACCATCGCCCGCGGCCTGGCCGCCGGCACTCTTGCCCGCTGCGCCTGCCGCGGGGAATGCCTCACGCAGCCGACGCGCCACGGGCGCCTCGACCGTCGAGGAGGCTGACTTCACGAACTCGCCCTGCTCTTTCAGCTTGGCGAGTACAACTTTACTGGTGACTCCGAGCTCTTTCGCCAGCTCGTGCACGCGGGCCTTGCCTGCCACTGCTCTCCTTACTGGGAGGCCGGGCGGGGAAGATCCGCACGACCTCGGTTACAACCGACGGACGTTCATCACTGACGCTTCACGGGGTGCTCATGAGTTCTTGGCCTGTCTTCCTCGTTGGACGTGCTCTGTGCTCACCGGATGCTGCTCCACATATGCCGCCACCGCACTGACGTCAAGCGCTCCAGGGACTTTCAGAGCCCTGGAAAACGCCCGGCGCCGCTCGGCCGCGTGAAGACATTCACCGTCGGGATGCAACCACGCACCTCGTCCGGCCAGCCTTCGCTGTGGATCAGGAGCTACGCATGAGCCACGCGCAACTACCCTGAGCAGTCCGGCGGTCGACGCCCGAGCCCGGCATCCGACACATGTTCGCTCAGGCTGATGGGCCCGGGGCGATCGGTGGGGATCCGAGACATCACGCTCGACCATCAACAAGTCTAGCGCTCTTGGGCCGGTGTCGACGAACTGCGTTGTTCACCCGGGCTCGGCGGGGTGAGTTCCTCGGTCGTCGGCGCGTCGCTGCGGATGTCGATGCGCCAGCCGGTGAGCCGCGCGGCCAGCCGGGCGTTCTGCCCCTCCTTGCCGATGGCCAGGGAAAGCTGGAAGTCCGGCACCACCACCCGGGCCGCTTTGGCGGCCTCGTCGACGACCGTGACCGAAACAACCTTGGACGGCGAGAGGGCATTCCCGACGAAGCGCGCGGGCTCCTCGTCGTAGTCGATGATGTCGATCTTCTCCCCGGCGAGCTCACTCATCACGTTGCGCACTCGCTGCCCCATGGGTCCGATGCAGGCTCCCTTCGCGTTGAGGCCGGCGACCTTGGTCCGCACCGCGATCTTCGAGCGGTGGCCCGACTCCCTGGCCACGGCCATGATCTCCACCGATCCGTCCGCGATCTCGGGAACCTCCAGCGCGAACAGCTTCCGCACCAGGTTGGGGTGGGTGCGGGAAAGCGTGATGGCCGGCCCGCGCTGCCCGCGGGTGACGCCGACGACGTAGCACTTCACCCGCTCCCCGTGCTGGTAGGTCTCCCCGGGGACCTGCTCGGCCGGCGGCATGACCCCTTCGACGCCGGCGGCCTCGCTGCCGATGCGCACGATGACCATGCCCCTGGCGTTGGCCCGCGAGTCGCGTTGCACTACTCCCCCGACGATTTCGCCCTCGTGGGTGGAGAACTCACCGAAGGTGCGCTCGTGCTCGGCGTCGCGCAGCCGCTGCAGGATGACCTGACGCGCCGTGGTGGCGGCGATCCGACCGAAACCCTCGGGTGTGTCATCCCACTCCGAGATCACGGTGCCGTCCTGGTCCACCTCGCGGGCCAGGACGCGCACCAGACCGGTCTTGCGGTCGACATCGATGCGGGCGTCGGGTTGATGACCCTCGACGTGCCGGTAGGCGGTGAGCAACGCCGACTGGATGGCCGAGATCACCGTCTCGATGGATACGCCCTTCTCCGCCTCAATGGCACGCAGGGCCGCGACGTCGATATTCACTTGTTCTCCTCGTTGTCGATCATGTGCTCGCTTAGCTCGTTCTCCCCTGTGTCGTTCCCCTCTGCGCCGTTCTCCCCTGGCCCCCTGGGCGCCCCCGTGATGGCCAGCTCGGCCGGGTCGGGTGCGGAGAACTCGACCTCCACCACGGCGCTGCGCACCTCGGACAGGGCCACTGTGCGACTCTCCGGCGTCGGCCGGGCGCGCAACACCAGCTGGACTGTCCCGTCGGCCACCTCACCGACCCGCCCCGACAACTTCTCCTGCTCGAGGGTCACCGCCACCCGGCGGCCACGCGCGCGGCGCCAGTGCCGCTCCTTGGTCAGCGGACGATCCACGCCGGGCGAGGTCACCTCCAGGGTGTACGCGGCTTCGCCGATGCCCGGGGCCGCGTCCAGCACCTCCGAGACCGCCCGACTCAACGCGGCAATCTCGTCGAGCTCCATGCCGCCTTCGGAGTCCACGACGACCCGCACGACGCTGCGCCTGCCGGCGGCGGACACCGTCACACCCTCCAGGTCGCAGCCCGCATCGGCGATGACGCCGGCGATCAGCTCAGTGACCTTGTCCGGGGGCGGGACGGGCATTACGGGGCTCCCAGCGATGGTCGGGGCGTGCAGTTGTTCGCAAGTGCGGTGATGTCCTTGCGGATGACCAGAGTAGCCGCTCCTGGCTGGCAAAATGCTCGCTGGCAGGATCGTCCTTGTGTCCTGTCCACACCCCCTGCCTGGCGAGCACCCCCCCGTTCGTCGACGAAGCGTGCTGCTCGGGGCGGCGGCCCTACTGCTCACCGCAGGAGCGGGCGGCTGCGGGCTGGTCGGGTCCACCACGCCGCCCGCACCGCCGCAGCCCGATGCGCTGCTGTCCCTGGCCGCCGCGGCGAGGGCCGACGCCGCCCTCGCACGCAGCCTCGCCACCCTGGTACCGCAACAGGCCGGGGCCATGCAGACCGTCAGCGCCGAACGCAGCGCACACGCAGACGCCTTGGTGGTGGAGATCGTCAGGGCGGCGGGTCCGCCCAGCCCGCCGCCCTCCCCCTCGCCCACCCCGGCACCCGGGCCGCCCCAACCCACCCTCGGGGATCTCCGCACCAGTCTGCAGCGCAACCAGGCAGCCGCCGCGGAACTCGCCCGCACCAGCCCCGCCTACCGCGCCGGGCTGCTGGGCTCCGTCGCTGCCGCCTGCGCGGCCGAAGTGGCGGTGTTGCTGTGAGCATTCGACGGGCAGCGGGCGCCCTACCGCTGAGCGGGCAGGAGCAGCAGGCCCTCGCGGACGCGGTGCGGGCCGAGCACGCGGCGGTGTACGCCTACGGGCTGGTCGCCGCCTATGCCGCGGCGCAACGCGGCGCGGCGGTGACCGAGGCCGCAGGCGCGCACCGCGCTCGCCGGGACGCGGCCACGGCGCTGCTGCGCGCCAGCGGCGCCCAGCCACCGCCGGCAGAGGCCGGCTACGTCATCCCGCTGCCGGTCACCGATCCGGCCACCGCCCTGGCCCTGGCCGCGCAGGTGGAGCGGGAGACCGCGGTGGCGTGGCGGGCGGTGCTGGAGCGCAGCGAACCCACTGCCCCCGACGTCCGGGCGAGCGCGGTAGCGGCGCTCACCGACTGCGCCGTGCGGGCTGCCGGTTGGCGTGCTGTGCTTGCGCAGTACCACCCACCACGGCCTTTCCGGGGA
>JAABUM010006664.1_pt1 | contig 11156 bp, 9 predicted proteins | sample 5559161 | NCBI WGS metagenome assembly JAABUM01 (sample SAMN10711868, study PRJNA513369) | rock metagenome | isolation source: Antarctica rocks | place: Antarctica: Victoria Land, Siegfried Peak nord | reverse complement strand
ATTGGGCGGGACAGCGCCTCGAACATGGGGCCGTCGGGCCACATGGGAATGGTCGGGGCCTGCGCCCAGTCCAAATACACGTCCCAGGAGGGCAGCTGGAGGACCAGGGTCGATGGCCGGCGACTCGAGCCGGTGTCGGGGTTGCAGTCGGTGGCCTGGGTGTAGGAGAGGTAAAGCTGACCGGTCTTTTCCCACGGCGAGCTGGTCTGAAGGGTGAGCTTCTCGGGGCCGCACTGGGCGAGCGCCGGGGTGGCCGACGTGTAGATGGCGGTGCTGTCAGCGGTGGACCCGGCGCCCAGGACATGACCGAACTCGTCGAGGGCCAGCATGACCATCGTTGGGCCACGACCTGCGGTGAGGGTGGTCTCGGCGGCACGGATCTCGATGAGCCCACGGGTGGTACCGGGCTTGGCGCCGGCTAGCACCTGCGCCTTGGTCAAAACGGTGACCAAGCCCTTGGTGCACTTGCCCAGATAGGGGGCGAAGCAGGCGCTGGTCGTGATGAGGTGCTCGGCGTCACCGAACTGGTCACGTCGGGCCTGCTCGGCACGGGTACCGAACACATAGATACCCAACGTCTTGCCCTCAGCGGCGGCGAAGTGCCCCTGAGGGTCATCCATCATCAAGATGGTCCACACCCGCCAGGCGATCAGGATGCTGCCGAGGAACCCCTTCGAGCCGCGCCGCCCGAACACCGCCAGCAGTTCGTTGAACCACGGGGCGCCGCGGCTTCGCTGGGTCTCGATTCGCTCCATCAAGTCGCCCGGTGTTCCGTAGGAACCCTCCCATATGACCCGGTCCCCGTCGGTGACCTGACGGAACCCGGCCATCCACAAGCCCAGGACCTCGTCGTCATAGGCCGTCAACAGGTCGGTGGCCAAGGTCACCAGCTTCAGGACCAGGGCCTGGCGAGGGAACAGACGCACCCCGAGGAAATGGACCGCGAAATCCACAATGTGTTCGGGCCGGCGCACCGGCGCGGCCGCCGCCACGATGTTGCTGGACGTGCTGGCGATGCGGTCGAGGCGACGTTCGGTACTCACCCCTCCACCTCCTCGCCCCCGGCGTCCTCATCGACGGGGCGCAGACCCTGACGACGCTCAAGCTCAAGCAGCCGCCCCTCCACATCGACATCCCGTCGAAGCCGCGCCGCCCACTCCAAGGTCAGCTGAGCGGCACGAAGCCGATCAGCATCACGCTCACTGTCAAAGCCTTCTCGGAGCACCGCCACCGCCGCGACCGCCAGGCCCCCGAGCTGCCCAGTGACCTCCGACAGATGCTCGCTGCGCAAGTCGGCCACCTCCCGACCGAACACCCGTTCCCCCATCCAACGAGTTACGGTTCGCTTCGACACACCGCCCATCGCCGCGGCCTCCGAGTAGCTCGACCCCTCCGCCAAAGCCGCCCGCACCACCCCACGGGCGACGCTTCCTTCGGTAGCGGTCACCTCCCCGGTGGCTGAGGCCTCATCCTCTGGCAGCCCGGCAACCGGGTCACCCCCACTAGGGCTGTTCGGCAATTGGTCGTCCATGCTCAGTCCTCAGAAAGGGAGGACCAAGGTTGTCCTCTATTCCTTAAGTGCTCTCGGGCCGGGTTTGGCTGTACGAGTCGACGGTGAAGTTCGTCACTGCCGAGCTGCGAGGACACACCCACGGTCGTCATGGACACCACCATGTACGGGGCGGTGGCGAGGATTGCGGCAAGCCACACCTTCCAACCTCAGCCAGAGGCGAGGACCGTGACGTACCTCCATGATGGCAACCGGTTCGTCGTGACCGTGGGCCGAGCGTCGCGTGGGAGTTCCGCCCCGACCGGCCCCGAGGGCAGTACAGCCGGTCCAGGCCGAAGGTCGGCTCGTCGTGAAGCCCAGCCCGGGTGAGGACGGACTTCGGCTGAGCCGGTGTCCACCACTCGGGTGGTCACCGGCGTGATCGTCGACGTGTTCCTCACTGAGATCACCAAGGAGATAGACCGGTGACCCTCACCGATTCGGGCTGTTGCATTGATTGATGACTGGCCGTGCCGAATGGCGAGGACTGGCCGGCGCAGGTTCAGAGTGCGGGTGTGAGTTCGTCGAACACGGCAACAACTTGAAGGAGTCGGGCGGCAAGGATGCCGAGTTCGTACTTGCCGCAAGCCGCCATGTCCACAAGGTACGGGTACCCGTCGGGCGTGACCGTCCTGAGCGATGCCGGCCACGGCCGCCGCCGAGTCCCTCGTCTCCGGATGGCCCACTCGCCGCCAGCTGTAGTGGTTTCAAGGTCCCCGGAGTTGCTCCCGGACTCGGCCCCGACGGTCTCCAGGTCGGTCGAATGCGAGTCGGCCGAGGCGACCGACGCCCACCCGCCTTCGTGGTGCTAGCGTGCTCGTCGCCGGCTCGACACGGCATGGCACGGCCTAGTTGGAGGCCTGCCGGCGTGGCCTCCATTTCGTTCATCATCAAACGGAAGGCCTTGCTGTGTCGAATCCAATTGAGCGCGCCCCTACCGCCGACGAAGCGCGCGCACTCACCGAGAAGATCACTTCGGCGCTCGAAGTGGCGTGGGACTTGGTGGAGAAGGCCTATAACCAGCGGGTCTGGGTCGCTCTGGGCTACACCTCGTGGGACAGCTACTGCGCGAGCGAGTTCGGTGCGGCCCGTCTGCGCGTCCCGCGCGAGGAGCAGTCAGACGTAGTTGCGTCCCTTCGGCAGGCGGGTCTGAGTACTCGGGGCATCGCGGCGGTGACCGGCATGAGCAAGAGCTCGGTGAGCCGCGCTTTGCCAGGTGTCCCGAATGGGGCACCAGAAACGCAGACACCTCCGGTCACGGGAACCGACGGCAAGAAATACCGCGTGGTTATCGAAAAGCCGGCCACTACCTACATGACAGTGCAGGCCAAGACCATCAAGCAGCCCCCTCTGATAGTGAAGCCGGTGGTGCACACCGTCGAACGCGAGGCGATCCAATGGAGTGATAGGAGATCAGCCATCGTTGCGGGCGGCGAGGAGCTTCAATACCGCCGCGAAGTGGGAACGCTCACCCGGACTGTTGGCGCCCTCGAACGCCTCCACGTCGGCGAGTGGCTCGAATCCAACCGTGCAGTTCTCGCTGATCGTTACCGTGACGACCTCAAGGGCGCCAGCGACAAACTGCTGCGCCTCCTCGCCGAGCTGTGACATCGCGGCGACCACGAACAGGTACCCAGTCATGTGACTGCTCCATGAGACCGCGAGGTCCTGTGGAACTCTGGTGAGGTGCAGCGTTGGCGAGGTGGGGAACGGTGCCTCAGGTGGCCATCGCCGACGCCTACACGCTGATCCTGCGCCGCCATGACCGACTGCATCGCCGAGTCCCAGGAGGGCTAGCCACAACCCACCGTCCCGGCGCCCGACCCTTCCTCCAGTCCTAGTGAGCAGAACCCACCGCTGAACGACGAGGCCTGCCCAGTCCTCCGGTTTGGTGGCGGTCTTCGGACCTAGGGTCCAGCGATGAGGACGAACTTCGAGGTGCTGGCCGACGGAATCGACTTCGGTGAGGGGCCGCGCTGGCGCGACGGGAAGCTCTGGTACTCCGACTTCTACCAACGGGCCATCTACACCGTCACCGTCGACGGTGAGCGCACGGCCGTTCACACCGACCTCGACGACTCGCCGTCGGGCCTCGGGTGGATGCCCGACGGCACCCTGCTGGTGGTGGCCATGCGGTCCCGGTGCCTGTGGCGCGAGGACGGGGCCGGCGAGCTGGTCCAGCACGCCGACTTGTCAACGGTCGCCGCCGGGCGGTGCAACGACATGGTGGTGGACGCCGCCGGCAACGCCTACGTCGGCAACTTCGGCTTCGACCTGAACGGCGGCGGCACGTTCGCCACCGCCGACCTGGCCCTGGTCCGACCCGACGGCACCGTCTCGGTGGCGGCCTCCGGGCTGCGGTTCCCCAACGGATCGGTCATCACGCCCGATGGCACCACGCTGGTCGTGGGCGAGACCTTCGGGGGTGGATACCAGGCGTTCACCATCGGTGACCAGGGCACCCTGCACGACCAGCGCCAGTGGGCCGAGACCCCGGGCATGTCGCCCGACGGCTGCACCCTCGACGCCGAGGGTGGCATCTGGTTCTCCGACGCCAACGGCTCTCACCTCGTCCGGGTACTGGAGGGCGGCGAGATCACCCACCGGCTCGAGACGCCGCTGCCGACCTACGCCTGCGCTCTGGGCGGCCCGCAGGGCACCACGCTCTTCGCCATGTGCGCACCAGACTTCAACCCCGACAAGGTCGCAGGCAAAGCCGCCGGATCGATCCACATCACCGAGGTCGACGTCCCCCACGCCGGACTGCCTTGACCGCCACCTGGTAGGCCGGGCATTACCCGCCCCCCACCCGCCAGGACCCACAACACGGACCAGACCCGCCTCGGCCGCACCGCCCCCAAGGGCAGGCGCCTCTGCCTCGGCACCATGAACTTCGGCGCCGCTGCCGACGAGGACACGTTGACCTGAACCGGCTCGCCGACCTTCGTCGGCCACTAGGCGATTGGCTGCCTCCATTCCTTCGCCGCCTTCAATTTGGCGCCGTGATCGGGATGGTCCCTACGCTCGGCCCAATATCCGACATATATGTGGGTGCTCTACGACTCGCTCCTGTCCGTCTACGGATCGGACCGGCGTGTCGAGGCCGAGCTCTCGCACCCCAATCGTCTGGGGCCACCTTCGCAACCTGCTCGGTGAGCGCTTTTCGGATCGCCCGGATTTGTGGCTCCCCGACCGGCCCATTCGCCGCCACCACTACCTCTACGGGCGCACCACCTGGCTGACCCGCCCGGACATCCTCGTCGAACTCCGGGGCATCCACCAGCGCACCGCAGTCGAGGCGGCCCGAACCCTCGGCCTGCTCGACCCCGACGGTCCGGCTCGTGGACCCAACGCACCTGTCGCGCATGCTCCATGCCGACGGCAAGGTCCTCACCCCACTGTTTCGCGCCCAGGCCGGCGACACCATCGTTGACAAGACCACCGGGGAGATCCGAATCACCCGCGCCGAGCCCGACGGCGGCCTCCACTTCGAAGGCATCGGCGAGACCGCATCGCACCCCAGTCGGCCTGGGGTAGGAGGGTCATCTCAGTTGCACGTTCCCTCCCGGCCGGGTTTGGTGCAGACTTGTGACGGTGTTCTGGACCCTGGTGGGGACGGTTGGGGTCCTGGACGAAGCCGGGGTCTGGCATCGCCTAGCCGGTCGGCAGCCACAGGCGGCGTTCGTGCTGCTGGCCTTCCATCGAGATCGTGCTGTTCCCCTCTCTCATGTCGCAGAGCTCCTGTGGGGAGAGACGTTGCCTCGCCACTGGCGGGGAGCCGTTCGTGGCGTCGTAGCCAAGGTCCGCTCCTTTCTCGTGGAGGCCGGATCGTCTGCCGACGCTCTCACTTCGGAAAGCGGCGTGCTCCGCCTGGCCATCCCGCCCTCGACTGCGATCGATGTCGAGGAGGCGAGATCGCAGCTGAGCGAAGCCGCAAGACACCTTTCCGCTGGTCACTGGGAAGTCGCCATCGAGAAGGCTGACGCCGCCGCCGCGATCGTCGCTGACGACCTGCTGCCCGGCTTCGACACCGGATGGGTCACTGCGGAGCGAGCGGTCCTGCGATCCTGCGCCCGTCGTGCCCTTCACGTGATAGCCGAAGCAGAGCTCGGCGCCGGTCGCGCCCCCCAGGCGGTCGCCGCCTCCCAGGCGCTGATCGATGCTGAGCCCTTCGACGAAGCGGCGCACCGACTGTTGATGCGCTCACACCGGGCCGGCGGCGAGCGCAAGGCCGCACTCGACGCCTACGAGACCCTGCGCCACCGGCTTGATGCGGAGCTTGGCGTCCGCCCGGCTCCCGAAACCGAAGCACTGCACCTGCTCGACCTGGGCGAGCCGCCGGAGACCTCGGCGCCGCTCATCGTTTCGATCCCGGGGGGCACGGCTGTCCCGACCGCAGCGTCCGGTCCGTTCGTGGGACGCTCGCAACAGCTGGCTCAGCTGCGCGACTCCTGGGTCACCGCCACGGCTACGGCACGAGCGAGAGTGATCCTCATCGAGGGAGAAGCCGGTGGAGGAAAGACCAGCCTGGCCCTCGAGTTGGCCGACGCCACTCGCGGCCACGGTGGCCAAGTCCTTTGGGGCCGCTGCCGGTCAGAGGCGGCCACGGCTTATGAGCCCGTGATCGAGGCCGTGGGCAGGGTTCTCACCGAGGATCAGGAAGCAGTGCGGGCCTTGGGCCCGATAGCTCTGGACCTGGCGCCTCTGTTCCCTGAGCTGTACCCCGCGATGGCTGAGCCATTCGCGAGCCACGGTGCCGACCCGGTGGCCCGAGCCCGATTGTTCCGAGCGGTGGCGGCAACAATCGCTCAACTGACCACACACTCGACGCTGATCGTCTTCGACGACCTGCAGTGGGCTGGCCCCGACACCTTGGCGTTGCTTGGCCACTTGGCCGCCGACCTAGTCAACCGACCGGTGCTCCTGGTGTTGACAACCAGGGAGACGACTCGACCGCTGGCGGCAACGCTGGCCGGGGTGGGCAAGGTGATGCCCCTCGAGGTACTTCGCCTTGGCGGTTTCGACCACGATGACCTAGTCGAGCTCCTCACCGCTACTGGAGCGGAGATACGGAGTAGGGCCGACGTGCTCGCGCCGGCGCTGTTGACCAGGACCGGTGGCAACCCGCTGTTCGTGAGCCAGTTCCTGCGTTGCGCCCTGGATTCCGGCGGCGCAGTCGACACCCAAGCGATTCCGACGCAGTTGCGGGATTGGATCGGGCAACGGGTGGCGGCACTCGAGCCGGCGGCGGCAGCGACCTTGGCTCTGGCCGGAGTCATAGGCCAGGAGTTCGACTTCGAGATCTTGGCGGCCTCCAGTTCGGTTTCTCGCGAGACGCTGTTGGACCTGTGCGAAGACCTGAAGCGATCCCATTTCCTCGCCGAGGAGGGACGGGCTGGGCGGTTCGGGTTCGCTCACGCGCTCGTGCGCGACGCCGTGTACGACGGGTTGGGGCCGACGCGTGTTGCCCTGCTACACGAACGCGTCTCAGGCGCCTTGTCGGCCAGACCTGGAGCGCCGGGTCAGCTGTCCCAGCTGGCCCACCACCTCGCGCGCGCCGGTCCCGAGCAGGTTCAGCGGGCCCAGGCCGCCGCCGTGGCCGCGGGTTTGGAGGCTCTCGATCAGGCCGCGTGGGACAGCGCCATCCAACACCTCAGCGACGCAGTGCGACTGGCTGGACCAGAACCGGACCAGCGAACCGCAGCTCTGATCGGCTTGGGACGCGCGTTGCGCGGCGCCGATCGCAAGGAGGAGTCCAGAGCAGCCTTCGAGGAGGCCATCGACCTGGCTGCACGACACGAGCTGGCCGAGCGCAGTGCCGACGCGGTGCTGGGCCTGATCGGCGGTGGAGGTCGGGGCGTGGCTGTCGACTTGCCCGACGACGCTCGCGCCGACCTCCTGAGACGAGCGCTGAGCGGTCTCGACGAGGACGATTCCCCGGCTATGTACTTGGCCGTTCTAGGGGAGCTCGCCTTGGCGCTCCTTCTCACCGATCAGAACCGCGAGCGCGAAGACCTGGCCCGCCGGGCCTTGCACCTGGGCCGGCAGGCCGGGGATCCGACCACGATGGGTCGGGCGTTGCTCGTCTCGAGATTGGGCCACGTCGGCCCAGAGCACACCGAGATCCGCTTGGCGGAAACCGCCGAACTGCTGGCCCTACGGGACATACCTCCAGACGTGACGCTGGCCGGTCTGTTCCAGCGTCACGAAGACCTACTCCTGTCCGGTGACCGCGACGGAGCCGACGGCGCCTTGGCCGAAGCCGCCGAGATCCAGAAACGTTACGATCACCCGTACTGGCGCTGGGTGCTGACCACATGGCGAGGCCTATCAGCCATCATCGACGGTGACCTTGACCGCGCCGAGTCGCTCGCCCTCGAGGCGCTCGGGCAGCGACCAGAACACCCCGAGGCAATCGCCTGTTACGGGGTGAACCTGGTCGACATCCGCCTCTACCAGGGTCGTGCCGAAGAAATGGTCGATCTCCTGGCCGCGGCCATAGACGACAACCCGAACATCCCCGCCTATCGAGCGGTGTACTCGCTCTGTTGCGCAGAAGCCGGCCGCCGTCGCCCAGCGCTGGCTGCTTACCGCCACTTCGCCGACAACGAGTTCTCCAACATCCCCGACGACACCAACCGCCTTCTCACCCTCGCCGTACTGGCCGACGTCGCGGCCACGTTGGACCAGCGAACCGGGCGCTCCACCCTTGCCAGGCTGCTCGAGCCCCACGCCACCCGCCAGGTCATCCTCAACTGCTTCGGTGGTGGCGGCGCAACGTGGGGACCGGTCGCCCACCAGCTCGGCCGGTTCGCCGCTCTCGACGGAGATCGGCCGGCGGCGGACCGGTGGTTCGACCAAGCCGCGGAGCGTGCTTCGACCATACGTTCATTCGCAGACCGTGATCGCATCAACCAGCAACGCCGCTAGGCAGGTCGAGACCAGCTTGGACCTGGAGTTCGGGAAGACTCTGACCTCGACGGCGCAAAGGCTCGGGCGAGTCGGGCACGAGGGGTCTACGTGGTGCGCCAGTCGTCCGGTCCAGGACAAACTACTGGCACCCGTAACTACAGCACCCAGATTCGGCGCCACCGCCAGTAGTCGAACCTGCGACCGTCCTATGCGAGGACTCAAACGCGACTGGAGCCCACGTGATCATTTCGGGCGCGCTTTCTCCAGAACCTCCGACGAGGTCACTACGAGCTCGGCGTCCACGCCGTCACCGATCACCGCGTCGCGCACCGCGCCGGCCGACGGTCTTATCTCGCGGCGCTTGGCGGCGTAGTAGGTGCTCGGAGCCATCTGCACCGCACGGCAGATGGGCTCGACTCCGAGGTCCTCGCGGTGCTCGTCGATGAACCCCGACGATCACTTCGATGGCGGTCGAGCTCCGCCTGGGCGAAATACGCCGACGCCTTCCTCAGGATCTCGTTCGCCCGCTCCAGCTCACGGTTCTCCTGCTCAGTGCCTTGACCCTGGGCCGGTCCTCGCTCGACGTGGCCGCCTTCAAACCCTCGTCGATGTCGGCCCGCTTCACCCACTTGCGCACGGTCTCCAACCTGTAGCCGAGCTGGTCAGCGACCCGCCGGACCGACCCACGCTCGGTCCCCAGCTCCCGACGCAACCGGCGAACCAACCGCACCGTCTGCGCCTTCTCTCCGCGGAGTACCGACGCGTAGTCAGCCAACCCGGCTTGATCTCCTTTGGCATGACTCCATCCTCGTTTCCAAGGTCAAGCGCCTCCAACGAACCCAGGGCGGTTCAAGTGCGCCACGGCTCGGTGGGTGCCTGCGTTCGCGCTTCGTTCGCGGCCCGCGGCTCATAGTGCACTTGTCGAGCCGGACGGTTGCGGGTCCTTTTCCCCTGACGGCAGTTCGTGAGCCGGATTCAGACACATATTCAAACGACAACGATGAACGCCTCTCAAGGAGCGCCAGTGACCACCATCATTTCCCGAACCACCCGACACCCTTCGCGGGTGTTCGCCGGCGTCACCCTCGGAGCGCTTCTGCTCGTAGGGGGCGCCGGTTGCGGCGGTGGAGCTGGCTCGCCTTCAAAGGCGGAAACCAAGACCTCAGCTCCTAAGACCGCGACGACTCACCACACCCGGGCGCATCACACTGCGCACACCGCAGCGTCCAGTGACACAGCTAACCGGCACTCGGCCCCCACCACCAGCCCGACGACCAGCCCAACCAGCAAGCCCGCGCCGGCCGGTTCAGGACCAGTAGGGCGAACCGTTACCCCCACCACCGCCGCAACCAGCCCCACCCAGCAGGCGAACAGCAACCAAAGCCAGGAAAGCAGCACCCCCACTGGCCCCACCAGCAACCCGGCCACTGTCGATCAAGGTCCCAACGCCGGGGGTGCCCCCAGCTCCGACATTCCACCGGCTGCCAGCCCCTACGTGCCGCCCACCGGCTACACGCCTCCCGACAGCGGCTCCTATTACGACCCGAACTACAGCTCCGGCAACGTCGGCGACATCATCAACACCGACAATCCCGTCGCCGACCAATACACCGCCGACGCCAACGCCGCCTACACCGAGTCCACCAACCGGGCGAACGCCGGGGACGTCCCCGGCAGCTACAACGCTAACCAGGACTACCTCAACAACACCGCCGCCTCCAACGACGCCTACAACGCGCCCCCCGACACCACCCCCTCCACCTCCGACGGCGGATGAGGTCGACTGACAACGCTGCGTTGACGGCCACCGCGCCTGAGTTCAACGCGCAGGCTACCGCCGATGGCCCGAGGGACTGATGCGGTGGCGCCGGACGATTGAGGCCATGCGGTCAAGCTCGGCGCCGGTCAGGTGGGGGTCGTATTGTTGCATCGAGGACGGCAGCCAGGTGGCGAGTCCCCGCGGTGCGATCGACCACCGACAGGAACGCACCGGGGAACAGGTGTCGTCCAGCGGGTGACGACAGCCTGGGCGAGGCGGCCGCTTGATGAAGGAGCCGCCGCCAGCAATAACCAGGTGGTCGGCGACGTCGGCGCCGACCGGGCCCCTAGCAACCTTGGCCCAGTCGATGACCGCCGGGCCGTTGTTGGCGAGCAGCACGTTGCCGGGGCGCTTCAGAAGCATCGCGGCCTCACCCGCCGTCGCCAACGGCAAGCTCTACATCGGATCCACCAACGGCAAGCTCTACGCCTTCGACGTCACCAAGCACACATACTGCTCCGGTGACATCTGCAACCCGCTGTTCACCGCCCTCAACGCGGGAGACGACACGTCATCGCCGGCCATCGCCAACGGCATTGTCTACAACGGGCCCTGGGCGTTCGACGCCAACGGCTGCTCCGGCACCCCAGTCGTGTGCGCCCCGCTCTTCACCGCCCCCATCTATCTGGAGGGCTCGCCGACGGTCATAGCCGGGACGCTCTACGTGATCACCCCAGACGCAATTGGCGACAACCACCTGCTCGCCTTCAGCCTCTGAGCGCTCAGTCCGGAGGGCGGGCGCGCGCGCCCGAGTTATAACCGGATGTTGTGGATGCTCGGTCGCTTGAAGGGCGCGACGTACCCTCCCGTTTGACCATTCAACGAGTCCGCCGGTTGCTGCCGGCGGGGAGGGATACGCCAATGCTGAAGTTAGTT
>JAABUM010006662.1_pt1 | contig 11163 bp, 21 predicted proteins | sample 5559161 | NCBI WGS metagenome assembly JAABUM01 (sample SAMN10711868, study PRJNA513369) | rock metagenome | isolation source: Antarctica rocks | place: Antarctica: Victoria Land, Siegfried Peak nord | reverse complement strand
TGATAATGCTTGGCTCATGATGATGCTTGGCGGCGCCGCTACTGGGAAGGCTTTACAAGCGAGACGGACGCTGATGAACCCTCTGCTGGGCAGGCCATATGTCTCCACGGTAGCGACATCGACCGCCGCTGCTTTTGTCAAACTCTATTAGTGCTTGTGCACATGCTGAATGTGGAATGCAGGTCCAACTAAATCACATCGTCAGAAGCTTCATCGCCGTCCAGAAGCCAAGCACGTGAAGCTGTAATCATAATGGAACAGCTGGAATCATAATGGAACAGCTGGACCCCACGGAACGGTTTTCATCTGCCAATTGTCTCGGTTGGAGATATACCCGTGGTCGTTCCACTGCCAGAACGCCACTTGTCTTTGATCAAATTTCCGCCACTTAAGGAGGCTTCGGCATCACGACTTCAGTTTCTCACTTGAAGGAGTGGATGATATCCGAGGTTTCTCTTACATTTGAAAAGCACGGATGGGAGCCAGTCATCACACTTACTGGATCGCCATTTCTTCCTGAACGTCCCTGAGTGGCCCACACCGGGCACGCCATCTGAAAACACCTCCACGAAAAGTGACCTCATCCTGCTGAGCCGCGACAGAAAGAACCAGATGATGGTGACGTTCGCTGCAGCCTCATCTGTTGCAGTATGTACGGCTGATGCATTCGAATCCGGATTTCTGCCATGCCAAGCGCTACTTAATCCAGCGCAGCGCGCGGCCGGCTTGACGTGCGCGCAGAAGGCGGCGTCATACTTAGCATTGCGCCGCGGCGTTACCCGTTGCTTTATGCGGCTGTTTCATCGTCCGGACTCTTGCCACTCTCGTCACTTGGACCAGCGCGGCGCGCGGCCGGCCTTGATGTGCGCGCAGAAGGCATCGTACTTGGCACGAAACTTGGGCAGCGGCTGGCAGTCGTCGTCGTAGCCGTCGGCCTCGCAGTCCCAGCCGCAGCGTGCGCAGCGCGCGTTCCAGTCCTCGCCCAGCCACCAGGCGCAGCCGCAGCGCAGGCACGGCATCTGCAGGGATGAGAGTATAGAGTAAGTAAGGAATAGGAGTATAAAGTAAGTGAGCATCATTCAAGCAGTCCTCGCCCAGCCACCAGGCGCAGCCGCAGCGCAGGCATTGCATCTGCAGGGATACAAGTTCATCGATTGTAGAGTGTTTTATGATTGCAGGATATCAAAGTTTGTCCTGGCTCCAACGAAATTCATTGCATTGTCGGTCCTTTCCGCTGCGTTCTTCCCTTTGCAGCCATGACGCTTGCAATGTGCCGCTTCTCAGGTTGACTAGCAGGCAAATTGTGCAACCCCATTTCTCGTGCTCCAGAAAGTCTCCACGCCAGGATGCTTTGCAGGACAAGATCGGTAAGAATGCATGTTCCACATGCGCTGCACACCTTCGGGTACAGGTGCCCAATGCCCTGCTGGAATTCTCGTACGGCGTTTGCTTTGTTGAACTTGCCGATCGGCGGGTTGTAGATGCTGGCTCTCTGGCCTCCACCGGCTGCCCCCTCCGACTCCTGGCCAGCTGCCGCCGCAGTGCCTGCCATCAAAGAGCACGCGTCTGCCCGTCTGCGGACTGACACTGTGAGAGCTGGTGCACCGCTTTGCTGAACTGCACGAGCAAGTCTGTCGGAACTGAATGCCAGAGGCAGCCGCAATTCAAGTCACAGGCCGCACCTACACAGGCCACACCTGCTGCTGCCGCGGGTGCGGCATCCCCCAAGCGCAGCGCAGTCAGCGCGGCCGCCAGCGCATCAGGCTCTGCTGCGCCGCTCGTTTTGAGCACGAGCTTCATGTCCTGGTACACGTGGCAGGCCGGCAGCTGCTTCACCTTCAGCGCCCCCGCCAAGACCCTGCACCATGAGAGCAGCTGGATTTACAACATGATGTATCTCTGGATGCGCTTGTCCACAGCCTCGGAGGCTGCTCAGGGCTGCTGCGGTAAACAGCTGTAACATGAACATGGGCATGAGTATTTGCACCATAACACATCATGCAGCAGCTGCCATGCTGGCGTTTAGGTGGCCCCAAGCAGGCACATGCGACGATCAGAAAGGCAATCGCACTTGTTGGCTTTGGAGGCGGAGATGTCGATGTGGACCGCGAGAGGGGCCAGTCCGCCACCGCTGCTCAGCGCAGCTGCTGCGGCGGCGAGCAACCCGGCCACGTCTGCAGCCGCAGCGCCGAAGCCGCCGGCTGCCGCAGAGTCGCTTGCAGGCGCGGGGCTGCCTGCTGCGGCATCGTCCGCCGCCGCAGGGGCGCCTGGTTCAACATCGCCTGCGGCGCCGCCGGTGGCGCCAGCCGCAGCGCCGCCAGAGTCGGTCCACAGCACCGCGGCGGGGCGGCAGGCGTCGCGCGCGTCAGCCAGCAGCGCCTTCAGGTCCGCGGCGCCGCCGGCCAGCTGCCGCACGTCCACTGGCAGCGGCGGGCCCTGTGCTGCCTGGCTGTCCGCCGCGGCCTCAGCGCCGACGCCGCCGAGGGGGGCCGCCCAGTGCGACCGCTGCTGGGCCGCCAGCTCCGCATCCTGTTGAGGTTGAGGTAGAGGTATAGGCTGAGGGCAAAGTCCGCTCAGTGTCAAGGTTTACAGCTGCTCCACCGGATATTGCAGACTGGACTTCTGATCCGTGGAAGAAGAAATTGCCGGTTGCCACTTCGTGGCACTACCTGATGCCGAGGTCCCAGGGCCCCGTGTTGTAGGTCCTTGCTTTGCCGTATGCTGCCGTAGAATCGAAGGACTTCCTCGAAGGCAACCTCAGAACAACGACAGGAAAACAAGGAACTGATATCAAAAAGCCTACCTGCTCAGCGGTCAGGTGCACCGGCCCGGCAGAGTGCTCCAGCACAGCCGCCGCCAGCTCCTCCAGCGCAGACTCCCCATGCAGCTGCAGCGCAGAATCATGCACCTCAGCCACACACCCTCACTGCTGATCGTGCTCAGTGCTTGCAGTGAAGATGGCCAGAACAGCAGTACTGTCAAACTCTGCAGCATACCGTGAACATTTTGTGCTCAAATTGTGCTCCAACACACCTGCGCCAGCGGCTGCAGCGTGTAGTCGTGCAGCGTGAAGCAGGGCCAGCGGGCGCCCTCTCGCAGCACCGGGCGGGCGCCCTGCCGCCGCGCCTCCGGCGTCGTGAGCACCTGCCGCACCGGTTCTGGGATCTGGAGCACTGCTGTTTTGTATTGCGAAGGGACACACAACTTGTGCATAGTGCCGCGCTTGTGCGAGCTGCACAAGTGTGAGACTTGCAGCATTTAGTCGCAGCTGAGTAACCTTCTCCATGGCGAAGGACGTGTTGGCGGAGCCATCCGTTACGGGCAGGCGCAGGAATGCGATGTCTGGGAACCGCCGCGCCATGCTGCACGAACCAAGTTGAGGGTCACAAGGTTTTCATTCTGCAGAATATGTGCACGCTCCAGACACACTGTTGTATCATCCAATAGGTTTGGATTTCCCGAGCAAACGGGCATGCGAGGCCCACCGATCCACTTCCACAATGACATCCTTGCTCTGCTGCACCCAGGACGCATGCCATTCCACCACCACTAGCTGATGCATTTGATCGTCCAGCACCCATTGCACCTGCAAAATATCCGGAGAATCCAGGTATGCTTTGCAATATGATATGCAGCAATCGCATATAGATGGTCAATGCGTCGCACAGATGCGTCATAAAGAGGTTTGGCGCCATGCAGGTGGATCAGCGGTACACACCTGGCTGGCACCCGCCTGCACACGCATGACGGTGCCGTGCACCCAGCCCTCCTCCTCTGTGTCGGACTCCGTCAGCTCAGGTTCATCCGACGGCTCGCTGGCGGCACCAGCGCCGGCAGCGGGGCGGTCGCCCGCAGCATCTGGTGCTGCTTCGCTGGGAGCACCACGCGTTGCATCCTGGTTGTGCTGCGCAGTTTTACGTTCCTGTTCTGCCGCTGGCTGGTCCCCAGCGATCGACTGCATGCTGCACCTTGCTGGTGTGCAGCAGTGATGGGCGGCGCGGTAGCCAGTGGCTAGCTGGTCGCCGGACGTTTCCAAGAAGGAGAGAGGTGTGCGGAGGTAACGGAAAGTTGTTTGGCTACCTTTTTGTGAGCAGCCAGTGCTCACGAAGCCAGTTTCGGGTAGGTCTTTGGTCCCGGCATGCATGCATGCGCAATGCACTTGCATCGTCAATCTGCAGGATGCTCTTTGTGCATGTGCTGCTGTACCTGAAAGCTGAAGGACCTCTGAAACTCGCCGGGCATAGAAGGCGAACTTGGAGCCGAGCGGAACCTGCACCGATTGGCCCATCCAGAAACATAGACGTGCATGATCGACAGCTGCATCTTTGACCAAAATGCAAAGCTCGAGTGCGCCATCAGGCGGCTCTCGCCTTTACGGTCAGCCACAACGACAAGTCTGTCGTGGTGCACCACGAATGCGAGCTGCCGCTGCGCGCCACTGGCATGCTGCCAATGTGCCGCCGCAGCTGCAGGTGAGGCAATCAGTCGGTACTTCTTGCGGAAACTTTGCAGCGCATTGATGTCATGCGTTCCAGTCGGTCATCCGACGTTGTGCCATGCCGAAGGTGTCATCGCGGTCGCGAGAAAGGCACGTGCACGCGGCAGCCAGGCATCGTGGTAGATGCAGCGCTGTAGACGTCGCTGATGCAGTCACAGAGACGGACACCAGCCTGACGCGGCGCATGTTTGAGAAGATGAATGCGGCGGCAGAAACGAAGCAGGGTGAGCTGCGCAGTGTGCGTCCCATCCTGTCCGTCTGTCAGTTGCCAGGTGCATGGGACGATCAGTGCCTGCCACTGATTCTCTGGCTCTGTGGCTCGTGCAGCTGGCGGCGCAGGCGGCAGCACCACATTTGAGGCGCTGCAGAAGGCGGATGCCATGTGGTACAAGCTGCGCCATGCCAAGGTGCGGCTGTGGCATGCGATCACCAAGCACTGTGCTCCTTCGCAGTTTTAATAGATTGCGTACTGTGTGACTTTCCAATCCAGCCGACGGAACTGCTGTACTGCTGCAGACTGGCGCCGCCGCTGGCGAGGCGCCTACATTTGTGCGCGAGTTCAGCAGCCCGCTGCCGGGCGACCCAGAATTTGATGTGGTGCGCCTTTTAAACACATCGCACGTGAAGTCGCTCTGCTGCAGTTCTGCGCTCGACTCCTCAGCGAGATGCTGGCCAGTAAGTCAGCCACTCAAAGCAGCTGGTGTCTCAGTGCCGTAGGTGGTGTGCGGCGGCACGCTGGCTGTATTGCTGGCATCCGTTTCTGCTTGGCACCAACCTGCAACTACTTTTGATTCAATCACAGTTGACCCGAAATATCGCTTGTCGCCAGGTGGTGTGCGGCGGCACGCTGGGCATTTTCCTGGCAGCCGCGCTGCAGCTGGCGGGACTGCGGGTGGCGGTCGTGGAGCGGGGTCCCCTGCGCGGCCGTGCGCAGGAGTGGAACATCAGCCGCAAGGAGATCGACGAGCTGGTGCGCTGCTGACGTCCTTGGCTGAAAGACAGCGACAAAGGGAGTACGAAAAGCCTGAAAGGAACACAGGGACAGGCCCGCTGCGAGGCCGCAAGAGTGAACTTCCAGCCGTAAAGTATCGACGATCTGGCGCGTGCACTAATTGCCGCTGCCTGGCCATAACGATGGCACTTTCCAACTGCACTGACCACCGGCACCTGCGCTGTGGTGCAGCTGCATGCTTCAGCGTAGTCTCCTTGCTGCGCCACTGCGGGCGTCCTTGCTGTGCCAGGTGCATGGTGTCTGCATCCATCCGCTGTCGTGCGGCTTGGCCTGTCGGACAGACCTGCCAGCGAATCTGACCGGCCGCGGTCGGCGCCTTTTGGTGCAGGTGAAAGTGGGCGTCTTCAGCCAGGAGGAGGCTCAGGAATGCATCAACATCACCTTCAACCCGATCCGGGCAGGCGAGTGCGGGGTTCCTTTGGCAGCGCAAGATCACGCTTCCCTGTGCACCCACAGGCGTGTCCAGCAGCGCTGGATTGCTTCACATCTGCCGCTGGCATTTGCTGCACATAGTGAGCCCGGGATATGCTCGAAGGTGCAACACTTCTTGCACCCTTTGTGCAGGGTTTGACGGCTCGGCCGATGTGTGGGTGGAGGATGTGCTCAATCTGGGCTTCAGCCCCATCAAAGCAATCGACCTGGTGCGACTTTCTCTCACCTCTGCAGTGCACCTGCAACTGCCCGGGGCGCGACCCAAGCAGCCCGGCACTGCCACACACAGGAGTCATGTTTGCAACAGATGCTGCTGAACCGGCTGCGTAGCTGGCTGGCTGTCTTGGAGATGTTCGTGCAATGCAAATGATTTCAAATGGATCATGTCCTGTCATGCAGGTGCGGAAGCGCTTTGAGGCAAGCGGCGGCACGCTGTTCGAGTTTACAGCAGCAGAAGTGGCGCACGTGCACCCCAATGGCGTGGCTCTGCAGCTGCCGCCCATGAAATCAGACAGCAGCGGCGGCGGCGGCAGCGGCTCGCAGCCACAGGAACCCATCACGGGGCGCATGCTGGTGGACTGCATGGTGCGCGGCTGCCGCGAGCACTTATTTGAGGGTGTCTGCACTTCATCAGAAACCCAGAGTATCAACCATACGTGCAACACCTCAGTCCGTAGAAACCACGCTGCACAGCTGCACCGCATGAGGACCGTGAGGTAGCATACATCATCGTCATGAAACATTGTGCCGCATGATGTGGAGCCCTGAACCCTGAACGTGTGCTGCAGGGCCACTTCTCGCCGATCGTGCGGCAGGCGCGGTGGGGGCACAAGCCTGACGGCGTGTGCCTCGTGGTCGGCGCCTGCAACCGCGGCCACGACGCGGCCACCAACACCACAGGCGAGCCCTTGCCTGCAGAGATTCGGTGCCTCAGTTGGGCCCGTCATGATCGTTTCCAAAGCTCCCTCACAACGCCCAAGCAGCTGGTTCTGTATGGTGCCGCGTGGTCGGCGCCTGCAACCGCGGCCACGACGTGGCCACCAATACCACAGGTGCTTGCGTGGCTGCACATTGTTCCTCTCAACCTTCACCTCCACTGCCGATGTCTCTTCGGGGCTCATCAGCCGCTGCGTGGGCAGTTCAGTGTGTGTGCAGGCTCTGCAAAGGTACGCAGCTGCACCTGCAGCCAAGCCCTTGTATGTTGAGATGCCAGGCTGCATCAAGGATAGCACGACTGCCCCTGCAGGCGACCTGATATATACCAGCATGCCGGCCCGTGTCGGCGACAGCGGCGCCGCTGCAGAAGTCCCAAGCAGCTGCCAGTACTTCTGGGAGGCGTTCCCCAGTGGCAGCGGCCCGGCAGACAGGTGCAGATGCAATTGAGAACTGTTGAATTTTGATACGTGTGCAGGTGAGAGGTGCAGACAAGTGCTTTGAAGTTGCGGCCAAAACGCAATCCTACACCTGTTGCCGCCACAACAGTCGCTGAGGCGTGGATCGGCGTGTGCCGGCAGCGGAGCATCCTGAAAGCCTGCTGGCGTCAGGATACAGGATTGATGATCCATGTGTTTCCTTTCCGAATTTCACAGGACGACGTACCTGTTCTCCTATTTTGACGCGGACGAGCGTCGGCCGTCGCTGGAGGCTATGATGGACGACTACTGGAGACTGATGCCATCCTACCAGGTGCGCCCAGCGGAGGTGCCCGCCATTCTTCGATTTTGTGGCAGTTGGCAGTTCGTGAACGGTAAGCTGCACATACTGATCAGAAGCTCCTCAAACCAGCTCGTGCAGCTTCCAGCGTCCATGTGCTGTGAGCGCCATTCTGTTGTTGCCGATGCTGTGCGCGTCTCAACGATTGCTTGAACGCTAATTGTTGGTGAAATGCAGGGTGTGGAGCTGGACAGTCTGGATCCTCAGCGAATTTTGTTCGGCTTCTTTCCCACTTACCGGCAGTCCCCGCTGCGCCCGGCCTGGGACCGCATCCTGCAGGTCAGTCTCGCGCCACCCACCCCGCAGCATTTCCCACTGATGGTACCTCCGCTTCCAGGTTGGAGTTTGGCGCTGTGCCTGAGTTGCAGCGGCATGCATGGGTAAGTTTAGCGGCGTGTGTGGGCCCTCCTGCCAGAGCCTTCTATGACTCTCGCAGGTGGGAGATGCGAGCGGCATTCAGAGCCCGCTAAGCTTCGGTGGCTTTGGCGCGCTGACGCGACACCTGGCGCGACTGACGTCTTCCATCACAGAGGCCATGGAGGTGGGCTTGGGTTGAGGCCCCAAAGGCCTGCAGGTCAGGCTGCAGGCGATTGGTGCATCCAGGTGACAGAACACATGAACAGGCTGCAGCAGTAGCTCCGCAATGGCTGGGCAATGCAGCGCTGGAGGCTTGAAGCCATGACCATTGGACCCACTACAGATTTTTTTGCAGACAACAGCCGTCTTGGTTGCTTCCAAATGGCGTCCACGCATGGGCAAGTCCTCGAGGCGTAGTATGAATGCAATCGTATAGGTGGATGCGCTGGATAACGCGGCGCTGGCAAGCATCATGGCGTACAGCCTGGGCCTCTGCCAGAATTTACTATGCTGACGGAGGATGCTTTACCGTGCATCTACAGGCGGATGCGCTGGATAGAGAAGCGCTTGGAATCATCAACGCGTACAGCCCGGGCCTGTCGGGCGCCTGGATGCTGCAGCGCGCCATGAGCCTGCGCGTGGGGCAGCGCCAGGACCCGAAGTTCGTCAACAAGCTGCTGGGCACGAACTTTGGCGCGATGCAGCGCCTCGGCAACGGCGTCCTGATGCCGTTCCTACAGGTGAGGTTCGACTTGCAAGCTGTGGGTCGGTCGTGCGGTTTCTGCTGGTGTAGTCAGGTTCTGGCGCTTTTGATCGGCCACGGCTGGCGCACGTAATCCAGAGAGATGGTGCCTCTGCAAAGCAGCAGATCAGCCAGTAGCGTTGCCTGCAGTTCGTGCAGCCGTGCAAGCTGCGTGTTATGTTTCTGCAGGACGTGCCGCAGTTTGGGCCGCTGGGCGCGACGATGTTCGGGCAGATGGTCACGGAACCGCTGTTCGTGCCGAAAATCCTGCAGCACGTGGGCCCCGTCGCCTTCGTCGACTGGTTCGTGCACTTTGTGGGCCTGGGCCTCTACACGGTGCTCAATTGGCTGTCGCCGCCGATTCGGGCGGTCGCGAAGCGCCTGCCGCCGCGGCAGCGCTACCTGGCGAATCGGCGGTTGGACGCCTGGCGCTTTGGCAGCGGCCAGGACTACGAGCTGTGAGCGGACTGCTGGCGTGTACAGTGCCTAGCAGAGGCGGTTAACGACAGGAGATGTAAAATTGCAGATGCAGTCAGAGTTGTATTGTTGAGTGTGAGGCTAGAGATGCTGCATGTACCCTAGTGGATTCTGTGAGCTTGACGTTGAACGACTTGCGTTTTTTGTAAAACCGGTATTGCTTGTGTTGAAACTGCTGCGCAAAGCAGGTGGTTTCGTTTCTGGCACCAGATAAAGCAAGTACTTTGGTATGTCCCTCGGCAGCAGACGAATACCGACGCCAGCACGCTCGCTGTCTGTGTCAAACATGCATTTGTGAAGCTGTTCATTGCCGCCGCCAGTGGCTGTGTCTGTCCCGCTGCCCCCGACCCCTGTGCCTCCGATTTGCACATCCCTCAGCCGCCCCTCTTGTCCATGAGGCGCTGCCATGTCACTCCTGCTGCATGAAAGGGTTCTCGATCTCCTCCAGCCCGCCGCTGGGCGCCACCAGCATCACCGCCGTGCCTCTGCACACCTGCGAGCGGCAGCGCAGCGTCGGCACGAGTGACAGCATCGGCATGTGGCTATGTGACGCTTGACGTCCAATCTGGCACTTGCTTTTCGAATTGCGCAATTGACTGAAGGCGCGGTTGGTACAGGGGGAGGCAGACAGGCTTACTATGAGCCCCAATAACCTGGAGTCGTCTGTGACCCGCAGTGGGTCATCTGGGTCTGCAGGCCAGAAGATGAGATGTCAGAATCCGTGCCGCTGTACCACTTGGGGCGGCGCAACTCACACAGCAGGCAGCGCGCACCAACCAGGGTCGAGCCTCACCTCGTAGGAACTCTTTAGTCTCGTCCAGCACGAGATTGAGTAGCGGGTCGTAGCCTTTGAGCACTCCCTCGACTGCGCGCAGCAGAAACCGCCGCCATCAGCCGACTCTGGCAGCGGCTGATGATGCCAAGCACATGCTGTGAACGGGCAGGGAGTCGCACTAACACTGTTCGGTCACCTTCCCGGCCGCCCGAAAGCTTCACGCGGACGGCTTTGTCCACGAACTTCGCTAAGTCGAGAGCGTTCTCCTTGCGTGACATGTCACTCACGGCAAGACGTGCACAGCTCCCGCCCCAGCTCTACAGCGACGTGCGAGTTGCGATATCACGTCACCGTCGACAGCTCAGCTGTTCTGTGGGTTGCTGTGGCTTTCCTGTGGTTTCAGCAAGACCAACGATGCAACTGTCAAAAAACGTGGCGAAACTGCAGCGAGCTCCTGAGGAGTCTTCACGGATGACTGTGACAAACAGGAGCTCACAGCAACATCGACTTGTGAGCCTGCGATCTGCAGCAGCATGAACGAATGTGGCAGCACAGGGTGGGCAAATTGTGCGGGAAGATCGTTACTGTTTTGCGGGATTTGTATTTTTCCCGCGCGTTTTACAAGTCTGTTACAGACACAGGCAGCATCAGATTCTACGTCGACCCCAAGGCCGTGACGAACGGCAGCAAATACTGCTACACTGTTTTACCGTAAAATATTCAACAAGGATTCGGGTCGCAGCGCCGAGGTGTGCGAGTCATAACCCAAGTGACGGCGGCGCTATGTCAGCGCAGCGATGGCCGCGGCAAGCGCAAATATTTGCACCTCCCAGACAAAAGACAAGAAATTCTATCGTGGTCTACCACTCGATCATTGACAGCACGCGAAACATCAGGCATGCATGTTCGAAGCATGACCAGAGCTCAGCTGGGCTTGGCCAGCGCTCAGCTGGAAATTTTGCGGGCTGCATGCGGAAGTAGCCAGGGGATTTGAAAATTATCTGTATTTAGTTCTAGCTATGCACAGCACTGGGTGTTGTTTGCGAATGCAGGGTGTGATGCCTGGTTTGAAGTTGAGGCAGTGTCGGACAGCTTTTGTTCTCAGGCAGTTGCGGCGGCACACGCTCTTCGGTAGTGTGTATGGCGGCGGCGATGAA
>JAABUM010006661.1_pt1 | contig 11163 bp, 9 predicted proteins | sample 5559161 | NCBI WGS metagenome assembly JAABUM01 (sample SAMN10711868, study PRJNA513369) | rock metagenome | isolation source: Antarctica rocks | place: Antarctica: Victoria Land, Siegfried Peak nord | reverse complement strand
GGTTCGGTGACGACGGCGAGCACCGGATCGCCTCCGCCACGACCCTCGCCACCGTCCTACACCTGCACCGGGGGACTCCGTTCGTCTACCAGGGGGAGGAACTCGGCATGGTCAACGCCGGCTTCACAGACCTGGCCGACTACCGGGACGTGGAGTCATTGCGCTTCTACCGGGAGGCCGTGGCCGCGGGTCGGCCGGCGTCGGACGTGCTGTCCGACCTGCAGCGCAGCAGCAGGGACAATGCGCGTACGCCGGTGCCGTGGGACTCGACCCCTGGCGGCGGCTTCACGACCGGCACGCCCTGGATCGGCACGGGACGCGCGACGACGCACGCGGCCGCGCAGCGCGAGGACCCGCAGTCGGTGCTGGCGCACTACCGACGGCTGATCCGGCTGCGGCACGAGGTCCCAGCCATCGCGCACGGTGACTTCACGCTGCTGCTGCCGGACGACGAGCGGGTCTGGGCGTTCACCCGCCGGTACGCCGGTGACGAGCTGCTCGTCGTGGCGAACCTGTCGGCGGAGGCACTCGTCCCGGACCTCGCCGGCTGGGACACCGGCCGGCTGCTGCTGGGCAACCTGCCCGATCCCACGCCGGTGCTGCGGCCGTGGGAGAGTCGGCTGCTGCTGAGGAAGGTAGGGAACCCCGTTGGCTGAGCGGTGGTACCGACAGGCGGTTCTGTACTGCCTGGACGTCGAGACGTTTCAGGACTCCAACGGAGACGGTGTCGGTGACCTGCAGGGGCTGATCAGCCGGCTGGACTACCTGGCCCGGCTCGGGGTCACCTGCCTGTGGCTCAACCCCGTGCACCCCTCGCCGCGCCGCGACGACGGCTACGACATCACCGACTTCTACGGTATCCACCCGCAGATCGGCAGCCTGGGGGACTTCGCCGAGCTGGTCCACCAGGCGGCCAACCGCGGCCTGCGGGTGATGATCGACCTGGTCATCAACCACACCTCCGACGAGCACCCGTGGTTCCAGTCGGCCAGGGCGAGCCGTGACTCGCCGTACCGCGACTGGTTCGTCTGGTCGGACAGCGAACCGCCGGACCGCAAGCAGGGAATGGTCTTCCCCGGCCACCAGGACGAGACGTGGACCTGGGACCAGAGCGCGAAGGCCTGGTACTACCACCGGTTCTATGACTTCCAGCCGGACCTGAACACCGGCAACCAAGACGTCCAGGCCGAGCTCGAGCGCATCATGGACTTCTGGCTCGCGCTCGGCGTCGCCGGCTTCCGGATGGACGCTGCGCCGTTCATCATCGAGCAGACCGAACCGGGCCGGCCGGACAGCCCCAAAGACTTCGACCAGCTCACGCGGTACCGCGAGCGGATGTCCTGGCGACGAGGGGATGCGGTCGTGCTGGCCGAGGCCAACGTCGAAAGCGCCGAGCTGGTCAAGTACTTCGGCGACGCCGGCGGCACGAACAACCGGCTGCCGATGCTGTTCGACTTCGTGCTGTCGGTGAACTGCCTGCTGGCCCTCGCCCGCGGACTCGCCGATCCGATCACCCGGGCGCTCGCGGACCAGCCGGCCATCCCGAACCACGCGCAGTGGGCGACGTTCCTGCGCAACCACGACGAGGTCGACCTGTCGCGGCTGAGCAAGGATGAGATGGCGGAGTGCTTCGCGGCGTTCGGACCTGAGCCGGACATGCAGCTGTACGGCCGCGGGATCCGGCGGCGGCTGGCCCCGATGCTCGACGGGGACGTCACCCGGCTGCGGCTCGCGTACAGCCTTCAGTTCACGCTGCCGGGGACCCCTGTGCTGCGGTACGGCGAGGAGCTCGGCATGGGCGACGACCTGTCGCTGCCCGAACGGGAAGCGCTGCGGACACCGATGCAGTGGTCCAACACCAAGGGCGCCGGCTTCTCCTCCGCCGACCACCTGGTGCGGCCGGTTGTCGCCGAGGGCCGCTTCGGCTACCCGACGGTCAACGTCGCGGCTGCCCGCCTCGACCCGGAGTCGCTGCTGTCCTGGTTCCAGCGGATGATCCACACCGTCCGGGAGTGCCCGGAGGTCGGCAGCGGTACGTGCACCGCAGTGCCGGTCGCGCAGCCGGCTGTCCTCGTGCACCGGATGGAGGCGGCGACCGGCACCATGCTGTTCCTGCACAACCTTGGATCGGTCGACCTCATCGTGGACGTCGGCTCGCAGCCGGGCCAGGAGGGCGACCCCGTCGAGGTCTTCAGCGACTCCCCGTACGACGCTGCCGGACCAGAGCTGGCCGGCCTACCGGTCGCGGCCGGCGGCTATCGGTGGCTGCGGCTCAGACGCACTGCCTGACAAGCGATCTCGAGCCCGACCGGCACCTGTGACCTCTGCGGTGAGTGAGGTCGTCAGCCGGCAGACAGGGCCGCGTCGATGGCCGCCAGGTCTTCGCGGGTGAGGCCGGTGTCGGGCTGCGGCCCCACCGGGACGATGTCCGCTTCCCGTGCCCATTCGGCGAACCGGTTGCGTCGGCCGCGCAGCTCGTCATCGACCCACAGCAGCAGGCGTTCGGGCTGCTCGGCCCGGAGGCGTCGTACGACGTCGAGCTTCCACCAGCGGCCGGTCAGGTCGTCGGGCGCTGCCGGCGTGACCCCCGCCAGCGAGGCGCCCCCGAGCGCCGAGGCACTGCCCGCGTCCCGGTGGGTGCCGGCCACCTGCAGCTCAGGCAGGCCGAGCAGCGCGCGCAGGCCCAGGTTGGCGTCGTGGCCCCAGGTGGTCAGCCACTGCAGCTCGACGCGGCCCTGCTCGTGCCAGCCCCGCAGCTGCGCCACGACAGTGGGGGAGAAGCGGATCGGCCAGGTGACGTCGTCGGCTGAGGCGGAGCCGAGCTGCCAGTCTGGCCAGACGTCGGGGGGCGTCCGGGTCACGACGTTCAGCACTCCGTCGACGTCGAGCAGCAGCAAGGGGGTGCGCATGGTGCATGGGTACCCGACGCCGCCTGCCTGTCACTGACCGGATGCCTCGCGGCGGACGTCGGGCCGGTGACGTACACCCAGCGGCTCGCCGAGTGGGTCGGGTGGGACGCCGTCGCCCGCGGCGCCGCCTTCGAGGAGTAGGCAGCAGCAGGCAGGGCGGCCGACGTCGACTCCGCCGGGCTAGGGCTTCGCGGCATGGAGCAGCTGGAACGCGACCGACCGGCCGACGAGCACGCCGGGTTGCGCCTCGCCCTGTCGGGCAGGGACACGGCCATGGAAACAGTGGATCTCGCAGGGCTGCGCTTGTCGCAGCAAGGGCTCGGCTGCATGGGCATGAGCGAGTGGTACGGCCTGGCGGACTGGGACGAATCGGTGCGCACCATCGGCCGCGCCCTCGACCTCGGTGTGACGTTCCTCGACACCGCCAACGTCTACGGCGAGGGCCACAACGAGGTCCTGGTCGGCCGCGCGATCGCCGGTCGGCGAGATGAGGTGCAGCTGGCCACCAAGTTCGGCATCGACCGCTCCGGCGGTGACGACGCCCGCGTCATCCGCGGCGAGCCCGGCTACGTGAAGCGGTCGTGCGAGTCCTCGCTGCTGCGGCTCGGCGTGGACCACATCGACCTGTACTACCTGCACCGGCCGCCGCAGAACGCCGAGATCGAGCAGACCGTCGGCGCCATGGCCGAGCTGGTCCAGGAGGGCAAGGTGCGCCACCTGGGCCTGTCCGAGGTGGACGAGGACCTGCTGCGGCGGGCGCACGCCGTCCACCCGATCACGGCGGTGCAGAGCGAGTACTCGCTGTGGACTCGTGACCCGGAAGCACTGGCTCCGGTGATGGCCGAGCTGGGCGTCGGGCTGGTGCCGTACTCCCCGCTCGGACGCGGCTTCCTCACCGGCACGGTTGACCCTAAAGCCCTGGGCGACAAGGACTTCCGCAGTCGTAACCCTCGCTTCGTCGATAACGTCAACGTCGCCGTCGCCGACACCGTCCGCGAGGTCGCGACGCGGCTGGAGGTGGAGCCGGCGCAGGTCGCGCTTGCGTGGGTGAGCGCGCAGAGCGAGCGCTTGGGCATCCCGCTCGTACCCATCCCGGGCACCAAGCGGGTGCGCTGGCTCGAGCAGAACGTCGCCGCCCTCGACGTCGTCCTGGACGACCAGGCGCGCACCGACCTGCAGCCGTTGGGGGAGCAGGTGGTCGGGGCCCGCTACTGAGCCAGGCGCGAGGCCGCCTCGAGGTCCGCCTGCTCGTCGACCCAGTGGTCGATGCGGTGCCAGAGGTCGAACAACCAGGTGCCTACTGCCTCCTCGTCCGTCGCGGTGCCGGCCACCGGCTCGCGCCACCAGACGAGGTCGAGCTCGCGGCGCAGGGGCAGCGCCGCCCAGACCGACTGGAGGTCGTTGAGGTGGTCGTGGCCGGTGTGGCTGAACACGACCACCTCGGGGACCGACGACGCCGACAGCGCAGCGAAGGTGCCGGCTGGTCGAGGTGGCAGTACGTGGGTCATCCCGGCAGCCCGGTCCGCCTGGACGGCCAGGCCCTTGCGGCGCAGCCGGGCGACGGCCAGCCGGTGTCTGGTGGGCGTCCAGTCGCCGCCTTCGGGAAACAGCACGAGAGCGTCGTGTTGTCCGAGAGCCGCTGCCAGGTCGGCGATCGCGGCCGTGGCGACGGCCCCGCCCCGGGCGATGAAGCGGCAGCCCAGGCGCGACAGCAGGACGTCGATGGCGGGGTCCCACCGCAGCCGCTCGGTGAGCACGATGCGCGGCACCCGGTCATACCGGCTGATCAGCAGGTGGACCAGCACGAAGGACGCGCCCGGGCCAGCGTGCCGGGCCAGCACGATGACCGGTTCCGGGCTGCTCAGCCGCTCGGCGTCGTCCGGCTCGGTGACCGGCTCGTGGACCTGCAGCCAGAAGCGGAACGTGAAGCCGGCCAGTCCCACCAGCGCGCCCAGGAAGCGGCCCAGCAGCGCCAGATGCAGTTCCTGGGAGCGGAGGCTGCCGAGTCGCCGGGCGAACCTCAGCCAGAGAGCGAAGCACGCCAGCAGGCAAGCGGTCTCGCCCAGCAGGTAAGCGATCCCGAACAGCCATACGCGGGGCAGCCGCCAGCGCACCGGCCGGCGGCGAACCACCAGCAGCACGGCGGCGACGACGGCGTGACCGACCAGCACCACCGGGAACAGCGCGAGGGCGACGACGCCCAGAACCGGCATGAGCGGCGCGACGAGCAGCCGTCGTACGGGCCAGGCCGGGGCGGTCAAGACAGCCAGGCGGCCAGGTAGGCGGAGGTCGCCTTGCGGGCCTGCGCGATGCGCGACGGCACTCCCCGTGCGTCGCGGTAGCGCAGGTTGGCCAACGGCGTGCTGTCATCACCGGTCGGCAGGACGTGCACGTCCAGGGCCCGAGGCAGGTTCGCCATCTCCTCGGTGAACCGGTGCCGCCGGGCGATCTCGAACGACACCAGCCCGACCTCCCACGGCCACCGGGGTACGGTCAGCGGACGCTCAATCCGACCGACGTGCAGGACGAAGACCTGGGTCGCCCCCAGCTCCACGGCCCGCCCGACCGGAATCGAGTGGACGAGGCCGCCGTCGACGAAGTGCTCGGCGCCGATCCGCACGGGCGGGAGCAGGCCGGGCACCGCGCAGGACGCGAGCACGGCCCGCACGACCGGCCCCGACTCAAACCAGTGCGCCTGCGCCCGCTCGATGCTGGCAGCGACGCACTGGAACGGCACTGCCAGGTCCTCGATCAGCGAGTCGCCCGCGTGCAGCTCGACCAGGGACCGCAGGCCGCTGCTGTCGTGCAGCGAGGTGCGGGTCCGGGCCAGCGTCCGCAGCTGGCCGACGACGCCGCTGCCAAAGACGTCCCGCGATCCCAGCTCACTCCACATCTCGGCCAACCGGTCGGCGGTGGCCCGGCTCGGGTCAGCGGCCACAGCTGCACCGTTCAGCGCCCCGACCGAGGAGCCGACCACCAGATCAGGGGCGATGCCCGCCTCGGCCAGCGCCTGCAGCATCCCGACCTCGCTGGCGCCGAGCACGCCCCCACCACCGAGCACGAAGGCGATCACGAGCTCAGCCTGCCATCGCCAGGCGCTCAGTCGATCGGCGGGAGCGTGCGGCCGCCGTCGGTCAGCGTGATGCCGAGGCTGGCCGCGCTCACGGCGACCAGAGCGAGCAGCTGCCGCAGCCCGAGCGTCTGGCCCAGCAGCAAGAAGCCGGCCGCCGCCGCACCGGCCGGTTCCAGGCTGAGCAGCACCCCGAACGTCGTGGTCGACAGCGTGCGCAGTGCGGTCAGCTCGAGGGCGTACGGGGTGACCGAGCTGAGCAGCGCGACACCGAGGCCCGCGACCAGCACCGTGACGGGATCGGCCAGCAGACCGCGGACCGCACCGGCTGCCCCGAACGGCAGGACGGCCAGCGCGGCGACCGGCAGAGCGAGCGCCAGTCCCGTCGTACCAGGCAGGAGGCGGCCGATGTGCTGGCTGAGCAGGATGTAGCCGCCCCAGAACAGGCCGGCCAGGCCGGCGAGCAGCAACCCCGGCAGCGGCGCCCGGCCGCCGTGTGTCAGCAGCACGACGCCGGCAGCCGCCAACGCGACCCACAGCAGGTGCAGCAGTCGACGGGCGCCGGCCAGCGCGACCAGCAGCGGCCCCACGAACTCGACGGTGACCGCCACACCGAGCGGCACGGTTCGGATCGCCTCGTAGAAGGTGAGGTTCATGGCGGCCAGGACCAGGCCGAACAGCAGCGCCGCCCTCACCGCCGGCGCCGGCAGCGACCGCACCTTCGGTCGTACGACGAGGCCGAGCACCAGCGCCGACAGGGACAGGCGCAGCAGCGTCGTGCCCGCCGGGCCGGTGCGGCCGAACAGCTGGCGGGCGATCGCGGCACCGATCTGGACCGATGCGACCGCGACGAGGACCAGTGCCGGAGCAGGTGGTCGTCTCACACCGCCCCGACGCTCCCGGCCGGGGTGGCCGACGTCTGGGAGCGCGCGGGTCGGCTGGCGAAGCCGGCAGCGACCGACAGCAGGCACATCACCGCCAGGTCGACGGTGCAGCCTGTCGGGTCTGCCGAGGCGTCCACCTCGACCACGTCGACGGCTCGCACCGCCGGGTGCCGGCCGGCCTCGACCGCCGCCTCGAGCAGGTCTGAGGGCAGCAGCCCACCAGGCCGCGCACCCGGGCAGCCGGGCACGAAGGCGCGGTCGACCACGTCGACGTCGAGGTCGACGTAGAGGTCGGAGCAGGTCCCGGCCAGCCGGTCGAGCTCCCGCCTCACCACCTCACCGGTAGGCCGGGCCTGGGCGATGCCGATCAGCCGGATGCCTTGCTGGTCGCAGAAGTCGCGATAGGCGCGGCTGTTGGTCAGCTCCCCGATCCCGACCTGCACCACCGACTGCCCGGGTAGGCCGTCCGCCAGGAGCCCGCGTACCGGCGTCCCGTTGGTCCAGCCGTCATGGGTGCCGCGGACGTCATGGTGCGCGTCCAGGGTCAGCAGCCCGGCGGTGGACAGGGGGAGCAGGCTGCGCATCGCCGGCCGGGTGACCGCGTTGTCGCCACCCAACAGCACCACCAGGTCCGCGTCGACCTGCGACAGGTCGATGGTCAGCGCCCGGTCACCGTCGTACGACGCGACGCCGAGGTCACCCAGGTCGTGCACGGGCGGGAGGTCGACGTCCAGACCTGCGTGATAGCAGGCGAACCGGCGCAGGGCGGCCCGCACGGCCGCCGGTGTCTCGTGCGCCCCGGACGGCGAGATCGACGTCCTCGACAGCGGGACACCCAGGACGGCCAGTCGGGCCGCCGGGTCGGAGGCGGCCAGCCAGGCCGAGGCCCGTGGCCACTGCGGGTCCTCGCTCACCGCACGACCTCGCCGTTCCGCACGACCTCGCCGTTCCGAACGACGCTGCGCACCAGGTCGACCCCGGGCCGGTAGGCGAGCCAGCCCTCCGACGGCGCGGCCAGCACCACCAGGTCGCCGCGCGCCCCTGGCCGCAGGTGGCCGACATCGCCCTGCCGCAAGGCGGTCGCACCACCCAGGGTGGCGGCCTCGACGGCTTCCGCCGGTGACAGCCCCAGCTCGCGGCAGGCCAGGGCGATGACGAACGGCATCGAGGTGGTGAACGACGTCCCCGGGTTGCAGTCGGTCGCCAGCGCCACGACCACGCCGGCGTCGAGGAGCCGCCGGGCGGGGGCGTAGGCCGACCGGGTGCTGAACTCCGCGGCCGGTACCAGGACCGCCGTGACGTCGGCATCGCGTAGCGCGGTGACGTCGTCGTCGGTGAGGTGGGTGCAGTGGTCTGCGCTGGCGGCAGCCAGCGAGGCGGCCAGCTGCGCGCCCGGTCCAGGACCGAGCTGGTTGGCGTGCACATGCACGGACAGGCCCCGGTCGACGCCGGCGGTCAGCACCGTGCGGCACTGCTCGGCGTCGAACGCCCCCGTCTCGCAGAAGGCGTCCACCCCGGTCGCCTCGCCGGCGCAGGCCTCGGTCATGGGGCCGGCGACCAGCGCCACGTAGTCCTCGGCCGAGGTGCCATCCGGCAGGACATGGGCGCCGAGCAGGGTGCGGTGAACGGTCACCGCCGCGGCCGCCTGCAGGCAGCGCAGCTCGTCCTCGACGGTCAGGCCATAACCACTTTTCACCTCGAGCGTCGTGGTCCCCGACCGCAGCGCCTCCGCCGCCAGTCGGGCTGCCCGGGCGGCCAGCTCCGCAGTCGTGGTGGCTCGGGTCGCCGCGACCGTGCTGCGGATACCGCCTGCGGTGTAAGCGATCCCGGCTAACCGGTCCTCGAACTCCTGCGCCCGGTCACCGCCGAAGACCAGGTGGGTGTGGCTGTCGACGAACCCCGGCAGCACACAGCCGCCGTCCGCGTCGAGCAGCCGGTCGCACGGCGGGGCCTGCCGGCGCGAACCCGACCAGACCACCCGGCCGCCGCTGACGACCAGGGCGGCATCGCTGACCGGCGCCTCGTCGTCGTGGGACACCAGCCGGCCGATCCGGTCGACCAGCAGCGAGCTCACAGCATCGGCATGTCGATGCCGCGCTCCCGAGCCACTCGCCGGGCGATGTCGTAGCCCGCGTCGGCGTGCCGGACGACGCCGGTGCCGGGGTCGTTGGTGAGCACCCGTTCGACGCGCAGCGCCCCATCGGCGGTGCCGTCGGCCAGCACCTGCGCGCCGGAGTGGATCGACTTGCCCATGCCGACGCCGCCACCGTGGTGGACCGCGACCCACGCCGCCCCGGAGGCGACGTTGAGCAGCGCGTTGAGCACCGGCCAGTCCGCGATCGCGTCGGAGCCGTCCTGCATCGCCTCGGTCTCCCGGTAGGGCGACGCCACCGAACCGCTGTCCAGGTGGTCCCGGCCAATGACCACCGGCGCCGAGATGTCGCCACGCGCCACCAGGTCGTTCAGCACCGCGCCGGCCCGGGCCCGCTCGCCGTAACCGAGCCAGCAGATCCGCGCCGGCAGGCCCTGGAAGGCGACCCGCTCACGGGCCAGTGGGATCCACCGCTGCACGAACGGGTTGTCCGGGAACTCCCGCAGCAGCGCCTCGTCGGCGACCGCGATGTCTTGTGGGTCACCGGACAACGCGACGAAGCGGAACGGTCCGATGCCCTCGCAGAACAGCGGCCGGATGTACGCCGGCACGAAGCCCGGGTAGTCGAACGCCTCCGCCAGGCCGGCCTCGCGCGCCTCGCCGCGCAGGTTGTTGCCGTAGTCGAAGACCTCTGCCCGCGCCCGGGAGAAGCCGACCATCGCGCGGCAGTGGTCGACCATCGAGGCCCGCGCCCGCTCGATGTACTCAGCGGGCTTGTCCCGTCGCAGGTCGCACGCCTGCTCGACGCTCAGCCCGGCCGGGACGTAGCCGTTCAGCGGGTCGTGGGCGCTGGTCTGGTCGGTGACGACGTCGAAGGACTCGCCGGCGGCCAGCAGCGCGGGCAGCGCCTCGGCGGCGTTGGCGACCACACCGATGGACAACGCGATCCCCTGCCGGGCAGCCTCTCTGGCTCGCCGGAGGCCGTCCGGGAGTGTGTCCGCGACCTCGTCGAGGTAGCGAGTCTCGATCCGCTTGGCCAGCCGCGACGGGTCGACGTCCAGACAGAGCGCCACACCTCCGTTGAGGGTGATCGCGAGCGGTTGCGCCCCGCCCATCCCGCCGAGTCCGGCAGTGAGGACCACTCGGCCGCGCAGCGTCCCGTCGTACCGCTGCTCGGCGAGCGCCGCGAACGTCTGGAAGGTGCCCTGGACGATGCCCTGTGTCCCGATGTAGATCCAGGAGCCGGCCGTCATCTGGCCATACATCGTCAGGCCGAGTGCCTCCAGCTCCCAGAAGTCCTTCCAGGTGGCCCATCCCGGCACCAGCAGCGAGTTGGCGATGAGCACCCTGGGTGCGTGCGGGAAGGTCCGGAACACCGCTACCGGCTTGCCGCTCTGCACCATCAGCGTCTCGTCGTCCCCGAGCCGCATCAGGGTCCGCTCGATGGCGGCCAGCGACGCGTGGTCGCGGGCGGCCTTGCCGTTGCCGCCGTAGACCACCAGGTCCTCGGGCCGCTCCGCGACCTCGGGGTGCAGGTTGTTGCGCAGGCACCTCAGCGCGGCCTCCTGAGCCCAGCCCTTGCACTCCATGCCCATCACTCCAGGGGTCCGGTCACGGCGACCGCAGCGGCGAGGACCACGCCGCTGCGGACGAGGTCGACGGCGGCTTCGAGCTCGGGGGAGAGGTACCGGTCGGGACCAGGACCCGGGACCTGGGTGCGCAGCGCCGCCACGGACGCGGCGGTTGCGGCCGCCGGCTGCAGCGGGGAACGCAGGTCCAGGGCACGGGCGGCGGTGACCAGCTCGATCGCCAGCACCCGGGTCAGCGCGTCGACCGCCCGGCGCAGCTTGCAGCCGGCGGACCAGCCCATCGAGACGTGGTCCTCCTGCATGGCCGAGCTCGGGATGGAGTCGACACTGGCCGGGACCGCCAGCCGCTTGAGCTCGCTCACCAGCGCCGCCTGGGTGTACTGCGCGATCATCAGGCCGCTGTCGACGCCTGGATCATCGGCGAGGAACGGCGGCAGGCCGTGGGACCGGGCCCGGTCCAGCATCCGATCGGTCCGCCGCTCGCTGATGGAGGCGAGGTCCGCGATCGCGATGGCGAGGAAGTCCAGGGCGTAGGCGACGGGTGCACCGTGGAAGTTGCCGTTGGACTCGATGCGGCCGTCGTCCAGCAGCACCGGGTTGTCGATCGCGCTGCCCGCCT
>JAABUM010006657.1_pt1 | contig 11166 bp, 8 predicted proteins | sample 5559161 | NCBI WGS metagenome assembly JAABUM01 (sample SAMN10711868, study PRJNA513369) | rock metagenome | isolation source: Antarctica rocks | place: Antarctica: Victoria Land, Siegfried Peak nord | reverse complement strand
AGCCCGGACGCGGGACGAACTCGACAAGGCATTGGTGAAAGCGATCCAGCTTGTGACCAAGACCGACATTCAAGGATGGTTCACTCATTGCGGCTACTCAGTCGCACGCAAGTGAGAACCGCTATAGGTTTGTCAATGGTGTGCGGCAGTTATCCGGAAGCCTTACAGCGCCAAGGGTCTCGCGCGCACGATGCGTGAAGTGGTTGAACGCAACGATGCGGTAAAAGGACGGTAGAGCGGGTTTTGATTGTCGCTTAACCGGCGAGGTGGTTCGCAAGGCCGCACCGTGATTTTTGAAATTATATTAGCCGACGATGCGCAGCAGTTTCTTAAAGCGAGCTGCGCGATGCACTGTTTCTAAATGGTGGGACGGTGTAAATAGTTTTCAATGATCGTCGCCGATAGTCGTAATACCAATCGGGCTTGACAACCGCACGGAGCCTGCCATAACGTTCATGGTCTAAACGGCGTTCGTCGCTTCCACTCGCAAGAAGTTTCCCTACTCCGGCTATCAGACTCAGCGCGTTTGTCTTTTCTGTGCGCTATGCCGCCATACGAAAATCAATTCTACCGCCTGCATCGCGGTCATCCGGTGCTCGATAAATATGAAAACGAAAATTGAATTAATCGTTGCTGCGAATTCTCACCACGCGCGGTTCACATCAATCAAAAATTATGTGGCTGCGCCGCGCCGCCGTTTCGGTATTTCTTCGTTGCGGCTTTTTGTGTCGGCGCTGGCCTTTGCCTGTCTGGCCTTTTCTTCCCCTCGCTTTGAAGTCAATGCCGCTGCCGGAATTGCGTCGAAGAGTTCAGCAGCGGCGGCTGTTGTCGAAAGGCCGGAGTTGGTGCTTCAGACAGGCCACGCAATGCGCGTTGACGGCGTGGCTTTTAGTCCCGACGGGCAACTGCTTGCCTCCGCGAGCGCCGATAACACAGTGAGATTGTGGGACACGGCGACGCGGCGCGAAGTGCGGACGCTCGCAGGCCACGCGCAGGGCGTCAAAGCAGTTGCCTTTAGCCGCGACGGGCGCACGCTCGCTTCCGGTTCGATTGATGGTCAAATCAAGTTGTGGGATGTCGCGAACGGGCATGAATTGCGCACGCTTTCAGGCGGCGGAAGCATTACATCCATTGCTTTCAGTTTCGACGGGCAGCGGCTTGCTTCCGGCAACATGGAAAAGATCGTCAAGCTCTGGGATGTGCCGTCGGGACGCGAGTTAAATTCCTTCACAGGCCATACCAAACAAATCACTGCGCTGGCGTTTAGTCCTAATGGTGAGTTGCTTGCTTCGGGCAGCGCGGACAACTCAATCAAATTGTGGAGCGCGGCGACGGGACGCGAAACACGCACGCTCGCAGGCCACACGGATCGCGTTACTTCGCTGGTCTTTGATTCAACCGGACAAATGCTTTTTTCCGCAAGCTTTGATTCGACAGTCAAGCTCTGGAAAACAAATAAGGATCAAGCGCAACGCACTTTGCAAAGCAACGGCGGCAAGCTTCTCGCAGTCGCGCTGACAACCGACGGGCGTAGTGTGTTAGCTGCCGCCGCTAACAATGATGTCAAGATGTGGGACGCCGCGAGCGGGCGCATCACACGCACCGTTAGTGCGCCAGCGAGCGATAATCCGCTTGAGTCAATCGCCGTTGCATTCAGTTCCGACACTACGACGATTGCGACCAGCAGCGGCGATAAAACCGTGTTACTGCGTGATACCGCGACGGGACGCGACGTGCGCGCGCTCACGACACATTCCTACGGAATTTATGCGATGGCGTTTAGCCTTGACGGAAAGTGGTTTGCTTCGGGCGGCAAAGAAAACACCGTCAAGTTATGGGAAACCGCGACGGGGCGTGAACTCTACACGCTCGATCCGAACGGCGGCTTCGTCGGCGCGCTCGCCTTTAGCCCAGACGGATCGGTGCTGGCTTCCGGCAGTTTGAGCGGCGTAATCACTCTCTGGGATTCTGCGACGGGACAAAAGCTGCGCACGCTCTCAGGCCACGAAAGCAGCATCAACGGCGTTGCCTTTAGTCCAGACGGCAAAACGCTTGCTTCCGCGAGCGGCGACAATGCAGTTAAATTGTGGGACGCGGCGACGGGACGCGAAACACGCACGCTCGCAGGCCACACAGCGGAAGTCAACGCCGTCGTGTTTAGCCCGGATGGAAAATTCGTCGCCTCCGGCAGCGCGGACAAAACACTCAAGCTGTGGGACGCGGCGACGGGACGCGAAGTGCGCGCGCTTGCGGGTCATGCGGGTGAAGTGCTCGCCGTTGCCTTTAGCCCCGATGGAAAACTTCTCGCTTCGGGCAGCGTCGATCACACCGTGAAACTCTGGAACGCGGCGACAGGCACTGAAGCGCGCACACTTTCAGGCCATACCGCAGAAGTCAAAGCGCTGGCCTTTAGCCCGGACGGGCGCACGATTGTCACAGGCAGCAAGGATAATTCCATCAAGCTCTGGGACTCTGCATCAGGACAAACAACGCGCACGCTCACAGGCCACGACAACGAAATAGACGCGCTCGCCTTCAATGCCGATGGGCGCTGGTTCGCTTCCGGCAGCGACGACGGCAGCACGCGCATCTGGGACGCAAAGTCAGGCGATTGGATGGCGACGCTCGTCAGCTTGCGCGAGAACGCGGGCGGGCTTTCGACAGGACAAACGAATTGGATCGTCGTTTCGCCCGACGGCCTTTTCGACGGCTCGCCCGCCGCTTGGAATCAAATTCTCTGGCGCTTCGAGCAAAACACTTTCAATGTGCGCCCCGTCGAAGTCTTCTTCAACGAATTTTTTTACCCGGGCTTGCTGGCGGACATTCTCGCGGGCAAGAAACCGCGCGCGCCGCAGGACATCGCGCAGATTGATCGTCGCCAACCGCAAGTCTCCTTGATTACAAGCGATGCGCAAGCCGCCGCCGCAAACGTTGCGACGCGCGATCTGGCGGTTAAGATTTCCGTTGCCGAAGCGCCGCCCGACAAGGATCATCCGGCGGGCAGCGGCGCGCGCGATGTGCGCCTTTTCCGCAACGGCGCGCTCGTTAAAGTCTGGCACGGCGATGCGCTCGAAAATAAGAACGGCAAAACAATTCTCGAAACGACCTTGCCCGTCGTCGCCGGTGTAAATCAATTGACGGCCTACGCGTTTAATCGCAACGACGTGAAAAGCGCCGACGCTACCCTTACCATCACGGGCGCAGACAGTTTGAAACAACCCGCGACCGCATACGTCGTCGCCGTCGGCGTCAACTCTTACTCTAACGCCGGTTACAACTTGAAATTTGCCGTGCCGGACGCCGGTGACTTTAGCGGCGAAGTCGAGCGCCGCCAGCAAAATCTGCTCGGGCGATTCGCAAAAACCGAAGTCGTTTCCTTAAGCGATAACGAAGCGACGAAAGCCAACATGCTGCTCGCGCTCAATCGTCTTTCGGGCGTAGAGACGGGCGCGCTGCCGAAGGATGCGCCCGCCGGACTTGAAAAGCTGAAGCCCGTGCAGCCCGAAGACACCGTCGTGATTTTCTTCGCAGGCCACGGCATCGCTTATCATTCGCGCTTTTATCTTTTGCCGCACGATCTGGGCTATACAGGCTCGCGCCGCAGGCTCACCGAAGCTGGCTTCCAAACCATTCTCGACCACAGCGTTTCGGATAGAGAGTTGGAAACGGCGTTCGAGAAGGTTGCCGCAGGGCAAATACTGCTGGTGCTCGATGCGTGCAATTCCGGTCAAGCGCTCGAAGCCGAAGAAAAGCGTCGTGGCCCGATGAACTCGAAGGGACTCGCGCAGCTTGCCTACGAAAAAGGCATGTACATTTTGACCGCCGCGCAGAGTTATCAAGCGGCGCTCGAAGCAACGGAACTCGGGCACGGGCTTTTGACATACGCGCTCGTCGAAGAAGGCTTAAAGAAGAACATGGCCGATGCCGCGCCGCATGATGGCCGCGTGCTGTTACAGGAATGGCTCGATTACGCGACGAACCGCGTGCCGCAAATGCAGGAACAAAAAATGCAGCAGGGACGCAGCGTCGGCGCAAACGTCGCATTCGTCGAAGGCGAAGAAAACGTCAACGATGTGCAGAAGCGAAGCGTCCAACGCCCGCGCGTCTTTTACCGTCGCGACACACCGATTCCCTTAATCGCAATCAGCGCTCAAGCACCGCAATAAACAAAACAATCCGGGCGCGAATCTTTCGCCCGCACAAGAAGCAAGAGGTGCGAAAGTTGTTAAAGACTTTCGCGCCTCTTGCTTTTCTGTCTGTTGCCATCCTCATAAGAAAGGCTTTCGGGTTTGCTTCGCTAGACGACGAACTCATCTGCAAGCGCGAGTTCGGCTTTGCGTAGTTCAAAGCGCCCGCGTCCGAGATTACCGTCGGGCTTGAGCGCCAGCGCGATAAAGTAGTCGCGGTTAAAAAGCCGCATCACCATCGTCATGCTGTCGAGGGCGATGACGAGTTCATGCAAGCCGCCGAGTCCCGTGTCAGTGCCCGTGCGCTGCGCGTTTCGCACAAGCGAAGTGAATTCGGCGGCGGCGACATCTAGGTTGGCTTCCGCTCCTTCGGCGAGCAAAGCTTTCTCCACCGCGATGCCGTCCGTGCCCATGATGATCGCGCCCAATGCGCCTTCCGTGCGCTCAACGATGCTGTTCAGAGTTTCTTTGAACATCGACTCGATTCTCCTTACGGGCGCGTGCTGTTGCTGGTCGTGGGTTGTGAAGTCGGCAGCGTCGAACCCGGAGCGGGCAAAACGCCGAGTCCCGGCTGCACATTCTGCTGCTGCTGTTGCTGCTGCGTCGGCGTGTTGGTCGTCGGATTGCCGAGCGGCACGGGCTGCGTGATGGTCGTCGAGCGAGTGGAGTTGCTCACCGTGCCGGAAGTCGGGCGTCCCTGATAATCCGGGCGATAGATACGCGGCGTGATGAAGAACAAAATCTCTTGCGACTGTCTGGCGACGAAGTTGCGTTTGAACAGATTACCGAGAATGGGCAAACCGCCAAGTCCGGGCGTGCGCGTTTGATTATTACTCTCGTTGTCGTTTAGAACACCGCCAATGACAGTCGTTCCGCCGTCTGGCACAAGCACTTCAGTTTGCATACGTTGCGTGCTGATGCCGGGCGAGCCTTGGGCGGAGACAATCGTCGTGTCAACAGTATTGTTTTCCGCGACGACGCGCATGATGACGGTTCCGGCGTCTGTGATTTGCGGTGTGACGGAGAGACGCAACGGCACGCTGACAAAAGTCGTCGTGAAAAGGAATGTGCCATTGCCGCCAGCGCCGACTTGCGGCGTGATGATTGGAATCTGCCGGCTCGACTCGATTTCCGCCGGACGATTGTTGAGCGCCGTGACGCGCGGTGTGGCGATAACTTTTGCCTGTCCTTTGGCTTCGGCTGCCGTAATCTGCGCGCTGATTTGCGCCGTGCCGAAAATGCCTGTCGTCAAACCAATGACCGTTGTCGGGGCTGCCGCATTGAGACCGCTGGTGGTGCTCGCGTTGATGCTGCCACCATTGAGCCGGTTCTGAAACACGGCAGCGGATAAAAGAACGCCGAGGTCGCGGCTGAAGTTGCGTGTGGCGACGACGATGCGCGTTTCGATTTCAACTTGCGGTTCGGGTTGGTCAAGCAACGCGACGAGTTGGCGAACAGCTTCGATGTTTTCGCGCACGTCCGTGACGATCAGCGTATTAGTGCGCCCGTCTACTTCGATGCCGCCGCGTCTGGAAAGGCGGCGCTGAATAATCGGCAAAATGCCTTCGTCTGCGCTCGTGCCGCTCACGGCGCGCGTGCCGCCGCCGACGACAGCAAGGCCGCCGTTGCCGTTAGAGACTATTGATGTGGGCAAAACGACGCCGCCCGTAAAGCTTCCCGTGCTACCGGCAGCCTGCGCCAGCGTGCCGGACGCGCGCGCGTAGTTGAGGCGTATGAATTCTGTAACGAGCGGCGAATTATCCAACTGCGCTTCTTTGATTCTTTGCCGGACGTTGGCTTCGGCGGCGAGCACTTCGCCCGTTGCAATACGCAGTAGATTACCGTTCACCTGCGCGCCCAAGCGATTGGCTTGCAAAATCGAATCGAGCACAATGTTCCATGGCACGTTCGTGACGTTGATCGTGATGGGAACTGCGCCGACAGAGCTATCGATAATGAAATTAATGCCGTACTGCTGGGTGAAATAATTGAGCACGTCGCGTATGTCGGCGTTGGTCACGTTGATGTCCGCCGGTTCGCCGACGAATCCGGGTTGCCCGTATTGCAAGCCTTGATCCGTTTGCTGCGTAGTGTTCGACGAAGCCGCAGTCGGTGTCATCGAAGAGGTTTGCGGCATCATGCTGCGCGGCGTCACGGTGACTGGCGTTGGCGTCGGAGCAGGACGCGCGTTGGTTTGCGTGGTGTCCGGCGACAACTCCACCACCAGATTGGTGTCTGTGAGTTGCGAGCGGTCACGCGCCGGTGCAAGCAAGTTTACGCGCACGCACGGAGCCATTTGCTTCGCGCCCGCGAGATGCTCGCGCTCGATTGAGATGCCCGCGACGAGCGGCGATGAAATCGAATAATTCGCGGCGAGGCGCGAAGCATCCACGCCGGGAAGTTCGATCAAAATTGTGCGCGCGTCCGGATGCGTGACGGCGTAGGCCATCGGCGCGGTTCCGGCAATTGTTATCAGCGTCGAGGTACCGGAATTAGCCATACGCACGTCTGTCGCAAGCGGACGTGTCGGAGTGTCGGCAAAAATGAGCACGTTGAACAGACACAAAAGCAAGAAGGCGAGCGCGCCTCTTGTAATGTCTGCACGCAGAGAAAGATGAGATAGCATGGATTCCCTCCTTCGGGGGAAGCGTCGTAATGTTTCGCCACGCGCTACGCTCGTTGGCAAGCCCGCACTCGAAGGAGCAAGGCTCTGGACAAAGCGCGCGCCGCACATTTTGCGATACACACGGCTGGTGATTATCAAAGGCAATTGTCGCAAACGAAGCCGTGTGTCTTGTTCAAAAATAAACACACGCGGGTTGCGACTGTTCGCGTAAAAAGTTTCGCGTGGGCGAGAAGCGGCTCAGGCTTCCACTTCCCGCGTGCGAAACAAGCAGTAAGCTTTATGGTTTTTCCGATTGCGATGTTTTCGCTTCTTTTGATTTATCTCGATCGGAAGCCGCGCGTGGCGAGGCGGAATTCCCGCGCGTTGCTGCGAGCGAATCCGTTACGGCATCGGGTTTGCGCAAAGGCTTGATGTCCACAGCCATGTCGCGTTTCCCGTTAGTCCAACGCGTTTCGCGGCGAAAGACGAGGCGGTTATCTTCGATGGCGACAAGCTGCCCGTCATAGAATTGCTCGCCCGGATAAACAACGTAAGTAAATTTGATCGGCGTCGCTTCGACCATCGCCGCATATCCGCGCGGCGTGTGGAAGATGCCGACGACTTGTAGCTCGCTTAAGAGCATCGCGGTCGTGGCTTTCGGCGCGGTCTGAAGCGCGGCGCGTGCGGCAGCCTTCTGCTCTTTGTATTTGTCGATGCGCGCTTGAATTGTCGGCGCTTCGACGATGGTTGGCTTGGGAGCCACAGGCTTGGCTTTGCTGACACGTCTGACCGGCGGCTTGTATTTCGTAAAGGGGTCGCGTCCCTGTGCAGAAACTGTGTGCATGACAACAGCGCCGTTCATCGCAAGCAGCGCGCACAGAGTGAAACCAAATTTGGCGAAACGATTGTGTGTGGTGTGAAACTTCATTGTCTTTGTTCCTGAAAAGTTTTTCGGGTGAATGAACACTGTTTTGCAAATCAACTATTTCGCTGCGGGCGCGGGCGAAGCAGCGGTGGCGGCAGCAGCAGCGGGCGCGGTTCCGGCGGCGACTGGCGCGGGTTTCGCTGCAGTAGCTTGCAGCTTCTCGGCGGAGACGTAGTAAGCGGTCAAGAGAAACTGCGCGTCAACGCTTTTGTTCACATTCTGGTCGGGCGCTTGATTGATCTTGAAATCCGAGATGGAGACGATGCGTTGATACCTCGCCATTTGATCGAAGAACTGGCGCAGGCTGGCGAAGCTGCTGGTGACTTCGACTTCAATCGGCTTGCCGCTGTAGAAATCTTGCTGCAAATCTTCCTTCGGCGAAAAGCGGCGCAATGAAAGGCGGCTGCCGCGCGCGCGATCCTGCACGCTTTGCAGCACGCTCGTCAGTTCACGTTGTTCCGGAAGCAGCGCCTTCAGTTCGTCGTACTCTGCCTGACGGCTGTTATAAGCGGCGCGGAATTCATTGAGACGCTGCGAAGCGATCTGTGCCTGCGCGTTCTGCCCCTTTAGCACTGCGACCTTATCATTTAATTCTTTGGCTTCGGCGCGCGTGCCACTGGTGACGAAATACCAGAAGCCCACGTAGATAAGCAACGCGAGGCTGCCAAAGACTGCGAGTTGTATGTACCAAGGTTTCTCTTGCAGACTATCTAATTTGAACATGACTCGTTTCCCTTTTCGTGTGCGCGTGACGCGTCGCTATGGCGTGGCAGGCAGTGAAAGTTTACTTTTGCGCGACCTGATTACCGGCAGCAGTGGCTGTGGCAGCGCTTTGCGGCGCGGAGCCTGTCGGCTGGTAGCTGCACTTAATCGTGAAGTTGACGACTTCAACCGGCACAGGCTTCGGCGCACCGGGCGCGGCGCTGGCAACGGCTGTATCCGTGACGGGTTTGCGCAGGGTTTCAATGCTCAGGTTGCTGAAGAGACCCGAAGAAAATTCGAGGCTCTGGCCGAACCGTGTAACAGAAGCTTCGTTCGGCGAACCGCCTTTAATGACAACGTCGTTGCCTTTTTGTTCGACGCTCTCTAAGTACAAATCGGGTGAGCCGTCAAAGCGTTGTTTGATTGCCACCAACACGGCGCTCGGCCCCTGCTGCGCGGTTCTTAATTTGTGAATGGCGTCGATGCGCGCTTGTATGTCTCTGGTTTTCTTTTCAAGTTCGGCCTGCTCTTTATTGACGGCGGCCATCTGCGCGGCGATCTGCTGCTGGTGATCCAATTCCTTCTGCGCCGAATCTCGTTCGGCGCGCGAGTTGACAAAATCGTAGCCGCAGCCGAGCAACGTGAGCGCGAGCGCGACAAACGCGAGCAGCAGCATTTGCGTGCGCGGATTGGAAACTCTTCTTTCAACGACGGCGGCCGTGCGTGTGCGGTCTGTGACGGATTCGAGTAAATTAACTTTAATCATCGCGCGTCCACTCCTCTCAAAGCGAGACCGACAGCGACGGCCATTTCCGGCACGACCTCGCGCATGTAATCCGGATCGAAACGTCTCGCATCGACCTTGATGCTCTTAAACGGATCGAAAACTTCAATCGGAATTTCGAAACGGCTGCCGAGATATTCAATCAAGCCGGGAAGCTTCGAGCCGCCGCCGGAAATCAGAATTTTCTGCACCGTCGAATCGCCGTCTTCGGCAGTCGCGCGGTAAAAATCCATTGTCTTTTGCACTTCGAGCGCGAGAATGTCAGAGACAGTTTCGAGGATCGGTTCAATCGACTGCGCATCCGCGTTCTCCGGCATCATGTGGCCGCGCTTGACCGACTCTGCCTGCTCAAACGGAATGCCGAACTCCTTCTGCAAGAGTCCCGTGTACTGGTTGCCGCCCACCGAAACATCGCGCGTGAACACAGAACGCGTGCCGTTTAAGATGTTAATGTTCATGGTCGCCGCGCCGATGTTGAGCAGCGCAACGATGTACCCGGGCTGCGGGTCGTAATTGATCTCGTAGCAGTTCTGAAGCGCAAAGGCATCAACGTCTATGATCGCCGGTTGTTTTCCGGCGAGCTGAATCGCCTGCTTGACGTTGGCGATTTTGTCGCGTTTGCAAGCCGCCATCAAAACATGCAAAGCGTCGGGTGAGGTACCCGTAATCTGGTAATCGAGGCTCACGTCGGCGATGTCGAAGGGAATGTGCTCTTCGGCGTGCCAGTCAATTGATTCCTCTAATTCCTCTTCGCTCATTTGCGGCACGATGATGTTTTTGACAATCACGGAGTGGCCGCTGACGCCCGCCGCAACTCTGTCTGTTTTAATCGAGTGCTCGCGGAAAATGTTTTGAATGACGTTGGAGACGTCGTTGAGTTCCATGATTTGTCCGTCAACGACCGTATCGACCTGAAGATTTTCAAAACCGAGACTGACGAGTTGCAGATTGCCGGGCTTGCCGCTCAGTTCGACGGCCTTGATCGAGCTTGAGCCGATGTCTAAACCGACGAGGCCTTTTTTTCCGAGACTGCGTTTCAGCATGACTTGAATGTTCCTTGCGAAGTTTGGGATCGCTTTTGTTTGCTAAGGCGAAGGCGTGCGCGCGCTTTTCGCGCACGGGACAGTTTGGTGCGCACAGGCTTCAATTGAGATGGATTGTTTTTGGCTTCGGGTTTCATGTTTTGGTTGAGAGACAACGCGCACGTGTGTGCTCAATGGTTATTTGAGAGAGTGCGTTGTGGTATTCGAGAAAACATTTGTCGGGGCGTGCCGGAAAGCAGTGGCGTGCGACAAAATTTCAAAATGAGTGGACTGAAGTGGAGGAACTTTTCAGCGGGCGCGCGGACGTTGAGCCGGATGCGCCGGACTGTGTGTCTCACTTCGGTAACCCGGCCAAGTCTCAAATACGCACGATACGCACCGTTTCGACTTCCGTAGGCTTTGCGACCCCCGCTCGCACGGAGTGTGCCTTTATCGGCTGAGAATTCAAGGAAAGACGCGATGACTTTCGTTACCCCGCGGCGCGTCCCGCTCCCCGAAAGCGAACTGTCAAAATTACTTATGAACTACAGGCAGCACAATGAACACTCACTGCCACGAAGAAGATTACAGCAGCGGCAAAACATTGTCAATCGGTATTTTCGTTTGTTTAACGTGAAATTGATTTTCGATTTTTAATTGCTGATAGGTAATGCAAAACTGCTAAAAGGCGACTTACTCAATAAGCCAACATGATTATTAAAGAGCAATTAGAGATCATGCTTAAATAGACTTATTCCGAGTGCTTACAAAAACTCCTGTTCCTTTATAGAGGGCCGACTCTTCTTCGTATTGGTTAGGACTTTCTCATTTGGTTGAAAGGCAATAGACTTTAGTCGTGAAAACGACACGCCAAATCTACTGTCAATACTTGTTATCAAGCCAGATCAACTACACCTGTACGAATCTGGCGGAACATCTCG
>JAABUM010006656.1_pt1 | contig 11168 bp, 9 predicted proteins | sample 5559161 | NCBI WGS metagenome assembly JAABUM01 (sample SAMN10711868, study PRJNA513369) | rock metagenome | isolation source: Antarctica rocks | place: Antarctica: Victoria Land, Siegfried Peak nord | reverse complement strand
GGCCTGTGGGGCTTGTTCCCCGCCTTTTTTCCGCTGCTCAAGCCCGCGTCCGCGACCGAGATCCTGGGCCACCGCATGGTGTGGACGTTGGTGTTCATGCTCATCCTGCTGGCGGTGAGCGGGCGGCTGTCCCGGTTGCGCGGGCTTCCGTTGCGGACCTGGGCGATGGCGGGCATGGCCTCGGTGTTCATCGCCGTCAATTGGGGCGTCTACATCTACGCCGTGAACTCCGGGCATGTGGTGGAGGCGTCGCTCGGCTACTTCATCAACCCGCTGCTCAGCGTGGCGCTGGGCGTCGTGGTGCTGCGCGAGCGGGTGAGCAGGTGGCAGCTGCTCGCGCTCGGCCTCGCCGTGTGTGCGGTGGTGGTGCTCACCATCGACTACGGCCGCCCCCCGCTCATCTCCCTCGGCCTGGCCGCCTCCTTCGGCATGTACGGACTGATCAAGAAGACCATCAAGCTCGATCCCCGCTCCAGCCTCACCGCGGAGGGCCTGGTGCTCGCCCCGTTGTCCGTCGGTTACCTGTTCTGGCTCCAGCTCAGCGGAGCGTCCACGTTCACCAGCCACGGTGCAGGCCACGCGGTGTTGCTGATCACCGCGGGTCTGGTCACTGCGCTCCCGCTGCTGCTGTTCGGCGCCGCAGCGCAGCGCATTCCTCTGGTGACCCTCGGGGTGCTGCAGTACCTCACGCCGGTGCTGCAGCTGGCCTGGGGGCTCGCCGTCGCCCACGAGGCCATGCCGCCGTCCCGCTGGATGGGCTTTGCCATCATCTGGGTGGCGTTGATCGTGTTCACCATTGACCTCGTGGTCACCACTCGACGGGCAGCACGACTGCGGTCAGCACCAGCCCTTCCGCCACCAGCCACCGTCCCGTGAACTGCCGCAGCACCCGAGCACCCACCGTTGGCGGTTCCACCGCCAACGCTGACGTAAAGGTGCCACCGTTATCGAAGACGATGTGCGCGTCCTCGAAGCCCAGCCACCGGCCGGTGAGCGGATACCACGCCTTATAGGTGCTTTCCTTGGCACTGAACAGCAGCCGGTCCCAATGCACCCCCGCAGGCGCGCGCTGCAGCCAGTCGCGCTCGGCGGGCAGGCTCACCACCCGCAGCACCCCGTCGGGCAGCGGGCCGTGCGGCTCGGCGTCGATGCCGATCGCCAGCACGGTGCCCTCCAGTGCCAGCGCCGCCGCGCGGTAACCCTCGCAGTGGGTCATGCTGCCCACCACTCCGGCGGGCCACTGCGGCGCCCCGCGCTCGTCGGGCAGGATCGCGGCCTCCGGTACCCCCAGCTGGGCCATCGCCTGCCGGGCGCACCAACGAACGCCGGCGAACTCCCGACGGCGTTTGTCCACCGCTCGCGCGATCCGCATCCGCTCCGCAGCAAACAGCTCGGCATCGGTGGCAACACCGAACTGCTCGGCCACCGCCACCGCGGGCGGAACTATCAGCTCGATCATGTGGGTACGGGCAAAATCTGGCGCAGCACTCCCGGCAGCGCGGTACGCCGTTTCCACTCCCGCGGATAGCCCACCGACACCTCATCGAACCGCACCCCGTCGTGGTGGGTGGTGCGCGGGATGTGCAGATGTCCGTACACCGCGGCGACCGCCCGGTAACGCCGGTGCCAGTCGGCGGTCAGCTCGGTGCCGCACCACAAAGCGAACTCGGGGTAGCGCAGCACCCGCGTCGGCTCCCGCACCAACGGGAAGTGGTTGACCAGCACCGTCGGCGTCTGCACCGCCGCCAGTCGCGCCTCGGTGGTAGCGACCCGCTCACGGCACCACTGCTCGCGGCTGGTCCAGGGGTCCGGGTGCAGCAGGAACTCATCGGAGCACACCACCCCCGTAGAGCGCGCGTACGCCAATGCCTCCTCCTGCGTCGCGGTACCCGTCGGGCGGAAGCTGTAGTCGTACAACACGAACAGTGGCGCCACCGTGATCGGCCCGCCCGCGCCGCGCCATACCGGGTAGGGGTCCTCCGGGGTGAGCACCCCGAGACGACGACACAGGCTCACCAGGTGCTCGTAGCGGGCCTTCCCGCGCAGACCGGCGGCGTCCCCGCGTTCCTCCGTCCACAGCTCGTGGTTGCCGGGGACCCACACCACGCGGCGAAAACGGTCGGTCAGTAACCGCAAGGCCCACTCGAGGTCGGCAACGCGGTCGGCGACGTCGCCGACCACCAGCAGCCAGTCCTGCTCGGAGACGGCCCGCAGGCTCTGCAGGATGGTCCGGTTGTCGGCGTGGCCGACATGCAGGTCGCTGATGGCCCAGACGGTGCCTGCACCGTTGCCGTCCACAGTGTGCTGGCCTCAGCCCGTGCGTGCCACGGTGTAGTCGACCAGGCGCTGCAGGGCGGTGTTGGCCGGACCGTCGGGCAGCGCGGCGAGCTCGGTGTGCGCGTCCTCGGCATATCCGGCCAGCGTGGCCTTGGCGGCGGCTAACCCTGCTGAGCGCTCCAGCAGCTCCAGCGCCTCGCTCAGGTCTGCATCGGCGGTGACCGGCCCGGCCAACAGCACCCGCAGCCGGTCGGCATCGGCTCCGGCATCGTTGAGGGCGTGCAGCACCGGCAGCGTGTGTACCCCTTCGCGCAGGTCGGTGCCCGGGGTCTTGCCGGACTCCGCGGCCGCGGAGGAGATGTCGATGATGTCGTCGGAGATCTGGAACGCCGTGCCCACCGCGTCCCCGAGGCGGCGCAGCCGCTGCACCTGCTCGGCGTCCGCGCCGGAGAACATTGCGCCGTAGCGCCCACAGGTGGCGATCAACGATCCGGTCTTCTCCGCCACGACCTGTAGGTAGTGCTGTACGGCGTCTTGACCGTCCTGCACGCCCACGGTCTCCCGCATCTGTCCGGTGACCAGCTCGGCGAAGGTCTCCGCGATGATGCGTACCGCGTCCGGACCGAGCTCGGCCACCAAGCGGGAGGCCTGCGCAAACAGGTAGTCGCCGGTGAGGATGGCAATGCTGTTGTCCCAGCGCGCGTTGGCGCTGACTGCCCCGCGACGCATCGTCGCCTCGTCCATCACGTCGTCGTGGTACAGCGTGGCCAGGTGGATCAGCTCCACCACCGCGGCCGCCCGGACCACCTCCGCCGAGTCGGGCGTCGGTCCGAGTTGCGCGGCGAGCATGGTGAACAACGGGCGAAACCGCTTGCCGCCGGCCTGCACCAGGTGCAGTGCGGTCTCGCTGACGAACAGCTCGCCGGCGCTGAGCTCGGCGCGGAGCAGCTCCTCGACGGCGTCCAGGCCCTGTTGCACGGACGCGGCCAGCTCGGCGTCACCGAGATCGACGCCGGCAACCCGGTGCGCAGTGGCGGGCCCCTGCTCAGACGTTCTCACAGCGTCCAACTTCTCTGCGTCTCTTCTCTCCGGGTGCCTCGATCAGGACGGGAAGCTGCTCAAGAACGAGTGAACAGCCGACAGGTCGAGCACCGGCCCCGGTACGATGCCCAGCAGAACCGTCCCGAGGAAGCAGATGCTGATGGCAACGGTAGTGAATACTCCCGGCACCGTCACGGTCGGCCCGTCCGCCGCGGGCTCGCTGAAGAACATCAGCACGATCACGCGGAGGTAGAAGAAGGCCGCGACGGCACTCATCAGCACACCGACGATCACCAACGGCGCCATCCCGTCCTGCAGACCCGCGGAGAACACCGCGAACTTGGCGATGAACCCGGCGGTGAGCGGAATGCCCGCCAAGGACAGCATCAGGAAGGCGAACACCCCGGCCACGACGGGCGAACGCTTGCCGAGCCCACTCCACTGCGACAGGTGCCCCGACTCACCCCGCGAGTCACGCACCAGCGACACCACACCGAACGCCGCGACCACGGTGAGGCCGTAGGCCAGGAGGTAGAACAGGCTGGCGGAAAGGCCCGCCGGGGTGATGGCGATGGCTCCGACGAGGATGAAGCCGGCATGGGCCACGGAGGAATAGGCGATCATCCGCTTCATGTCCGTCTGGACGATGCCGACGATGGTGCCGATCACCATGGAAGCGATCGCGACCGCCCACATCACCGGTCGCCAGTCCCACCGCGTGCCCTCGAACGCCACGGTGAGTACGCGCAGCAGCGCACCGAAGGCGGCGACCTTGGTGCAGGCGGCCATGAGTGCGGTCACCGGCGTGGGTGCACCCTGGTAGACGTCGGGGGTCCAGGTGTGGAACGGGCCGATGCTGGCCTTGAAGCACAGCCCGACAAGCAACAGGCCGAGGCCTGCGAACAGCAGGGTGTCCGAGCGGTCGGTGCCCGAGGCCGCCTTGGCGATGTCGGCCAGCCGCACCGAGCCGGCATAGCCGTAGAGCAACGCGAGCCCGTACAGGAAGATCGCCGACGCGAACGCGCCGAGCAGGAAGTACTTCAGCGACGCCTCTTGGGACAGCAGCTGCCTGCGGCGGGCCAGACCGGCCAGCAGATACAGCGGCAGCGACAACACCTCAAGGGCCACGAACATGGTCAGCAGGTCGTTCGCGGCGACAAACGCCATCATCCCGCCGACGGAGAACAACGTGAGCGGGAAGACCTCCGTGTGCGTGGAGCGGGCTCCGGCCTGCACCCGGCTCAGCACGGTCCCGGCGGTGGTATCGGACAAGAACGCCCCACCGGGCTCCACGGAGCGGTCGGCGATCAGCAGCACCGAGGCCGCGGCCAGCACCAGCAAGGTGCCCCAGAGGAACAACGTCGGCCGGTCGATCGCCAGCGTGCCCGCCACCGTGGACATGTCGACGCGGCCAGTGTCCGAGGCGTACAGCGCAAGCACGACCCCGGCCACCAGCAGAGCCAGCAAAGTGAGTCCGACCTGCGCGGCCCACCGAGAGCTGCGCGGCACGAAGGCCTCCACGAGTACACCGAGGCAGGCCGCGGCGAGCAGCACCAACATCGGGCTCAAGGCGCCGTAGGCCACCGAAGGCGCGGACACCATGCCGTCCTGGGCGAGCAGGGTGGTGGTGAGCAGGTGAGGAACCATCAGCGCAAGCCTCCCTGGACGGCCGCGGGAACGGCCTCGGGCGCGACCCCCAGCTCGGTGAGCGTGGCGCTCACCGACGGGGTGATCACGTCGAGCACGGGTTTCGGATAGAACCCGAGGAACAGGATCAGCACCACCAGCGGTGCCACCACCGCCACCTCGAGCTTGGTGACGTCACGCAGCCGTCCGCGCTCGCGGGCGCGTTCTATGCCGGTGCCACCGGTGGGCCCCTGCATCACCCGTTGATAGATCCACAGCGAGTACAACGCAGCGAAGATGATGCCCACCGTGGCCAGGATCGTGTAGACCGGCTGGGTCGGGAAAGAGCCCAGCAGCACGAGGAACTCCGAGACGAACGAGTTGGTGCCCGGCAACGCCAGCGCACACAGCACCGCGAGCAGGAACAGCCCACCCAGCACTGGCGTCGCCTTGGCCATGCCGTGGTAGTCGCCGATCTTGCGGGTACCGCCGCGGGCGATGATCATGCCGACCACCACGAACAGCAGACCGGTCGCGATGCCGTGGTTGACCATGTAGAGCACCGCGCCCGTACCCGACTGCTTGGTGAAGGCGAAGACGCCCACCGCGATGAACCCGAAGTGGGCAATCGAGGTGTAGGACACCCAGCGCTTCAGGTCACTCTGCCCCACCGCCACCAGCGCGCCGTAAAGCACGCCCAGCACGGCCAGGACCAGCACCAACGGCGCCAGGGTGCGACTGGCCGAGGGAAACAGCGGCAAGCAGTAGCGCAGGAATCCGAACGTACCGACCTTGTCCAGCACACCCACCAGCAGCACCGCCGAGCCGATGGGTGCCTCCGCGCCGGCGTCGGGCAGCCAGGTGTGTAGCGGCACCAGCGGCGCCTTGATGGCGAAGGCCAGGAAGAAACCGAGGAACAGCCAGATCTGCGTGGTGTGCGGAATCTGCGGTGCGATCGCCACCAGCTCCCGCCAGTCGAACGTGCCGGTGCCGCGGATCTTCACCGACTCGAAATACAGCCCGATTAACGAGGCCAGCATCACCAGGCCACCGAGCAGCGAGTACAGGAAGAATTTCATCGCGGCGTACTGCCTACGGGGGCCGCCCCAGCGTCCGATGAGGAAGTACATCGGCACCAGCATGCCTTCGAACAGCACGTAGAACAGGAAAACGTCGGTGGCGAGGAAGACGCCCATCATGAACGTCTCCATCACCAGCACCATGGCGAAGTAGCCGGCAAACGTTCGCCCCTCGGGCAACTCGCCCTCCGCGGCGCCGTGCGTCCAGGACGCCAGCAGCACCACCGGCACCAGCACGCCGACGAGCGCGACCATCACCAACGCGATGCCATCGACCCCCAACGCAAAATGGACGCCCAAGCTGCGAATCCAGTCCGTGGACAGGGTCAGCTGCAGCCGGGTGCCGCTGCTGGCCTTGCTGGCGGAGTACCCCGCCCACACGACGGCGGCTACCACCAGCTCGAGCAACGAAATTCCGAGAGCGGTCAGCTTGGCCGCATTGTCACCTGCGGCGCGGCCGACCGCCAGCACAGCGCCGCCCCCGACCAGGGGCAACAACAGCAAAACCAGCAACAGCGCCGGAGAGCTCATGACGTGCTCACCAGCAACATCGCGGCGACGATGAGCACCGTTCCTCCCAGCATCCCCAAGGCGTAGCTACGGACAAATCCGGTTTGCAGCTTGCGTGAGCGTGCGGACGAGCCGCCGAGCAGGGCAGCACTGCCAGTAACAACCCCGTCCACTCCGCGGTTGTCCACGAATACCAGCGCTCGGGTCAACCATGTTCCCGGACGGGCGATCAGCGCCTCGTTCACGGCGTCGGCGTACAGACCCGTGCGCGCGGCGGCCACCGGAATCGACACGGGCCGGGGCCGCTCGACGGGTACCGCGCTGCGGCCCACCAGCAACCACGCGACCAGGACGCCGAGCGCGGACAGCAGCAAGGTGAGCAGACCGATCAGCCCGATCGAGATCGGGGCCCGATCGTGGTGCTCGACGAGCTCCCCCACCGACGGGGTGAGCCAACCGGCGAGGCGATGGCCGTGGGTCAGTAGGAAGCCCGCCGCGACCGAACCGAACGCGAGCACGATCATCGGGACGGTCATGGTTCCCGGCGCCTCGTGCGGATGGAACCGCTCCCCCGCGGCGGTGCGCAGATCTTCCCAGCGGCGTTCGCCGAAGAAGGTCATCAGCATCAGCCGGGTCATGTAGAACGCGGTCAGCGCCGCACCGAGGACGGCCGTTATTCCGAACACCCATCCCTGCCAACCACTTTGGGAGAAGGCCGCCTCGATGATGGCGTCCTTGGTGAAGTAACCCGACAGGAACGGGAAGCCGATGATCGCCAAGTAGGCCAACCCGAAGGTCGCGAAGGTGATCGGCAGCTTCCGCCACAGGCCCCCGAAGCGCCGCATGTCGATCTCGTCGTCCATCGCATGCATGATCGAGCCGGCGCCGAGGAACAGTCCGGCCTTGAAGAAGCCGTGGGCCAGCAGATGGGCGATGGCCAGTGCGTAACCGGCGGGACCGAGACCTACGGCTAGGAACATGTAGCCGATCTGGCTGACCGTGGAGTACGCGAGAACCTTTTTGATGTCGTCGTAGGCGCAACCCGCGATGCACCCGATGAGCACCGTCACCGCCCCGATGATCATGACGACGAGGCGACCGGTGTCGCTCTCGTTGAAGATCGGATTAGCCCGCGCGATGAGGTATACCCCGGCAGTAACCATGGTAGCGGCGTGGATGAGCGCGGATACCGGCGTGGGGCCCTCCATGGCGTCGGGTAGCCACGCCTGCAGCGGGAACTGCCCGGACTTGCCGCAGGCGCCGAGCAGCAGCAGCAGGCAGATCGCCAGCACAGTGCCTGGGCTGGTGCGCGCGAGGTCGGCGATGCCACCGCGCTCGGCGAAGACCCCGGCAAAGGTGACGGTGCCGAGCTTGGTCCACAGCAGGAAGATCCCCAGGGCCAGCCCGACGTCACCGACCCGGTTCATCAAGAACGCTTTCTTGGCCGCCGTCGCCGCTGCCGGGCGATCCTGGTACCAGCCGATGAGTAGGTAAGACGCCAGACCCACCCCCTCCCAGCCCAGATACAGGGTGACGAAGCTGTCGCCGAGGACCAGCACCAGCATGGCGGCGACGAAGAGGTTGAGGTAGGCGAAGAAACGACGGCGCCCGCCGTCGTGAGCCAGGTAGCCGACAGAATACAAGTGAATCAGGAAGCCGACCCCGGTAATCAGCAGCACGAACGTGAGGGAGAGCGGATCGATCCGCATGCCGAAGGCGAGGTGAAAGTTGCCGACACTCATCCAGTCGAACAGGCCGACGTCATTGACGCTGCGGTGGTTGCCGGCGTCGGCGAACAGCGCCAATGCGTAGGCGAAGGCGGCCAGCACGGTGCCGCAACCCAACCAGTGGCCCCACCGGTCGGTACGCCGGCCACCGAGCAGCAGGATCGCCGCGCCCAGTGCGGGAAGCAGTACGAGCAGCCACGCAGTGTTTTGCAAGGCACCTGTCTGCAGCGCGCCGGGCGCTGCGCCGTCACCGGCCGCGAGCGCGCCGAAGTTGCCCATGGTCCCTGTCATCCGTCGAGGCCCCTGTCAGTACTTGAGCAAGTTGGCGTCATCGACCGAGGCCGATCGACGGGAACGGAAAATTGCCATGATGATCGCCAGTCCGACGACCACCTCCGCTGCTGCCACCACCATGACGAAGAACGCCATCAACTGACCCTGCAGGTCGCCGTTGATGCGCGAGAAGGTGACCAACGTCAGGTTCACCGCGTTGAGCATCAGCTCGACACACATGAACACCACGATGGCGTTGCGGCGCACGAGGACCCCGACCGCGCCGATGGCGAACAACAACGCCGAGAGCAGCAGGTAGTAGGTGGGGGTCACACGCCCTCCTTGGCATCGGCGGTCGGACGGGTGAGCGCTCGGGCCCCCACAGCGTCGCTCTCCTCGCGCCGCTGGCGCAGCCGTGCGTCCGCGGTGGCTTCCACCAGCGCGGACAACGACTCCGGGGCCACCGAGCCGTCCGGCAGCAGCGCCGGAGTGGCCACCGAGTTGGCGGTGGCGAACACACCAGGACCGGGCAGTGGGGAGATGCGCTTACCCCCCAGCCGGGCGAGCACCCGCTCGCGTTGGCTGGACTTGGCCTCACGTCCTCTACCGGCGAAGGCCAGCACCATGGCCCCCAACGCCGCGGTGATCAGCAGCGCGGAGGTCAGCTCGAAGGGGAACAGGTAGTCGGTGAACAGCAGGGTGCCGATCTGGCCGACGTTGCCTCCTTCGGCGTCGTTGACCTGCTGCAGCCCGGCCGGGCGCACCTGGGTGAACGCGCGGGCGAGCGCGGCCGCCACCAGTACCGCGAAACCCAGTCCCAGCGCGATGCCGGCCAGGCGCTGCCCACGCAACACCTCCACCACCGAGTCCGAGGAGTCTCGACCAACGAGCATGAGCACGAACAGGAACAGCATCATGATCGCGCCGGTGTAGACGATGATCTGCACAAAGCCGAGAAAGGGCGCCTGCTGCACCATGTAGAGCACGCCGAGACTGAGCATGCTCAGCACCAGGAACAACGCCGAGTGCACCGCGTTGCGGGCCAGCACCATGCCCAACGCACCGGCGAGCGCCAGTGGTCCGAGGATCCAGAAGGTCACCGCCTCCCCGGTACTCACGGTGCCGCCGACATGATCGGTGACCGCCTGCGCCAGCAGCACGGACGTCCCCATCACGCCACACCCGTGCCTGGCCCGCGGACGGTGGCCTCGCCGTCGGCCGGGAGACGAGCCAGCCGAGGGCCGTCGACGTAGTAGTCCTGCTCATCTTCGCCGAGGCGCATGGGGTGCGGGGGCTGCTCCATGCCTTCCAGCAGCGGCGCCAACAGGTCTTCCTTCGTGTAGATCAGCGATTGCCGATTGTCATCGGCGGTCTCGTATACGGCCGTCATGGTCAGCGCCCTGGTCGGGCAGGCCTCGACACACAGCCCGCACCCGATGCACCGCAGGTAGTTGATCTGGTAGTCCTTACCGAACCGCTCCCCAGGCGAGTATCGAGCGTCCTCGGTGTTGTCACCGCCCTCGACGAAGATGGCATCCGCCGGGCACGCCCAGGCACACAGCTCGCAGCCGACGCACTTCTCCAGGCCGTCGGGGTGCCGGTTGAGCTGGTGGCGACCGTGGAAGCCCTTGGCCGGAATCTTCACCTCTTCCGGATACTGCTCCGTCGCCGCCTTGGTGAACATGGTCGCGAAAGTGAGGCCGAAGCCCTTGACCGGATCAAGCAGACCCATCACGGCCATCCTTTCTGAGTTCGCGTTTGTCCCGCAGTTTCGTCGTGGTGGTCGAGGGCATGGTGGTCGAGGGAATGGTGCTTGCAGACGTGGTGGTCGAAGCCGCCGTGGTTGCGCCGGACTCGCCACTCGGCAACTGCGCTGTCCCCTGTCGTTCCGGCAGGGCAGGAACCACCAGGTCCAGGGGCGGTACCGGGTAAGAGCCGGCCAGCGGAATGGCTTCCTGTTCCTCCGCCACCCCCCTGTCGGGCACCAGGAAGGCAATCGCCAGCAGGATCGCCAGCAAGACGCCGAGGATGATCAACACCTGCGGTGCCGAGATGCCGTGGCTGCGCTGCAGTGCCCGCACCGTAGCCACGGCCACGATCCACAGCAGGCTGAAGGGCACCAAAACCTTCCAGCCCAAGGCCATGAACTGGTCGTAGCGGAACCGGGGCAGCGCACCGCGCAGCCAGATGAAGAAGAACAGGAAAAGGATCGTCTTGATCAGGAACCACAGCAGCGGCCACCAGCCGGTGTTGAGCACGCCGTGGTCGATGGCCGACAGCGGCCACGGCGCACGCCATCCGCCCAGGAACATCGTGGTGGCCAGCGCCGAGACGGTGACCATGTTGATGTACTCGGACAAGAAGAACAGCGCGAACTTCAGCGAGGAGTACTCGGTGTGGAAGCCGCCGACCAGCTCGCTTTCCGCCTCGGCGAGGTCGAACGGCGCGCGGTTGGTCTCCCCGACCATCGACACAATGTAGACGACGAAGCTGCCGAGTAGCACCAACACGAACCAGCGACTCTGCTGCGCGTCGACAATGGCTGCGGTGGACAACGAGCCGGTGTAGAGCACGACGGCGACGATCGCCAACCCCATGGCGATCTCGTAGGAGATGACCTGCGCGGCGGAACGCA
>JAABUM010006655.1_pt1 | contig 11177 bp, 17 predicted proteins | sample 5559161 | NCBI WGS metagenome assembly JAABUM01 (sample SAMN10711868, study PRJNA513369) | rock metagenome | isolation source: Antarctica rocks | place: Antarctica: Victoria Land, Siegfried Peak nord | reverse complement strand
TTGGCGTCGACACACGGCACTCTTGACGCTCCTGAGGTGACAAGCGTCACTGGCATCCGCCGTCTCAGCTGTGAGATGGGACGACAGGTGAGCAAGGTGAGTGCCCAAACTGTAGACTGGACCAGAACTGAATTTGATGCTCTGCAATCGAGCAGCATCCCGTGCACAGGGAGCCTTGGCAGCGCGCAGCCTGTGTGATACAGAGCCCCCCAGAGTCTTCTTGACAGGCTGCCACTCAGGAGCTGAGTCAAGGTCGTTCGACGCTGACGGTCTTCCGGAGGCAGCTGGGCGGCCTTGCGATCTGTCCTCCCTGCAGTGCCTGGAGCTTCAGCGGCTGCAGGCGCTGCGCATCCTGGCTGCCGCCAAGCAGCTTCGTTGCCTGCCCGCTCTGCCGGCCCTGGCCGCCCTGCGCCTGGACTTCGATAAGCAGACGCCGCTGGGCATTAACGCCGCCGGTCTTGACTATACAAAGCTGACTCGTTGCCAGTGTGCCGGGCTGCTGCACCCGATTCCACAGCACGCTAAAGCAATTGCTCCACACATGCCGCCTAACACTGACAGCAAACACGACCGACAAGAACAAGTTTGCAAAAGAGACTGTAGACGTCGCCTGCCCACACAGCAATGCGGCGCTCCACAGACTGCGATGCCAATTTGCATCTATCCTCCACGGTTCAATTCTCCGGGATACAAAGCAACAACGGAGCTGCTGCCGCGCTATCCCAGCGGACCAAGCGGCCCATAGTCCTTCTCGCCTGCCGTGTTGTCGCTGCCCTCATCTTCGCTGCTGCCTTCCGCCGTCTTCGATGGCCTGAACAGGGCCGTCGCTGTTCCCTGAAGCGGCGACAGCGGCGGACTCTGCCGATGCGCAGATGCTGGAACGGGTGTGGCTGGCTTGGCCACAGGCGAAGCCTGCGGTGTGGCCGCCAAATGCGGCGCCGCCTTAGCCGGCGACAGCGACGGCGGCGAGGCAGCCGGCTGTGCTGGCCACCTGTGGTGCGCTGGCTCAGGCTGCTGCCTCATGTCAGGCTGATGCTGCGGCGCACCTGGCGACGCCGCCTGCCCAGCTGCCGAGCTACTGTTCGGCGCGTGCTGCCGCAGCAGCAGTGGCTGCTCTGCGTCAGCAGCGGCAGGCGTCTGCGCGCTGTCTACTGGCGATGACGCTTGTGCTGCCGCGCCATTTGTGGGTGTGGGCGCGGTCTCTGCAGCTGGAACTGGTTGCTCAGCCGCAGGCAATGCAGCCGCAGCCGCAGCAGCTTCCTGCCCGACAGGGTCCGCGGCGTCGCCTGCAGTATCATCCCCGTCTGCACCGTGCCTCTGCGTTGGCGCAGCTGCCCGATCGGCTGCTGCCGCTACTGGCGCCGCTGCAGCTGCCAGCTCAGGCGGCAGTGCCTCGCTGCCGCCGGCACTGCCAGTGCCCGGTGCGTCGGAGGCTGCCGCAGCTGCGCCGCTGCGGAGCGGTCCCAGGTCGGCAGTATCTGCCTGATGGTCCACTGCTTCCTGGTTGTCTGGCTGCGGATCATCTGCCGGTGCTGGCGCCTGAGGCTTCACAGCTTCTGATGACGGCACTGCCGGCAACGGGGCTGCCGTCGATGCGCCGGCCGCCTCCTCAGCCGGCGGCGCACGCTGCTGCGGCTGACGCTCCCGAGCTGACACTGCGTCTGCTGCGGGTGACGCTGCCACGGGCTGCTGCTGGTGCTGCTGCGGCGGCTGCTTCTCGGCTGCCGCCAGAGCGGCCAGCGGCGGCAGCTCTTCCGAGGGAGCCAGCGGCAGCGGCGCCGCGATTGCCGGCGGCGGCAGCGCAAAGCGCGCAGACGTGCCGCCCTGCAGGCACGGAGAACACCTGTCTGCAAAGGTACCAGCCTACGAGCGACAATTTCCCTCAACAAAACAAGGGCAGCAGCAGCAGAGCGGACTGGGACACGTGTGTGCTCTCATACATGTCAAACAACGATAGAGATCTGGCAGCCTGACTGAAGCGGAACAAGAAGAGAGCAAACAAGAAAGTAGAGCAATTGAAGTGCACCTGCAGGAGGCCGGCGATGCCGGCGTTGGGCGGCCCGCCGGCGGGCAGGAACAGGTCGTGCTTCTGCCCCCTGAACGCCGCCCAAACCTCGCTCTCCCCCAGCAGCCGGTTCACCTGCTTGCACAATACGGCAGACGTTACAGACTGCTTTTGTGAGATATGGAAAACGTTCGTACCCTGTCCAGCTGTCACTACGACAGCTCGAGCCCTCAAAGCCTGCAAAGCGTTGACAGAGAGCTGCACACCTGCGCTGCGTGAGCGCCCTCTGCTGCGAGCAGGTGCAGCACATGAGTATCACTTCACGCCTACCAACCGACAGCATTTTCTGCAGCAGAGCACCTGCGCTAGCAGGTACAGCACGCCCACTGACAGCATGCGACTGCCTCATCCCAGTCCTCGCCGCGGAACTGTACATGTGAAGTGCAGCAACGACTGAAGTAAGGACTGAAGTGACGGTTGCCAACAATGGCTGCCCACCTGCGCCGCGTGGGCGCCCTCTGCTGCCAGCAGGTGCAGCACGTCCACCGCCAGCACGCGCGCAACCGCCTCGTCCCGGTCGTCGCCGCTGCCGGCGCTCGCGCCGCTGCCGCCGCCGCCGGGCTGCTGCACCTGCGCGACGCTGCCGCCGCCGGCGGCGGCGAAGGGGCCGCTTGCGGCAGTAGTGGATGCTGAAGCGCGCCAGTCGAGGCGCGCCAGCAGCAGCGGCACGACGCCTTTTGTGAGCGCCGCCTCCACCAGCAGGTCCCGGAACCTGCAGCAATCACAACGTCGACCGAGCTGTCAAACATGCTGTCATAAATGGACATCTCACAAATGTGCACGTAATACGCCCATGCAATCACTGCACATGCACAGGCGGGCGCTGCGCCGCTCCCTGGGCTTGATGCAAGCCGATCGGTCAAGACACGGTACAATTGCTGGCGCTCTCACCACACCTATGATCCGTACCTGTTGGAGGGCGACATGGCGCGCTGCAGCGTCTCCAGCATGCGAGCTATGGGGCACACATGCTTGAGTTCTCAAAGCCTGAGCGCCACATCTGAGCACACTCTCATACGCACCTGTTGGAGGGCGACAGCGCGCGCTGCAGCGTCTCCAGCGCCAGCGCGGCTGCGGGCGGCGGCGCATCGGCACCCAGCGCCGGGCGCAGTGCGGTCACCAGGGGGGGCGTGGCGCGCGCCAGGGCCTCGCCGCCGGCGTCGCCCGCCGCCAGCTGGTGCAGCAGCCGCAACGCCGTGCCTGCGAGCCCGTCCGGCGCGCCGCCTGCCGTGCCTGTGTGGCAGATGACGAAAACCACGTCTTTGCTACAGAACATGGAAAAAATTGCACCAGCACGAGTGGGTTGATCAGCTCCACTTGATCTCGAAAGCACATGCGCGGGCATGAATGCTGATGATGCTGCAGAGGCAGACTGTAGGTTCGAGGCGGGCTTGTGTTGGCCATTCCAATGCTGCATTGCACCTGCACCGGCGGCTTTCCGGCGGGCCTTGGCCAGCAGCAACAGCCACGCATCTGGACCACAAGCTACTGGCTAGAGCATGTGTAGGCCAAACACCAACAACAACAGCTCTAGAGACCTCAGCACCTGCGCCGGCGGCCTCCAGGCGGGCCGCCAGCAGCGACAGCAGCCGCTCGGCATAGCCCAGCCCCACCGCGTGGTCGCCCAGCGAGGCGTGCCCCCGCAGCAGCTCGCACGCGGCCGCCGCGAGCGTCGCGGCGCGCGTCGCACTGCGCGGCGCCCGGCCCACCTCCGCCACGTACGCCTCCAGCAGGCCCTGTTCCATTGCGAGGCATGCATTCGAGCTGGCCATTGCAGATTCTATACTCGGCCTTGTATGGGCCGAAAAGGTGCGTATCATCGTGTGTGGGGTTCAGCTGCAGCACACCAGCATCGTGTTGCTTGCGAGTTGGCTGACGTGGGGGGCGCGGACTGTCCGGGGCTTTTCAGTCCTGCCACACCAAGTCCCGTCATGCCAAGGAGGCCGCTATGTGTGGCTGTCAGCCAGAGTGCTGTAACACAGCAAGGCCGCAAGGTCCGCGTGAGGGCGCACCCGGAGGGAGGCCCTGGGGTCGCGCAGCCGGAAGCCTGAGTTTTTGAGCAAGACGTGCAAGCCTTCAACTTGCCTTCAGGTCAAGTTGTCAAAGGTCCTGCAACGGCGTGGAACGTCACAAGGGCGCACCTGGAGGAAGGCGCGGGGGTCGCGCAGCGGGAAGCCCGGGTTTTTGAGGAAGAGACGTACGTAGACGCCGCCCACCAGCTCCTCCCCCTCCAACGCCGGGTGCTCCAGCCGCCACCCCTCCGGCAGCCCCCAGTCCACCTGGCCGCCCGCCTGCGAACATGGCCGGCAAGTATGGACTTACAGGCGGCAATCTGTTCTGTCGCGCCATGCACCATGCACCAGGTCACTGTCGCAAGCCTGTCTGCAAATGAGTTTCCGGCAAGGCCAGCGGATCCAAGGCTGACCAGTGTAATCGGACAGAGTACCCGAATCATACATTGGATGAAACACCCCCCAGCGTACCCGAATGCCATGTTGGACGAAACACCCCCCGGATGCTATAACACAACACGCATCTGCCGGTGACGCCCCGCCTGGCCGGCACGGGCCTGGGACGGGACGCCAGCTCCACGTAACAGATGCATCAATCAATATCTGGACAACGTACCCGGGGCAGCCTCTGGATCGAGTTCAATCGCTCGCACCTGCGCGGCGCGGGCCTGGGCCGTGAGGTGTGCGAGCTCCTCGCCCAGCGCCGACGCCATGCCGGCGGACCACAGCCGCTCAGGCGTCTCACTCGCCGTGCGCAGCGCCGCCACTGCCGCCTCGCCTGCGGGCGCGGATGCCTAACATCAGACGGCACTCCTACAGCTTGAACTATGGCAAGGCCGGCTTGCTACCCAGCCAACACACCATATTGCGTTCGGTCGTGCAGCACACGACTTCCATGCCAGGGAAAGTCAACGCGGGTGGCTGACCTGGCCCATCACGGATGGCGGCGGCCAGGCCCGGCGGCAGCAGTTTGTTGAGCAACAGCATGACGCGCGGGCCGTGCAGCGGCTGCGCTGCCAGCCGTCCCAGCAACGATGCTGTCGCCGCCTGCAGCGTCTGCCGCGTGTCCTGTGCGAATGTAATACAAAAAAATCAAGGAATCAAGAGAATGAAGGAAGGTTGGCAGCCTGGGTTGGTGTATGAAAAGCTACAGCATACTGCAGCGGCTGCGCCACCAGCCGTGCCAGCAGGGGCGCTGTCACGCCCCGCAGCATCTGCCGCCCGTCCTGCACAATTACATCACAGCTGTGAGCACGAGCTCGGGGCCATGCAGGCATGAAACTTCGACTGGTTGCTGTAGAGGTGGTGAGTGTAAATCTTGAAGAGCAGGTCAGGAGCAAACGGTCCTGTCTTGCCTGTTCTACGCAGTGTTTGGAAACGATGACGTGATGCCTGGAGGCCTCAGCATTGACGGAGCTAGCCAAGCAGGGGCTGCCCCGCAGTTTGATACCCCAAATTGCAATTGTGGAGCCTGGTTGGCGACAAACAGATCGACACCACAGTTGAAGCGGAGCACTCTGGGGACACCCACAGCGCTGTGCCAAGGCCTTCCTCGCCGCGTGGGCTGGCTGCCCACCTGTTTTGGTGCGGCTGACCTGGCCAAGAAAAGACACGATCATGTAGAAAAGGCATAACAGTGCAGAACCCACCCGGCGGGCCTCGCCGGCAGCAGCACGGACATTGCGTACAGCGTGCCGCCCTGCCCTGCAGCCGCCCAGGCGGTGGCGAGGGGAAATAAATAACATGTAAGGTTGTGGAACGCACCCGGCGGGCCTCGTCGGGCGGCGCTGTCGGGAGCAGCATTGACATGGCATACAGCGTCCCGCCCTGCCCTGCTGCCGCCCAGGCGGCGGCGGGCGTCGCCGCGAGGCCGTGCAGCAGCCGCAGCGCCAGCCCCGCCGCGGCCTCGCTCGGCGGGCGGTGCAGGCACCAGAAGCCGGCGCGCAGGGCGCGCGGCTCCGCCAGCGCCTCCACGCATCCTGCGCACGGGAGGACAGGTTGCAGCCTCAGCGGACTCTGCACTGATGGGCGTGGAATGTGGCTGGCAGCAGGGGTCCTCGTGCAGTTCTGCTTTGCCAAGTGGTGTACCGCTGGTCAGGCAGTTGGCAGTACTTCTGGATTTTGATACCACCACGAAGTTTCAAGCAGCCGCACCCGCGTGCGCCGTCAGGCGGACGAGCACCGCCAGGGCCAGCGCCGCAGCCTCGGCCTCGTGCGCCGCCTGCGCGCCCGCGACCGCCTCGGGCGGGGGCTCCAGCGAACCCGTCGGCATCGCCACCTCGTGCAGCCGCCTGCAGACAAGTGCAGACTCTGTTGCCAAGCGGCGCACACAAGAATGAGGGGCATGGTCCGATGTGACCCCCCCGTCCCCTGCCTCATCAAACGCCTTTGCGATCAACACCTCCATCGCGATTTTCGCGGAACCCTCTTCTGTTTCCACACGGTGGAACCGGCGGCGGTGCAGAATAGTGCCTGGTGCCGTTTCAATGGAATGCGCACCGGAGGGCGCGCTCGAAAACGTCCAGCAGTGGCGCCAGCGCGGGGCGCGCCTTGGCGACAGCATTGGGCATTGTCACCTCGGTTCAGAAGTTCGGCATCGTGTGCAATCCAACGCAAAAGCAGAAATCCGCACCGGCAGGCGCGTTTGAGGACGTCCAGCAGCGGCGCCAGCGCCGGGCGCGACGCCATGAGCATCGCCAGCCGCGGATGACCCTCCACCGCATGCTGCAGCGCTCCAAGCGCCGCCGTCAGGTGCTCCCGATTTTGCGCGCCGGCGGCTGCCGCGTCGGCGGCGTCTTCTGACGGAGTGCCGTCAGTACCGCCGGCGGCGGCGGCCTTGCTGGCGCGCGCCTCCTCCCGCATGCTGGTGTTGATGTACATGACCAGCCCCTGCCGGAGTGCCACATGCGACTTGTTAGACGCTTGCATTCTCAGTAGATGGCTGCCGCACACAAAGCTGGCGATGCTCTTTTGCAACGTGTGTCTGAGCCTGGAGAGGCATCACCTGCCTGCATGTGCATGTTGCACCCGTCGGCAAGTAAGAGGCCAGCTCATGAAACACACCCCCTTCAGGAAAGGAAAAAGTGACGTGAACAAGGGCAAATTGCAGGCCATAAGACGCACCTTGCAGAAGGCAGCGGGGTCGGCTAGCGGGAAGTTGGGCTGCTCGTTGAAGATGCGCACGTAGACGCCCGCGACCGCCAGCTCCCCGTCCAGTGTCGCGAAGCGGAAGCCGGGGGCGCCTGCCCGGCGCGCTGCGCGGCGAGCGCCTCCAGCACCTCCTCCCGCATCTGGCTGCTCCAGATGACCTGTGGGGATAACAATGTTTGGTTGACTTACACTGCTGGAACACCACGACAGGCACCTACAGGCAGAATTTCTGTCGATGCAGCGTTTACACAGCGCAGCCAGCGTTTCACCGTGGAGCCAAAACCTTGGCTCCAGCAGGGCCAACTGATGTGTCAACGAGAAACTTCGGACGTTGGAATAGCCTGAAAGCGCAATACCGTGGGTGTGGCGACGCTGCGGTTGAGGTCGCGCAGCAGCGGCCGCGGGTCGGGCACGCCGAGGCGGCCCGCGAGCTGGCCCGTCATGAGCGCCGCCAGCGCAGAGGCAGCGCCGCCGTGCCGCGGCCCCCCCAGGTGCCCCGCCAGCCGCGCCAGCGCGCGCGCCGCCAGCACCGCGTGATGGTTCTTTGCCGCCTGGAGCGGCCGAGGAGCAAAGTCGTTGTGTCGGAAGCAGCAACTCAGCGCCATGTACTGCAGCACGTCGCCGGCACCGCGTGGCGGGTGCTTGCCGCCTGGCAAATACCATCAGCAACGAGTTGACGTGTCGATCAGACATCGCCATACGCTGCCAGCAACGCGTGGTGCTCTTTGCCACATAATGTAAGCATGCAGCAACACGATTGATACGCTGACCAGTGCTAGCAAGGCATTGAACCGAGCCGACTGGCAGAGTCTCGCGCGCGCAGGAGCCGTGTCCATAATCACGCATAAAGGGATCCCATGTGGAAGGACTGCGAGGATGGATGGCGCGCTCTGTGGCACACGCACCTGCATGTTGGAGCGCACGATGCCCAGGCCCAGGAATTTGGGTCCCCGCTCCTCCGCCGCGGTGCCGTCCGTGGCGCCCACCGCCAGCGCAGCCGCCGCGTGTGCCTCCTCCTCCTCCTCGGCGGTGGCATCGTACGACAGCAGCAGCGGCAGCACGTGCGGTATGACGCCCACCCGCATCAGCAGCTCCTGCGTCCATTTCACAAGACGTTTTGTCTGGCATGCTGTGGTGACAATTGCAGCTCGCTTTCATACGGCGGATGTACTGCAATCGGCAGCCAGAACCACAGCAAGCCACATCTGGAGACAGACGCGTGAACGAAACAAAGGGGCAGAACGACAGCAGATGCGCGCCTGCAGTGTCGGGTCGACTGCCAGCTGGAAGATGCACTGCAGCGCTGCATCCACTGCCGCAGCCGCCCGCTCCAGGCGGCAGGCACGCACAACATCGCCCACCAGCATCTCCCTGTTTGGAGGTCACGTCACGGTGATGGAGCCTTTTGGGGCAGGGAGAACAGCCCGGCAACATGTTCGCAATTCAGTCTGTCGTTGCAGGAGCTCATTACATGCGTCTGGCCAGCCATCTGGTCACCCGACATGCAATGTCAGCACATATCGACGAGTGTTGTCGGTATTGCACGACCTGACGACTGGCCCACTCACATAAGATCTACTCGTAAGTCGTGGCACTCGACTTTCGAAAAAGCTGCAACACCGGGGAGCCTCCAGCTGCCACGATGCGCTGACACAGAGCAACAGACATTCCACCAGGTCTGGAGAGTTGCCACGCAGGATTTTGAAACACCAGGTGTCTGTTTGACGCTCCTTCAGAACACGCACCGCTCAGCCAGCTCGGCACGCGCCGATGCGAACGCCGCCATGCCGGCAAAGGTCCGCAGGCAGTGCGTCGCAATGACGGCGCCGGGCGTCGTAGGCAGCGCGTCCGCCGGCAGCACCCCCACCGTGCGCACGAGCAGGGTTCCCAGAATAGTGACGCCGCCGGCTCGAGTGAGCTCCTCGCCATTGAGGGCACTGCTGACGCACGTCAGCCAGCACAGCTCCACCGCAGCCTGCAATACAACCGAAAAGGCCCATAGCGAGATAGGTAGTATGGAAGTATCTGTGAGCACTGCTGCTGCTGCTGCTTGCCATTGACAGCGCTGCTGACGCACATCAGCCAGCACAGCTCCACCGCAGCCTGCAATGCACAAATAGCTTTGGAAACCGCACAGGGCAGCCGCTCCCCGCCAGGTCCCTTGTTAGAGAGGAGCTGCAGCAGCTGCAGCAGTTGCAGTAGCGGCTACAGCACCGACAGAAGCACAGCAGAATGTCTGCTTGCATGCTGAGCCGCGATCCGGTTCTGACTTGTCTACTGCACCGCGGCAGGGCATCCCCATGGCCAAACATGGCCGTTTCCCAAAGTCCAGCTTGATGATAAACCCCACCTGCAGCTGCGGGGCGCGCTGGGGGCCCAGGAAATGGCCGCCGCCGCCGTCGCCGCCGCCGCCATCCTCCTCGGCCTCGGGCAGCGTGACGGCGTCCAGCAGCATGGGGTAGCCGGCGTACTTGAAGGGCGCCAGCACCTCCGGGTACCGTGCAAACAGGATGCACTGCGCCTGCGGCAGCGAAACGACAAGTTTTGTGTTGCAGTTCTGTGTCGGACGGCACGGGGTAGCCTGCGTAACTGAAGGGCGGCAGCACCTCCGGGGTGCGCGCGAACAGGATGCACTGCGCCTGCGGCAGCGAAACGACAGCACATTAGAGCAGCTTTTGAAGATAACGCAGACAGCGCAATGTACCGCGGGTAGCCCGCGTGCTTGAAGGGCACCAGCACTTCGGGTACCACATACACAGGATGCACGCGCCTGCGGCAGCGAAACAACGGCACATTGGGATTCTCAGGAAGGAATCCTGGCGGAGCTTTGCAGCCTGGACGCTGTGCAGAGCCTTGATGCAGCCGTAGTGCCAGCGGTATCGAGTTGATGGAGGAAGATGTTCGAAATGTTGCACTGGGTGTCTCTGCTGGTACCTGGAGAAGCAGAAGCACGACCGACGGCCGGGTGCCGACGCGACCGGCGGCGCCCGCGCGCAGGCGCTCATATGCAGCGCCCACCGCCACAAACCGGTCCCGCCCTATCACACAACGACACGTCAAGTCAATGATGCAGCAGCAGGTGTCTATAGGAGCGTCAGTCTTCCATTTGAGGCTGATGCCTTTCTCCGCAGTGTGTCAAAAAAGTCGCCCGGGCATGTGCCGGCTGAGCGCCAAGAGTTGGGATGCATCATAAGTGAACTGCATCGATACAATCACCATGCTGATCGTTCAATACAGCAGACACATGCAGCTTGCGCACCAGCTGGGTTCTTGTCGGGGTGATACTTGCGGGCGGCGGCGCGGTACGCCGCCTTGAGGGCGTCCTCCGAGAAGGCGGCGGCGACGTCGGCGGCGGGCGGCGGCAGGCCCAGCGACGCCGCGGCGTCCGCCTCCGACATGTCCAGAGGCCGCCGCGCCAGCTCCGCCCGCCAGGTGTCCAGCAGCGCCTGCGGTGCGCATCATAGACTCAACAATAGTTTCAGGAACTTTTAAGAATCGCTTCAAATTGCAACTAGTATCGCTATGTCCAGGGCGCGCCGCGGGCATGCGGAACTGCGTAGACTCATGATGTCTTCAAAGCCAGCTACTGAGAAGAACCTTGTCCGGCCTGGCCATATCATGCTTGGTTGAAAAAAATGAAGTAGGAGGCCCTCCTCTGTTTTTTTGAATTCTCGAAAACGTCTAGGCGGCGCCCGCATTTTCACCGTAACCAGGTTTTCGAACGGTGCCGCACTGTTCCGCCCCATATTGAAAAAGGAAAAAACAGAGGCCAGTGGCGCTGTTTTAAAAACTGCAAACCCTCTCTATTGTCACTGGCCTCCTTTGTTTTATGACTTTTAAAAAGGAAAACTGTTGAGCATCCTTTTAAAAAAGGAAAGAACAAAGGAGGCCAGTGGCGCTGTTTTAGACTCTGCAAACCCTCTCCGGTGTCACTGGCCTCCTTTGTTTTA
>JAABUM010006652.1_pt1 | contig 11178 bp, 12 predicted proteins | sample 5559161 | NCBI WGS metagenome assembly JAABUM01 (sample SAMN10711868, study PRJNA513369) | rock metagenome | isolation source: Antarctica rocks | place: Antarctica: Victoria Land, Siegfried Peak nord | reverse complement strand
TCAATCAGCAGCCAGGGCGCCCCGGAGGGTCGGACGGCCAATCCACCGGAGCCACCAAGGGCGATCAAGGCTCAGCCACATCCGACCCTCCCGGGCCACCCACCAACTTACGGATCCAGGCTGAGGTGCCAGCGGGCCGAAACGTGCTATTCGGCACCGGGATCGGCGTCCCGGAGCCGGGTATGCCCGGGGGGGCAGTCTGCGGTGTCAAGGGCTCGTCGGGGGAGCCCCGGGGGGGCCTACAGCCTGGTGACGTTGCCCGGGGTGTTGACGTGGCGGCCGTGACTGTTCGACGGTGGGATATGGCATCAAGAACGCCGGGTCTGGTCCCTGACCCCCCTCCGAGGAGAGAGACGTCTAGGTCGGTCCGCACGGCGTGTCGGCCGGCGCACGTGATGGCACCATGACGCGGGTCGTCGCCTTCGACGTGAACGAGACGCTGCTCGACCTGCTCGCGTTGGACGACACGTTCGAGCGGCTGCTGGGCTCGGCATCCCAGCGTGCCGCGTGGTTCGCACAGATGCTGCAGTTGTCCTTCGTCGCCGGCCTGACCGGTGAGTACATCGACTTCACCACCGCGCAGCGCGGCGCCCTGACCATGCTCGCGCAGCGTCGCGACCGCCCCCTGACCCTTCAGGACGTGACTGAGGCCCTCGAACCCGGTGACGGCTGGGACGGCGTTGTTATCGGCTGGTTACGGTGCTGGGCCCGGTCTTGGCACGGGGTCTTCGGCGGCGTAGTTAGGCCCTGACACGAGATGACGATGTGACCGCGTCTCGCCCCGTCGGGGACGTGCGAGGACAGCATCTCGTAAGCACATCCGCGTTGACGTGAGTCCTCCCAGGCCGCGACTCTCCTCTGAGTGGCGTCGGCTGGCGCGCATATGGGCGCGGCCCAGCGGTGCGGCGGTCAATGCCTGTCAACGAGAGGGAAAGTCCTGTGAGTGGTACCCCGATTGCCGAGCACGCCTTCCTGTCCGACGGGCATACCTCGGCGTTGGTCACGCGGGAGGGTTCGGTCGACTGGCTCTGCCTACCCCGGTTCGACAGTCCCGCCGTGTTCGCGCGGCTGCTCGACGACGAGGCCGGGCACTTCCTGCTCCGGCCGACCGACCCGGACGCGGTCGCGGTCCGCCGCTATCTCCCGCAGGGCCTTGTGCTGGAGACCGTGTGGACCTGCGCCTCCGGATCTCTGGTGGTGCGGGACTGCCTCGCGCTCGGCCGTCATGAACGTGGCCATGATCTCGGCCAGACCTCGCCCGGGGTGCTGCTGCGCCACGCATGCTGCGAGTCCGGCCAGGTGGACGTCGTCGTGCAGTGGGCCCCTCGGCCGGAGTTTGGCCTCATCCATCCGCGGCTGGCTGCCACGTCGGGCGGCGTCGTGGCGCGTGGCGGTGCGACGGTGCTGCTTCTCTCGAGCGACCTGCCGATGACCGTTGCGGGCGAGTCGATCGCGCGATCGTCGGGTGTCGCCCCAGGCACCGCCGAAGCCCGAGCCACGCTCGAGGCTGGAGAGCAGCTGGGCTTGGCGATGCAGCAGGCGCCGGCGTGGGGGCAGGAGCTGAAGGTGTGGTCGGCGCGGCGCATCGCCAAGACGATGGACGACACCGACGCGGCCTGGCGCAGCTGGTCGGACCTGCACCAGAGCTACCGGGGACCACTCGAGCGGCTGGTGCACCGCAGCGGTCTGGTTCTGCAAGGCCTGACGTATGCGCCCAGCGGGGCCATCGTTGCCGCCGCGACGACCAGCCTGCCCGAGGGGGCCGGGACCGCCCGGACGTGGGACTACCGGTACACCTGGGTCCGTGACGCCAGCCTGACGCTGCGCGGTCTGTGGGTGGCGGCCTGCCCGGACGAGGCCGCCCGGTTCTTCGCGTTCTTCGCCCGCGCGGCCGCCACCCAGCTCGAGCGCGGCCTGCCGTTGCAGATCATGTTCGGGGTCGGCGGCGAACGCGACCTGTCCGAGCGGGAGTTACCGCACCTGCACGGTTGGCGCGGGAGCGCCCCGGTCCGGGTCGGCAACGGCGCGTGGACCCAGCGTCAGCAGGACGTCTACGGCGCACTCCTCGACGCGGCATACAAGCTCCGGCCGTACCTGAGCGATCTCGAGGAACCCACCCGGACGCTGCTGGTCGGCGCGGTCGAGACGGCCGCGGCGACCTGGCAGGAACCGGATCAGGGAATCTGGGAGGTCCGTGGACCTGCGGCGCGGTACGTGCACAGCGCGCTGATGTGCTGGATCGCCCTCGACCGCGGGATCTCGTTGGCCCCCGAGCTCGGCGCCGCGGACCGGACGGCCCGTTGGACGACGATCAGGGACCAGATCAAGGCCGCCATCCTCACCGAGGGGTGGAGCGACCGGGTCGGCGCCTTCACCCAACGGTTCGGAGGCGACGCGCTCGACGCGGCCACCCTGCTGATCGCCACCAGCGGACTGCTGCCCGCGGACGACCCCCGGGTCCGCGGCACCATCGACGCGGTAGCCGCAGGCCTGAGCGACGAACGCGGCCTGATCCTGCGCTACCGCGGCAGCGACGGCCTCGACGGCGTCGAGGGCAGCTTCCTGCTGTGCACGTTCTGGCTGGCCGAGGCTCTCGCGGTGACCGACCGGGTGGAGGAGGCCGAGACGGTGCTGCACCGAGCCGCCGGGTACGCCAGCGATCTCGGGCTGCTCTCCGAGGAAGTCGACGCGGGGACAGGTGAGCTGCTGGGGAACATCCCGCAGGCCTTCAGCCACCTCGGCCTGGTCCTCGCCGCGCACGCCCTGGCCGAGGCGATCGAACGGCGGGCGTCACGTTCCGGGTGACCTGAGGTGCGGGTTCGTGGTCGTCAGGCGTCGCTCTCGGCGTGCGCGCGCAGGTAGGTGATCATCCCGTAAAGGGGCCATCAACCGCCCCAACGCATTACCCATCCAGCAGTTCTTCATGCGGCCAAAGGTGCGTCTTATCGCCGCGAAAGGGCGCACCACTTGGCGTGGGTCCACTCCCTCGGCTCGCCCAGGTCACCGACCGAACGAGCGAATCTGGAGCTGGGCCGCGAGATCTGGGCCTGGCCTGTGTCAATCGGGGTGAGGCTGCCTCGTGGAGGGCAAATCTGTTGGCCGATATCGACCCTGATGGCCGAGTGGACTGACGTCTGGCAACGAATGGTGACCCCCATGGTCGGTTGTCGAAGGCATGGGGAGCAAAGCCGGTCCGCCCTTCCGAGCCTCACTGAGCGCTTGGCCGTCTGGCGAGGGGTCATCAGCGTTAGCCGTGCTGGCCGCCGGCTACGTCCTGGTCCTGCTCTGGGTAGCTGCTTGGCTGTCTACCGTCTTGACGGGCAACTCCAGGGTCCCGGTGTCGTTGCTCGCGCCGGTGGTGGCGTTCAGGAACCTCGCCGACCCATCGGCAGTCTGGGGTCAGCCGGTAGGGCCGCCAGCGCTCTATTGGTCGCTCACGTTCAGCGTCCTGATCCTGGGCATGGGGCTGGCCCTGTTCGTTTGGCGTCGCAGCCCCCCCGCGAAGGGCGAACGAGACGACGATCTGCATTCCGTTCCCGGGATGGCAGCGCGCGGTGAGGTCATCAGAGTTGCCGGACGTCGTGAGCTCGTTCGCCGGGGCGGAATCCTCAGACCGTCGATCTCAACGCCGTCCGCGCGGGATGTCGGCTGCCTACTGGGCCACTCCCGTGGCGTGGAGTGCTACTGCTCCGTGGAGGACTCGGTTGTCATCCTCGGGCCGCCTCGCGCCGGCAAGGGCCTGCACTTGGTGATCCCGACGATCCTGGACGCCCCTGGTGCGGTGATCACCACAAGCACCCGGCCGGACAACTTGACCATCACTCTGCGCGCGAGACGGAAGGCTGGTCCGGTCGCCGTGTTTGACCCGCAACACCTGGCGCCCGGTGTCCCGTCTGCGACTCGGTGGTCCCCTATCCGCGGTTGTGAGGATCCGCAGACCGCACTGCTTCGCGCCAGGGCGCTCACCACTGGGACCGCCACGGGAACGACGGACGCGAACTTCTGGCAGGCGTCCGCAGAGCAGGCGGTCAGATGCCTCCTGCATGCTGCCGCGCTGGGCCAGCGGACCGTGACCGACCTGTACCGGTGGTCGCTCTCACCGGTCCAGGCGCAGGAGGCCGTCGCGATCCTCGCCACCGACCCACGCACCGCGCTGGCCTGGGACCAGGCCCTCGATACGATCGTCACCGCCGACCAGCGGCAGCGGGACTCGGTTTGGGCGATGGTCGCGATCGCATTTGCGGCGCTGGCCGACCCCAGGGTGCTGCACGCCCTCTCACCAGACGACGGCGAGGGCTTCGACCCCGAGGAGTTCCTCCGCCACCGGGGCACCCTCTACCTGCTCGGAACCGCTAGCGGCGCGTCGGCCACCGGCCGACTCGTCGGCGCCTTCGTCGAGGACGTCATCGCAACCGCCCGCCGTCTCGCCGCGGCGTCCCCCGGGGCGCGGCTTGACCCGCCACTGTCACTGATCCTCGACGAAGCCGCGAACTACCCGCTGCCGTCTCTGCCGTCGCTGATGTCGGAGGGCGGCGGCACCGGGATCTCGACGGTGGTGGTGCTGCAGTCGCTTGCCCAGGCCCGGCATGTCTGGAGCGACCATGCCGCCTCCGCGGTCTGGGACGCCGCGATCGTCAAGGTCATCCTCGGCGGGGGTTCGACAGCCCGGGACCTGGAGGACCTGTCCCGGCTCCTCGGCCAGCGCGAGAAGACCCAGACCTCCACCAGCGACGGCGGCAACGGCCACCGGTCCACCTCGACGTCCACCATCCGGGTCCCCGTCCTCGAGCCGCACCAGCTGCGCACCCTGCCGTTTGGGACTGCCGTGCTGCTGCTGCGGTCGGCAAGACCCATCGTGCTCGCCATGACGCCGTGGACCGCGCGGCGAGACGCGGAGTCCCTGCGGGCGGGCCGTGCCCACCTGGAGAAGGTGATCCAGGATGCGCACGCCGAGGGCCGGTAGCCGCTGGTCGAACGGCCGGATCACCCGGCGGGCGCAGTATGCCGCCTACATGGACTCGGTCGCGTGGCAACAGAAGCGGCGTGAGTGGTACCAGCGCTGGACGTCGACGCAGTCCTGCGCTCCAGCCTGCACGGTCTGCGGCTGCCGATGGTCGCTGCGCTCCGGGCAGCTGCACCACCTGACCTACATGCGGCTTGGCGCCGAGGAGCCGGAGGACCTCATCGCGCTCTGTCCTCGGCACCACGTTCGCCTCCATGAGGTGTGGGACGGCTCCGCTGGTTGGCGGCGACTGGGGCGGACCGCGGCCACCTTGGGAATCATCGCGATGTTGCGCCGCCAACTCCAGGCCGCCGCTGGGTGCGCGTCGTGACGAGCCAGCTGCCCCTGGACATCGACGGCCAGCTTTACGGCTCGAGGTTCGGTGAGCTTGCCAGCCCGGTGCATTGGCCGTCCCTCACAGAAGAAGAACGTGAGAGTCGGACCGACGAACTGCAGGACTGGGTCGACCAGCTCGTCTCACGATTCGCCCTCGACACTCGAGTCATCCCACCCTGCTGGCTGCGACACAACGGGATGGTCGAAACCCTTTCGGCCTTGCGGGACCACGAGCGCGCCTCCTACGCCGACTCGGCGCCTGCGACTGCTGCCATCGACTGGCTCCGCGCGCTACGTGACGTCGAGTCCCTTCTGCGGGACCTCGCCGGCAAGACCCAGTGCACCGCGCAGATCCACCGGTCCGAGCTGCCCCGAGCGACTCGCCCAGTGGAACCAACTCCAACAGAAGCGAACTGAAGCCCATCGCGATCGATGGTGCCCCCCGCCGTATGTAGCCAGATCGAGCGCAGGACACCCCGGCGCGGAGAGGCGACTATGGCAACAGGTGACACTTCAGGCTTCCACCGCCTGCACTGGGACCCGGCCGCCGAACGGATGATCGCGTTGGCCCGCATCGCTCACCGAAGCGTTGACCAGCGCGACGACATTGACTACTGGTATCGGCTGGGACAACGCAACGCGTACGCCCACGCCGCAGGCATCGTCATCGCCCGCGGAGTCGACTCGACCGCCTTCGCGATTTCAGACCGCCTCAGAGCTGCGCTCGAGGACAGGGTCGCCGACCTTGGTCCGCTTCGATGCACCGCTCTGGGTGGGGTCTCGACATCCGACATCGCGCAGTCCCCGGCCTGGCTCGGCTCGATGGCGTTCGCCGCCCAGTTCGGGTCGCTGCCCGGAGTGGATCACGACTATGGCATGCGGTGGGGCCCAGCAGGCGAACAGCGTATCTCCCTGCGTCACCCGGTGACTGGTGACCGTGGCCTGCTGTACGCATACGACCCGACCTGGGACGAGTATGCGGTCCTGTCCCAGGACGCGACCGCCGCGGCGGTTCGTTCGGCCTTCACCCAGGCCGTCGGGACCAATATCCACATGTCCGTCACCGACTTCGCCTCCCTCGTGGCCAGCCACGAGGCGACACCGACCCTCGCACCCCAAACCGGCGGGCTGCAGCTGTGAGCGTCCACGCGGGCCAGCTGCGCCAGATCGACGTGGCGACGATCCGCCGGGAGCACCCGATCGAGGAGGTCGTCCGCGACTGCGGGGTCGAGCTGCGACCAGCCGGTCACGGTTTCCTCGGCTGCTGCCCGTTCCACGAAGACACCACGCCCTCGATGTCGGTCGCGGGCGTCCCCGACCGGTTCACCTGCTTCGGCTGCGGCGCCCACGGCGACGTCATCGACTTCGTGCAGCGCCTGCACGGGATGACCTTCCTCGAGGCAGCCCGCAGCCTCACCATCGGCATCACCGGAACACCGCACCCCTCGGATGGCACGCCAGCCCCCCGGCCGCTCCCAGCGCGGGATCGTGACGCTTTCACGGTATCCGCGCTGCGCGGGTTCGAGATCAATGCGATGGCCTGGCAGCACTTCTCGACGCCAGTCAGCACCGGCTTCGCCGAGCACTACCTCCTGCACCACCGAGGCATCGACGTGCGGCCACTGCGAGCCCAGCCGACCGTGGTCGGCCACGCGGGCCACGGCTGGACGAGCCTCGTCAACGCTATGCGTGAGCGCGGGGTGACAGGTGACGAGCTCCTCGCCATGGACCTCGCCCAAGCGACCCGGGGCGGACGCCTCATCGACACGCTGCGCGACCGAATCATCGTCCCCGTCACCGATCCCGACCAGCGGATCCGCGGCTTCATCGGCCGCGACACCACCGGCGACGCCCGAGCCCCTAAGTACCGCAACCCGACCCGGACCCCCACCTTCGACAAGTCCCAGGTCCTCTACCGACCCACCCAGCACACCCTCAACCCGTCCGGGACCGTCGTCGTCGTCGAAGGGGTGTTCGACGCCGTCGCGGTCGCGGCGGCCGCGGCTGCCGCCGGGCGCACCGCGGACTTCGCACCCGTCACCGCCAGCGGTGTCGCCGTCACCGCCGCCCAGGCGGGACAGGTGCTGGCACTATCCGGCAGGGCGCAACTCGTCATCGCCCTCGACGCAGACCCGGCGGGGACAGAAGGGACCAACCGGTGGCTCACCGAGCTCGTCGTCCAGCGCCACAGGATCGCCTACGTCACCCATCTGCCCGACGGGCTCGACCCGGCCGACTGGATCCGCCGCTACGGAACCTCAGGCCTGCACGCGTTCAGCAACTCGTCCTGCCAGCGGCCCGTCGACCGCATCACCCCGACGCTCCCGGGTCGGGAGCTCGCCCGAATAGCCATCACCACCAACGGCGACCCCGTAAGCAACGCGTGCCAAAACCTTGCCCCCCTAATCGACCAGATCTCCGCCGCCGACGCGCGCGAACTCCTCGAACAGGCCGAACGTGAGATGACACGTCAGGGATGGAACGACAACGGCGCCTTTTCAACGGCCCTGCGTTGCTACCCCTCAACGGCCCTGCGTTGCTACCCCGGGACCCGGCCGTCATGTGCCGTGCCGGCGAGACCGCTGGATCTGCCTACTCACAGCCCCGGTCGCGACCTCGGCATGTGCCTCCTATGACGGTGGTCTCCGCCGGGCGCCGTCTCCAACTGCCACCTTCCCTATCAGAGGGCCTGTGAGCCTCGCCGACCAACAGGTCCCTGCTGCACGGGCAATGACCCACCTGCATACCGCTGCTGACAGAGCCGAGGGGCTCGCTGGCGGTGACATCTTCTCGGCCTGGAACGCTCTTGCTGGACAGATCCGACTCGTCGCCGGCGCAATCGATCCCACCGCCTACCCACTCCAGCCCCCGTCGACGTCGTCAATTGACAACTGCCTCACCCAGGCCCTTGACGCCCTTCAGGCAGCCCCCGCCGAACCTGACCTGCTGATGTGGATCTGGCACGTCGTCGAGCTCCGACGACTCGCTAACCAACTGACGACCCGGCCGTGACCACCACGACCGCGGCGGAGCTCCTGGCTGTCGCGGACCGGCGCGCCCGGGACCTCATCGCCAGCGACGCGACGATCACGCTGGCGCAGTGGGAGGCGTTCGACGACACGCTCTACCGGGCTCTGCACCTCATGGTCGGACCCGGCCGTCAGCTCACCGGTTCCGATCCGGGAATCACACGAGCCGTCATCACCACGTTCAAGGCCTACCCCCAACCGATCCGACCCGTCCGCGGCGAGACGTACAGCGCCGTCGAAGCAGCCCGTCTCCTCGGCACTTCTGTCAACCGGGTCACCAGGGCTCTGCGCGGGGGCGAAATGGACGCTCAGATCGTCAAACGCGGGTGGCTCATCGACGCCGACGAACTCGACACCCGACCCGACGTCACACCCGCCGCCGCCGGCGACCCGAACCCGCTCGCGCGACTGTCCGTGGCTCTCGGCGGCCTCGCGGACGTGCTCACCATGGTTGACGGCGACGGCATCAGTGGCCGGCCCACGGACGACCAGCAAACCGCCACCGCACTACGCCACGTCCTGTCCATCGCCTCCGTCGCCGCCCGGCACGCCCTCACCCACCTGCCGATCACCGAAGCCGATCGGGCACTACGGATCGCGCAGTACACGGAGCAAGCCGTCGACGTCCTCGCCGGTCAGGACGCATACCCGCAGCTCGGGCACGTCGCATCGAACCACCCACGCCCGACCACCGGCACCCTCGATGACCGGCTCGAGGTGGCGCTCGAGGAATGGACCCTCGCCGCCCGAGACGACCTCAGACAGTCAGTCCCGAGCGTCGACGTGCTGCGCAACATCATGACTACCGGCGTACACATTCTGGCGACCTCCGACGCCGCCTTCAAGCTGATGGGAGAGCAACAGCCGGCACGGGTGGAGACGATGGCCAGACTGCGTGAGCAGATCAGAGGCACCGCGCTGGCACTGCATGCGGCGGGGGCCGCTTGGGAACCCCTGACCACGGCCATGCCTCCGTCGCTCCGCTACACCGCCGCAACCAGAGAGACGTTCAGTGTCCTTGCCAACGTCCAAGCGACTCTCCGGTCGCCCACGCCGGCCCTCGACCACGTCGACGTTGATGTTGCTATCCGCAACCTGTCCCTCGCCACCGACCACCTCGCCGCGCAAATGGTGACCATTGGCGCGCTGTCCCGCCAGCTGCTCGGCTCGCACCTACTGTTCATCCGCGCCCGTGCGATCCAGCCGCGGGGCGCCATCATCCATGACCGCGTGAAGGGCCGCCTCGTCGTCGCCCGACCGCAAGACGTACCGCAGCTGGTCCACACGACCCGCGAGGCGCGGGAGCGGGTTGCGGGCCTCTCGCCTCGGATGAGAGATCTGGCACCGCCCCTATTCGGCCTACTCGACGCCGACCAGCCGATCACCGCCAGCGGGCTCAGGCTCTAGGCGGATCCGAGCCAATAGTGACCCGACCACCTCGTAGACAAGCACACAGAGAGAATCTCGAACCCCGGTGACTGTCTGACCAGACCTTCGAGCGATTCCAACCTCCAACGGGAAGTGAGCCCGCTCGCCATGAACCCGCTCGACATCTTCCCCAACGCCGCCCAGTTCGAAGGAGACAGGACCATGACCACAACGACCACCAACGTCACCCCGCTCGTCCTGACCGTCGAGGCAGCCGCCGACCGGCTCGGAGTCGGCCGAACCCTGATGTACGCCCTCGTCAAGAGCGGGGCTGTCGAGTCCGTGACCATCGGCCGCCTTCGCCGCATCCCCACCGACGCGCTCGAAACATTCGTCGCCTCGCTGCGCAGGGCTGACCACGACGTTGCCTGATGGGCAGGCAACGCAACGGACAGTCGAGCATCTACCAGGGCAACGATGGCTACTGGCACGGACGAGTCACTGTCGGCCTTCGCGACGACGGACGACCCGACCGTCGCCACGTCATGGCCGCCAGTAAGGCCACCGTCACCGCCAAGGTCCGCGCCTTGGAGAAGGAGCGGGACGCCGGCCAGCTCACCCGCGTCGGCGAGAACTGGACGGTCGAGCAGTGGCTGACCTACTGGCTAGAAGACCTGACCGCTCCCTACGTCAAGGTCAACACGCTGGCCGGTTATCGGGTTGCGGTCAACCACCATCTCATCCCAGGCATCGGCAAGCACCGCCTCACCGCGCTTCAGCCCGAGCACCTGGAACGGCTCTACGTCCGGCTCCTCGCCACCACGACCAACCGCGGCACCCTCACCCGGCCAGCAACGGCGCACCAGGTGCACCGAACCGTCAGGACTGTCCTGTACCGGGTTTGATGGAGACCATCAAGCCACGGAGGTTGGAGTATGGCGGCACCACGTAAGTACCCGAACGAGCTTCGGGAGCGGGCGGTCCGGCTGACGCTGGACGCCCGGAAGGACCCGGTCTCCCGGGCGGGCGCGTGTGCCCGGATCGGTGGGCAGCTCGGGATCAACCCCGAGACCCTGCGGGGGTGGGTTGCTCAGACCGAGGTCGATACCGGCTCTCGTGCGGGCACCACCAGCAGCGACGCACAGCGGATGGCCGATCTGGAGCGGGAGAACCGGGAGCTGCGCCGCTCGAACGCGATCCTGCGAACGGCATCGGCTTTCTTCGCGGCGGAGCTCGACCGCCCCTGCCACTGATCATCGACTACATCGAGAGGAACCGGATGAGGTTCGGGGTCGAGCCGATCTGCACTGCACTGACTAGTGCGGGTGTGCCGATCGCCCCGAGCACGTTCTACGCCGCCAGGACCCGCCCACCGTCGGCCCGGTCAGCACGCGACGAGGAGCTGAAACCGGTGATCGCGCAGGTCCATCAGGAGAATTACGG
>JAABUM010006650.1_pt1 | contig 11181 bp, 12 predicted proteins | sample 5559161 | NCBI WGS metagenome assembly JAABUM01 (sample SAMN10711868, study PRJNA513369) | rock metagenome | isolation source: Antarctica rocks | place: Antarctica: Victoria Land, Siegfried Peak nord | reverse complement strand
GGCGGGCTGCCGGGTTGCCGATCATCCCGGTCTGCCCGAGCTCGTACGGGTTATCGCGCTCGAGCCCGTCCTTGGCCTTGAGGGTGAGGACCATCGGGGCGGCCAGACGCTCGGCGAGCGCCAGCAGCTCGTCGCGCGCGTGGCGCGCGCCCTGACCCGCGAGGATGGCGACCGACTCGGCCGCGTCGATCCGCTGCGCGGCTTGCGTCAGTGCTTCGGCGCTCGGGGTCAGCGGCGCTTCGGCGGAGGTGAAGCGCGGCTCGGCGGTGCCGCCGGCCACGTCCATCGCACCGACGTCGCCCGGCAGCGTGAGTACGGCGACCGTCTTCTGCGCCAGCGCGACCTGCGCCTTCCCTGGCGAGGTCATCCAGCGTGACCGCGGCCTCATCGGTCCCCTCGACCGGGAGCCTGCGAACATCATCCATGGCGTGCCTTCCTGCCGGTCTTCGCCGGCGTCGGTCTTCAGCAACCGGGAAGGTACGCCGCCTTCGTCTTCAAGCCCATCCACAACATCCGGGTATAGCTCCATTGGCATGCGGCGTGGGGCGCACAATTTTGGGCGGCGCGGCAGCGCTACAGGCGTGCGGTAGCGCTACGGATTGCTGTCTGGGGCTGCGATGTCCTGGGGAGCTGGGGAGTCGCTTGGTGGGTCAGTGGGGTCAGAGGCAGCGGCGGCGTTGGAGGTGGGTGGAGTGCCCCCGGTTTGACGGACACCTGAACGCTGGGTCTGTCGGGGCCCGGCTGGAGGATGTCCAGCATGGCGAATCATCAGGGGCGGCGGCCGTATCCGCCGGAGTTCAAGCGTGAGGCGGTCGAGCTGTAGCACTTCCGACTCTGTTGGCGGACCAGCGGACGACGGTTTCTTCGCAGCGTTGCAAGCAGCAACGTCGGGGCCGCAGGGCAGCGACCCTGTGAAGCAATGTTTACACCTGCGCCTGAATAAGGAGCCGAGCGGCCTATTCTCCGGCGCCCATCGCCGGTATAGCTGAGATGGCGGTTAGGGCAGGCGTCTCGACGGTCACTTTGCACTTCGGACGCGTCGAGCATGATCTGATGTTCTGGGCTAGCCCGCTTACACAGGCATGCTAAAGCTGATCGCGCTCATCATCCCTCTCGCTCTCGACACGTTCGTCGTCTCGACAGCACTCGGCGCGGGCGGGCTGCCAGCGAAGCATCGGCTGCGCATCTCGTTGCTTTTTACACTCTTCGAGGGAGGCATGCCGCTCGTCGGGCTAGGCCTCGGCGCGTCCTTGAGTGCAGCCATCGGCTCAACCGCCGAATACGTCGCCATCGGTCTATTGGTGGCGTTCGGGATCTATGTCCTCGTTGTCGAAGACGAGGAAGCGGAAGAAGCCAAGGTCAGCCATCTCCTTGGGCCAATCGGCTACGGCACCCTCCTCCTCGGCCTGTCGATCAGCATCGACGAGCTCGCCATCGGCTTCAGCCTCGGCCTGCTTCACCTACCGAAAGCGGCGGCGCTTATCTTCATCGGCATACAAGCCTTCGTTGTCGCCCAGATCGGGTTACGGCTCGGCAGCCGAGTCAAGGAGTCTGTCCGCGAGGTCGCTGAGAAGTTCGTTGGTATCGCTTTGGTCACGGTCGGCCTCTTCTTGTTGGCCGAGAAGTTGCTCAAGGGCTGAGTTTCTTCGTCCGCCGGGTGGCTGGCTGCCGAACGAGCGCGGGAAATCCGACGGGTGCGCAGGGGAGCGCGTTCTGGCCTCGTTCTTGGTCAGAAGGACCTGCGCACCTGCCGAAGTCGTCCGTTGACTTCAACATTCAAGGGGGGATCGCAGCCCCTCAGACTGCCCCTTGAACCTGCCGAAAGCGACGAAACCGCCGACTCTGCAGGGGTTTCAGTAGTACCGCTACGGGGCTTCGAAGCCGGACAGACGACTCGTCGCAATCGCTGCTGTAGCGGGAATATCTTGTTCTTGCAGGCAGAACGCCTGAAGCGACGATCCGGCATCGGTGGAATCCGGCCGGGTCGGGAGTCGACTGGCGCGCGACTGGCGCACACCTCCCATCCAAGTCGTCTTCGGTCAGCCGGTACGGTTGGCGCATGGCTGAAGCGTCTGCCTGAGCAGTCGCCTCACCCTAAGCAGTCGCCCGCAGATGCTGGGCAGCGCGAGCTTCCACGAAGGCAGGGCAGTGTCGTTCGTGTCAGCGGACATCGAAGTTGGACCGACTGCGAATCCCCGGTGGGAGGACTACCCGCCTCCGATGGACGCAGGCCCGAGCACGCCGCCCGCGGCGCACGAGGGCCTCACCGCCTCCCGCCAACGAGGCTCAGCGGGCCGCGCGCACCTCGTTGAAGCAGTGCTCCTAGAGGACGTGCATGACCTGGCCGTTTGATCGCCGCCCCGACGTGGCTAGCACTCCATGACGCAGGTCGCCCGGGTCTTGAAGCCGCACGCGACGACCTAAACCCAATCCCCCAGGCAGGTCGGACCTTCTTCGAAGCCGGTGACCGCTAAACGTTCGGTGCCCGGACAGCGACTGGCTCTTTGCTACGCCTACCGAGCGCGGAAGCTCCCCGTATACCGCCGCCTGTTTTGGGCGCGGTCAACCGCGATAACGACAAACCGATAGACCGAGCCGCGATGCCATCCCCGTCGCGGTCGATAACTCAGCCGGGTACTCCCCGCCGAAAGCCGGGCGACTACGCCATGACCCACGGTAAGTGAGGCGGCGTACAACCCGCTGGTGCGATCCGTGACCTCTACGACGAGCGCATTACGAACTGGGATGCGTCCGCGCGACAGCACCGCCACGCTGGGCGGAGTGCCGTCTAGCAGGATGCGAGTCGAGGCGTTCAAGGCATTGCCGTTCGCGTCATGTCCAGAAATGCGGAGGGTGTATGACCCATCCCGTACGGGCGCTCCCGATTCGGTCAGGCCGTCCCAGGTCAGGGAGTGATCTCCAGCTGATACCGCGAGATCGTTTGCGAGCGAGCGGACGGTTCCGCCGCCGCCATCGATAACGGTCGCTGTGAATCTCGCGTCGCCGCTGAGGTGATATCCGGCTGTGACGATCGTTCCTTGCCGAGCGACAGACGGCTGAAAGCGCAGGCCGGTCAACTGCGACGGGAGTGCTCGGAAGGTCACGCTCCAACGCGCCTGCGCACCATCGACTGCATCGACGGTCGGGTAGTAGTCGCCGCTATCGAGCGTTCCGAGCTGCGCCCTCCCGGCAGACGCAAAGGTCTGATCACCAACTGGGCTATGGAGCACTATCGCCCCTTGACTGACCGAGACATCGGCGGCGTACTGACCGGTGCCAGGCGCATGAAAGGCCAGTGTGCTCGAGTCCTCGCCTGGGGTGGTCGCACCGACGAAGCTCGCGGGAGGCAAAGGCGTGTCGAACACATCCATTGTGTACGCCACGGGCGAACCGCAATCGACAAAGCCGGTATCAGAATCACCGCCCGACAGCGCCGGTCCCGAGTCCCAAACAATGTCCGAAGATCCAAAGTTACGGTAGTTCCAATCTCCCGTCCCGCCTGTAGTCGAGAGTCGTCGGATGGTGGAGGGATGATTGCCAGCCACTGGTGCCGTCGTGTAAAAGGACGTCGCCGTACTTGAGCATGTACCCGAGAACGACGTGATGGGATCAGCAGCCGAGCTGGTGGCGGCGTGCGGGAGAACGCGGCGACATCGGCGAAGAGCTGGTCGTTGTCGACTTCTTGGAAGAAGTCGCTGCCGATCTCGGGGAGCGGCACCTGACCGCAGAGCGCGAGCACCGGAACGCGCGACTTCTTCGCATCGTAGAGGCCGTTGAGGAGATGGATCGAACCGGGGCCGACCGTTCCCATGCAGACCCCGAGGGTTCCCGAGAGATGCGCCTGCGCGCCGGCGGCGAAGGCGCCCGCCTCCTCATGTCGCACCCCGATCCACTCCAGCCGGGGCTCGCGGCGGATCGCGTCGGTAACCGGATTGAGCGCGTCGCCAACGACCCCCCAGACGTTCTTGACGCCGAGGTCGGCGAGACCTACGACGATCAGCTCGGCGACCGTGGGCATGACGCTCTCCTCATCGAGTGCTGCGAGCTTTGAACGAGTCGGGATCCGCGCGTTGCCAGTCGGCCGCCCACGACTCTCGCGGCGAAGCGAGAAGCTCTTCGGGCTCGAGCCACTCGAAGAGATCCGCGTAGGAGCTAGTCGTCACCGCGTCGACCCTGCGAATCAGCATCCACGGCTCTACCTCCGACGGGTCATGCAACCCCATGGAGCCGACGATCTGCTGGGCCTGCGCGACCGTGCCCTGCTGGAAGCGGTGCACGCGCTGGGTCTTGTCAGGAACGTTCAGGGCGCGGGCTCGGCGCTTGTCCTGCGTAGTCACACCGACCGGGCAGGTGTTGGTATGGCAGCGCTGGGCCTGAATGCACCCGGCCGCCATCATCATCGCCCGCGCCGCGTTGGTGTAGTCGGCGCCCTGTGCAATCCGCTTGACGATGTCCGAGCCAGTCGCGACCTTGCCGCTCGCGCCGACGCGAATGCGGTCTCGAAGCCCCGTGCCAGCGAGCGCGTTATGGACCATCATGAGGCCCTCCGTCAGAGGCGTCCCGACGTGATCCTCGTACTCCTGCGGAGCGGCGCCCGTCCCGCCCTCCGACCCGTCGATCACGATGAAATCCGGGCCCGTCCCCTCCTCCACCATCGCCTTGCAAATAGCGAGAAACTCGTGGCGGGCGCCGAGGCACAGCTTGAACCCGGTCGGCTTGCCGCCCGCGAGCTGGCGCATGTGAGCGATGAACCGCACGAGCTCGCGGGGAGTGGAGAAGACGCTGTGGTGGGAGGGCGAGACGCACTTCTCGCCCTTCGGAACGCCACGGGCCTCGGCGATCTCAGCGGTCACCTTGCCGCCCGGCAGCACCCCGCCGATCCCCGGCTTCGCCCCCTGGGAGAGCTTGAGCGAGACGCACTTGACCTGCTCGTGAGCGGCCTTCTCGCGGAACATCTCAGGATCGAAATGGCCGTCCTTCGTCCGCGCGCCGAAATAGCCACTGCCGATCTCCCAAATCAGATCGCCGCCGTTCTCCAGGTGATACTTCGTCAGGCCGCCCTCCCCCGTGTCGTGGGCAAACCCGCCGAGCTGCGCGCCACCGTTCAGCGCGCGGATCGCGTTCGCCGAGAGCGCACCGAAGCTCATCGCCGAAACGTTGAGCAGGGCCATGTCGTACGGGCGCGTGCAGTCCGGGCCGCCAATGCGTACCCGGGGCGGGTCGTCGGGCGAGTCGAGCGCGGCGTTGGTGTGCAGCAACCACTCGTAGCCCGGCTCGGCCATGTCGCGCTCGGTGCCGAACGCCTGCTCACCGTGGATACCCTTCGCGCGCTCGTAGATGACCGTGCGCGTGTCACGGTCATACGGACGTCCGTCGTAATTGCGCTCGATGAAGTACTGCTGCATCTCCGGCCGAATCGCCTCGAACGCGAACCGCAGATGCCCCGCGACCGGGTAGTTGCGCAGAATCGAGTGCTTGCGTTGCACGAGGTCGTAGATCGCCACCCCCAGCAGCACCGCGAGCAGAACAACCCCGACAAGGCTCACTACCCCACCGCCGGCCAGCGCGGCCACGCCCGCTAGGACGAGCAGCGCGGCAGTCGCAATCAAGACGAAGAACCTCACGGCCTGAGCATACGGCGCCCGGTGCACGGAGCCTGCTGAAGGCGACCCCACTCCGAGTGTTATGCATGCAGGCGAAACTCGCAGGACGCGTCCAAAGCTCTCCCGATCGTGAACGACGCTCCCGAAGCGCGCGAGATCGCGTCGCGGCCCTCCGCCCGCACAAGAGTAACCCGGAGAGACCGGCGGTAGCGCGGGAACTTGCCGCTCACGCGCCGGCCCTGCGGACTGCCGTCGCCCCACACGCGGAACGGCTCGCCCGCACGCTTCTCAAAGCGCCCGACCATCCAACCCCGCTCACCCGCCGACGGCATCAAGCCGCACTGCCGGCATGACTCCTTGATGGGTGGGTGGGATCCACGTACGGTTTTATGCTTTAGAAGCCCGCCGCTCGGATCCGAGCAGACGGGCGTCACCCATTTCCGGCTGCGGGCCAGCAAGCGATCCCCGTTCTCCCCACCGTCATACGCACGCGGAGGAGATCACGTGATTCTCAGCGGCTCCGGCAGAGTCAAGCTCGGCGATCAGGTCTCTGAGGTTCGTACCCTCGACGCGATCCGTGTCTCGCCGGACGTCGCGCGCGCCTTCGAGGCTGGGCCGGACGGCCTCGAGTTCCTCGCCTTCGGTCCGCACCATCCTGGCGACGGTGAGCCGGTTGAGGACCCGTGGAACACGTGACGAACACCGTCCCAGAGGGGGATCCCTACTGACGCTGAGGAGCGTCCTCGCCGTAGCTCATCGACCGCGCTGGGCGGAAACGGAATCCGGCCGCGAACGCGAAGACCAGCGCGACCAGAACCCATACGGCGCACGTCTCCCGGCTGTTCGAGTAGACCGACATCATCCCGAACAGGGCGCCAGCGAGGAGGCAGATCACGCCCACGCTTGTCGCGCTTCGTGTCCTTGACACATGTGGCGCGGTGGCGGCTATCGCAAATCTCCCCGAGCAGTTCGGACGCAGTGAGTGAAGCATGCTAGCCCTCGGCGTGCGGGCGACCGAGTTGGGGCCAGCAATCGATCTGTCGGTGCGCCGCGTCCCTCGAAGGCGTCCCCGGCTGAGGATCCGCTTGCGGGATTCATCGGTGCGGGCAGCCACGACGGGCCCGCTGCTGCCGCCGGATGCAGAAGTCTCGATCGCCAGAATTTCCGGCCCGTCAGGCTCTCCCTCTGGAACGAACTAGGAAGCGTCGGCGCTGTCCGTGCGGAGTACCGCGTTCACACCGGAGCAGGTGTCACGCCCGCGCTGGTGGCGTCCCTCCTCCTCGCCACGAGCAGGTTCTCGCGCGGTTGCCGCAAGAGGAACCTCCTGCGGGCGTTCTTCGCCCGCTCGGGCAGGAGATCGTCGGCGGGGCAGAACCCCGTCGTGAGCAGCAGGTCGAGGTCGGCGAGCATCGTCGCCCCTTGGGTCGACGGCGCGACAGAGCACCGCCGACTTCGACCCCTGCTCTTATGTCCCCTCCCTCCACGACCACCCGGCCGTGGAATCACTCATCTAGTCCTCCGGCGGCACGAACTGGCTGGCGGTGAAGGCCGCGCCGGCCGGGTCGGCGAGCACCGCGAAGCGCACCCACGGCGCGTCCTGGGGCTCGGCGAGCACCGAGCCGCCGAGCCCGCGCGCCTGCTCGGCGGCGGCGTCGGCGTCGTCCACGGCGAACGTGACGCTCCAGCGCGCCGGCCCGCCCTCGCGCGGCAGGACCGCCGCCACCACGTCGATGAACCCCTCCGGGGCGCCCATCTCCTCGAAGCTCGCGCGCGTCCCCGGGTTGATCTCCTCGAGGTGGTCGCCGTAGCCGGGCAGCGTCCACATGGGCGAGCCGACATCGATCGTCTCCCAGCCGAACACCGCGCCGTAGAACGCCCTCGCCCCCTCGAGGTCGTCCGTGTGAAGGTTGTTGAAGTTCACCGCGCCGTGCTCGTTGACCGCGGCGGAGCCGCGGTTCTGCCCCGCCCGCCAGAGGCAGAAGACCGCGCCCTCGGGGTCGGCGCAGACGGCCATGCGCCCCGCGTCGAAGACGTCGAACGGCTCCGTGATCACCTGCCCGCCCGCGTCGCGCACGCGCCCGGCGGCGTCCTCGGCGTTCTCCACGCTGATATAGGTCGTCCAAACGGGAGGCTTCTCGGACGGCCCCGAGATCGCCCCGACGTCCCGGCCGCCGAGGCGGCCCATGAAGTAGTTCTGACCCGAGTCGGGCGGCATCCCGTCCTCGGTCTCCCAGCCGAAGAGCCCGGAGTAGAACTCGGCGGCCGCGGCCGCGTCGGGCTGATTGGTGTCGACCCAGCAGGGCACCCCGGCCGGGTAGTCCTCGCGCGTGCTCACGCGCGGCAGCGTAAACGAGCGTGCGCGGCAGCGCAACGAGCGCCATGTCGTCCGGCCCGGCAACCCGATCAAGATCGCCAGCAGGCGACGTGCGCGTCGTGGCAAGCATCCCGAGCACCCGGGGAGCGTTCGTCGGCACGACGACAGCCCGCCCTAGAGCCGGGATGATCCGTACCGCAGCGGGATCCCTGCCCCGGGACGACCACTGACGCGCTGGCGAGGGGGTTGGCGGCCGGGGCGGAGCCCTCAGCCGATCTGCTGCGCCAGCTCGACGATGATCCCCTCCGGGCCGCGGACGTAGCAGAGCCGATAGCTGTCTTCGTAGCGCTCCATCTCGCCAACGAGCTCCGCGCCGCGGGCTCGCAAGCTGGCGACGACGGAGTCGATGTCGTCGACTGCGAATGCGACATGGCGGATGCCCGGGGTGTTCGCCGGCGCGTTCCGGTCGCCGCCCCGGTCGACGGGGCGTGAAACTTCGTCAGCTCGAGCCGTCCGTGGCCGTCCGGGGTCTCCACCATTGCGATCTCCGCCCGGACGCCCTCGAGCCCCACCACGCGGTCCACCCAACCGCCCTCGACCGGCCCCCCGCCCTGCAGCCTGAGTCCAAGCCCGACGAAGAACGCCGTCGCGGCCGCGAGGTCGTCGACCACGATGCCCACGTGCTCCATGCGTTGGATCGTCACGCGCCCGACGGTAACGGAACGACGGCCCACCTACCGCGTCTCTCGGTTGCCGATCGTCTGGCGGCCAAGCGTCCGCGCCAAACGATCGTTCTCGCGGCGCAGCTCCTCGAGCTCGGCCCGCTCGGTCTTGCCCGCGAGCTTCTCCGCGCCACCAGCCAGGAACTGCTCACGCCAGCGCCGCAGCAGCGTCTCGGAGAGCTCGCGCTCGCGCGCAAGCTCCGCGATCGACTTCGAGCCCTTCAACGCTGCGAGCACCAGCTCGGTCTTCTGCTGAGCCGTGAACTTCCGGTACTGCCTTCGCTCAGACAACAGATCCTCCTGTTGGTCGGAGCGGCCCATGCTCGGTGCGCCGCAGGACGGCTCCGCCATCCGGCGAAACCTCACACTAGAATTGTCAACGCCTCAACGGGGACCAGGCCAGGATGAGGGAGACTGCGCCGAATGCGTTCTAGGCTGACTGAGCTGCCCCGTTCTGTGTTGGTGGGGGTGTTCGCGTTGCTGAGCGTGGGGCCGCTTGCGCTGCTGACGTACACTTTTCGGTGACGCTGTCCTCGGACGCGGTCCGGCATCGCGTTAGGGAGAGCCTGAGTGTCGAAGCCTCGATTGCGGCGCAGTACGTGCGTCAGGAGTTGCGGGGCCTGGCTGAGGTGGACCAGTCTTTCGCTCGGCGGCCGGTGATCGTCCATGCCTTGCAGCGCGGGCCTCGGCACTACGACCGCGCAACGATTAGACGCAACCTCGTCGAGTTGAGCCACGTTCGGCCGGGGATCGGCACCGCCTTCCTAGCACGGCTGGACGGGCGTCTCGTCGACATCGTTCCGCCCACCCCGTCGATCGTCGGGAAGGACTTCTCGTTTCGCGACTGGTATCGCGGCGTCACGCGTTCGGGCGGACCCTACGTGTCTGCGGCCTACCAAACGCAAGCGAGGAACCACGCCAACGTGGTCGGCGTCGCCGCGGTTGTCCGAGCACTCTCCGGAACTGGTCACGTTGGGCGGCGACTGGCGATCATCGTGCTCGCATACCGGCTCGACACGATCCAGTCGTTCGTGTCGCGCTTCGCTCAGCGACAGGGGTTGGGAGTAACAATCACAGACCAGCGGGGAACTCTGCTCGCGGCACCTCGTCCGGCGCGAGGCGCGGGTCCGGCGACGCTCGCGCGCGATCCGTTGATCGCGGCGGCGCTAAGAGGGCGCAGCGGTATCGGCGAGCGGCGGCACGAGGGCCGCAACTTGATTGTGGCCTGGGCGCCGGTCCCTGGCCTGGGATGGACCGTCTTGACCGAGGAGCCGACCGCGCGCGCCTTCGCCGAGGTGACCACGCTCCGCCGAACGGTGCTGATCATCGCTGCGATCCTCACGCTGGTTCTGCTCGGCGGCATCGGGCTGCTGAACGAGACGCTGCGCCTACTCCAACAGGCGCAGGAGCAGGTCCAGCAGATGGCGCGAACCGACGCGCTCACCTCACTGCCGAACCGGCGGGCGTGGGACGAGGCGCTACCCCGAGAGATCGCTCGCGCCAAACGCGACGGAACCCCGCTCACGCTCGGGATGATCGACCTCGACAACTTCAAGGCCTACAACGACACCCAAGGCCACCCCGCCGGCGACGACCTGCTCGCCAACACCGCGACCGCGTGGACCGCGCAATTACGCGAAACGGACCTGCTGGCCCGCTACGGCGGAGAAGAGTTCATAGTCGCGCTGCCCAACTGCACCCCGGACGCCGCAACAGAGGTTCTCGGTCGCATCTGCAGATACGTCCCCGAAGGACAGACCTGCTCCATCGGCGTGGCCTCCTGGAACGGGCAGGAAACCGCCCAGCAGCTCACCACGCGCGCCGACGCCGCGCTCTACCAAGCCAAACGCGCAGGCCGCGACCGCATCTCCAACGCCCCCGACCCCACCTGACAGCCCAGCCTTGAAGGCCGAGCCGGTGTGTGTCGCGCTTTGATCACGAGCTGTATTTGAACAGCCGATGCGCGCCGGGCGACTCTGCCGTTTCCTGGAATAGACGAGGAGCGGGAGGACCGCCGGGCTGCTCGGCAGCGCTCGGAAGATCGCGGCCACCACGCCACCGAACCCTTGCTCGTGAAGCCGCCATGCGACCTCCCAATCCTCCCGCGCGACCGGCCGCCCGCCGCAACCTCCTGATCGCCGTACCCTGCCACAACGTCGGCCTTGATCGCACCGGCTCCTCGCGCGATGCCGTCATCACGGCACCTACCCCCTCTCCGGATGCGGCGGCGGGAGTGTCGAGCACGATGCTGCGGGCGAGCCGCATCGCACTACAGCGTGGCGTGGACCCGGTGGCGGGCATGTTGGGCTAGAGACCCGCTTCTTCAGCTGGGAGGGGCGATGAGTCCGGCCACCCCGAGGATGTACAGATCGCGTCTAGCGGGCGCTCGCGGCGGGGCGTCCGCGCGGTGATCGTGGCGGTTGGGCGGCGAGCACGCGCGCCAGTCGCTGGACTGCCTCTCGGATCTCCCCCACTTGTTCTACGGCGGCGAAGGAGAGCCGCAGGTGAGCTCCGGGGGGCGCGGCGCAGAAGTAGGGTCGCC